>CXWL01106531.1_pt1 | contig 13486 bp, 12 predicted proteins | sample 590931 | NCBI WGS metagenome assembly CXWL01 (sample SAMEA3498368, study PRJEB10139) | groundwater metagenome | biome: water well; material: biofilm material | place: Germany | collected 2015-04-27 | reverse complement strand
CAGTTCAGCCAGGTACACGTCCCAGTCCCGGATGCCGTCTACCGCGCCGAGGTAGCGGCCATCACGCAGCATCACAAAGGCCGGCCAGCGCGCAAAACCGTAACGCGGCGCAATGGCGCGTGACGCGGCGGGCGGCAGCAGGGCCACGCGGAAGGCACGGCCTGCGGCGAGGTGCAGCTCAGGCACCACCACGGCCATGTCCAAGGTTTCCTTGAAGCGCTCGGGGTCCTCGGCAAACACCACCATGGCCAGGCCGGGCGCCTGGGCCCAGGCGTCAAAGTTGTCGGGCGCCAGCACGGCGGCGCCAGTTTCCTGCACCAGGCGCAGCATGAGCGGGTGCAGATCCACGGTGGGCGGGATGGACGGTGGGGGGGCGTTCATCGCTGGGGGGTCTCCGTGGGATGGGCGGCCGTCTCGGTCTGCAGATCGGGCCTCAGGTGCGCGGGCAATTGTGGAGTGCGTGCCACGAGATCGGCAAAGAAGTCATCCACGTTGCCATGGCCATTCATCACCGCCTGCAAGGCCTGCCGGCCAGCGCGCGCCTGCATGGCAACGTCTGCGCTCATCACCTGGCGCGCCGCGCCATGAAAGGCCAGCACCCAGGTGCCCGGCGGCTGCGTACCCACCAGTGCCATGTCCAGCTGTTCACGCTGGCCGTCGGCTTCGCACCAGGCAAAGGTTTCTTCGCAGGACACCACCTGCATGGGAGCGCCAATGCACATCAGAGCTTCTCCTGCATCACAACTTTTCCTGCGACCCACCGGGCCCGTGCACCTGGTTCAGAAAGCGTGCATCGCCCACGCGGCAGGCGTCGGCAGCCGAAGGGCGGCCGCCTTCGTAGAACAGCAGGTCGAGCGCGGTGGCGCTGAGCGTGTCTTCGGGCGGCGCGCTGCGCGGCGCCACGGGCACGCCCCAGGCGCGCAATTCGGCCACGGCCAGGTCCACGGCTTCATCCACACGCGCGCGCACCAAGTCGCTCAGGCTGCCGCCCAGGTCGTCCAGGATGTGCGGCTGCACGCCGATGAGTGTGATGCGCTGCGGAAAGCGGTCGCGCAGGCGGGCCAGCGAAAGAAGCTCTTGAAACGAGGCCTGGTGCAGGCTCATCACGGTGTCAGACCACACCGGCACCTCGCCGTCGCGAAACACCTTCAGCGTGCCCGGCGGCAGGCAGAAGTCAATCGCGTCCAGCACGATGACGTGGCTGGCCTCGCACACATGGTCCAGCAGGTATAGGCCCTGCGTGCCGCCGTCCACCACCTGCACCTGTGGCGGCGTGTGCCAGCGCTGGTGCAGGGCCTGCACCGTGCGCACGCCAAAACCTTCATCGGCCCACAGCACGTTTCCGATGCCCAGCACCAACACACCACCCGGGGGNNCCACCCGGGGGTGCCTGAACTGCGGGCTCCCCCGTGGCGGTGGCGGCCTTCACTTCTTGACCACGCGCCAGCCGTTGAGCATGGTGCTGATGATGGTCTCGTCGGTCATCAGGTCTTCGCGGACCACCATGTACAGGTGGATCACCGTGAACGCGATCAGGTACCACATGCCCAGGTGGTGCAGCGTGTGCACGTTCTGGCTGTAGCCCAGCAGCGGCAGCACCCAAGACGAGAACATCGCATAGGCCCAACTGTTCTGACCCAGGCCTTCACCGTACATCGCAAACCCGGTGCAGATCATGAACACCGTGCCCAGCACGTACATGAAAAACGTGCCGGCCTGGGCCAGTGGGTTGTGGCCTTGCCATGGCTCGGCGTAGGGCTTGAGGAACAGGTAGTGTTTGGTCTGGCCGATCAGCCCCTGCCACCAGGTGGCGTTGAACATCTTTACCGGCACCAGGAAGATTTCGCGTGCGAACCTGTTGCCGACAAAGGCCCAGAACACTCGCATCACAAACATCACCGCAAAGATGTAGGCCGATGCAAAGTGCGCAAAGCGGATGTAGCCAAAGCTGAAATGCTCGCTGGCCTCACCGCCCACCGACCCGAGCGGCGAGCCGATGAGGTAGCCGGTGGTGGCCAGCACCACCAGGCTCAGCGCCATGACCCAGTGCCAGATGCGCACCGGGGCCTCGAAGACGTAGACCGGAAAGAGCTTGCTGTCATGCGTACTCATGGTCGTCTCCTGCGCCTCAGCGCACTGTGACCCGCGTCAGCTCTTCACCCTGCGGCGAGATGACGTGCGTGCTGCACGCCAGGCAGGGGTCAAAGCTGTGGATGGTGCGCAAGATCTCAAGCGGCTCGTCGGGCTTGGCCATGGGTGTGTTCATCAGGCTGGCCTCGTAGGCACCGATCTGGTTCTTGGTGTCACGCGGGCCGGCGTTCCAGGTGGTGGGCACCACACACTGGTAGTTGTCGATCTTGGTGTCCTTGATCTTGATCCAGTGGCCCAGGGCACCACGCGGTGCTTCGCAGTAGCCCGCACCTTGCGCGGCGGCCGGCCAGGTGGTGGGCTCCCAGCTATCGATGTTGGCGGTGGCAAAGTTGCCGCCCTTGAGGTTGGCCATGAGCTTGTTGAAGAAGTACTTCATCTTGTGCGCCGACCATGACGCTTCCAGCCCACGTGCGGCCGTGCGGCCCAGCGTGGAGAAGAGCGCGGTGATGGGCACATCAAGTTTCTTGAGCACCATGTCCACGGGTTCCTTGAACTCGGGCATGCCCTTGGCGTAGCCGATGACGTAGCGCGCCAGCGGGCCCACTTCCATGGCGTGGCCCTTGAAGCGCGGTGACTTGATCCACGAGTACTTGGCGCTTTCGTCGAGCTGCTCAATGGCGGTCTTCTTGCCCTTGGTGCCGGCGCCCAGCACGAAGTTGGGTTCGGTGACACCGTCAAACGGGTGCAGGCCCTTGGTTTCGTCGCCGTACTTGTACCAGCTGTGGTTGACGAACTCCTGGATCTGCAGCGGGTCTTTCAGGTCTACCGCGTGGATGGTCTTGAGGTCACCGCCGATGATGGCGCCACGTGGCATGAGCAGGCTCTTTTCGCTCTGGTCATTGGCGATGTCGGGGAACTCGCCGTAGCTCAGCAGGTTCATGCTCGACAGGCCGCCGCCGATGGCGCCCCAGTCCTTGTAGAACGAGGCAATGGCCAGCAGGTCGGGCACATACACGTTGTCGATGAAGTCAATGGTGTCGTCAATGATCTTGGCCACCATGTTCAGGCGTTCCATGTTGATCGCACCCACGGCCCCGGTGGCCTCCAGGTTGATCGAACACGGCACCCCACCCACGAGCCAGTTCGGGTGCGGGTTCTTGCCACCAAAGATGGTCTGGATCTTGACGATTTCTTTCTGGAAGTCGAGCGCTTCCAGGTAGTGCGCCACGGCCATCAGGTTGGCTTCGGCCGGCAGCTTGTAGGCCGGGTGGCCCCAGTAACCATTGCGGAAGGGGCCGAGCTGGCCGCTTTCAACAAACTTCTTCAGCCGGTTCTGCAGGTCGCGGTAATAACCGGGGCTGGACAGCGGCCACTTGCTGATGCTCTGCGCCAGTTCACTCGTCTTCTTGGGGTCGGCGCTGAGCGCGCTGACCACGTCCACCCAGTCCAGCGCGTGCAGGTGATAAAAATGCACAAGGTGGTCATGCGCGTACAGCGTCGCATGCATCAGGTTGCGGATGATGTTGGCGTTGTCGGGGATGTTGATCTTGAGCGCGTCTTCCACCGCGCGCACCGACACCAGCGCGTGGGTGCCCGTGCACACGCCGCAGATGCGCTCTACAAAGGCCCAGGCGTCACGCGGGTCGCGGCCCTTCAGAATCACTTCCAGACCGCGCCACATGGTGCCCGTGGACACGGCATTGCGGATGACGTTTTTGTCGTCGAGGTTGACCTCGACACGCAGGTGGCCTTCGATGCGCGTGACCGGGTCGACGACGATGCGCCTGCCGCCGTTGTCGAGCTTGAAGCCTTGGGTTTCAATGACGGACATGATCAGCTCTCCACCTTGTTGCTGTTATCGGCCTGGGTCTTGCTGCGGTCAGACGCACGCTTGATGGCGCTGACGGCGGCATGCGCCACCACGGCCGCACCCACCACGCCGGCAGTCACCAGGCCCACCTTGTCGGCGTTGGCTTCGACGCCGAACTGCGTGATGTTGGTCAGGCGGTCATAGAAGGAACCCTTGTCCCAGAAGCCGTCTTCGCTGCAGCCTATGCAGCCGTGGCCCGACGCAATGGGGAAGCTCACCCCTTCGTTCCAACGTGTGGTGCTGCAGGCGTTGTAGGTGGTGGGGCCCTTGCAGCCCATCTTGTAGAGGCAGTAACCGGCCTTGGCGCCGTCGTCGTCCCACTTCTCCACAAACTGGCCGGCGTCAAAGTGCGGCCGGCGATAGCACTTGTCGTGGATGCGCTGGCTGTAGAACATCTTGGGGCGGCCCTGGCGGTCCAGTTCAGGGATCTTGCCGAAGGTGGCGATGTAGGTCACCACGGCCGTCATCACTTCAGCAATGGGCGGGCAGCCAGGCACCTTGATGATGGGTTTGTCGGTGATGACCTTGTTGATGGGCACTGCCGTGGTGGGGTTGGGCTTGGCGGCCTGCACGCAGCCCCAGCTGGCGCAAGAGCCCCAGGCGATGACGGCCATGGCGTCCTTGGCCACGTGCTTCAACTTTTCGGCAAAGGGCTTGCCACCGGGCATGCAGAACATGCCGTCTTCACCCAGCGGCGGGTTGCCTTCAACGGCCAGGATGTAGTTGCCCTTGTATTCCTTCATCACCTGCTCAAGCGCGGCCTCGGCCTGGTGGCCGGCGGCGGCCATGATGGTGTCGTCGTAGTCGAGCGAAATCATCGACAGGATCACGTCCTTGGCCAACGGGTGTGCGCTGCGGATGAACGATTCCGTGCAGCAGGTGCACTCCAGCCCGTGCAGCCACAGCACGGGCGTGCGCGGCTTGGTTTCAAGTGNNCGGTTTCAAGTGCGTGTGCGATGGTGGGCGCGAAGCTGGGTGCCAGGCCCAAGGACGCTGCCGTGAGGCTGCAGAACTTGAGGTAGCTGCGGCGGGTGATGCCCTGCCTGCGCATGACTTCGTAGAAGGTCTCGGTCATTTGTCGTCCTCTCGGCGGTGGGGTTCCGCAGCCATTGCGCACGGCCGCAGGTGGGGAGCGAGCCGGAGTGTGTCCTTCCCGATTTGCGTCAGGATGATCTACATCAAGTTCTGTTTTCGTGGCTCCCCCCGACACTGCTGCACGGCGGTGTATTCCGCCTCTGCGCCCCTCTGCGGAACCGCTTTGATGCGGGTTTGCACTGAGGCAGGCGGGTTAGACTTTCGGGCCCAGGCAGTTGCAGGAGTGGTCCTTGGATCTCAAGCGTTCAGTGCTTGTGCCCTACCCGATGGAGAGCATGTTCGACCTCATCGAGCAGGCCGAGCATTACCCCGAGTTCTTGCCCTGGTGCGTGGGCGCCAAGATACTGGAGCGCTCTGACGAATGGGTGGCGGCGCGCATCGATTTCAGTTACCTGCAAGTGCGCTTCGGTTTCCAGACGCGCAACCCCAAGCGCCGGCCCGAATGGCTGCAGGTGCGCCTGGTGGCGGGGCCGTTCAAGCGATTCACCGCCGACTGGCGCCTCACGCCGCTGGGCACGCACGGCTGCCGCATCAACTTTGACCTGAGTTACGAAATCTCCGAAGGCCTGCTCGACAAGGTGGCCATGCGCGCCGTGGAGATGGTCTCGCGTTCGATGATGGACGCCTTTGTGAAACGCGCCGAAACCACGCTGCCCAAGCCCACCGGCGCGCCTGTGCCGCCTGCCGCACCCTTGCCCCAGACTCTTACCCTGACTTCTTTCACCGAGAACCCCATGAGCACCATCAGCCCCGACCTGCTTGACGCCGTTGCCCATTGCCCGCTGGCCCAGGATCTCAGCCCCGAGCAGGTGGCTGTGCTGGCCGGCCTGATGCGCATCGAGACCTGCCAGCCCGGCCAGACGCTGGCCAGCGAAGGCACGGTCGACAGCCGTCTGTATGTGGTGGTTGAAGGCTCGTTGGCGGTCATCAAGCACGTGGCCACGCCCGACGAAACCCTGCTGGTCACGCTCAATACGGGCGACTTCGCGCATGAGCTGGGTTTCCTGGACGGCGTGCAGCGCTATGCGTCGCTGCTGGCCACCAGCCCAGCACGGGTGTTGGTGCTGGAGCGCGAGCAACTTGAGAGCCTCATTGCGACGCACCCGCTGGTGCTTTACAAGGTGATGTGCGCCATCGTGCGCACGGTGCACCGCATCCAGACACGGCTGTCGGTGCAGGCTTCGGAGCTGACCAACTACATCGTCAAGCAACACGGCCGCTACTGAGGCCGACCGCGCGATGCAGCGGCCCGAGCGGCGGCTCGAGCTGGCAGTGGGCCAGCAAGGCCGCGTCGGCAAACACCGCCTGCGGCGTGCCGCTGGCGTGCAGCCGGCCCTGGTGCATGACCAGCACCTGGCTGCAGCAGTCCAGCACGAGGTCCAGGTCGTGCGTGGCCAGCACCACGGTCTGGGTGCAGGCCAGCAGCAGGGCTATGAGCCGCCGCCGTGCGGCCGGGTCCAGGGCGGCCGAAGGCTCGTCCAGCACCAGCACCTCGGGCTGCATGGCCAGCACGCCGGCCATGGCCACGGCGCGTTTTTCACCACCTGACAGGCGCCAAGGGGCGCGCTTGGCCAAGTGCCAGGCGCCCACTTGCACAAGTGCAGCCTGCACCCTGGCCTGCACTTCGGCGGGTGGCAGGCCCAGGTTGTGCGGGCCAAAGGCCACATCGTCTTGCACCGTGGGCATGAAGAGCTGGTCGTCGGCGTCCTGGAACACATAACCCACACGCCGCCGCACCGGCACCAGCGTGGCTGCTGTCACAGCCAGGCCGCCCACCTCCACAGTGCCTGAAGCCGGCAGCAGCAGGCCGTTAAGGTGCTGCAGCAGCGTGGACTTGCCGGCACCGTTGGCACCCACCACGGCCACCTTATGGCCACGCGCTATGCGCAAGTCCACGCCCAGCAGCGCCGGTGTGCCGTCGGGGTAGGCGTAGTGCAGGCTGCGAATGTGCAGCGCTGCACTCGTCATGGCGCCACCGCCGCCAGCCACGGGCGCAGCAGATGCACCAGCGCTTGCTGCACCGGCAGCCACCGCACCGCCCCGAAGTACAGGGCCCAGCCCAGCAAGAAGAGCGTGTCGGCCCATTGCCAGCGCACGGTAGTGGCCAGCTGCAATTCGCCGCGCCAGCCGCGCGCCAGCATCGCTTGGTGGATGCGTTGCGCGCGGTCAAAGGCGCGCAGCAGCAGGTGGCCCAGCAACGAGGCGTAGGTGGCCAGGCCCATGCCGCGCCGGCCGTTGGCGCGCAGGCGCCGCGCGGTGTCCATGCGCAGTGTCTCGCCGGCCAGCACAAACAGGTAGCGGTGCAAGAACAGCAGTTGCACCGTCAGCACCTGCGGCACGCCCAGGCGGGCAAGTGCGGCACACAGGGGCAGCATGCCGGTGCCGGCCACCAGCACCACGGTGGCACTCACTGTAAGTGCCAGGCGCACGGCAATGGCCGCCAGCGACACCCAGCCGCCGCTCACCACCACGCCGCCCAGCACCAGCATGGGTTCATGCTCCAGCAGCGGGTTGAAGGCGCCCACCATCAATGCAAAAGGCGCGGCCAACAGCAGCGTGTGCAGCACCGTGCGGGCCGGCACCTGGCCTTGCAGGGCCAGCACCAGCGGGTACAGCGCCAGCGGCAGCAGCGCAGCCAGTTCGTGGCGACCGTGGGACAGCACCATGCCGACGAACAGCAGCGTGGTCAGCAGCTTGGCGCGGGGATCGCGCCGTGTGAGCGCGGTGTCGGCCGCAGCCAGTGTGTCCAGCGAGCGCAGTGCCTGCAGGGTTTGGTCCAGGCTCGGCATCGGCGGTGGGCTGCAGGTGGGGTGTCGGCCGGGGCGCGGGGTGTCAACCCGGCGTGCGGGTCTGGCGCCACCGCAGCACCACGCCCACAGCACCCACCAGGGTCAGCGTCACAGCGCCACCCAGCACGCCGGCCAGCGAGGTGCCGGCATCGACCATGGGCCACGCTGCAGCGGCCACTTGCGGCGCCACCGAAGCCGTGTGTTGCGCCAGGTTTGTGGCCGCCTTTGTGGCCGGCTTCGTGGGGTCCGGCGCCGGGCTTGCCGCAGCCGGCCGTGGCGTGGCCCACGCATAGCCCGGCAGCCAGGCCATGGCCGCCTGGGTGCGTGCCAGCGCCACATGCAGGCCCTGTGTCGGCGTGGTCAGGGCGAGGCCGCCATTGGCGCGCGCCACACTCCATTCCAGCCCATCGGGTTGTGTGGACGCAAACCACGAGCCCACACCACCCACCAGCACAGCCAGCAGGCCCAACGTGGCCAGCACGGGGCGCTGCGCACAGAGGCCCCGCGCCGTGGGTGCGGTGGCCAAGGCGGGGGGCCGCAGCAGATCAGGCCGTTGCCGCATTACAAAGCCTACAAGCGCCGCCGTGGCCAGGCCTTCTACCAGGCCGATGGCCGCGTGGATGGGCAGCATGAGCCAGGCAAACACATCCAGTGGCAGGCTGCTGATGCCCGACACCACGGTCTGCAGCACCACGCCCATGGCCCCCAATTGCAGCCCCAGCACGGCCGCCACCACGGCCGCCCAGGCCATGCGCCGCAGTGACGGCGCCGGGCCCGCCAGCGGCCGGAAGACCAGCGGGTAGGCCACCAGGCAAGGCAGCACACCCAAGTTGAAGATATTGGCGCCCAGAGCCAGCAGGCCACCATCGGCAAAAAATAGCGCCTGCACCGTGAGCACCGAGCTGACGACCACCAGCGCCGCATGCGGCCCCAGCAGTATGGCCAGCAACAGGCCGCCGCCCAGGTGGCCGCTGGAGCCGGTGCCTGGGATGCTGAAGTTGAGCATCTGCGCCGAAAACACAAACGCGCCCAGCATGCCCATCAGCGGCACTAGGCGGTCGTCGGCGCGCGCCTTCAGCTGGCGCGATGCCCAGGCCAAGGCCGTGCCAGCCGCAGCCCACATCACCAGGCCCGTGGACGGGGCCAAGAGTGCGTCTGCCATGTGCATAACGGGTCTCCGTGGCGCGCCCAGCCGCTGGCGCAGTGGGCGAGTATCACAAAAGTATGAAGAATTCAAAGTGGTTCATATCAAGGCTGTGGCACTTGGGGCGCGGCTCAGGGTTTGGCCTATGAAGGTGGCTCGGCACCTGCCCCGGCACGACGGTGCAGGCCGTGCCTTGACATGCGTCAGCCGGCGCGGGGCGGGGCGTCCCTAGAGTGAAGGCATTGCCCGGCCCGGCCCACACGCCGGTGGGGTGCGTGCCGGGGAGCACATTGATGGGGCCTGTAGGAATCAGCCTGCTCATGCTGCTGGGCGCAGCCGGGTTTGCCTGGCTGGCCTGGCGCAAGCTGGCCGTGGTGCTGGCACTGCGGCCGCAAGTGCGTTGGGACATGCCGTGGGCGCGAATGGGCAGCGTGCTGCGCAATGGCTTCATGCAGCAGCGCATGGTGCAGCGTGAGTGGCGCCCGGGCTTGATGCACGCGGTGATCTTTTTGGGCTTCATGTCGCTGCTGGTGCGCAAGCTGCAGTTGCTGGCCATCGGGTTTTCAGAGACCTTTGTCTGGCCCGACACCTTTGGCGGCCCCTTTGCGGCCTTCAAGGACGGTGTGGAAGTGGCCGTGACGCTGGCTGTGCTGTACGCCTTTTACCGGCGCTTTGTGATGCACCCCAAGCGCCTGGAGCCCAACCGCGAGGCTGTCGTGGTGCTGGGCCTGATCCTGGCCATCATGCTCACTGACTTCGCCTTTGACGGCTTCCGGTTTGTCTTGCTCGCGCCCAGCGTGCCGGGCATCGCGCACGAGGCGCACTACGCCTGGGCCGGCAGTGCGGTGGCGCAGTTGTTCACTGGCCTGTCACCCGGCGCACTGCAGGCGGGTTATGTGCTGAGCTACTGGACGCAGATGGTGGTGGTGTTCAGCTTTTTGGTGTTGTTGCCGGCGGGCGAGCACTTTCACATCGTCACCGCTTTGCCCACGCTCTACTTCCGCCGTGGCCGGCCCGCCCACCGCGTGCCCAGCGTGGACATGAACAAGCTCATGGAGGCCACCGAAGAGGCCGACATGCAGGCCGGCGTGCGCAGCGTGCGTGACCTGACCTGGAAAGAAGGCCTGGACGCCTTTACTTGCACCGAGTGCGGCCGCTGCAAGGACGCCTGCCCGACATTTCTGACCGGCAAGCCACTGTCGCTGAAGATGGTGAATGACGGCATCAAGCACCACCTGGTGGCGCAGCGGGACCTCATCCTCGCCAAGGATCCCAAGAACGAATTGCCGACGCTGCTGGGCACCGTCATCAGCGACGACACCTTGTGGGCCTGTACCAGTTGCGGCTACTGCGAAGCGGCCTGCCCCATAGAGCTGGAGCACCTGGACAAGTTCTTCCGCCTGCGCCAGCACCAGGTGATGATTGCGGGCGAATTTCCGCACGAGTTGAAGAAGGTCTTTGAGGCTTACGAATCGCAAGGCAACCCCTGGGGCCTGCAGGCCAGCCAGCGTGCCGACTGGGCCAAGGGCCTGGACGTGCCGGTGGTGAGCACTGCCGAAGAACTGGAGGCGCTGGACGTGCTCTTTTACGTGGGCTCGGCGATGTCGTTTGACCCGCGTGGCCAGAAGATCGCCCGCGCCTTTGCCACCGTGCTAAAGGCGGCCAGTGTGCGCTTTGGCATACTGGGTGCGCAAGAAGGCTCTACAGGTGAATGCGTGCGCCGCGTGGGCAACGAGATGCTGTTCCAGCAACTGGCCGGCACGCTGGTGCAAACGCTGAGCGGTGTGGGCGCCAAACGCATCGTCACCTGCGACCCGCATGCGCTCAATTCGCTGCGCAATGAATACCCCGAATTTGGTGGCACGTATGACGTGGTGCACCACACGCAGTTCATTGCCGAATTGCTGGCGCAAGGGCGCATCCAGGTCAGGGCCGACCTGCAGCGCGTGGTCTTCCACGACCCGTGTTACCTGGGCCGCCACAACGGCGAATTTGACGCCCCACGCAGCGTGCTGGCGCGCCTGAGCCGCGACACGCCGCTGGAGATGCCGCTGTCACGCGAAAAGGCCATGTGCTGCGGTGCCGGCGGTGGCCGCATGTGGATGGAAGAGACCCTGGGCAAGCGCATCAACATCCTGCGTGTGGAGCAGGCGCTGGACACCCAGCCCAAGACCATTGCCACTGCCTGCCCGTATTGCGCAGTGATGGTGGGAGACGGGCTGGGCGCACTCACGCAGGGTGACGCCGTGGCTTCGCGCGACATTGCCGAGCTGGTGGCCGAGGCCTTGTTGCCAGGTCCAGTGGCCAAGGCCTGAACGTGGCTACCAGCAAAGGCGCGCGTGTGTTCGGGGTGTTGCCGGTGGCGGCGGCAACCGTGGCCATGAGCGGCTGCCCATGGACACCGGCCGTGAGCACCAGCAGGACAGCCCGGCGCGTGCCGGCGCCAACCAGGGCCGCAGAGGGCTTCACTGCACCCCACTTCGGCCCAGGGGGCTCTGGGCCGCAGCACGGGCATGCAGTTCAGCGGCTTGTTCTATGGCATGTTCAATGGGCACGCCAGCGGTGACACCGTCCATGATCAGCCGCTGCAGGATGGCGCCCAGCATTTCAACGTTGCCGGCGCTGTGCGAATGCACGGCGCGCAACAAGGGCAGCAGCTTGGGCTGGTCGCTGAACTGGCTACCAAAACCCGCAAGTTCGTTGCCGGTGGCCAGCCAGTAGTGCATGTCATAGACCACGCGGAAGATCTTGTCGAGTTCGGGGTCGTCAAGGCCAGGCAGATTGCTGCGGACCTCTTCGCACAGGTCCTGGCGGAACTCCGCCAGGCCGTACTCGGCGTCGCCCTTCACCACCTCGGCGGCCGAAAATTCCCATTCCATGATTTGCTCCTGTTGGTGGCGGTCACGCTCAGCCAAAGATGGCGTCAAAGTCTTCTTCATCGCCTGCACAGACCTCGCACAGAGGGCGGTCGCCGTTGACGACAATGGATCGGTCACACCGCGTGCAGCGGCGCTTGGGCATTTGGTGCAAGGCTTGCGGCTCGCGCTTGCTGAAACTGGCGACCGGCAGTGTGTCGCTGAGGTGCAGCACACGCGGCTGGCAGGCTTCGGTGCACACGCCGCAGGCCACGCAGAGCGCGGCATCGAATCCCAGTGCCCAGGCGCTGGTGGTTTCGCGCACCTGCAGGGCCGCAGTGGGGCAAGCCCGTGCGCAGGCCTCGCAGCCGGTGCAGCCCGCCTCCAGGCGCAGGTCACCAGCCGGCAGGCACGCATGGGTGGACAGGGTCGATTGCGCTTCGGCCAAGCCCAGCAGTTGAAGCAGATCGCGCTGTGCGCTGGGCGTGGCGCGTGCGGCACGGATGGCCCGCAGCGGTATCGCCACCGCGTTGGCCACGGCTGGAGCCGCAGACACCGCTGCGCCGGGGCTGGCCACACGCCGGAAGAAGCTGCGCCGCGCCGCACGTGCGTCGTGGCCTGCGCGCTCGGATTCGCGTGAAAGCTCGGTGGCCGGAAGCGCCTTTCGGCTCGACGTTTGTGGCAGCGCAAAGGCGGCCCAGCGGCCCAGACGGTCGGCCACACGCAAGGTCTCCACCGCGTCCAGGTTCGCCGCCAGTTGCGCACCGCCGCGAGCGCCATGGCTGCAGGTGGCACACGACGCACTGCCCAGCAACTGCAATTCCGTGCCCTGGGCCAGCACATAGGCCAACAGGGGGGCCCCCAATGCGCCCAGGCAGGGCAGGTGGATGTTGCCCTCAGACCCGCAAGGCACACAGGCCATGGTCAAGGTATCGCGGCCTCGCGCCCGCTCGATCAGCGCCAGGGGCGACAGTTCGGGCACCGTGAAGGTCTCCGTCGGGCAGGCGCTGACACACAGTCCGCAGGCCTTGCAGCGGCTGGCGTCCAGGCTCACGCCCTCGTCCGTCAGTTGAATGGCCTCATGCGGGCAGGCTTGTTCGCAGCGTGTGCACTCGCTGTAGCGGAAGCGGTAGCGCACGCAGCGCGTGGGCAAGACTTCAGGCATTGTGCTCAAGCGCACCTCTACGGCGTCTTGGCGCCTGCTGCGCTGCCGGCCGGGCTGGTGTGGGGGGCCAAGGGCAGACTCCGCGGCCTGCTGGGCGTTGAGCTTTGGTTCGGCGTGGTGTTCTCTGCCTTGAAGACCTGCAAGGGCTTGCCTTGCTCGCAGGTGTTGTGGGGGATGACAAAACTGAAGCGGGTCCCGGCCTTGGACGCATGCGCCTGCAAGCGGCCTTCCACGGCACGCCAGGCGGGCAACCCGCCCTTGACGGCATACACCTCGTGCGCGCTCGCCCGGGCCAACTTGCGCGCCACGGCCAGCGCCTGGGCATCGGTGTCCGCCACCACCACGGCATGGCTGGTGGGCTTGATGCGCAGGCCCTCCCGGTAATGCAGCGTGCCGGGCATGGCTTCGGTCTGGCGCGTCTGGGCGCTGCGCGCGTCAATCACGCAACAGGCGGGTGACGGTTGCAGCAGCGTGAAC
>CXWL01025606.1_pt1 | contig 13486 bp, 11 predicted proteins | sample 590931 | NCBI WGS metagenome assembly CXWL01 (sample SAMEA3498368, study PRJEB10139) | groundwater metagenome | biome: water well; material: biofilm material | place: Germany | collected 2015-04-27 | reverse complement strand
CCCTTTCTCGGCAGCCAACTCTATCGACACGCGAATGATCTCGCTCTGCCTTTCTTCCGAACTCAGTCTTCTTTTTACTGTTTCCTGATTCATGATGCTTCTCCTTCATAAAATCTTTCAGACATGTTTGCCTTCGCCCGCTTCCTCATAGGTGCGCCCATCGCGAATGTGGTAGATGCGTTTGAACGTGGGAATGATTTTTTCGTCATGGGTGACGACGATGATGGCTGTCTGGTATTGCTCTGCCATCTGGTTCAGGATGCGCACCACGTTCAGTGCCCGTTCGCTATCCAGCGGCGCGGTGGGTTCATCGGCGAGGATGACCGGCGGATGGTTGGCCAACGCGCGCGCAATGGAAACGCGCTGCTGTTCGCCGCCAGACAGGTGCGAAACGCTGGCCTTGGAACGGTGGCCTACATCAAGCGCGTCCAGCAATTCCTGTGCGCGTTTGCGCGAATGGGCATTCGAAAGCCCGGCCAGCATCGGCAGCAGTGCAACGTTGTCGGTGACATCCAGAAACGGGATCAGGTAAGGTGCCTGGAATATGAAACCGATACGATCTCGCCTGAGCGTGCGCAAATCCTCAATCTTCCATTCCGCGTCAAAGATAGTTTGCCCGCCCAGTGTCATGCGTCCTGCGGTGGGTTCGATCACCGCGCCCAGACATTTGAGCAGCGTGCTCTTGCCGGAACCGCTGGGGCCGACCAAGCCCACGACTTCGCCCGGCCAGATGGTCATGTCCACACCCTTGAGCGCATCGACCGCAGTCTCGCCCTCGCCGTAGCGCTTCTTCAGGTTCTCAATGTGGATAGCGGGTTCACGCATGGCTTAGCCTCCGATCGCCGTTGCCGGATCAATGCGCAGTGCGGCACGGATGGCAAACGTACTGGCGATGGCGCACATCAGCATGACCAGAATAAATCCCTTGACGGCATCTCCCGGCAACAGCAAAACGTATTTTGGAAACAGAGGCGCCCAAAGGGTCGCCGACAGTTTGCCCACCAGAAAACCGATCAAGCCCAGCGCCAGCGCCTGCTGCAGGATCATGCCGCTGATCGTGTGATTGGTCGCACCGATCAGTTTGAGTACTGCAATCTCGCGCACCTTGTTCATGGTCATGGTGAAAATAATGAAGGCAACAATGGCGGCACTGACGATGGACAGAATGACCAGAAACATGAATATCTGTTTGGACGAGGTGGCGATCAGACGCGCCACCAATATCTCGTCCATCTGATCCTTGGTATAGGCTTGCAGGTGTTTCCAGCGCTCGACCTGTGCGGCCACTTCTTCTTGCATGCCCGGTGCTGTGCGCACCAGCACTGCATTCACGAAGCGGCTGGATGTCTGGCTGGCCTGTATCGCATCCAGCAAGCCGGGCACGCCGGGACGGTTAAAGGCGGGGTTTGCAGCGGTGCGCGCGCGCTCATTCAACAATGCATCGTTATCCTTGAGGAACTGCACTTCCTGTGCGTCCCTGAGCGGGATGAAAATCATCGGATCACCACTGGAAGAAACCATGCGGCGCGTCAGACCGACCACAGTGTATTCATGGCGCCGGATGTTGACCTTGTCTCCCACCGCAAGGCCGGTTTTGATGTCGGCCAGCGCCTCGTAGTGCGAACGCGTAATCGGGCGACCGGCGATCAGGTAGGCTGGCTCACCCGGTTTGCCGGTTTCATACCCCACCAGCATCACGCGGATCTCCTTGCGGTTGTGCCGAACCTGCATGGTCAGATAGGTCACGTTGCCAGCTTCCCGTATGCCCGGCAAACCCAGCAAATCCTTCGCCACATCATCATGCACGCTGGATGGTTCGGCATAAGGACCCAGCGTGTCCTGCTGCACCACCCACAGGTCGGCACCGGCATTCTCGATCAGCACCTGCGCGTCATCCACCATGCCGCGATAAACGCCTGCCATGGTCAGCGTCACGCCGATCAACAATCCCAGGCCGATACCGGTGAAAACGAATTTTCCCCAGCCGTGCAGAATGTCTCGGCTCGCCAGATTAATCACAGGCTATCCTTTAACCAGTTCAGATACGACTTTTACTTTCAGGCCCGGTCGCAGCGGTTGTTGGCTGTACACGATGGCCGCGTCGTCATCCGCAATGCCATCCAGTATTTGCGTGCGCCCATCCATGGTGGTGACACCGATCTTGACCGGTTTGAACTGCACTTCCCCGTCGCGCAGAATCCAGATGCCATTCTGTTTATCAATGCGCTTCACTGCCGCGCTTGGGATGGTGCGCGCATTATTCAGCCCGGGTAATTTGATGGTGACTTCCGCGTATTCGCCGATACTGATTTCAGTCTCGTTGCGGGGCGAAAGAAACATTGACGACCCGCTCCTCTGACACCGCATCGCTGATGATATCCATGCGCGCGACCTTGCCCATGATCGGCAACTGGGGTTGTGAACGACGAATAATCTCCGCCTCCTGCCCAACGCGAATCTGGTCAGCCTGCTTCTGGGCAATGCGCGTTTCTACCCACATGCTTGCCGGATCGATGACCTGAAGCGCAACCTGACCGCCGACCACGGTGCTGCCCGGCTCCACCCATCGGGCAACGACCACGCCATTGACCGGGCTGACCAACCTGGTCTGCGCGCGCAATTTCCCCACACCACGCATATCGGCTTGCGCTCTGGCGTGCTCTTCGCGGGCAGCGGCCAGATTTGCGCTAGCCGCCCCCAGCGCGGAGGTTGCGGCATTCTTTTCATGCTGCTTCGCATCGAACATTTCCTGGCTGATAAAGCCGCTCGCACGCAATTCCTGATAGCGCATGAATGTCGCAGACAGCGTACTGAGCCGACTCTGGGCTTCGCTCAGCTGTGCCTCCAGCGCCCGGATTGAATTGGCCGCTTTTTCGATAACACGCTGACTGCCGGCCAGTTTTTCATCCAGATCGACGGGGTCCATTTCGGCCAACATTTGTCCCGCCACCACCTGATCACCCTGATCGACCAGTACGCTTTTGACCCGGCTTGTCATGGTCGGGGCCAGGTTGTAGCTGCGTCTGGCCTTCAATGTCCCGACTCCGAATACGCCGCTGGAAAGAGCGCCTACCTGAATTTTTTCAACGGTAACCTTGACTGGCGCCAATGGCCCCTGGGTCATAACGACCCAAGCGAAAATCAGGATCACCCCGATTGCCAGTGCTGATAATGCGATTTTTTGCCTGGACATGAACACCCACCAAGATAGTAATTGACTGCTATCTTAATCGCGTCCGCCTAAAAACACAATGCGCAATACGGAACGGGAGATTTTGGCTGAGGAAACCTGCTGACTACAAAGCGAAAAGAGCAAATGCAGAGTTGCAGCGAACGGCAGATAGTAAGCCGATCTTTGACCATTGGACGGGCTGGCTAAAGGTCACTGTGCGACCCCGTGCGATCACTCAGTCAAAGCAACTCGAAGGGCCGGTTCTCGGCCAGGAGTCCTTCAAGATTACGCTTCAGAACTTCCGCTTTGTGGCTGAAAGCGGAAGTCGGCGAATGGCGGTATGTGAAAACTAATTAAATCCATTGTGATGCACAACGGGTGACGCTATCGATGGGAATGGAATAGAATCGCCAAACAATGACGAAACGAGTCTCCACATCTACTTTGCGTATGCTACTTGTCGTGCTTATCAGCACGTTCATGTCGCCCAGTTTCGCTTGGCAGATGATCGACAGTCATCACGAAACCACCCTCGCATCGTTCATCGACAATGATGATCATCATCACCATGAACATGATCTGCACCATCACCACCATCACGATAATGATGGCGAAGGTGATGACGATACAGCGCACAGTCAGATAGGACATTTGCTGAGCCATCTTCCTGCGGTCATGCAGGAAGCTGGGGGGATACCCGTCTCATCTGCAGAATCGATTGCTTTTCCCTCCTTTCACAGCACATTCGCCTACACGGCTACCGACCCGCCTTTCAAGCCCCCCCGTTTTTCCTGATCATCTGACACGACTGTGCTCCGCAGGTATTGAACCTGCGGTTTGTTGTATCTGCTGAAAAGGAATCATCATGTCGAGAGAATCATCTCGAACTTGGGCGTTGTTACTGCTTCCCCAAGTTCATCGACCTATATTGCGCATCAAGCTGCTGGCACTCACGCTGACAGCCATCTCGTTTGGCAGTGTTCAAGCTGAGGAACTGTCCATCACTGAATCACTCGCGCTGACCGAACGTGAGGTCGTGATCAGTGCGTTGTCGCGTCCCGCTTGGATAGAAGCGGAAAGTGGTCGTATGGCGCACGCTGAAAGTGTTGTCACCGAAACAGGCTTGATGCCCAATCCTGTGTTCTCTTTCAGTCGTGATCGACTGGGCATGACTGGGGGTGACACCATTGAACGCGCTGTCGAAGTGTCACAGACATTCGACCTTTCCGGTCGTCGCTCGTTACGCCGCGATGCAGCGATGCAGCGCCTAGATGCTGAAAAGTTTGACGCACGGATCCGGCGGCTGAATACCATCGCTGATGTGCGTCGATCATTTGCAGTGACCATGCACCATGTACAGATTCAATCTGCACTGGGGTTGTGGCTGACCAGAATCGAACAAGCGGCAACGATGACTGCCAAGTTGGCCAAGGCGGGCGAAGTCTCTGGATATGACCGTCGACGTATCGAACGCGAAGCACAGACAGCGAGGACTCGATTGACTCTGGCTCAAGCCGATGCGGCACGCAGTCGTGAAATGTTGTCCGCACTTTCAGGCAAGAAGCCGGATGAGGTGACGCGTCTTTTGGGGGAGCTACTACCCGATAGCACACCTGCTCTGGAAGGACTGCAAGCAGGATTACGACAACGCCCTGATCTCGCCAGCCTGCTCTCCCAAGTCGAAGCTTCCGAGCGGGAAGGTCAAGCCGCGCGACGCGGCTGGATACCTGATCTGACGCTGGGCATCGGTCAAAAATCTCTGGAAGAACCGACGCGGAGCGGCAACGGGGCCATCGTCGGTGTGTCGTTCTCCATTCCCTTGTTTGATCGTAGCCAAGCCCTGCAACAAAGAAGTCTCGCCGATCAGCAGACCCTGCGGGCAGAGCATCAGTTGGCAGTGGCCAAGGCCGATGCCGACCTGCGTGGTGCATGGCAACAGGCGGACGAACTGCGCAAAGCGGCATTGGCTTACCGCAGTGATTCGCAGGATGGAACGCAGGGGCTGACCGCAATTGCCCAAGCAGCCTATCAATCCGGCGAAGCTGGACTACTTGAATTGCTCGATGCATACCGTACCGAATTGGATTTTTCTACCACTGCACTTGATTTGGCACTGCGCGCACGCTTAGCCCATATCGATCTTGAAACCTTGTCTGGAGTATCAACTTATGAATAAGCTTAATCTGATAATGATCCTTGCGACCGCCTTCGCAGTGACCGCTTGTTCCCCAAATACAGAGCATGTTGCTGCCGAGCATGGCCATGAACACGGCGGTGGCGGTATCGCCATTACGAATTACACCGATACCACTGAATTGTTCGTCGAATTTCAAAAATTGGTAAAAGGCGAACAAACCTCATTTGCGGCTCACACGACACTCATCATTCCTGCGGGTTTTCAAGCTGTGACGGAAGGGAAAATGGCAGTGGTGCTCTCTGGTGGCGGTCAGCCAGAGGAACGGGCGGAGGGCGGGGTCGGTGCCACGCCGGGTATCTTCCGTATTGCCATTACTCCGCAATTCGCCGGGAAACGACATCTGACTTTCCGATTGGCGAGCACTAAAGCGACCGTTACGCATGATTTGGGTGAGGTGGAAATCTATCCCGATCGTAAAGCCGCAGATGCGGTGGCAGAGACCGACGGTGGTGAAGCAGGTATCGCTTTCAGCAAAGAACAGCAGTGGAAGATCCCTTTTGCGAACACGCCTGTAGTTGAACGCGAGTTGCATGACTCAGTGACCGCATCGGCCACACTGCGCCCGCGTGCGGGTGGCGAAGCCATCCTCGCAGCTCCTGCTGCCGGTTTGCTGAGAGCTGGGGAAGAAGGCTTCCCGCAAATCGGCATGACGGTCAAAGCCGGTCTGGTCTTGGGATATTTCGTACCCAAGCTGGGCGGCGAGACGGATGCGGCAACATTGGAATTGGCTGTACAGCGTGCCGGCATCGAAGTTGAAGAAGCACGGCAAGCGCTGTCGCGTTTAGAGAGTTTGTTCAAGGCTGAAGCAATCCCTGAGAAGCGTTTGCGCGAGGCACGCAATCGCGAGCGCTTGGCAACAGCGGAACTGGAGGCAGCACAACATCGTGCGAGCACCTATTCCGGTGGCAGTGGTGGCATCCCGCTCAAATCACCGATCAACGGCACGGTTGTGGCAGTGGGCGCCGGAGCTGGTGCAGCAGTGGCGGATGGGCAGACGCTGATCCATATCGCCGATCTCGGCAAGCTGTGGCTGGAAGTGCGTATCCCTGAGAGCGAATTGGGAAAATTCACACAACCTACCGGCGCTTTCTTCAAGTTGGATGGGGAAGAAAATGCGCGTGTGCTGAATGTCGGACGTAACGCTCGTCTCGTTGCCTATGGAGGTCTGGTGGATAAAGACAGTCGCACGGTGTCGGCCATCTTCGAATTCGACAATGCACAAGGTCGCTTGCGCGCGGGGATGAATCTGCGTGTTGGCATCTATACCGGTCGCACCGAAAAAGCACCAGCCGTTCCCGCTTCAGCAATCGTCGATAACAACGGCGTGTCGGTCGTGTTCATACAGAAGGAAGGTGAGTCATTCGAGCGGCGCGTTGTGAACATCGGCATCAAGGACGGTGACTGGATCGGTTTGCGTACTGGTGTTTCAGTCGGTGAGCGTGTTGTGTCTTTAGGCGCTTATCAAGTGCATCTCGCAGCCGTTGCACCGGCCGCACTCGGTCATGGCCACGCACATTAAGGGGATGAAAAAATGATTGCTTCCATCATCCGAAATTCCCTGACCAACCGCTTGTTCGTACTCGTCGCAGCCGGTCTGCTGCTCGTGTGGGGCGGTTGGCAAACGACACGCATGCCGGTGGATATTTTTCCCGACCTGACCGCACCCACCGTCACCATTCTGACCGAAGCACACGGCATGTCGCCGACCGAAGTTGAAAACCTCGTCACCTTCCCCATCGAAACCGCCATCAATGGGTCACCCGGTGTGCGCCGTGTGCGTTCCAATTCCAGCGTGGGGCTGGCGGTGGTGATTGTGGAGTTCGAGTGGGGCACGGACATGCTGAAGGCGCGCCAGATCGTCTCGGAGAAATTGCAGGTTGCCCGCGCCAGCTTGCCGCCGGAACTGCCGCCGCCGCAGATGGTGCCCGCCGCATCCATCATGGGGGAGATCATGTTCATTGCACTGACCTCCGAACTGCACAGCGGTACTGAACTGAAGAGCACCGCCGACTGGGTGTTGCGTCGCCGCATACTCGCCGTTCCGGGGGTGGCCGAAGTCGTCACGATTGGTGGGGATGAGAAACAATATCAAGTGACACTCGTACCCGAGCGACTGGCCAGTTATCGGGTGACGGTGGATGAGGTACTGCGCAGTCTGCGCGCAACTAATCAGAATGCCCCCGCCGGTTTTTACCAAGAAGGCGGACAGGAGTATTTGATTCAAGGCGTTGGCAGGGTGCAGTCGTTGGCGGACATCGGTGAGACCGTGGTGACAATGCGTTCCGGTCAGCCGGTGCTGGTGCGCCATCTGGGCGAGGTCGCTCTGGGCACCGGTTTCAAGCGTGGCACTGCGGCCCACAATGGCAAAGCGGCTGTGATCTTTGCCATTCAGAAACAGCCGGATGCCAACACGCTGGAATTGACGAAGAAACTGGATGACGCATTCGCCACGTTACAGAGTGGTCTGCCTAAGGGCATGAAGATTGAAACCCATATCTTCCGTCAGGCCGACTTCATTGAGCGAGCCATTTCCAACTTACTGGAGACGTTGCGTGACGGTGCCATTTTGGTGATAGCCATCGTATTTGCATTCTTAGTCTCGACGCGTGCCACGGCCATCACCCTGATCGCGTTACCGCTCTCGCTGCTGACTGCACTAATCGTCATGCAGGCGATGGGTGCAACACTTAACACCATGACGCTGGGCGGACTGGCTATCGCGCTGGGAGCACTGGTGGATGATGCCATCATCGTGGTTGAGAACATCGTGCGTCGGTTGAAGGAAAACGTTGTTCTCCCAGCAAGCAAACAACGCAACACCAGTGAGATCGTGTTCGCGGCGACGAGGGAAATTCAGGGCTCTATTGTTTTTGCCACCCTCATCATCATGTTGGTGTTCGTGCCGATCTTTTTTCTTTCCGGCGTGGAAGGTCGCATGTTGGCCCCCCTCGGCTACGCTTATGTGGTGGCCTTGGCGGCGTCGCTATTGGTGGCGATAACCGTCACCCCAGTGCTGGCAGTGTTGTTCCTGCCTCAATCCAAAGGCGTGTTGAAGCATCAGGAGCCGAGATGGCTTGCAGCGATGCAAGCGGGCTATGCCGCCGCTTTGAACAGGGTGGTGGTGTACTGGAAGGCGATTGGGGTATTTGCGGCTGCAGGATTTATGGTTGCCATAATCGGTTTGAGTTTTGCCGGGAGGTCGTTTCTGCCGGATTTCAACGAAGGCAGTTTGACGGTAAGTATCGTTACCTTGCCCGGCACTTCGCTGGAAGAGTCCGATCAACTGGGCCAGCGGGTAGAAGCAGTCATGCTCAGCCATCCTGAAATTGTCGCGGCCGCACGCCGTACCGGCCGCTCGCCCGGCGACCCACACGCAATGGAAATCTACGCATCGGAGATCGAGGCCAGTCTGGAGATAAAGGAACGCAGTAAAGAAAAATTTCTGGCCGCATTGCGCGCCGATTTGTCTTCCATTCCCGGTATCAATGTCGTGATCGGACAACCGATCTCACACCGTATCGACCACATGCTGTCGGGTACACGTGCCAATATCGCCATCAAAATATTCGGGGCGGACCTTTACGAATTGCGGCACATCGGTGAGCAAGTGAAGACCCAAGCCAAGGAAATCGCGGGTGCAGTGGATGTGGCGCTGGAACAACAAGCCGACATTCCTTTCGTGCTGCTGAAATTCAGGCGCGATGCCATTGCACAGCATGGTTTATCCATCCGCGAAGTGTCCGATGCAGTCGAAACCGCCTTCTCCGGGATGGAAGTGTCACGGGTGATGGAAGGTCAGGCGAGCTTTCATCTGGTAGTGCGCTTCGATCCGGCCGTGCGCGAATCGGTTGAAGCGATCTCCAGCACTTTGATCACTACCGCAAGCGGTGCGCGGCTACCGCTCTCGGCGCTGGCCGAAATAAGGAAAGATCACGGCCCCAATCTGGTGAGCCGAGAAGCCGTGCAGCGCAAGATCGTGGTGATGGCCAACGTCGCCGGACGCGATCTGACCAGCGTGGTGGGCGACATTCGCTCCCGTGTTGCGGCAAACGTAAAGCTGCCCACGGGCTACCACATCGAGTACGGCGGGCAATTTGAAAGTGCCGCCGAAGCGACCAAGGTGCTGAGTACCTTGAGTGCGTTGGTGCTGGTTGGCATCTTCCTGTTGCTCTATCTGGCATTTCATTCGGCAAGAGATGCGGCAGTGGTGATGATTAACCTGCCGCTGGCGTTGATTGGCGGTGTGCTGGGTATGTTCGTATCGGGAGGTGTCATGTCGGTAGCGACCTTGATTGGTTTTATCACTTTGTTCGGCATCGCCACTCGCAATGGCGTGATGATGGTTGCCCACATCCGACACTTGAGTGCAACAGAGGCAAGCCTGAAACCCATCGAGTTGGTGGTGCGCGGTGCGACCGAACGACTCGTTCCAATACTGATGACTGCGTTGGCGGCAGGTCTCGCATTGGTTCCCTTGGCATTGTCGGCGGGCGAACCAGGCAGCGAGATTCAGTCACCCATGGCCATCGTTATCCTGTTTGGTCTATTTTCCTCGACCCTGCTCAATATGATTGTGGTGCCCGCGCTGTATTTGCGTTTCGGATCGATCAGTCAAAGTGACGAATCGCAAGAACTGGGTGTGATGGAGTCGACATGAGTCTGTTGCGCAATCAAGGTGTGCTGGCGGCACTGTTGGCCGCCGTGCTATTCGGAGCAGGAACGCCATTTGCAAAGGTGCTGCTAGGTCAGACCAGTCCTTGGCTGCTGGCAAGTCTGTTGTATCTGGGATCTGGTGCGGGTTTGTTTTGCTTGCGCATCATGCGTCGCGCCCCTCCCGCAATACTATCCAAGGAGGAAATTGGGTGGCTGGCCGGAGCGATTATTTTTGGCGGGATGATCGGGCCTGTTCTGCTGATGTGGGGGCTCTCGCAAGTTCCCGCATCAGGTGCTTCACTACTGCTAAACGCAGAAGGTGTATTCACAGTATTGATCGCATGGTTCGTGTTTCGAGAAAACTTCGACCGCCGTATCGCCTTAGGCATGGCCTTCATCGTGCTGGGGGTGCTGGTGCTGGCCTGGCCGGGCAAGATTCATTTTGGTGAAGTGTTGCCAATGCTGTCCATCCTTGGCGCTTGCCTTGCATGGGCCATCGACAACAATATGACGCGCCAGGTATCACTGGCGGATGCAGACTTTATCGCGATGATGAAAGGGCTCGTAGCGGGTGCAACGAATCTTGTCCTCGCCTTGGCGGTAGGCGCGACACTCCCCACGATAAGTACGAGCGTATTAGCCGGAGTGATCGGATTCTTGAGTTATGGCCTGAGTCTGACACTATTCGTTGTCGCACTGCGCCATCTCGGAACGGCCCGGACAGGAGCCTACTTCTCCATCGCCCCCTTCATCGGGGCAATCGTAGCGATACCATTATTGGGGGAAACCATCAGTCTCCAATTGATCATTGCTGGGGTGCTGATGGGCTTAGGAGTCTGGCTCCACGTGAGCGAGAAACACGAGCATGAACATTTCCACTCACCGTTGGAGCATGAACATAGGCATACCCATGATGAACACCATCAACATTCCCATGACGTGACGGTTCCGCCGGGTACGCAACACAGTCATCCGCATCTCCACGAAGCAATCAGACATACCCATCATCATTTCCCCGATGTGCATCATCGGCATGATCACTAAATCTCAGTGATTTATAAATGTCTGGAATCTAGTTGGCCAATGACCTGTGACCATTTCATAGCAGCCGTTGGTTTAGCTTGATGCCACCGACTCTTGGCCGATGAGCAGACCATCAGGCTCATCACTCTAACTGTCTACTTCTGGCCGAACCACGTCCGTTGAGCCATCTCTTGCAAACGGTCACATGGCAGCTCATTCTGGACGTTCAACTTTCCCAAAACAGCCATGACTGGTTGCTCAATGATTTTTACCAGAATGGATGTTTTCGCTTACGAAAAGCGGGTTCTGAAGCGTACCCAACTATTTCTCCAATACACTTTCAATCGCCGGGAACAGCTCCCTTTCCTCGAATCGAACATGAGCAGACAGGCGCTTGCCGAATTCAGCCAATGCCTCGGCATTATTCTGTTGCAAACCATTACGCAGTTCACGCAAGTGCTGATGATCTGCCCAGGTGCGCTGCACCAGCGTCTGCACATCGGCACTGCGCAGCATTGGCAGCAATGAGTGCTCCTCGATCTGGAAATGCGGTTCCAGTTCATTCGAGAATGCGAGGTTGGCACGCAGGCATGCCTGACTGATGATTTCGCCGTTGCCCGATTGTGCCGCGCGCTCGCACGCTTTCGCCAGTGTCAGGGCGCTATGGTGCTCGCGCGACAGCGGTTGCAGGGTAGCGCTCCGTTGCATCGGCTTAACCCGGCTGTCCATCCGCGCGCGGTCGCCAGTAGGCAGGCAGGTAGCGCCATGCCCATGGCGAGAAACAGGCCAGCCACAGCACGGTGGCGGCGATATAAAGCCAGGAGGATTGTGATGGCAGCATGTCTGCCAGTATCCGCACCAGTGCGGTGAGCTGGATGCCGATGAACATCAGCTTGACCGGCGTGTCGATGACGAACGGCAGCCCGGAATGGCCGAGCGTGACGCGCGTGCCCATGCCGATCATCAGCGTGGCATAGCAGCCGATGGTCAGCGCATGCAGCGGCGCCAGCCCCCAGATGAATCCCGTGCCGTGATGCGCGAGCAACCACAGACTTTGCACGGCGAACAACAGCATCGCCACGCCCATCCAGGCGAATCCCACATGCAGCACAGCCAGTAAAGGATTGTTAAAACTGCGACGGAAGCCCCACAGATAACTCAAATACAGCGCTGCCAGCGCCAGCGGAATGTCGCATAACCACAGCCAGCCCGACGCATTGAATAATTCCAGCAGCCCATGCATGACACTCGCTGCCAGCATCGTCCACCATGCCCAGAACGGGCGCGGCACGTCATTTTGCGACAGCGCACTGCTGGTAAAAAAAGGGATCATGCGATGGGCGACGGTGGCAAACACCGGCAGCACGAACCCCCACAATCCGGCGCGCAGGAAGAACTGCAAATAGAAGTGCTCGTCGGTCAGCAGCCAGACCAGGAAACCGGCCAGCCCGATCCAGCCCAAGCACAGGGCAATGAACAACATCAGCGGATGGCGCTTGTCGGAATGACGCGTATTGAGCAACACGCGCAGCAAGCCATATAGCGCCACCGCCCACCCTGCCAGCACACTCAAAGTCGCGACGACGATCAGCGCCCGCCCGAGGAACAGGCCGGCATAGAAAGCGAGCGAGCCCAGCAACATAAGAACGAAGGCCGGCACATAACGCGATGCCGGAATCTCTGCACCGTTCATCCAGCGCGGGAAGGTGGTCATCAGGAAACCGAAGAAGAAAAATGGCAGCATGCCGTACAGCAGCAACCAGCCGTGAATCGCCGTCGAAAACAGCGGCCATGCCACCACCTGCGCGGGGAAAATATATCGGGTCACCAGCTCGAACAGCCACCACAGCATGGCGAAGAGCGCTTGTAGTGCGCCGCCGAAGAACATGACTCGATGTGGTGCGGCGGTAAAGTTTTTTAGCATAGTGGTGTCGAAATAATTGGGTTGTGGTGGATAAAACAACGGGATTGTTGCATGACAAAAATTGATCCAATGTGTTTCTGGAATGCTCAACCAGGGGTGACGACAAACACTGCCGGATCGTCGCCATGCTCCAGCAATATACTACGCACCCTTGCTTGCCAAAGTTGCCGGAATTCCCTGATCTCCGCTGGCGTGGCACTATTGGATATACAACTTGCCATCAACGCAGGCAAGCGCGGTGATGGCGCAACATGCTGCGGGTTTGCCGCCACTTTCACGGATTGGTTGGTGTCCAGCCGGGTGAAACACATTTCTCCCTGCATACCCGCAACTGCAAAGTGCAATCGGTTTCGTCTATCGAAGCGTCCGCCTATTCCCTTGAAACCATTGTCGGACATGGCTCCCGTCAGCATGCTCACCACATTCGCAATCACACCCGTGACACCGCTTGTGCTGTCCTGACTGAACTCCACACGGATATCGCCACGCACCGGCAGCGCATCCGGATAGAGAAAAG
>CXWL01120834.1_pt1 | contig 13487 bp, 14 predicted proteins | sample 590931 | NCBI WGS metagenome assembly CXWL01 (sample SAMEA3498368, study PRJEB10139) | groundwater metagenome | biome: water well; material: biofilm material | place: Germany | collected 2015-04-27 | reverse complement strand
GCCCCCTCCCACATTGCTCTCCACTGTTCATAAAATCTGTTTCCAGTCTGCGCACCAATTTGTTACCGAATGCCCCAGCGTGGCGCAAAGCCAGGCTGTCGTGACAAACAGCTCTCGCTCCAAAACATCCCCAGAAGAAATTTCATCAAGCCTCGAAGCCTTAATTTCCAAGGCTTGGGCGCGCCTTCGAAAAAAATCTCAATACATGCCCAACAAAGTTGGCCGCTTGATTGCATATGCTTGTACATACAAGTAAAGATGTGTGCGTAAGACTCTGCTTCGCACCATCCATGTTCGCGCATCGATCGCCGAGGAGTCCTAGCTGTGACCAAGCCTACCAAGTACCGTGACGTCGAAATCCGTGCTGCCCACGGTAACAAGCTCACCGCCAAAAGCTGGCTGACTGAAGCGCCGCTGCGCATGCTGATGAACAACCTCGACCCGCAAGTGGCCGAGAACCCGAAAGAATTGGTGGTGTACGGCGGTATCGGCCGTGCCGCGCGCAACTGGGAGTGCTACGACCAGATCGTCGAAAGCCTCACCAACCTGAACGACGACGAGACCCTGCTGGTGCAATCCGGCAAGCCGGTCGGCGTGTTCAAGNNGCCAACTCCAACCTGGTGCCGCACTGGGCCAGTTGGGAACACTTCAACGAACTGGATGCCAAGGGCCTGGCCATGTACGGCCAGATGACCGCCGGCAGCTGGATTTACATCGGCAGCCAGGGCATCGTCCAGGGTACTTACGAGACGTTTGTTGAAGCCGGTCGCCAGCATTACGATTCGAACCTCAAAGGCCGCTGGGTCCTCACCGCCGGCCTCGGCGGCATGGGCGGCGCACAGCCTTTGGCCGCCACTCTGGCCGGCGCGTGCTCGCTGAATATCGAGTGCCAGCAGGTCAGCATCGACTTCCGCCTGGCCAGCCGTTATGTCGACGAGCAAGCCACCGACCTCGACGACGCCCTGGCCCGTATCGCCAAGTACACCCAGGACGGCAAGGCCATCTCCATCGCCCTGCTGGGTAACGCGGCCGAAATCCTGCCGGAACTGGTCAAGCGCGGCGTGCGCCCCGACATGGTCACCGACCAGACCAGCGCCCACGACCCACTCAACGGCTACCTGCCGGCCGGCTGGACCTGGGACGAATACCGCGCCCGCGCCAAGACCGAGCCGGCTGCCGTGATCAAGGCCGCCAAGCAGTCGATGGCCGTGCACGTCAAAGCCATGCTGGACTTCCAGAAGCAAGGCATCCCGACCTTCGACTACGGCAACAACATCCGCCAAATGGCCCAGGAAGAAGGCGTGGAAAACGCCTTCGACTTCCCGGGTTTCGTACCGGCGTATATCCGCCCGCTGTTCTGCCGTGGCATCGGCCCGTTCCGTTGGGCGGCGCTGTCCGGCGACCCGCAAGACATCTACAAGACCGACGCCAAAGTCAAAGAGCTGATCCCCGACGACGCCCACCTGCACAACTGGCTGGACATGGCGCGCGAGCGCATCAGCTTCCAGGGCCTGCCGGCGCGTATCTGCTGGGTTGGCCTGGGCCAGCGCGCCAAGCTCGGCCTGGCGTTCAACGAAATGGTGCGCAGCGGCGAGCTGTCGGCGCCGGTGGTGATCGGCCGTGACCACCTCGACTCCGGCTCGGTCGCCAGCCCCAACCGCGAAACCGAAGCCATGCAGGACGGTTCCGACGCCGTGTCCGACTGGCCACTGCTCAACGCCCTGCTCAACACCGCCAGCGGCGCCACCTGGGTGTCGTTGCACCACGGTGGCGGCGTAGGCATGGGCTTCTCGCAGCACTCCGGCATGGTCATCGTGTGTGACGGTACCGATGAGGCGGCCGAGCGCATTGCCCGCGTGCTGCATAACGACCCGGCGACCGGGGTGATGCGTCACGCAGATGCGGGTTACCAGATCGCCATCGACTGCGCCAAAGAGCAGGGCCTGAATCTTCCGATGATCAAATAACGGTGTGGGAGGGGGCAAGTCGAATCGTCGCACCGCCCCTCCCACACTGAATCTGCGATGAACCTGTAAACAATCCATCAGAGGTTGAACACCCATGGCTGCAAACGACACCACCCCGTTGATCGAGAAACGTTCGATCGACTACATCCCGGAAGCGGAAAGACACGGTCGTCTATTGAGCCAGTTCACCCTGTGGCTGGGTGCCAACCTGCAGATCACTGCCATTGTCACCGGCGCTCTGGCCGTGGTGCTGGGCGGTGATGTGTTCTGGTCGTTGATCGGTCTGTTGATCGGCCAATTGATCGGCGGTGGTGTGATGGCATTGCACGCGGCGCAAGGGCCCAAGCTGGGCCTGCCGCAGATGATCTCCAGCCGGGTGCAGTTCGGTGTATACGGCGCGGCGATTCCGATCGTGCTGGTGTGCCTGATGTACCTGGGCTTCACCGCCACCGGCACGGTGCTGTCCGGCCAGGCGCTGGGCCAGTTGTTTGGGGTCAGCGACAGTGTCGGCATCCTGCTCTTCGCCAGCGTCATCGTGCTGGTCACGGTGTTGGGCTACCGGGTGATCCACTTCATCGGCCGGGTTGCCAGCGTCATTGGCGTGATTGCCTTCGTCTACCTGTTCAGCCGTTTGATGGGCCAGGCCGACGTCGGTGCACTCCTGCAAATTCGCCACTTCAGCTGGAGCAGCTTCCTGCTGGCGGTGTCGCTCGCGGCGTCCTGGCAGATCGCCTTCGGCCCTTACGTGGCGGACTACTCGCGCTACCTGCCGAGCACGACGTCTTCGGTGAAAACTTTCCTCGCCGCCGGTGCGGGTTCGGTGGTGGGCGCGCAGGTGGCGATGATTCTCGGCGTGTTCGCGGCGGCCATGTCCAACGGGCAATTTGCCGGTCACGAAGTGGCTTACATCGTCGGCCTGGGCGGTACGGGGGCTACGGCGGCGCTGCTGTATTTCAGCATTGCGTTCGGCAAGGTGACCATCTCCACGCTCAACTCCTACGGCAGCTTCATGTGCATCGCCACCATCATCAGCGGCTTTCGCGGTCGCCTGGAAGTCACGCGCATTCAACGCCTGGTGTTTGTGCTGGTGATTGTCGGCACGGCGACCCTGATCGCCTTGCTCGGCCAGCACTCGTTCCTGGGTGCGTTCAAGTCCTTCATCCTGTTCCTGCTGGCGTTTTTCACGCCCTGGAGCGCGATCAACCTGGTCGACTACTACTGCATCACCCGCGATCGCTATGACGTACCGGCGCTGGCCAACCCGAACGGCCGCTATGGCCGCTGGAACCCGGTGGGTATCAGCGTCTATGTGTTCGGCGTGCTGGTGCAGTTGCCGTTCATCTCCACCAAGTTCTACACCGGCCCCCTGGTGGCGGCCCTCGGCGATGTGGATATTTCCTGGATCATCGGCCTGGTGCTGCCCGCCGCGCTGTACTACTGGGCCGCGAAAACATGGCCGCGCACACACCCTGAACACCTGATCCTGCCGCCAGAGCAGGGCGTTGCACTGACGACAACAAACGGGCTGGCTGCACAGGCCTGATGGGACGTGGACAGGGCAGGATGCCTACTGACTGCCGTAATCCATTTCAAGATTGGGAGCGTCACAACAATGAAAATGCATAAGACCCTGATGGCCACCTTGCTCTCTGCGGGCGTATTGGCCAGTGCTGGCGCCCAGGCGGCAGGTTGGTGCGAGTCCGGCAAACCGGTGAAATTCGCAGGCTTGAACTGGGAAAGCGGCATGTTGCTCACCGACATCCTGCAAACCGTGTTGGAAAAAGGCTACGACTGCAAAACCGACAGCCTGCCGGGCAACTCCATCACCATGGAAAACGCCCTGAGCAGCAACGACATCCAAGTGTTTGCCGAAGAATGGGTAGGCCGCAGCGAAGTCTGGAACAAGGCCGAGAAGGCCGGCAAAGTCGTCGGCGTCGGCGCGCCGGTGGTGGGCGCGATCGAGGGTTGGTACGTGCCGCGTTATGTGATCGAGGGCGACGCCAAGCGCAAGCTGGAACCCAAGGCCCCGGACCTGAAAACCATCGCCGACCTGGCCAAGTACGCCGCGGTGTTCAAGGACCAGGAAGAACCGTCCAAGGGCCGTTTCTACAACTGCCCGGCCGGCTGGACCTGCGAGCTGGACAACAGCGAAATGCTNNAGCTACGGCCTGGAAAGCACCTACACCAACTTCCGCCCAGGCACCGGCCCGGCGCTGGATGCGGCGGTGCTGTCGAGCTACAAGCGTGGCGAGCCGATCCTGTTCTACTACTGGTCGCCAACCCCGCTGATGGGCCAGGTCGACCTGGTCAAGCTGGAAGAAAAACCCGGCGTGGATAAAAGCGTGAGCATCAAGGTTGGCCTGTCCAAGACCTTCCACGAGCAAGCGCCGGAGCTGGTGGCCGTGCTGGAAAAGGTCAACCTGCCCATCGACCTGCTGAACCAGAACCTGGGCCGCATGGCCAAGGAGCGAATTGAGTCGCCGAAGCTGGCGAAAATTTTCCTCAAGGAACATCCTGAAGTCTGGCACGCCTGGGTGAGCGCAGACGCAGCCAAGAAAATCGACGCGGCCTTGTAGGTCAAGTGTGCCCGGCTACCCTTTGGGGCTAGCCGGGCGCCTGGCCTCAACCCACTGGATCGAGAGCACGCTATGTTTCCTGAGAGTTTTACGTTTTCCATTGCCGACTGGGTCAACGGTTGGGTGGATTCGCTGGTCACCAACTACGGGGATGTGTTCCGGCACATCTCCGACACCCTGTTGTGGGCCATCGTCAACCTGGAAGGGTTGCTGCGCGCGGCGCCCTGGTGGCTGATGCTGGCCATCGTCGGCGGCGTTGCCTGGCACGCCACCCGCAAAGTCGTGACCACGGCGGTGATCGTCGGTCTGTTGTTCCTCGTCGGTGCGGTTGGCTTGTGGGACAAGCTGATGCAAACCCTGGCGCTGATGATGGTCGCCACGGTGATCTCGGTGCTCATCGGCATTCCCCTGGGCATCCTCTCGGCCCGCAGCAATCGCCTGCGCTCGGTGCTGATGCCGCTGCTCGACATCATGCAAACCATGCCCAGCTTCGTGTACCTGATTCCGGTGCTGATGCTGTTCGGCCTGGGCAAGGTCCCGGCGATTTTCGCCACGGTGATCTACGCCGCGCCGCCGCTGATTCGTCTCACAGACCTGGGCATTCGCCAGGTCGACGGCGAAGTCATGGAAGCCATCAACGCCTTTGGCGCCAACCGCTGGCAGCAACTGTTCGGTGTGCAACTGCCGCTGGCGCTGCCGAGCATCATGGCTGGCATCAACCAGACCACCATGATGGCGCTGTCGATGGTGGTGATCGCCTCGATGATCGGTGCCCGTGGCCTGGGTGAAGACGTGCTCGTTGGTATCCAGACCCTCAACGTCGGCCGAGGCCTGGAAGCCGGGTTGGCGATCGTGATTCTCGCAGTGGTCATCGACCGCATTACCCAGGCCTATGGTCGTCCACGGCATGAGGCGAGCAAATGACTACTGTCAGCAAAATCGAAGTTAAAAACGTCTTCAAGATTTTTGGCGCGCGTTCCAAGGACGCGTTGGCCATGGTCGGCCAGGGCAAGACCAAGGACCAGGTGCTGGCCGAAACCGGCTGCGTGGTCGGCGTGAACGATCTGTCCCTGAGCATCGGCACTGGCGAAATTTTCGTGATCATGGGCCTCTCGGGCTCGGGCAAATCCACGCTGGTGCGCCACTTCAACCGCCTGATCGACCCCACCAGCGGCGCGATCCTGGTGGACGGCGAAGACATCCTGCAACTGGACATGGAAGCTCTGCGCCAATTCCGTCGCCACAAGATCAGCATGGTGTTCCAGAGCTTCGGCCTGTTGCCCCACNNAAGGGCTACGAAAACAAATACCCGCACCAGCTTTCCGGTGGCATGCGCCAGCGCGTGGGCCTGGCCCGCGCCCTGGCCGCCGACACCGACATCATCCTGATGGACGAAGCCTTCAGCGCCCTCGACCCGCTGATCCGCGCCGAGATGCAGGACCAGTTGCTGGAGCTGCAAAAGACGCTGCACAAGACCATCGTGTTCATCACCCACGACCTCGACGAGGCCGTGCGCATCGGCAACCGCATTGCGATCCTCAAGGACGGCAAGCTGATCCAGGTCGGCACGCCGCGGGAGATCCTGCATTCGCCGGCGGATGAGTATGTGGACCGGTTTGTTCAGCGGCGGGCGGCGGTGGTCTGACGGGCCTCATCGGGGGCAAGCCCCCTCCCACACTTGAATGTATTCACAGATCAAAATGTGGGAGGGGGCTTGCCCCCGATAGGGCCAGTGAAGCTGCCCAAGAATTAAAGAAGGTATGAAGATGTCCCAGGCAACAAAAATCACCATCGCCGACACCCCAATGCGCTGGCAGGACGTAGTCGCCGTCGCCCGCCACAGCGCCGTGCTCGAACTCTCCGGCCACGCCTGGGCACGCATCGACAATGCCCAAGCCATCGTGCAGCGCATCGTCACCAGCGGCGAACGCGCCTATGGCGTAAACACCGGCCTGGGCGCGCTGTGCAATGTGTCGCTTGCGGGCGAGCAACTCAGCCAGCTGTCGCGCAATACCCTGCTGAGCCACGCCTGCGGCGTCGGCCCGGTGCTGAGCGACGAGCAGACCCGCGCGATCATCTGCGCCGCCATCATCAACTACAGCCACGGCAAATCCGGCCTGCACCCGCAGGTGGTGCACGCGTTGCTGGCGCTGCTCAACCACGGCATCACGCCGCAAGTGCCGTCCCAGGGTTCGGTGGGTTACCTGACCCATATGGCCCATGTGGGCGTGGCGCTGCTGGGCGTCGGCAACGTCAGCTATCGCGGCCAGATNNGGCCTGTGCCTGGTCAACGGCACGCCGTGCATGACCGGCCTGAGTTGTCTGGCCCTGGCCGATGCCCACCACTTGCTGCAATGGGCCGACGTGATCGGCGCCATGAGTTTCGAGGCCCAGCGTGGCCAGATCGACGCCTTCGACGAAACCATCATCGCCCTCAAACCGCACCCGGGCATGCAGCACGTGGGCATCAACTTGCGCGCATTGCTCGACGGCAGTGAAGTGATCGCCAGCAGCAAAGGCATCCGCACCCAGGACGCCTTGAGCATCCGCTCGATCCCGCAGATCCACGGCGCGGCGCGCGACCAGGTGGAACACGCCACACGCCAGATCGAAACCGAACTCAACAGCGCCACCGACAACCCGCTGGTGCTCGGCACGCCGGACCACTACCGCGTGGTGTCCCAGGCCAACCCGCACGGCCAGTCCGTGGCGCTGGCCGCCGACATGCTCGCCATCGCCATGGCCGAAATCGGCTCGGTGGCCGAGCGCCGCCTGGACCGCCTGATCAACCCGCACGTCAGCGGCTTGCCGGCGTTCCTGGTGAGCAACCCCGGGGTCAACTCCGGGATGATGATCGTGCAGTACGTCGCCGCCTCGCTGTGTGGGCAAAACCGCCAACTGGCGCAACCGGCGGTGCTCGACAATTTCGTCACCTCGGGCCTGCAGGAAGACCACCTGAGCATGGGCACCAACGCCGCGCTCAAGCTTCACCAGTTGCTGGCCAACGTCACGCAGATTCTCGCCATCGAGTACCTGCTGGCGGCCCAGGCATTTGAATTCTTGAAGGCGCAGCGCTTCGGCGCCGGTACCGAAAAAGCCTGGCGACTGCTGCGTGAAGTGGTCCCCGCGTATGAGCAGGACCGCTGGCTGGCACCCGACATTGCGAGCGCCGCCGCGTTGCTCAAGGACACTGCTTTGCTGCACTCAGCCATCCCCCATTTGCACTAATAATTCAAAGGAGCATGAACGTGACTGTGCTAAACCTGATTCCAGGCCAACTGAGCCTCGCCCAACTGCGGGCCATCTACCAGCAGCCGGTAACCCTCAGCCTGGATGCCAGCGCCTCGGCGCAGATCGAAGCCAGCGTGGCCTGCGTGGAGCAGATTCTCGCCGAGAACCGCACCGCCTACGGCATCAACACCGGTTTCGGCCTGCTGGCCTCGACCCGCATCGCCAGTGAAGACCTGGAAAACCTCCAGCGTTCCCTGGTGCTGTCCCATGCCGCCGGCGTCGGTGAGCCGATCAGCGATGCGCTGGTGCGGCTGGTCATGGTGCTCAAGGTCAACAGCCTGAGCCGTGGTTTCTCGGGGATTCGCCGCCAGGTGATCGACGCGCTGATCGCGCTGATCAACGCCGAGGTCTACCCGCACATTCCGTTGAAAGGCTCCGTTGGCGCTTCCGGTGATTTGGCGCCGTTGGCGCACATGTCCCTGGTGCTGCTGGGCGAAGGCAAGGCGCGCTACAAGGGCGAATGGCTGCAAGCCACCGAGGCGCTGAAAGTCGCCGGCCTCACGCCGCTGACCCTCGCCGCCAAAGAAGGCCTGGCGCTGCTCAACGGCACCCAGGTATCCACCGCCTACGCCTTGCGTGGCCTGTTTGAAGGTGAAGACTTGTTCGCCGGCGCGCTGGTGTGCGGCGGCCTGACCGTGGAAGCCGTGCTCGGCTCGCGCTCGCCGTTCGACGCGCGTATTCATGCGGCGCGCGGCCAGCGTGGGCAGATCGACTCGGCGGCGGCTTATCGCGACCTGCTCGGCGACAGCAGCCAGGTGTCGCAGTCGCACCAGAACTGCGACAAGGTGCAAGACCCGTACTCCCTGCGTTGCCAGCCGCAAGTCATGGGCGCCTGCCTGACCCAGTTCCGCCAGGCCGCCGAGGTGCTGGTGGTGGAAGCCAACGCCGTGTCGGATAACCCGCTGGTGTTTGCCGCCGAAGGTGATGTGATTTCCGGCGGCAACTTCCACGCCGAACCGGTGGCCATGGCCGCCGACAACATGGCCCTGGCCATCGCCGAAATCGGCTCCCTGAGCGAGCGGCGCATCTCGTTGATGATGGACAAGCACATGTCGCAATTGCCGCCGTTCCTGGTGGGCAATGGCGGGGTCAACTCCGGTTTCATGATCGCCCAGGTCACCGCCGCCGCGCTCGCCAGCGAGAACAAGGCGCTGGCCCATCCCCATAGCGTCGACAGCCTGCCGACCTCGGCCAACCAGGAAGACCACGTGTCGATGGCCCCGGCTGCCGGCAAGCGCCTGTGGGAAATGGCTGAAAACACCCGTGGCATTCTCGCCGTGGAATGGCTGGCCGCGTGCCAGGGCCTGGACCTGCGCGAAGGCCTGAAAACCTCGCCCAAGCTGGAACAGGCACGCGCCACCCTGCGCGGCAAAGTGGCGTTCTACGACAAGGACCGCTTCTTCGCCCCGGACATCATCGCCGCCACTGACCTGCTGGCCAGCCGCTGCCTGAATGAACTGGCGCCGGCCAAGCTGCTGCCAAGCCTGTAACCGAGGAGGGTGGGATGAAAACGCTTTGGCAACACTGCCACGTCGCAACCATGGCCCAGGGCAAGTACTCGATCATCGAGGATGCCGCGCTGGTCACGGCGGGTTCGTTGATCGAGTGGATCGGCCCGCGCAGCCAGGTGCCTGCGGCGGACTACGCCCAGGTGCACGACCTGCAAGGCGCGTGGGTGACCCCCGGGCTGATCGACTGCCACACGCACACGGTGTTCGGTGGCAACCGCAGCGGCGAATTCGAGCAACGCCTTGAAGGCGTGAGCTATGCCGAAATCGCTGCCAAGGGTGGTGGTATTGCCAGCACCGTGCGCGCCACCCGCGCGGCCAGCGAAGATGAACTGTTTGCCAGCGCCGAGAAGCGCCTGCGCAGCTTGCTGCGCGACGGCGTGACCACGGTGGAGATCAAATCCGGCTACGGCCTGGACCTGGCCAACGAACGCAAGATGCTGCGCGTGGCGCGGCGCCTGGGTGAAGCGCTGCCGGTCAGCGTGCGCGCCACATGCCTGGCGGCCCACGCGCTGCCGCCGGAGTACAAGGACCGCGCCGACGACTACATCGAGCACATCTGCACCGAGATGCTGCCGGCGCTGGCGGCGGAAGGCCTGGTGGATGCGGTGGATGCTTTCTGCGAATACCTGGCGTTTTCTACCGAGCAGGTTGAGCGCGTGTTCAAGGTCGCCCAGCAACTTGGCCTGCCGGTGAAGCTGCACGCCGAGCAGCTGTCGTCGCTGCATGGCTCGAGCCTGGCCGCGCGGTATCACGCGCTGTCGGCGGACCACCTGGAATTCATGACCGAAGACGACGCCATTGCCATGGCCGCCTCCGGCACCGTCGCCGTGCTGCTGCCGGGGGCGTTCTACTTCTTGCGTGAAACCCAGCTGCCGCCGATGGACGCGCTGCGCAAGCACGGGGTGAAAATCGCCATCGCCAGCGACCTCAACCCCGGCACCTCGCCGGCCTTGTCGGTGCGCCTGATGCTGAACATGGCCTGCACCCTGTTCCGCATGACCCCGGAAGAAGCCCTGGCCGGCGCCACGCAACACGCGGCCACCGCCCTGGGTATGGGCGACACCCATGGTTCACTGGAAGTGGGCAAGGTCGCCGATTTTGTCGCCTGGCAGATCGACCGCCCGGCCGACCTGGCCTACTGGCTGGGTGGCGAGCTGGATAAACGCGTCGTGCGCCACGGCGTCGACGTCACCGTATAAGGAGCACCGTTGTGGATAAGGTTCTGAACTTCAAACAAGGCCGCGTGCCGCTGCTGATCAGCATGCCCCACGCCGGCCTGCGCCTGACGCCTGCGGTGGAGGCCGGGTTGATCCCCGAGGCACAAAGCCTGCCAGACACCGACTGGCACATTCCGGCGTTGTATGACTTTGCCGAAGAACTCGGTGCCAGCACCTTGTCGGCCGAGTACTCGCGGTTTGTCATCGACCTTAACCGGCCTTCGGACGACCAGCCGCTGTATGCCGGCGCGACCACCGGGCTGTACCCGGCGACGCTGTTCGACGGCGTGCCCTTGTTTCGCGAAGGGCTGGAGCCGAGCGAGACCGAGCGCGCCAGCTACCTGCAAAAAATCTGGGGCCCTTACCACCGCGCGCTGCAAGAAGAACTCGCGCGGCTCAAGGCCGAGTTCGGCTACGCGCTGCTGTTTGACGCGCACTCGATCCGCTCGGTGATCCCGCACCTGTTCGAGGGCAAGCTGCCGGACTTCAACCTCGGCACCTTCAATGGCGCCGCCTGTGATCCGGAACTGGCCAGCCAACTGGAAGCCATCTGCGCGGCGCATCCGCAGTACACCCACGTGCTGAACGGGCGGTTCAAGGGCGGCCATATCACCCGGCATTACGGCGACCCGGCGCAGGATATTCATGCGGTGCAGCTCGAGCTGTGCCAGAGCGCGTATATGGAAGAGGTTGAGCCGTTTCGTTATCGGCCGGATTTGGCCGAGCCGACGCGGGTGGTGTTGAAGCAGTTGCTGGAGGGGTTGTTGGCGTGGGGGCGTGCGCGTTACCGGTGATTCGGGGTGTTGCTGAGATAGCTATCGGGGGCAAGCCCCCTCCCACCTTTGATTTGTGAATACATTTAAATGTGGGAGGGGGCTTGCCCCCGATGAGGCCCTGACAGTCGCCCCAGTGCAACTGCCAGTCGCCACAGTTCACCTTGACAGAGGTCTTGCTGGGTAAGGTTGTGGGTACGGCGCATCAGACGCCACTCCCCACAATAAAAGCTGCCGAGTGAGACCTCATTGATGAAAACACTTCTATTGACCCTCATCGGCGCCGCACTGCTCAGTGCCCAAGCCATGGCCGCCGAGCCGGCCTCCTGCAAAACCGTGCGCATGGGCGTGGTCAGCTGGACCGATGTGGTCGCCACCTCGGGCATGGCCGATGTGTTGCTCAATGGCCTGGGCTACGACAGCAAACAGACCAGTGCCGTGCAGCAAATCATCTTTGCCGGCATTCGCGACAAGCGCCTGGATATCTTCCTCGGCTACTGGAAGCCGGCGATGGACAACAATATTGCGCCGTTCCTGGCGGCCAAGCAGGTCAAGGTCTTCGACACGCCGAGCCTGTCCGACGCCCAGGCCACCCTGGCGGTGCCGCAATACGTGGCTGATGCCGGGTTGAAAACCTTCGCCGACATCGCCCGCTTCAAGGACAAGCTCGGCGGCAAAATCTACGGCATCGAACCCGGCAGCGGGGCGAATACCGATATCCAGAAAATGATCGACACCAACCGCTTCGGCCTGGGCGGCTTCAAGCTGGTGGCCTCGGGTGAGGCGGGCATGCTCGCGGCCGTGCAGCGCGCGGTGAACCGCAAGGAGTTCGTGGTGTTTGTCGGTTGGACCCCGCACCCGATGAACATCAATATGCAGATGGCCTACCTCACCGGCAGTGAAGACGTGTTCGGCCCCGACGAAGGCCGCGCCACCGTGTCTACCGTCACCGCGCCAGACTTCGCCGAGCGTTGCCCGAACGCGAATAGGTTGCTGACCAACCTGACCTTCACCGCCGCCCAGGAAAGCCAGCTGATGGTGCCGATCATGGAACGCCAGTCGCCCCAGGACGTGGCCAGGCAGTGGTTGCGTGACCATCCTGAGGACCTGCAGCGCTGGCTGGCCGGGGTCACGGCGTTCGATGGCACGGATGGCCCTGCGGCCGTACAGGCAAGCCTGAAACCTTGAACCAGACACAAATCCAATGTGGGAGGGGGCAAGCCCCCTCCCACATTGGAATCTTCATCGCTAGAGATATTGCGCATGTATCCACTGTCCCCGCAGCTTGCCGCCTTCGTCGCCAAAACCGAATCCTTCACCAGCGACGACACCTCCCCGGCCGGCTTGCGCGAAAACTACCACCGCATGTGCCAGGCCTTCACCCCGTCGCCGCCGCAAGGGCTGCAGATGTCGGACTTCTCCTTGGGCGGCGTCAGCGTGCGCAGCTATCTACCCAAGGCGCCCACACCGCTCGAAGGCTGGCCCTGCCTTCTCTATATACACGGCGGCGGCTGGGTCGTTGGCGGGCTCGACTCCCATGATTTCATCTGTTTCGAACTCGCCAGCACCTTGCAGGTACTGGTCATCGCCATCGACTACCGCCTGGCGCCCGAGCATCCATTCCCGGCGGCGTATGAGGATTGCCGCAGCGTCTGGCAAGCCATCCAGGCGGGGCAGGGCCCGCACACGATCAACCGGCAGCGCCTGGTGGTCATGGGCGACAGCGCCGGCGGCAACCTGGCGGCGGCGTTGTGCCTGGGCTCGCGCGACGCCGGCCAGCCACTGCCCCGCGCGCAGGTGCTGGTCTACCCGGGCCTGGGNNTGGCGCTTTACCTGCCATCGGGCTCGGGCGAGCCGTCACCCTATGCGATGCCGCTCAAGGCCGAGGACTTGCGCGGCTTGCCCAAGGCCCTGATCGCCGTGGCCCAGTTCGACCCGCTGCGCGACGACGGCATGCTCTACGCCGAACGCCTGCAAGCGGCGGGTGTAGCGGCGCTGCTGTATCCGGGCAAAGGCCTGGTCCATGGCTGTTTGCGCGCGCGTGGCCTGGCGCCGGAGGTGGATGAGCTATATAGCTGTCTGCTGGGCTACCTGAGGAGCGAACTACTGACACAGCTCTAAGCGCTCAAGGACATGCTCATTGCACAATTCG
>CXWL01026644.1_pt1 | contig 13487 bp, 7 predicted proteins | sample 590931 | NCBI WGS metagenome assembly CXWL01 (sample SAMEA3498368, study PRJEB10139) | groundwater metagenome | biome: water well; material: biofilm material | place: Germany | collected 2015-04-27 | reverse complement strand
ACACCCAGGATCCGCGGCTGGGCGAGCGCCTTCACCGCGAGCCGCAACGGCCCTTTGGTGATCACGGAGCGAACCGCGTTCGAAGGAGCACGGCGCGCCCAGTCGGTGTCGTAGTCGGCGCCGAGCTTCGATGGCTTCGGCGGCACCGCCACGCCTTTCGGTTTGCTCGGCGCACGGTAGGGAAAGCCAACCGAACGGGTGGGTCGCAGTGCCATCTGGATCGGCGCGCCGACGGAGTCGATCAGCTTCGCGGCGCGACGCAGGGTGGCGCTCGACGGCGAGCGTCGCTCGCTCATGTCACGTCGGCCAGAAGGAGCGCCGGTGCATGCAGGTGGCTGATCGTCGGCGCCTTTCCCACGACGTCGCTGGCGATCTCGAACGCATCGTCCATGGTGGACGCCGGGGTGAAGCCGAGGCGGCGCACCGTGGGCGGGTCGCCGCCGACGATGATCACCTTGCCGGCGTGCTGCAGGCCGTGCGCGCCCCAGTACCAGGCGTAGAAGGGATGCACGCCGTGGTATGCGTTACCCGTGCGGTAGAGGTGTTTGTACCACTCGTCCTCCGCGTACTGCTTCTCCCACTTCTTCGACATCGTGGCCGGATCGGTGGTGTCGGCGAGCACCTCCTCGAAGAAGTCGATGTAGCTCGGATGGTGCACCGGGTGGAACTCGCGATAGGTCGGGTGGGTCATGATCACCACGCCGCCCTCGCGCACGAGCGGCTTGCCGCGGTACATGTTGAACAGGTACCCGAGGCCCATGCACATCACCAGGATCGGGTTCATGATCCCGTCGGGGTTGTACGGGCACACGTACGGGATGCCGAGCGTGAGGATGTCGGTCTGGCCCTGCACGGGAACGAGCTGCTGGCGATGCACGTGCTCGACGGTGAGCTTGTGCACCGCTTCGGTCTCGCCAGCCTGGATGCTCGTCATCTGGTGCGGCGCTTCGATGCCGTGGAAGATCTTGCGGGCGATCCGGCTGGGGGTGCGACTGAGCGACTTGGAGGTGGCGACGAAGGTTGCCCGGTCGCGCGCCGTCCACTCCCACTCGCGCTTGCTCAAGAACTCGAACGGCGAAGGGAACGTGTCGGTGTTGAGCGTGGTTTCGATCTGGAAGATCTTCGGGCCGTTGTCGCGCAGCACCTTGCCGAGCCGCCACACGCTCTTGTGCAGGTCGCTCTTGTGCCGGTCCATCAGGCTTCTGGTGTTCTGCAGCGTCTCTGGGTTGTGGTGGAAGCTGAGGCTGCGATACGACGCGAGCCCGGTGGTGATGCTCTTCCACCCACCGTCCATGGCGACGGAGTTGATGTTCACGTACACCACGAGATCGCTGTCGGCGGCCCGCTTGTTGATCTCGAGCACCTCGCCTTCCGGCGTGGTGCCGACGACGGTGAGGTTGTCGAGATCTTCGGCGTCGTGCTGATACAACATCCCGCGCGGGTGGAAGGCGTCGTAGATGCGGTCGCCGAGCGCATGCCGCAGCTCGTACTCGTGCATCCTTCGATGCAGGCCGAGCGCGGCGATGATGTGCACGTCGTCGACCCCGGCTTCGGCAGCCATGTCGAGCACCGCTTCCATCACCCGCTGGCGGGTGTCGGGCTTGCGCATCTTCGGCAACGGCAAGCTGACGTCGTCGAAGGCGATGGTGAGCTTCATGCCGGCGAACAGCAGGCTCGGCAGCGGGTCGTGATCGTGCGGGTTCAACAGCGCGTGGCGGATCGCGCCATCGATGTCGTCGAGCGGCTTCAACGGTTCGGGCGGATAGATCACCCTGCTCCGGCCGGCCGGCAGCTTCTCGAGGCTGAAGTTCTCGCCGCGCCAGAACAGGATCGGTGGTGTCGAGCGATCGACCTCGAGGACGAATCCAGGACGGGGCATCACTGACTCACTTTCTTGGGCTGTGGTCGGAAGTCGAAGACGATCTTCACTGCGCCACGCCGACCCGCGGTGGCGGCGTGAGCGATGGCAGCGACGTGATCGGCGATCGGGTAGGTGGCCGAGACCAGTCGGTCGAAGCCGAGCGCCCGCGCGGTCTCGGCGGCGAGGTCGAAGGTACGACGGCGCGACCCATCCGGCATCGTCTCGGTGCCGTAGGTGTATGCGCCGACGAGTTGGGTTTCGCGGTGCCACAGCCCGGTGAGGTCGAGCGTGACCTCGGCGGGCATGCCCATCAGCACCACGCGGCCGCGGGGTCTTGTGAATCGCAGGCAGTCGGCGATCGACGCCGACGTGCCGACGGCATCGATGGTGGCGTCGGCCCCGCCGGAGAGGTGGTCGCCGACCACGTGGCTGGACGTCAACCGTCGCACGGCGCGCTGCAGCTCATCGGGCTTCACCACGATGTCGGCGCCGAACGCCTTGGCCATGGTCTGCTGGTGTGGATAGCGGGCACCGACCACGATCTGCACGCCAGGCACGTAGCGGCGCAGACCGGCGACGGCGCACAGCCCCATCGTGCCGGCGCCGAGCACGGCAACCACCGGTTGGTCGACGGTGGCGATCGCCGGCCAGGTGAGCAAGGCGGCGTGGATGCCGCCGGCAGCGGGTTCGACCATCACTGCCTGCTCGTCGCTCATCGCATCCGGCACGTGGTGGATCTGGCTGTCGTGGGCGACGAACTCGGGCGCCCACCCACCACAGGTGGAGTTGCAGAAACCGATCTGGATGCCAGGCTCGAGGTGCCCGGTGGCGAGATGGGCGTAGTCGTTGCCATCGCCGGGCGCGGCGTCGGGAAACGGCAGCTCGAAGCCGCGCGCGGCGTGGCCGAGCACCGGCTCGATCACCACCCGCTGACCCGACTCGAGGTGTCCGACCACCTCGTGGCCCGGTACGAACGGGAAGCTCACCCAGTCGTCGAAGTAGGGCGAGGCATGGCCTTCTACGGTGGCGAGGTCGCTGCCGCAGATGCCGGCGAGGTTGGTGTGCACGCGGTGCCATCCGTCGCCGGGCAGGGCCGGCGGATCGATGGTGACCAGTTCGAGTGGCCCGAGTTTGGCCGCGGCGGTGGGCGCGAGCGCGGCCAGCAACCTCGCCGCGCCGATGCGGCCCACCTTCTTGTCGACCTGCAGCGCCTTCATGCGAACGTCCTGCGCCGCTCGCGCTCGCTCAACATCTCACCGATCGGCAGCAGCGGACGCGGTCCGCCCTGGGCCTTCGTCCAGTTCTCCACCAGCCAGCCCCGCTTGCGGGCGATGGCGGCGAGGCGGGTCTCGGGGTTGACCGCCACGGGGAACCCGACGCATTCGAGCAGCGGTAGATCACTGGTGGAGTCGGCGTAAGCGACGCACTCGTCGAGCCGCAAGCCCTCCGTGGCGCAGTAGTCGCTCAGCACCTGCGCACGGGTCTCGCCGGTGGGTGGCACCCGCGACAGCTCGCCACTGTAGGTGCCGTCGTCGCGGATGGTCATCTCGGCGGCGATGATCTCGTCGAACAGTGGTCGCAGGCCTTCGACGGCAAAGCTCAACGCTCCGGTGATCAGCATCGTTCGGTGACCTAGGGCGCGGTGCTCGCGTACGCGGCGGATGCCGGCCGGGAAGCTCTTCGTGAGGATGAGCTGGGTGAGGAGCTCCTTGGAGTCCTCGTCGATCTGGCTCACCGGAGCATCTTCGTAGCGGCGATAGAAGTGCCGCAGGAAGTCGCCCCGATCCTTGCGGTCCATGCTCGACAGGCTCGGCGCCTCGGCGAGCGTGCGCAGCACGTATCGCATCCGCTCGGGCATGTTCAGCCTCCGCGTCGCCAGCCACGAGTAGCTCTCCACCACGTTCGACGAGATGAGCGTGTTCTCCAGGTCGAACGCGGCTACGTGCCGATCGGGCGACAGCACGGCTCTGCGCAGCCGATCCGGCCGGTCGTTGCGGTGCTTGCCAGGCGTGATCTTGGCGCGTGAGTGCTGCACGATCGACGGCAGGTGGATGGTGGTGATGTACTTCACCCAGTCGATGGACCGCGGGTCGAAGTTGAACGCGGCCTGATCGTCGGTGCTCAGGTGCTGCCAGGTGCTCATCAGGTTGTCGACCTGATAGATGGCCTCGCATTCGGTGTACAGCCCGTACAGCTGCACGTACTCGTACGCCCGGTCGATGTCGTGCTTGCGCTCCTCCAGCTTCGCCGCCCACGTGGCCTGTGTTCCGCGCAGGGGCAGCGCCTGCAGCAGGCGCTCGCTCCTGTCGGCCACGAACTTCGCCCGCTTCAGCTGCTTCTGCACCCGGCCACGGGCCGGGAACACCCATTCGGGCACGTCGATCGGTTGTCCCTCGGCGTCGTAGAGCGGGTGAGCGCCGAACCAGGCTCGGATGTTGTCGACAAGCAGCTGGTAGCGCAGCGGGTTGATGCCGCCGCTGGCGACCTGTGTGATCGGCGGCGCGGCGTCGGGACCGATCGCCGCGACGGCGATGATGGCCGCGACCACGAGGTCGACCGGGATCACATCGACCGTTCCCTCCGGCACACCGGGGAACTCCTTCAGCAGCCCACGGGCGTAGCTGAGGATCACCGGCTCGGCCATTCGGAAGCCGCGGATCCAGCCTGGGAACGGTTCGGCGAGGGCCGACTCGATGATCGAAGGGCGCACGATCGAAACCGGAACCGCACCCTTCACCTCTGTGAGCGCCTGCTCGCCGAGGGCCTTGGTGTACGCGTATGCGTCGGGCCAGCCGACGCTGGCGGCGCGGGCGCGGCCGGCCTCGACGAGCTGATCGCTGACCCAGCGTTCGCGGATCTGCTCGGTCTTGGCGGCCAGCGCCGGGGCACCGGCGGCGCCGAGCTCTTTGTGGGCCTCGACGCGGAACCCGACGAGCTTGTCCGGGTCGCGGCTCGTTGCCTCCAGGTCGCTGCGCAGCCGTCGCGCCGCGGCGACCTCCTTGCGCCAGCTGAGGCCGATGTCGAACGGGCCCGCGCTGACGAGCTCCTCGGGCGCGTTGCCGCGGCGATTGCCGGCCACGTAGCAGGTGCTCACGGACACGAGGTGAGGGGTGACGCCGAGCGCGTTCAGGGTGTCGGCGACGCGGGTGGGTCCGAGGAGGTTGATCTCGACGGCCGAGTCGAGCGGGGAGTCGAAGGCAACTGCGGCGGCGGAGTGGATGACGATGTCGCAGGTTGCGAAGACCGCTCGATCGGCGTCGTTCAACCCGAGGCCATCGGCGCTCACGTCGCCGCCGATCGCCCGCACGCGGCGAGCGACCATTGCGTCGAACGGCTCGGCAGTTCCGTTGTGCTCGGCCTTCAACCGGTCGAAGGCGTTGTTCTTGAAGATCTCGCGCCGGACCCGTTCGGACGGGTCGTGACGCTTGCTGGGGCGCACGAGCAGCACCAGTTCGCAGCCGGGTGCACTGCGCAAGAGGCGCTCGACCAGCGCGGTTCCCACGAATCCGGTGCTGCCGGTGATGGCGATTCGCTTGCCATCGAGCTGTTCGCTGATCATCGAGGCGCTTTCATCGGCACTCTGTCTACCATATGGTAGAGAGCAATGCGACCATCGACCCGCGACCGGATCCTCACCTCGGCGACCGACCTGTTCGGCCTGCGCGGCGTCGACGCGGTCTCGCTCGATCTGATCGCGACCGACGTCGGTGTCGCCAAGCAGACGTTGCTGTACTGGTTCCCGAGCAAGGACGAGCTGCTCGAGGGCGTGCTCGCCCAGGCGGCAGCCGAGCTCGTGCTGGTGATCGACGCCGCCTTGCGCTCCGCACCTGACGAGCCACTGGAGCGACTCGACGCGGTGGTGCGCGCGGTCTTTCGGCCGGCGGTGCGCCGCCCGGCGCTGCTCGGCTTGATCCGCGAGGTCAGTCGCCTACCCGCCGGTGTGGCCGAGCAGCTCACCGGTCGCGTGCAGCCGCTCGCCCAACGTGCCCACGCGTATCTCCAGGCGGAGATGAACGCCGGTCGCCTGCGGCGCGCCGACCCCGGGCTGATCGCCGCGCTCTGCTATGCCACGGTCACCGGGATCGCCACCGAACCTGAGGCGTTGCGGGTGAACGGCTGGGAGCCGTCGGCGGCCGGCCTTCGGCGGCTCCGCGACGAGTTGCGGGCGTTCCTGCGCGCCGCCCTGGCGCCGTGATCCAGCGTTGATCGAGCCGGCTCAGCGAGCGGTGTTGCGTCGCTGGCGGCCGTGCCGCTCGACGGCGAGTCGCACGAGCTCGTCGATGAGCGCCGAGTACGAGAGGCCCGAGGCGATCCACATCTTCGGATACATCGAGATCGGGGTGAACCCGGGAATGGTGTTCGCCTCGTTGCACAGCCAACCGCGCCCGCCCGGGCGATCCTCGTAGAAAAAGTCGACCCTGGCCATGCCCTCGCAGCGAAGCGTCCGGAACACCTGCACGGCGAGGCGTTGCACCTCGGCGGTGGCTGCGGTGGAGAGGCCGGCAGGGATCACGCACGTCGAGCCGTCGTCGAGGTACTTGTCGGCGTAGTCGTAGAACTCGGCGCCCGGAACGATCTCGCCGGGCAGGCTGGCCCGGGGATCGAGGTTGCCGAGCACCGCCACCTCGATCTCGCGTCCGGTGATGGCCTCTTCCACCACCACCCACTCGTCGTAGGTGAGCGCGATGGAGATGGCGTCGCGGATCGCCTCGACGGTCTTCGCCTTCGACACACCTACCGACGAGCCCATGTTCGCCGGCTTCACGAACACGGGCAGGCCGAGTTCGTCGGCGAGCTGCTGCGCAAGCCCGGGGGTGATCCCGGACTCGCGTACGGCGCGGTATCGCGCCTGGGGGATGCCATTGGCGGAGAGCACCTGCTTGGCCATCGCCTTGTCCATCGCCAGGGCCGAGGCGAGCACGCCGGACCCCACGTAGGGAACGTTGGCGAGCTCGAGCAGTCCCTGCACCGTGCCGTCTTCGCCCATCGGCCCGTGGAGCAGCGGCATCACCACCGTGGTGCCCGCCGACCGCCGGGAGACGATCTCGGTAGGGGAGACCGATGCGCCGCCTGGGTCGAGGCATCCCGGTAGCGCATCGGGTCCGGCGTCGAGCGCGGCCGTGGCGCCGGTGGCGAGTGCCCAGGTGCCGTCGCGGCCGATGCCGATGGGTGTGATGCGGTACTTCGCCGGGTCTGCCGCGCGCAGCACGTGTGCTGCCGTGGTGCAGCTCACGTCGTGCTCTGCCGATTGCCCGCCGAACAGGACTATCAGCTCGATCCGTTCGTCGGCCGCGCCATCGGCGTGGTGATCGGCGTCGGGATCGGTGCGGTCATCGGCGGCAGGGGTGGTCATGCGGGCTCGACGGTACCGTGTGGAGCGATGCGATTCCTGGCACGCGACGTGGCGGCAGCCACCGGGGGAACCCTCGTCGGGCCCGACGTCGAGATCGATGGGGTGTCGTTCGATTCCCGCTCGCTGCGGCCGGGGCAGTTGTTCGTTCCGCTGATCGACAGGCGCGACGGACACGACTTCATCGGAGTCGCGCTCGAGCGCGGGGCCGCCGCGTACCTCACGTCGCGGCCTGCTGGTATGGGTTCGGTGATCGAGGTACCCGACACCCTCCAGGCCCTGATGCTCCTCGCCGCCGATCGGCGCCGGCTGCTCGATTCCGCTGTGATCGGCATCACCGGCTCGGTCGGCAAGACGACCACCAAGGACCTCGCCCGAGCCGCGCTCGCGGCCAGCAGGCGAACGTGGGCCAACGAGCGCAGCTTCAACAACGACCTCGGCCTGCCCGCCACGATCCTGAACGCACCCGACGACACCGAGGTGCTGGTGCTCGAGATGGGCATGCGCGGCTTCGGGGAGGTGAAGCGGTTGTGCGACATCGCCCGACCTCAGGTTGGGGTGATCACCCGCGTAGCCGAGGCGCACGGCGACCGCGTCGGCGGCATCCTCGGCGTGGCAGCCGCCAAGGCCGAGCTCGTCGATGCGCTCCCGGCAAACGGCACGGCGATCCTGAACGGCGACGACTCGTTGGTGCGGGCGATGGCCACGCGCTGCGCCGGCGCGGTGCTGCTCTTCGGCGAGGGCGCCGACTGCGAGGTCCGCGTGGCCGACCTCTCCCTCGATCACCTCGCCCGAGCGTCGTTCACGGTGCACACCCCGTGGGGATCCGCGCATGTGGCGTTGGCGGTTAGCGGCCGGCACATGATGCTCAATGCCGCTGCGGCGCTTGCGTGCGTCGGCGTCGTCGGGGGCGACATCCAAGCAGGTGCGGCGGCGATGGGCGAAGTACGACTCACGGCGATGCGGATGCAGGTCGGGCGCGCCATCGGTGGTGCGCTCGTGCTGAACGATTCCTACAACGCCAATCCCACTTCCATGCGCGCCGCGCTCGACGCCCTCGTCGCGCTGCCCGCACACCGGCGCTTCGCGGTGCTCGGCGTGATGGCCGAGATCACCGACCACGAGGCCGAGCACCGGGCGATCCACGCCTATGCGGCAGAGCGGGGGGTCGAGGTGGTGGCATTCGGCACCGCCCTCTACGGAGTCACCCCGATCGACGACCCGGTTGCCGCGCTGGTAGCGCTCGGTGCAATCGGTGATGGCGACGCCGTGCTGGTGAAGGGCAGCAGGGTCGCCGGCCTCGAGCGCGTCGCCGACTCGTTGCTGACGCGCTGATCTGGAGGCTGATCAGGCGCTGATCTGCCAGCTACTTGTCAGCTCAGGGCAGTGCTGGACTGTCGTAGGGGTGCATCGTCGCGTTCGATTCCTTCAGGTCGAGCCTTCGAGTGACGATCACAGGAGGTATGAACGTGACCGTCGAGACGGAGGGGCCTGACCCAGCGAGGCTTCTCGATGCCATCGCCGACGTCGTGATGGCCATCGACGCGAGCGTGCGGGTGGTGTACATGAACGCTGCGGCCGAGCTGCGCGGCTGGCGCCGCGAGGACTGGATCGGCTGCAGCGCGCTCGACATGATCCATCCCGACGACCTTGGCCTGGCCATGTCGTCGATGGAGACCATGGCCGGCAAGCCGGTCGGCTCGCCGATCGAGGTTCGCGTCATCCACCCGACCGAGGGATGGCACCTGTTCGAACTTCTCGGCAGCAACCACCTCCTCGACGATCAGCTCGGCGTCATCGTGCTGTCGTGTCGCGACTTGAGCGAGCGTCGGCGTTGGGAGGTCGCCGGCGGCGAGGTGGCCCGATTCCAGGCAATCGTGCATCACTCCTCGGCGGTCACCATGTTGGTGGACGTCGACGGTCGGATCCAGTCGATCTCGGCGGCGATCACACGGCTGGTCGGGCACGATCCCGAGCGGCTCGCCGGCACGCGCTTCTCGTCGCTCGCCGCGCCAGGGCACGAGCCGGTTCTCGAAGAGGCCCTCCGGCATCGAGCGGGGCGCATGCTGACGACGGTGGAGGTACCCGTCCGTTCGGCCGATGCCGGCGCGCCGCGGCCGTTCCGCTTCGAGGTGGTGGACCTCTGCGACGACTCGATCGTGGCCGGCTACGTGGTCACCGGCTACGACGTGACCGAGTTGCACAGCGCTCGCGATGCACTGCACGAGCTGGCAACCCACGATGCGCTCACCGGACTCCCGAATCGCATCGCCCTCAACCAACGCATCGGCGACGCTCTCGTTCGCGGGTCGGCTCACGATCGGGTTGGCCTGCTGTTCGTCGACCTCGATCGGTTCAAGCCGGTCAACGACCTCTTCGGCCACGACGCCGGTGACGAGTTGCTGGTCGCAGTTGCGGCGCGCCTCACCAGCATGGTGCGCAGCACCGACATGGTGGCCCGGATCGGCGGCGACGAGTTCGTCGTGCTCACCACGGGCATCGCTTCGCGGCAATCGATCGAGGAGCTCGCGCGGCGTGTCGAACTGGAGCTGTCCGAGGCCTTCACGCTCCGCGCCGGGGTCGCGACGATCTCGGCATCGGTGGGTGTGGCCCTGGCCGAAACCTCGTCCACGGTCTCGTCGCTGCTTGCCGAGGCCGACCAGGCGATGTATCACGTCAAGAGCGGCCGTCGCGACGGAACCGCACCGAAAGCTCGGCGATGGACCGAGCGGCGCGACCTGGCGAGCTCATTGGTGGGCGCCGTGGAGCGCGGCGAGATGGTCGCGTACCTGCAACCCGTGGTACGCACCACCGATCTTCAGCTCCAGGGCTTCGAGTCGCTGGTGCGTTGGCATCATCCGAATGGCTGCATCCTTCCGCCGGTCGACTTCCTCGATGTCGCCTTCGAGGCAGGCCTCGGTACCGGCATCGACGTGGCAATGGCGGATCAGGCCTGCGACCTGCTTGCCGGGCTCGGCGATCTGGCCGGGCAGGCCTGGGTCAGCGTCAACATGAGTGCCAGCGACCTCGCCGACAGCGGACTCGTCGCGATGATCAACGGCACCTTGACCCGTCACGGCCTGCAGCCGGATCGGCTCATCGTCGAGGTCACCGAACAGGCGACGCTAGAACGGTCGGGGATCAGGGAGCAGACGTCGCCGCACGTCACGTTGCGAGAGCTCGCCCATCTCGGAGTGCAGATCGCCCTGGACGACTTCGGCACCGGCTACTCGTCGCTCACCCATCTGCGGATGCTGAAGGTGCACACGCTCAAGATCGACTGCTCCTTCGTGGGTGGCATCGTCGCCGACTCGACCGATCGAAGCCTCGTGGCCGCGATCGTGAGCCTCGCCCGCGGGCTGGGTCTGCACACCGTGGCGGAAGGGGTCGAGCTGCCCGAGCAACTGCGGGTGCTGCGCGAGCTCGGTTGCGACAGCGTGCAGGGCTTCCACATCTGCGANNTCGCCTGCGGCGATGCCGTGCTCGTCGAGCACGGCTGTGTGATCGAGGCGGGTGACCTGCTGGTGTGTTCTGGCGTCGATCGCCTCGATGTTGCACCACCAACTCAACCAGGCTGCCCAAAGTGCCCCGCCGAGCAGCACCCATCTGGCCCCGATCGCGTCGATCACCGGTCCGAAGACGAGGTTGCCGAGCGGCACTGTGCCTCCGAAGGCCATGAACCACAGGCTCATCACGCGTCCCCGTTCGTGATCGGCGAGTCGACTTTGCATCACCGTGAGCATCGACGTGGTCGTGCCGAAGTAGGCGAAGCCAAGCAGGAAGCCGGCGACGAATCCGCCGTACGGCTCGCGGGCGATCGCGAACGCGGTGAGGCAAGCCGCGAAGGAAGCGAACCCGATTCGGATCAGCCGTCGTTTGTCGACGCCGACGAACACGGTGCCGATCGCCAGACCGCCGAGGCAGGCACCGAAGCCCCAGGTTGCGTACAGCCACTTGTAGGCCGACGACTTCTCGGCGATGCCGAAGTTGAGGCTGGCCACGGCCGGGAACAGGCCGACGTAGGGGAGCGAGAGGAACGAGAACGTGGTGAGCGAGAGCAGCAACCGGCTGGCGACGGGCTTGCTGCGGGCGAGGCGCAAGCCGGCGGAGAACTGGCGCCATCCCTTCTCGTGCTTCACCACCGGCGGCGGTGGCAGCCGTACCCGGAGGAGGGCGAGCACCACGAACATGTATGTCGCTGCGTTGATGAGGAAGAACTGCGCCGTCGTGACACCGAACGGGCTGAGCACCGCGACGATGATCGGGCCGATCACCCGCGAACCGTTGATCATCGTCGAGTTCAGCGAGATCGATCCGGGGAGGTCCTCCCTGCTCACCATCGTGGGCAGCACTGCCGACCACGCTGGGGCGTTGAGGGCGTTGCCAACGCCGACACCCATGGCCACGAGGAACAGCGACCAGATCGGGGCGTCGGAGGCTGCGAGTGGTGCGAGCGCGATCGAGAACAGCAGTTGGGTGATCTGCATCGCGACCAGCCAGCGGCGGCGGTCGAACCGATCGGCGATGACACCGGCCGGTATCGAGAGCAGCAGGAGCGGACCGAGCTGGGCGAAGACGAGCAGGCCGACCATCGAGGCCCGCCCGGTTCGCTCGTAGATGTACGCGGGAAGCACGACGTTCTGCATCCAGGTGCCGACGTTGCTGGCGAACGAACCGAGCCACATCCGCCGGAAGTCGGGATACGCGAGAGCAGCCCTGGCGCTGCCTTGGCGTGCCGCCGTTCGGACGATCTCGCCGACTGGCTCGAGTTCAGCTGGTTCGATCTGCATCTTGACCCGTGGGTCAAGATTACGCGCTGAGATGCCCGGATCGTGGGTCGGCCGATGTCACACTTGACACATGACCGCCGACCAGAACATCGCCAGCGCAACGGCGACCTCCTCGCCTCTCGACAGCTGCACGCGCTTGGCTGTGTTCGCCGAGTGCCCGCTGTGCGGCGGCGACCTTCACCCGGAGCATGCGCACTTCAAGTGCCGTGGGTGCGGTTGGCGCGACAGCTGCTGCGACTGACCGTCGCCGGTCCGGTCGCCGGCTGGCTTTCAGCGAAGCTTGTCGAACACGATCGGCATGTGGGCTGGACCGAATATCCCGACGCCGTCGGGCTTCCAGGTGATCTGCCCGTCGACTCGCAGGTTGGGCAGGCGCCGGGCCAGCAGCGGCAGGGCCTCTTGCAGCTCGGCGCGGGCGAGCGCTGCGCCGAGGCAGTAGTGGATGCCGGAGCCGAACGTGAGTTGGGGATGCTCGGGCGCCGGCGTGGTGATGTCGAACCGGTCGGGCTCGGGAAAGTGGTCTCCTTGCCGGTTCGCCTCGGCGAGACCGAGCCCGATGAACGTGCCGGCAGGAAACAGGACATCGCGGTACTCGATGTCGCAGCTGGCGAATCGGGCGGTGCCTCGCACCGCGCCGAAGTAGCGCATGGTCTCCTCCACGGCGCGGCCGGCGAGCTCGGGCTGCTCGGCCAGCAACGCCCATTGGTCGAGGTGCTCGGCGAAGAGTGCGACTGCGCAACCGAGCTGGTTGCGCGTGGTGTCGGTTCCGCCGACGATCACGGCGTTCACCATCATCACCAGTTCGTCGTTGCTCAGCTTGTCGCCGGCCTCCTCGGCCGTGATCAGATCGGTGAGGAGGTCGTCGGCCGGCTTGGCCCGCCGCGCCGCGATGAGGCCGCGGGTGTACGTGTCGAGCTCGTTCTGAGCACTCATCACCAAGTCTATCTTGTCGGCCAGATCGGCGGAGAAGATCTCGAGGATGTCGCTCGCCAGCCGGCTGAAGAGCTGCCAGTCGCTCTTCGGTGCCCCGAGCAGCTCGCAGATGATCGGGATCGGGTAGGGCTCGGTGATGTCGGCGACGAAGTCGGCGCGGCCGGTGGGCGCCACGGAGTCGACGAGGCGGTTCATGACCTCACGCATGAAAGGCCTCAGGCGATCAGCGGCGCGAGGCGAGAAGGCCGGTGCAACGAGGCGCCGGAGGCGCGTGTGCTCGTCGCCCTCGGCCGACAAGATGCTGCCTCGTTGACGTGAGAGGAAGTCCTGACGGGTGATGCCCATCAACTCGGGGATGCGCCCCGATGCGCTGTGCCACCGCTTGTCGCGGAGGATGCCGACGACGTCTTCGTAGCGGGCGACCCCGTAGCCGATGGGACTTCGGTACAGCCAGTCGTCGTCGCTCAGTTCGCGGAACGCGGCGCGCCGCGTCGCGGAGTTGCCGTCGGCGAGGCTGATCTCGGGGAGCTCGAGTTCCTGTACGGGCGTGGCC
>CXWL01023653.1_pt1 | contig 13487 bp, 17 predicted proteins | sample 590931 | NCBI WGS metagenome assembly CXWL01 (sample SAMEA3498368, study PRJEB10139) | groundwater metagenome | biome: water well; material: biofilm material | place: Germany | collected 2015-04-27 | reverse complement strand
GTGGGGCGAGTCACCAAGGCAATTGCCGATCTGCAGCCCGGCGATGTATTGGGCATCAGAGGCCCCTTCGGACAGGGTTGGCCGCTGGAAGAGGCGTGTGGGCGGAACGTGGTGATCGTGACCGGCGGCCTGGGGTGTGCCCCGGTGGTGGGAGCCATCGAATATATTTTCAAGCGGCGCGAGCAGTATGGCTCTATTAAGATCCTTCACGGCGTCAAGACCCCACATGACCTGCTCTATCGTGAGCGGTTCGATCAATGGCGGCGCGCTCCCGATACGGAAGTCCTGCTGGCCAGCGATCAGCCGGACAGGTTCTGGCACCATCACATCGGTGTAGTGACGGAGCTGTTTGAGGAAGTGGCGATCGATTCCAGGAAGAGCGTCGTGCTGATGTGCGGACCAGAGATCATGATGCGTTTAGGTGTGCCAATCCTAATGAGACGTGGCATTCCGGAGACGGCTATCTATCTATCGCTGGAACGGCATATGGAATGTGGGATCGGTCTCTGCGGCCATTGCCAGATGGGTCCCTACTTTCTGTGCAAAGATGGGCCCGTCATGCGCTATGACCGAGTGGCGCAATGGCTGGGCCGAACAGGAGTGTGAAGCGAAACAATGTCCAAGCTGGAGGCACCGCGAAAACGCCCTAGACTGGCGGTCTTCAAGTTCGCCTCCTGTGACGGGTGCCAGCTCAGCATTTTGAATCTTGAGGACGACCTGCTGGCATTAGGCGAAGCGTTGGACATCGCCTATTTCCCAGAAGCCTCCAGCGCGATGAATGCGGGCCCATACGATATCGCGCTGGTGGAGGGATCGATCACCACGGCAGAGGATGCCCATCGCATTCTGAACGTCCGACAGCAGGCGAAGGTCCTGATCACGATCGGAGCCTGCGCGACAGCCGGAGGCATTCAGGCGTTGCGCAACTGGGGAGATATCGAGGTGTTTAAACAGGCTGTCTATCCCAGGCCGGACTATATCCAGAGTCTCAGCACCTCCACTCCCATCTCGGAACATGTCCACGTGGACTTCGAATTGTGGGGCTGTCCGATCGAGAAGGGCCAACTCCTGCGCGTCATTACAGATCTGGTGGGAGGTGTACAGCTTCACCTGCCGGCTGACAGTGTCTGTCTGGAGTGCAAGCGGCGAGGAAATGTGTGCGTGGTGGTTGCGAAGGGGATACCTTGTCTTGGGCCGGTGACCAGGACCGGTTGCGGGGCGATCTGTCCGGCTATGGGGCGGGACTGTTACGGCTGTTTTGGACCAAGCGAAGGCGCACGGAAAGGGCCAGGTCTTCCACCCAACACGGCCTCCCTCGCGAGGCACTTCCATGAGGGACTGCAACTGATTCCGGTCGAGGTCCTGCGACGATTTCGTGGTATCAACGGCGCTGTAGACCCCTTTCGGAATGAAAGCACGGTCTGGGAGAACAAGGGGTAATAGGTGAGGAGTAGAGGGTGACGGGCAAAGAAGAGGCGAGGAACACGAGAACCATTGCCGTCGACCTGGTGGCACGCGTGGAGGGTGAAGGCGCGCTCCGTGTCACCGTGAAAAACGGCACCGTCCAGGACGTAGAACTCAGAATCTTCGAGCCGCCCAGGTTTTTCGAAGCTTTCTTGCAGGGACGGCATTACAGCGAAGTGCCGGACATCGTCGCGCGCATCTGCGGGATTTGCCCGGTGGCGTATCAGATGAGCGCGGTCCATGCGCTCGAACAGATATTTGGGTTGCGAGTTGAGGGATCACTGCGGGATCTACGGCGGCTCATCTATTGCGGCGAGTGGATCGAAAGCCATGCGTTGCATGTCTACATGCTCCAGGCGCCGGATTTTCTCGGGTACGACAGCGGCATTGCGATGGCGAAGGATCATCCGGCTGTGGTGACCCGAGGCTTGCGGCTCAAGAAGGCCGGCAATGCGATCATGACGTTGTTGGGCGGCCGTTCCGTGCATCCGGTCTCCGTGAAGGTGGGCGGTTTCTCGCGGGTGCCCCGGCGCAGCGAGCTGGAGGGATTGAAAGATGAACTTCTGTGGGCGCGCGATGCAGCGATCGAGACGGTGCGCTGGGTCGCGGATTTCGACTATCCCGATTTTATGCTCGACTACACATATGTCGCGCTTCGTCACCCTGATGAGTATCCCTTCAATGAAGGCCAAGTCGATGTATCCAGTGGGTTGCAGATCTCGGCCACGGAGTTCGAACAACATTTCATCGAACATCAGGTCAGCTATTCCAACGCGCTCCACTGCACATTACACGGCTCCTCCTATTTGGTCGGTCCGCTGGCTCGTCTGAACCTGAATCTCAAGCATTTGACGCCGTTGGTAAAGCAGGTCTTGGCCGACTGTGCGGTTGCATTGCCGTTGCGTAATCCGTTTCATGGAATCATCGCGCGTTCGGTCGAAATCCTCTACGCACTGGAAGAATCCTTACGGCTCATCGAACGATATGAGCCGCCACCCGTATCGGCGCTGCCTGTCGTCGTTCGAGCAGGCACCGGCATGGCTTGTACGGAAGCGCCCCGAGGGATTCTCTACCATCGGTACCAGGTGGACGGTGACGGTGTGATCCGTGAAGCCAAGATTGTTCCACCGACCTCGCAGAACCAATCTCGTATCGAACAGGATCTGCGTCTGTTCATGCCACGCCTGTTGCAGCTTCCTGATCAGGAGGTGGCGCTGGCCTGTGAACGGGTCATCCGTTGCTACGATCCCTGCATTTCCTGCGCGACGCATTTTCTGAATCTGGAGATCACACGGGAAGGGGCTGCGTGAAGAAAGACCGTCCTCATTCATCTGCCATTCGGATCATCGGCCTTGGTAACGGCATGCGAGGAGACGACGCGGTCGGACTCATGGCGGCTCGCCGGATCCGACAAGAAGTCGGTGACCGTGTCGAGGTGATCGAAGCGGAGATGGCGGGGGTTGACCTCATCGACTTGATGAAGAGGGCGCATAGCGTGATGCTCATTGATGCTGCGCGCAGCGGACAAGCCCCGGGCACGATCCATCGGCTCGATGCTTCAGCCAGCCCGATCGGTGCCCAGATCTTTCCTCGATCGAGCCATGCATTTGGCACCATAGATGCGCTGGAGCTGGCCCGCGCAATGGGTATCCTTCCCGCTACTGTGATCGTGTACGGAATCGAGGCCGGCAATACGGAGGCCGGACAGCCGTTGTCGCCCTCGGTAGCCAAGGCATTGGACCAGGTGGTGCAACAGGTCGTCCAAGAATGTGAAGCGCGCTATGCATGAACTCCATCTGATGACGCAAGTCGTGAAGACTGTGGATGCCAAGTTGGATGGAACGCAAAGCGCAAAACTCTCGGTCGTGCGCCTCAAAATCAGCGCGCTTTCTCATCTCCTGACCCATGATCACGCAACACTCCAGGCAACATTCGGATTAGCCGCGCGCGGCACGAGGGCCGAAGGCGCGACGTTGGAGATCATCGCCATCCCAGGGAACGCCTGGTGCCCTCGCTGTCATAGCGACTGCACGGTCACAAGAGCGGATGCTGTCTGTTCAGCTTGCGGAGGGCTTATGGTTGTGGGACCGGCAGAGCCGGAAGTCGTGCTCCATGAGTTGGTAGTCCAGGAATGAGAAACGCCCTTGCACAACGCCTGCGGGTTGAGGTGGAAGGAACGGTGCAAGGAGTAGGATTCCGTCCGTTCGTCTATCGACTGGCACATGAGTTGGGGTTGTCCGGGTGGGTTAAGAACACAAGGAACGGCGTACTCATCGAAGTGGAAGGAGACTCACCGGCGATTGAGACGTTTCTTCAACGTCTGCAAGCCGATNNGTGCTGAATCGGGTCAGCGCACGCTTGTCATTCCCCCGGACTTAGCCACCTGCGAAGACTGCCGGCGCGAACTCATGGATCGTCGGAACCGTCGTTTTGGTTATCCATTCCTGACCTGTACGCAATGTGGACCGCGTTATAGCCTGCTCACGGCGATCCCATATGAGCGATCCAACACGACCATGGCAGGCTTCGATCTCTGCCCGGCCTGCCGTACTGAATATTCCACGGAATCAGATCGGCGCTTTCATGCGGAGCCGATCGCCTGTCCCACTTGTGGTCCATACCTGAGTTTGTGGGATGAGGAGGGGCATGAAATTGCGGGCCCTGAGGATGCCTTGCAGCAGGCTCACGTCATGCTCGATCAAGGACTTATTGTTGCAGTGAAAGGATTGGGCGGTTTCCAACTTTGGGTCGATGCCACATCGGAGGAGGCTGTCCAACGATTACGGGATCGGAAACGAAGGCCAGAGAAACCCTTCGCCGTACTCTTCCCGTCCGTTGATGCGATCAGAGACTATTGCCTGTTGTCGTCAGACGAGGAAGCGCTTCTCTGCTCGCCCCAAGCGCCGATCGTCTTAGCCCGCAAGCGGCGAGATGCAGTCCTCGCCGATGCCGTGGCGCCGGGCAATCCTTATCTGGGTGTGATGTTGCCGGCAACGCCGCTCCATCATCTCTTGATGGCGTCGCTCCAGCGGCCCATGGTGGCAACGAGTGGCAATCGATCTGAAGAACCGATTGTGACCGATGAGCGAGAAGCCTTGGTTCGACTGAAGGGGATCGCCGATGCACTGCTTGTGCATGATCGGCCGATCGCGAGGCCGGTGGATGATTCAGTGGTATTGGTGGTTGCTGGTAGGCCGGAGAACCACGACAGGGGTGCGGTGAGCAAGTCCAAGCCTGAGGTGATGATGGTTCGCCGGGCGCGAGGCCATGCGCCTCAAGCCATCCACTGGAATGGCGACGCAACGGATGGAATGGCGCAAGGTCCGATCCTTGCCATGGGTGGGCATCTCAAGAATACCGTCGCTCTCCTTACAGGTGATCGCGTCGTGCTCAGTCAGCACCTCGGAGACCTTTCGACCCTGGAAGCGGACAGGGTTTTCCGGCAGGCAGTCGAGGATCTCCAACAGTTGCTTCATGTCACACCACGGGCCATCGCCTGCGATCTCCACCCGGACTATCGCTCGACCAGTTTCGCGCGAGAGCTGGCTGCAAACCTGTCTGTCCCATTGGTTTCCGTGCAGCACCACCATGCCCACGTGGCTTCCTGTATGGCAGAGCACAGGCTTGATGGCGAGGTACTTGGTATTGCTTGGGACGGGGCTGGGTATGGAGGAGACGGCCAGGTGTGGGGCGGAGAATGTTTGATCGCGGACTATCGACAGTTCACACGGTTTGCCTCCCTCAAACCTTTTCGATTGATGGGCGGAGGAGCAGCCATGAAGGAGCCCAGCCGATCTGCCGCCGCAGTCTTGTGGGAGCTGATGGGAGAGAAGATGCTGGTGCACGATGTACCTTCTTGGAACGTGCCGCACAATCAGCGTGAGAAGTTCGCAGGCGTACTAAAGTCCGGCATCGCGTCGCCATGGACCACGAGCATGGGGCGGCTGTTCGACGCGGTTGCATCTCTCACAGGGCTCTGCCGCGAAACTTCATTTGAAGGTCAGGCGGCGATGGCGGTCCAGTTTGCTGCGGAGCAAGAAGCGGAGGCAGGTGGAGTCACGGTCGAAGGATATCCGATGGATCTGGTGCCCAGTCACAGTTCCGATACAAAGTGGATGATCGATTGGCGTCCCATGGTGAGCGCTATACTAGATGATCTTCGCAGGGGCTGCCGTCTTGAACAAATTGCTGTGCCGTTTCATGTGGGTCTTGCCGCAGCGACTGTGCGTGTTGCCCAAGCGGCTGGGTTCCCTCGTGTCGTCCTGACCGGCGGCTGTTTTCAGAACCGGCTGCTCCTGTCGCTGGTCAGGCAACAATTGGAGGAGGCGGGGTTCACGGTCTATAGCCATGCGCTGGTTCCACCCAATGACGGGGGATTGTCTTTGGGACAAGCTGTCATCGCAGCGCACCGCCTCAATGATGTTCAGCAAGAAAGGTAGAGCACAGGATGTGTCTCGCAGTCCCAGGACAAGTCCTGAACATCCAAGATGACACCCTTCGCACCGCGACTGTGTCGTTCGGCGGCGTTACGAAGTCCGTCTCCTTGGCTTTGGTACCGGAAGCTGGAGTCGGGGACTATGTCATCGTCCATGTTGGCTTTGCCATCAGCAGATTGGATGAAGAAGCGGCACGACGAACATTGGAAACCTACGCCGACCTGGTGGCTTCGGGATCAGTAGATACACCTGAGAGATGAGCGCTAGCAGGCATCGATGGTGGTTTCAAAGTTGTATCTCATTGAAACGTCAACAATTATGGCGTTATGCTCAGAACATCGGTGGTGTGTGATACGGACAGAACAATGACCTGAATATCGCAATGAAATTTGAATGGGATCCGCACAAAGCCGAGATCAATCTTCGCAAACACGCTATATCGTTTGACGAAGCAGGCTCTGTATTTCTGGACCGTCTGGCGCTTTCGGGTCCTGACCCCGAGCACTCAATTGGTGAATTGCGGTACATTACTTTTGGCATGTCACGTTTGGGGCGCTTGCTCGCTGTTTCGCATACATACCGGCCAGGTGCGATTCGAATCATCACTGCCCGCCGTGTAACGCGTGGAGAAAGGAAACTCTATGAAGAAGGTTAAAGACGAGATGCGTTCGGAATACAAGCGGTCGGATTTTGCAAAGCTGGAAAGAGGAAAGTTCTATGCAGAAGTAGCAGCTGGAACTTCCGTCGTCTTGTTGGAGCCGGCGATCGCCAAGGCATTTCCCACGTCCAAAGCAGTGAATGAAGCGCTTGCCGGCCTACTCGTTCTGGCCAAGAAGACATCACGCATCACACGGCGCTCAACACGGGCGCGCGCAAAGGGGCATCAGCCCATTAAGGGCTATTGAAGGATAAGAGAAGCTGCCATGACGTTTATGATTACCATCACGCGCGATGAGGATGGAGCGTACATCGCTGAATGCCCGGCTATTCCTGGATGTGTTAGCCAAGGCAAGACAGAAGAAGAGGCGCAAGCCAATGTGCAGGACGCTATCAAGCAGTGTCTTGAAATGCGTGCCGAGATGGGGATACCGCTGACCATCCTCACTTGCCAAGTGGAAGTCATCGCATAATGCCGCCGGTTCCCCTTCTTCTTCCTTCCGATATCATCATTGTGGTTTCCCAGCCGCATCTCATTGAAACGCCACAGCCACAGCGTTATGCTCCAAACAGTCGGTGGCGTGGTAGACGGAGAGCAAGCGTCATATCTGCCACTTACACGGATTGTCTCAATCTTGGGGTAGTCGCCATACTCCTCACCTTGTTGCGGGGACTGGAATGTCGAAATCGACCACAATCTACTGGAACCCTTTGGCTTCCGACCAACGAACCCGCTGGACTCCCATCAAAGGGTTGGAAGGGATGGCCGAGGAGATCACCCTGAGTATCGATCCGGATACAGGCGAATACACCAGACTGACCCGTTTCCTGCCGGGGGCTGATACGTCGGCCTTCGGGGGAAAGACCCATGCCTACCCGGAGGAGGTCTTCATTGTCAGCGGGCAGCTGTACGACCAGGCTTTCAATCGCTGGCTTGAGGCGGGAGAGTACGCAAGCCGCCCTCCCGGAGAACGTCATGGTCCGTTTAAGACCGATGTCGGGTGTGTGGTGCTTGAAGTGGCATTTCCCAACAGGGTGGCGGGCAGAAAGAGCAGCTAGCGTGGAAGAGGGCGGGGCCCTGAAACGGCCTAATTGTCTAGCTGAAATTGCACTTTGACCATCAAATTACACATGTATTCCGAAACCCAGCCCCCCTTGGCAGACACGCTAGACGCCGAGGATTTCTCGAAAGTGTTACACTGCCGAAATGCAGTTTGAGAGGGATCGTGAAAAGGCTAAGCGGAATCTTCAGAAGCATGGGGTGTCCTTTGACGAAGCGGTCACCGTGTTTTATGATCCCTTGACCGCGACGTTCGATGATCCTGCTCATTCCGTCGGCGAACGAAGATTCGTGACTATTGGCTACTCCAAGAACAGAAGGTTGTTAGTCGTTTCACACACTGAGCGCGGCAAGGCTGTGCGCATCATCAGTGCGCGACTTGCGACTCGACACGAAAGGAAGCGACATGAGACGTAAACGCTCTGTGGAAAGCGCCGATCTTCGTCCGGAATACACTTTCGATTATTCAACGGCAGTTCGAGGGAAATATTATCGGCGCCTCTTAAAAGAAGGAGCGAATGTCGTCGTTCTCGAGCCCGATGTTGCGAAGGCATTCCGCGATTCGACCGCAGTGAATGAAGCCTTGCGCTCCCTCTTGAAGATTGCGCGGTCCTCTCAGGGTCTCACCACACGCTCAGGCCGTCCAGGGCGAAAACGTACCGCTGCATAGGGAAATCGGGGTCTACCGATGGCTATGCACAATCCTCCCCATCCCAGCGAGTTCATTATCCAGGTCTATCTGGAGCCCAACAATTTGAGCGGCCGCGAACTGGCTGGGAAGCTCGGTGTGGCTGCCTCAACGCTGAATCGCATCCTGACGGGTACGAGCCGGATCAGCCCTGAAATGGCGCTACGCCTGTCCAAGGCGCTTGGCCGTTCTCCGGAGAGTTGGCTTGCCATGCAGTACAACCACGATCTCTGGTACGCCAAGCAGCATGTGAAGCTCGGCAAGGTTGGGAAAGTTAGGCTCACAGCGGCGTAGAAGACATTGGCAGCCAAGTCGGTAGGCGACTAAAAGGGAAACGGGGGGTGTCCGAAACGGGCTGGTCGCCCTGCTGAATTGCATGCTGCCCCCTAATTGCTCGCTTAGCGTTATGCTCGGAACAGTCGATGGTGTCTTATGCGGACAGAAAACCTCAGATCATGCTCTTACGCGGATAGGCCTAAACATGGTTCGGAATAGAAAAGACAGGAACAATATGGCAGCACGCAAAGATAAATTGTTTGCTGATTACCGTGTTGATGGGCATCTGTGGATCACGCTTTCGACGGGAGAGTACTACCCCGACGTACTGCCTCTTGCCTGTGAACTATACAAGCCTGTACTTGTAACGTTCGGGCAGCTGTTGAAGTCCGCGCACTCCTCAGTAGACTTGTTCATGGCGATTGCTCAGACACAGCCACAATGGATGAGAATACAGCTATGCAGAGTGTTTCGGAAATACGTAAGCCCCGAAACCCCTGTCGAAATGCTCAAGAAGAAAAGTAGTGCAAAGAACATCTGCGATCGCTTCGGTAAAGGTTTCCGAAAGGTTACTGAAGTGCAAGATCGATTTCAATTGCGACCAATGCCAGATGAGGCGCTGTGTGCAATCCTGTGGGAATACAAGGATAGGGGGCAGAAGGGTTACGATTTGACCGAAAGGCTGTTCACGATTATTCGAGAGAATTTTCCGTCGCTTGAAATCACTGGGCCAGAGCGTGCGGGGAAGGATGTGTTGCTCGGTGAATTGTTCGGCAATTACCCGAAGCCGGACAGACCCGTTGACTTCGTGCTGTCGCACAAAGGCAAGCCAGTTGCAATTGGCCTTGCGCGATATGACTCAGATAGAGGCGGAGCACAGGAGGACGACAGGACTGGTCAGTATCGAGATTGCGCAACGGAGGTTCTTAACTATGCAAAGCAACACGCGCTTCCGCTCAAGGTTATTTTCCTGAATGACGGGCCTGGACTCCTGCTTGGGTCTATGTGGAGTGACTACGCATATATTGAAGAGTCCCGACCGGGACTGATCAAAGTTGTGACACTCAGGATGATCCCTGAACGGATCACACTGAAATGGCTCCTTTCTAAATAGGTAAACATCATGGCTACAGGAATTCCAAGTAAGAAGGGAAACGGATCTGGTCACGCGTTGGAATTGACTTATTCCGGGAAGAAGAGTGTGGCCGATATACTAACTTCGCAGCCTTCGGCCTTTTTTGATTTGGTACGTAAATCAACTTCCTTGAATCGCATGTACTGCGGTGACAATCTGGCTGGCCTGCGCCATTTGTTAGAAGAACCCTCCGTTCGTGGAAAGGTTACTCTAATTTATATCGACCCCCCCTTTGCCACCAGGGGCACATTTCTCTCACGCAAACAACGGAAGGCTTATGAGGATGATCTTTATGGAGCTGAGTATGTGGAGAGCCTGAGGGAGCGATTAGTCCTTCTGAGGGAGCTATTATCCCCTACAGGCTCTATTTATCTCCATCTTGACGAGAACATGATATTTCAAATGAAGCTTGTCATGGATGAGATCTTCGGTGCCGCCAACTACCGGAATATTATTGTTCGGAAGAAGTGCAATCCAAAGAACTACACCAGAAAGGCGTATGGAAATACAGCCGACTTCATCCTCTTCTACACTAAGGGTGAACAGTATGTGTGGAACCGTCCCGTTGAACCCCTGTCAGATAAAAGTTCTAAAGAATATCACTACATTGAGACTGAAACAGGACGTCGATTCATGAAGGTGCCGGTTCATGCGCCAGGCAAGCGTAACGGCGCTACGGGAGGTCCTTGGCGTGGGAAAATGCCGCCACCCGGAAAGCATTGGCAATACACACCCGACACTCTTGATGAGATGGATGCCAGGGGTGAGATTTTCTGGTCAAGTAACGGCAACCCACGACGAAAAGTTTACCTCGATCAGCATCTTGGTGTTGGCATACAGGATATTTGGCTCGACTACAGAGAAGCACATAACCAGAACATCAAGATCACAGGCTATCCCACAGAGAAGAATCCTGATTTGCTTCATCGTATTATTGAGGCATCTTCCAATCCTGGCGATATAGTTCTGGATTGCTACTCAGGTTCCGGGACGACGTTAGATGTCGCAAGCGATTTGCAGCGTCAGTGGATTGGAATGGACTCTAGTGGTGAATCCATTGCTACAATTCTAGAACGCTTTAAGCATGGCTTGTCGCCCATGGGTGATTATGTCGAGAAGCGGAATGCCGGAGGAATAAACACATTAGATCAATCTACGCTGTTTGATTCCTTGGAAGAAGAGGTGCAGCCAAACAAGATCAAGGCTCAACCCGCCCGTAAACCTATCACCGATTTCTCGTTGTATGTTCAAAGCGGCGAGCAGAGTACGTTCCTCCCCATCATCGACAAGTGGATAGAGGAATTTGTTCTCCCCACTGAAGAAGGGCCACGGAATGCGTTGGTCGTTTCTGACGGCGTTAACTTCGCCGAGGTGTGCTACAGGCTCCACAGCAAGGACAAGAAGCTGGCTGCTATCATTGACGGAATTGGTCCGTGCAACTTGAGCATTCATCCAGCAGGTTTTGATTTCCTCGTTGACGCCATTGTGAGTCAACAGCTTTCTAAGGCAGCGGCGGACACGATTATTCATCGACTCCGAGGCCTCTTTCGGGCTTCCAGCCCAACGCCCAAGGCCTTCGTCTCTATGCTTCGGTCAAAGATTATTGATGTGGGTGTATCAACGAGAAAATATCAGTATATATTGGATCTTGCGCAGCACCTTCAAAAGAAAAGCATTGATTTAGTGCAACTTTCGGATGAGCCCAATGAAGTAGTTCGTGCTGTTCTCAAAAGGGTTAAAGGTATTGGTGATTGGACAGTTGATATGTATCTGCTTTTCGGACTTGGTAGACTTGATGTATTTCCAGTGAACGACCTTGCACTTAGAAAAGCAATGTCAAGAGTCTACAATTTAGACGCAGCAGATGTTGAGGCTATGGAAAAGATCGCAAACCGATGGAAGCCGTATAGAAGTGTTGGATCATGGTATCTGTACCGAAACACAAATGCCCAACAAGACGCTGCACCGGTGGCAATTCCGCTGCGCTCCATTGCCGCCGGTGAGCTTGGCAGTTAGGCAGCTTGAATTCAGTAATCCCAAATGCGTGACGACTTTTCTGCTGGAAAGAAGGACCTACTGGCAAGACGAGTTGGCTTCACCTGCTCCAATCCGGAGTGCCGGCAGGCGACAAGCGGCCCTCAAGCTGACCCAACTGGTGTTGTCAACATTGGGGTTGCAGCGCACATATCGGCAGCCTCTCCCGGCGGGGCGCGGTACGAAGCAGATCTATCATCCGAGCAGCGCGCGGATTCTTCAAATGGTATCTGGCTATGCCAGAGCTGTGCCAAGCTGATCGACAACGACCCCATCCGGTTCAGCCGGGTCGTCTTGGAAGGTTGGAAGCGTGCGGCAGAGCGGTCAGCGGTCGTCGCTCTGACTCAAAGCAGGGACTCTGGCAAGGATTCTCAATCCGGTCATGCGAAGATCGAACGACTCATGCCGGCACTCCTTGAGGAGATGCGGGAAGATCTTCGGAACAATCCGACAACTCGCGAGTTTGTTGTTCCGAAACGCGCCTGGGTCTATAACAGCCACGGGCCCTACCTGGCCTATTACCTGGATGAGCACGAAGACTTGGAGGGTAAGCTCCAAGTGCTCGCAAATCTCGGACATGTTCATGACATCACCTACAACAACGTCCGCCGATTCCGCTTCCAGGAAGACTTTGTGGACTACTTGACTGGGGCATGAACGGAAAGATTCAATCCGAAGCTGCCTAACACGCGCTGCGCCAGACGGCCGCCGCTCCGATGGCGCCCAATCCACAATACTTTGCCACTTCTTCGGGGTTGTCTGTTTCCACAAAGACCCAGGTAATTGAGGGAATGATTCAGACCAATGGAGTTTCTGGAGATCACGGTCATGAAGTACGTGGATGAGTTTCGCAATCGGGCTGTGGCGGCGGCGCTGGCGGAGCGGATCAAGAAGACGGTACGTCGCTCCTGGACGATCATGGAGGTTTGCGGGGGGCAGACCCACGCGATTGTTCGGTTCGGCCTCGATAGCCTGTTGCCGAAAAACCTTGAACTCGTTCATGGGCCCGGCTGTCCGGTCTGTGTGACGTCGGTGTCCCTGATCGATCAGGCTGTCTGCCTCGCGTCGTTGCCTGGGGTAATCTTCTGCTCGTTCGGCGACATGCTGCGTGTGCCTGGTTCCCGTGGTGCCCTCTTCGGCGTGAAGGCAGCGGGCGGGGATGTCCGGATTATCTATTCTCCGTTGGATGCACTCGAACTGGCACGCAAGGACCCAGATCGTGAAGTCGTCTGTTTCGCCGTGGGATTTGAAACCACTGCACCAGCTTGGGCCATGGTGGTCACGCAAGCGAAGCAGCTGGGTGTTACGAACTTCAGCTTGTTGATCGCCCATGTGCTGGTCCCTCCGGCGATGGAGGCCATTCTGTCGTCGCCACAGAATCGAATCCAGGGATTTCTCGCTGCAGGCCATGTCTGCACCGTAATGGGCTATGAGGAGTATGAGGCCATCGCACGGAAGTATCGAGTCCCGATCGTCGTGACTGGCTTTGAGCCACTCGATGTGCTCGAAGGTGTGGCGATGTTGGTCAGTCAGTTGGAAGAGGGACGGGTTGAGGTCGAGAATCAGTACGTACGATCCGTGAACCGGGAGGGGAACCGACCAGCGAGGATGATCGTCGATGAAGTCTTTGAACCGGTGTCGCGGGCCTGGCGCGGTATCGGCGAAATTCCAGCGAGCGGCCTGCGCCTCAAGTCTGCCTATAGCGCCTACGACGCCGAGCAGAAGTTTGAACGAGAA
>CXWL01111199.1_pt1 | contig 13488 bp, 12 predicted proteins | sample 590931 | NCBI WGS metagenome assembly CXWL01 (sample SAMEA3498368, study PRJEB10139) | groundwater metagenome | biome: water well; material: biofilm material | place: Germany | collected 2015-04-27 | reverse complement strand
TGCTGGTTGCTTCCGAGGAGCAGCAAGCATATTGACACGAGGGCTCTGTAGCGGCGCCCTTTTCGAGCCGCTACATCTTTGGAGAACAAACATGAAGAAAATGATGGCGATGGCAGCGCTGGCAGCGAGCCTGGTCCTGTCTGCAAACGCGATGGCGCATGGCGCCAAGGCCAAGCATGGCGGTATCGTGCAGAGCGCCGGCGACCTGTCGTTCGAGCTGGTCAGCAAGGATGGCAAGACGACGATCTATGTTGACGATCACGGCAAGGATTTGCCGACCGCCGGCATGACCGGCACCTTGACGATTCTGAAAGGCGCCAGGAAGACCGAAGTGCCGCTTGAAGCGGCCGGCGGCAACATGCTCGTTGCCAAGGGTGACGCCGTGCTGGCGCCGGGCAGCAAAGCCGTCGCCGCGCTGACGTTTGCCGACAAGAATGTGGCCAGTGTCCGCTTTTCGGTAAAGTAAGCAAGGTTCGTCCATGCACATCAGCCAGCACCCGACCCATGCACTCGAGCTGCGCGTGCGCGAACTGCCGCAGCTGTTCAACTCGCTTGACCCGACACCGTTCTTTAACAAGGACCTTGACCGGGCGTGCGAGGCGTTCATCGAGAGCTGGGCGATGTCGCTTCCGCAAGACAGCCATCTGCACCTGACCATCCATGTGGAGCAGCTGGCATCCGCCCGCGAAGCCAGCGAGCTGGTCGCTGACGCCGTCCATCATCATTTCGGATACAAGATCGGCATGGTGCGCAACGAGCTCAGGCAGCTTCTGCACCATGGCCGCCTTAGCCTGGGCATCGGCCTGGTGTTCGTCGCGACATGCCTGCTGCTGGCCGAAGCGGTCACCGAGCTGATTCCCGGGCCCGCCGCACGCATCGCCCACGAGAGCCTGACCATCATCGGCTGGGTGGCGATGTGGCGCCCGGTCCAGATCTTCCTCTACGACTGGTGGCCCCTGAAGGGGAAGATCAGGGTGCTGGAAAACCTGCGTTTTGCCCAGGTCAGCGTCATTCAGGGCTGAGGCACGCCCGCAGCCTGCTCCGTCACGATACGTACCACCCCCAGGTTGCCGTCGACCTCGACGAGCTGGCCGTCGCGCAGCCTGGACATCACATCCTGGATGCCCACCACGCAGGGCTTCCCGTATTCGCGCGCCACCACCGCGCCGTGCTGGAGCACCCCGCCCACTTCGAGGACCACGGCGGCGGCATTGACGAACAGGGGGGTCCAGCCCGGATCGGTGGTGTAGGCAACCAGCACGTCGCCCTCGGCGACCGGCTTCTCGTGGGCGGTGCGCAGTCGCTTCACCCTCCCCCTCGCCAGCCCTGGCGAAACGGGCGTCCCTGCCAGTTCGCCTGGCTTTTCGGCAGTCCGCGGCGCGCGCAGGATGCGCCCCCGCGAGTCGATGACTGCCGGGAAATTGCGCACCTGCGTGGTGAGCAACTCCAGGAAAGCGCGACGCTGCGCGCGCTTGCCGCGCAGGTCGCGCGCGCCATCTCCGCCGCCAAGGTCCGCGGCCGCCAGGTCGAACACATGCTGCGGCAGGTCCAGGTGGCCGGCATCGGCCAGCGCCCGGCCCTCCGACAGCAAACGCTGGCGCACCGCGTGCAGGTAGAGCAGGTTGTAATGTTTGGCGGTATCGCGGGTGCCGCCGAACAGGCCGATCAGTGTGTGAATGCGGCGCAGCAGCGCGCGCCGCAGCCAGCCGAACCGCTTGAGCAGCGCCAGGTACGCCTGCTCGCGCTGGAGCGCAAGTTGCTGGTGGGCGGCCGCGGGATCGAAGCCGCCGCTGTCCGTTACCATGAACGACATTTGCCGCAACAGCTGCATCGGCTCGTCGCGATAGCGGGCGTTGGCCAGGTCCATCTCGCCAGGTCCGCGGCATCCATAGCGCAGCATGAACGCGTCCCACGCGGCCAGGAAAGCCTGCGGCACCTGGCGCTTGCCGATCTTGTCGGCCAGCGCAGGCAAGTCGCGTAGCTGTTCGGGTCCGAGCATCTTCGCCATGCGGAAGATGTGGATGCCCATCTCGACGACGAGGTTGCCGCTGATGCCTTGCGTTAATTGCTCGACAAGCATGAGCTCCTCAGGCCGCCGCTTGTTCGCCAGCGCTCTGGCTGCGCCAAGCGCGAGTACCCCAACGCCGAGGGCCGGCATCACGACATCGATCACGCACTTCATCGCGGCGCTGCCATACCGGTGCTGGAATGCGTCGAGCGCAAGATGGTTGTCGAAACTGCCTGTATAGCGCGCTTCGAAGGCCTGGGTCTCGCGCTTGTACAGGCGTGCTGTCGAGTTGGGTGCGACCAGGCTGCGCAATACCCGCCAGGCGGGCCGCCGCAACGACCAGAATGCCCGCGGGGCCACGCGCAGCGCGCGGCCGAGCCACGCCGGCCGCAGCGCCGACCGATACGTGCCGGCGTCGATCGCGCCAATGATGTCGGCCATTAGCTGGTCGGTAGGGGCGCTGCTGCTCGCCAGCTTCTCCGGACTGATGTACCACAGCAGGTTCGACAGGTTGATGTACATCCGCGCGCCGGCGAGGAACAACAGGCCATCGGGATCGGTCAGGTCGTAGCTGGCGCCGCCTGTGAAGCGCCGCAGCAATTGTTCGATGTCCTGGCCCAGCCAGTCCAGTGCCGCTGGCGAGATCGGGGCGTTGATCGTCAATCCCTTGGAGAGCGCAACGTCCATGTACAGGCTGCGGCGCGCGCCGGGCGCGCTCGTCATTGCGGGCGGGAGCGGTACGTAGCTTGTGACCGGACGCGCCTGCAGGATCCAGAGCCTGCCGCCGGCGAACGCCCATTCGACATCGACGGGATGGCCGTACAGTGTTTCGATCTTGCATAAGCAGGCGCCCAGCGCGTTTACCTGCTGATCGGACAGGCAAAACTCCGCGCAACGATGTCCTTGCCGGGTGTCGGTTCCGCCGCCGGGATTGAGCACCATGGCAAGCTGCTTTGCGCCTAACTGGCGTTCGCGCACGACGCCGCTGACCTTGTCGACGATAAAATGGTCTGTGCTCACCGCACCTGAGACAACGGTGTCACCCAGTCCCCAGTTGACCTCAATCACGGCCTCGTCGAAATCGTTGTTCAGTGGATTGATCGAGAATGCGACGCCCGCTACGTCACTGGCAAGCTGTTGCTGCACAATCAAGGCAATCGCCGGGCGGTACGGGTCGAGCCGGTGGGACTGCTTGTAGACAAGGACGCGATGATCGAGGCTGGCGGCGAAACAGCGCCGGATGGCCGCTTCCATCGCGTCGATGGTGACGCCGAGTTCGGTTTCATAGATCCCCGCAAACGACGCGGCCGCCAGGTCTTCGTCGAGGGCGGAAGAACGCACCGCGAACAGCGCTGTCGCACCGTGCGCCGACAACCGTTGGCCCAGCGCCGACAGCGCGGCGCGCTGGCCATCGCTCAGCGGCAAGGCAATGGCGACGGCTTTGCTGGCATCGCACAGCCCCGGCCAGGCGTCAGGATGTGCGTCCGGCAGCGCTTGCCAGCTGTCCAGGGTGAAGACGGTGTCGTACCATGGCTGGAAGAAGCGCGTGCTCAGGACGAACGCGGGCGGTACCGGCATACCGGCCTGCGCCATGCGCTGGAGCGAACGCGCCTTGCCTCCGATCAATTCTTCTGACGCGCGATGCGGAGTGGCGATCGAAACAAGGTGGTCAGTGTCTGCCTGCATTGGGCGCCGCGACGAAGCCAAAGGTGCATCATATGCCAACGGCGATGGTGATGTTAAAAATGAACAACAAAAAGCCGGAACGCTGCTACCCTGCCGGCAAGCGCCACCCAGGCGCTGCGTATCGGCCATCAGGAAGTATCCATGCAAGCACTGAACTTCGCCAACTACCCGATCAGCATCAACCTGCTGGTGTTTGCCGGCGCCGCCTGTGCCGTGTGGGTCGCGGGGACCCGGGTTGTCGGCTACGCTGACCGGATTGCCCGCGCCACGGGGATCGGCAGTGGCATGATCGGGCTCGTCTTGCTGGGCGGGATTACTTCGCTGCCCGAAATTGCCGTCGCGGTATTTTCGGCCGCCTCCGGCACCCCTGCGCTGGCGATCAACAATCTGTTGGGTGGCATCGCGATGCAAAAAGCGATCCTGGCCGGTGTCGATGGCTTCATCGGCAAGGAAGCATTGACGGTGATCGCGGCCACGCCTGGCCTGCTGCTCCAGGCCGCCTTCAGTACCTTACTGCTGGTCATCGTTGCGGTGGCCATCGTTGCCGGGGATTACCTGTTCGGCGGGGTGGGCATTTGGGCCTGGGCGATCCTTGCCGCCTACTGTTTCTCAGTCTGGAAGATTTCAGTGTCAAGCGCGCGGCCGGCCTGGCAGCTGCGCGATAGCCCTGCCGTGGCCAGCCCGGCCGGCGCCGCCGACGCTAGGGACCCGGATTGTTCGCCGCGCCACGTTGCCGTGGGCATGTTTGCTGCAGCTGCGGTCATCTTCTTCGCCGGCTTCCTGCTCAGTTCTACCGCGGACGCGCTGGCCGAACAGACGGGGCTTGGCGCAAACTTCGTCGGCGCGGCGTTGCTCGCCCTTGCGACCTCGCTGCCGGAACTGAGCACCGTTATTGCCGCCATGCGGCTGCGCCGCTACGAGATGGCGATTGCCGACATCCTGGGCACGAGCATGTTCAACGTCCTGCTGATTGTCCTGGTCGACGCCATTTACCGCGGGCCGCCCGTGTTAAACCAGGTTGGCAGTTTCTCGCTGCTGGCCGCGCTGCTGTGTGTACTGATGGCAACCATCTACCTGATCGGACTGGTCGAGCGCAACAACCGGACGATCGGCCGCTTCGGCGTCGATTCGCTGGTGATCCTCGTCGTGTATCTCGGCGGGATGCTGCTCCTGTTCCAACTGCGCTAGCGCTTGCCATTTACGAAGTGGCGCGCCCGCTGATATAATTTCGGGATGGGAATTAGAAGAGTCACTCGCCGCTTCGCTGCCTGGATCGCATGTTGTGCGATGCTGTTCGCTGCGCTGGCGCCGTCGATTTCCCATGCTTTGTCGGTGTCGCCTGGCGAAACCTGGGCCGAGATTTGCAGCATCGGCGGGACGAAATTCGTCAAGGTCAGCATTGACCAGGGTGCGATTGCCGATCCGGCCACGCAGGATCCAATCCACCTTGAACATTGTCCGTTCTGTGCCACGCACGCCGGCTCGTTCGCCTTGCTGCCGAATGCTGGGTATGCGATCCCATTGATCGAAACGCAAGATACTCATCCCTTCCTTTTCTTCCAGTCGCCGCATCCCCTTGCGATCTGGACTGTCGCGCAATCGCGCGCACCTCCCGCATCCGTCTGATTCCGTTGCCGCTGGCTTGACGCGCATGTATAGGGCGCGTCCAGCTCCTGCTATTTCCGCTCCAGGCAAGGCCCGATAGTCTCGTGCCCCTGGGCGTGCCGCCAGGCCCTTGTGGGACTGGCCGGCTCTGACATGGATATCATATGAAACACTTCATTCTGGCTGCGCTACTGGCGCCGGCCTTTGCCAACGTGTACGCGCAGGTCGTAATCAAGGACGCCTGGGTGCGCGCCACTGTACCGCAGCAGAAGGCCAGCGGCGCCTTCATGCAATTGACCGCATCCGAGAAGACGCGGCTGGTGGATGTTCGCGCGCCTGTCGCCAGCACCGCCGAACTGCACGAAATGTCGTTCGACAACGACGTCATGCGGATGCGTCAGGTATCGGGCATCGACCTCCCGGCAGGCGTACCGGTCGCCCTCCAGCCTGGCGGCTATCACATCATGTTGCTCGGCGTTCATGGCCCGCTTCGCGCCGGACAGGTGGTGCCCATCACGCTGGTATTCGAAGCGGCGAACAAGCAGCGCTCCAGCATCGTGGTCGATGCGATCGTGCGTTCGCTCGCCCCGTCCGGCGGGCCAGCCAAGCCATGACACGGTCCCCCGCCCTCACAGTACCGTTGTACATCCATGCCTTTGACCTCCCTGGGACACCATGAAACAATTTCTCGTCTACGCTTGCCTCGCCATCGCGAGCAATACGATTGCAAACGACGCAGTACACGCGCCAACTAAGCAGACCCCCGAGCCGGTTACAACAGTAATTGTCTCAGCCATCAGCGAAGGTTGGCGGTCACGACAGAGCTTCGGTAGCGATGCCGCGTCGCTGCTTGGCGACCGGCCTGGTTATAGCGTCGCCCAGGCTGGCGGCGTCTCTGGTCTCCCGTTCATGAATGGCTTGGGCGATGATCGGCTCAAGATCCGCATTGACGGCATGGAAATCACTTCTGCGTGCGCCAATCACATGAATGCGCCGTTGTCGTACATCGCCCCCACGCAAATTGCCCGGATTGAGGCAATTGCCGGTGTGACTCCCGTCAGCACGGGCGGGGACAGCATCGGCGGTACCATCACTGTGTCATCTGTTGCTCCAGACTTCTCCAGTAATGCCGAAGAATTGAAAACAGCCGGGCGGATCTCGCTGCACGGTGGCAGTAATGGCAACGTGATCAATGCGGGCATTTCCGCAAGCGCGGCGAGCGATCGCATGAGCGTCGGTTACAGCGCTGCGTACGCGCGTGGCGACAGCTATGACGATGGGAACGGCGAGCGTGTGCTTGGCAGCATGTACAAGAGCATCAACCAATCGGTGGTATTCGGATTTCGCGATCGGGATCAGCTGTTGACCTTGCGCGCCGGCACCCAACGTATCCCTTACCAAGGATTCCCCAACCAGTACATGGACATGACCAATAATGAAGGCCAGTTCGGCAATGTCAGCTACACGGGTAAATTCCAGTGGGGTGAGCTGGACGTCAACGGCTATCTGCAACAAACGGACCATCAGATGGGCTTCTTTTCGCCCGAGCGGACCGGCGCCATGCCGATGGTGACGCATGGCCGCAACACAGGCTACGCCCTCAAGGTCACGCTACCCATTGGCGGCGACGACAAGGTGCGGCTGGGCCACGAATATCATGCATTCAGGCTCGATGACTTCTGGCCGGCCGTTCCCGGTTCGATGATGATGGGGCCGCAAACCTATGTCAATGTCAACGATGGCCAGCGCGATCGGCTGGCACTGTACGGCGAACTGACGACCCGGCATGACGCGAAATGGTCAACCCTGTTCGGCGCGCGCTGGGAATCGGTCCGCATGAACACGGGCAATGTGCAGCCCTATTCGACCACGATGATGAACGCGGCAGATGCAGCAGCTGCCGCAGCCTTTAACGCCCGGGACAGAAGCCGCCGCGACAGCAACCTCGACCTGACCGCACTTGCTCGCTTCGAAGCCAGCCCGAGCACCACCTATGAACTGGCGGCGGCGCGCAAGACGCGCTCGCCAAACCTTTACGAGCGCTACTCGTGGGGACGGGGGACGATGGCAATGACCATGACAAACTGGTTTGGTGATGGAAACGGCTACGTTGGCGATGTGGATTTGAGGCCGGAGACGGCCTATACGATGAGCTTCAATGTTCACTGGCGCCGTCCGGGTGCAGCTGCCTGGTTCGTCAAGCTCAGCCCCTATTACACACACGTACAAGATTACATTGATGCTGACGTACTTGCGTCATTCAACCCCTACAAGATCATGACGGCGCGGGGCGCTTTGCTCAAGTTTGCCAACCATGACGCCAAACTGTACGGTGCGAATCTATCGTGGGGTATGCCGGTGGCGCAAGGGCACGCGTTTGGCGCCATCAAATTTACGGGCAATGCCGCGCTCACCCGTGGTGCGCGCAAGGATGGCGGAAACCTGTACCACATGATGCCTTTGAACGCATTGCTGGCATTGGAGCAAACTTCCGGTGCCTGGACGAACCAGGTCGAGATGAAGCTGGTTGCGCGCAAGGACAGAATCGACACCCGCCGCCTCGAGGACGAAACCGGCGGCTATGCCCTGCTTCATGTGCGTAGCGCTTACCAACTGAACAAGCGTGCGCGGTTTTCCACTGGCATCAGCAATCTGCTGGACAAGGATTTTGCCGATCCGCTCGGCGGTGGCTATCTGTCAGGGTTGAAAGCCAACAAGGGGTCGCTGGAGTCGCTGCGGGGAGCGGGACGATCGTTCGATATCGGGTTGACGATCGACTTGTAAGCGTGGATCGTCCGGCCCGCACCCCGGACGATCTACGGCGCCTGGGGTGCCGCTCGGTTACGAATTCATCTTCGCAATCATGTGCTCGAGAACCTTGGTGTGCTCATGCTGTGGGCTGAACAGGATCACGTCGGCATCCTCGTCCACCCTGACGGTATGTCCCGGTGGCCAGTAAAACATATCGTTCGCGCGGATGGCCTCCTGCGTTCCGTCGGCGTAACTGACGGTAACCGCACCCTCGATTACATAGCCCCAGTGCGGGGACTGGCACATATCCCCTTCCAGCCCTTGCAACAATGGCGAGATATCCATCCCTGCTGGCAGCGAGAAAAACTCGCCGCTGATCTTCCCGTAGCCGCTTGCATCACCGAAGTCCAGCTGCTGGCGAGCAGCAACGCCCGGTGCGCCAATTTTTACAGGGATATCTGCTTTCGAGATATGCATGTTTTCCGTCCTTTCCCCAGACCCATGCGCACACCGCATGGCGCGATTCCATGTGTCGTTTTCAGTCTAGGCCACCAACACCATAAATCAACGCCATGTCACCGTTAAGCTCGCTGCCACGGTCAAATCCCTCCCATGCAGGAACCCGGCTCGACACGAAGTCGATAAACAGCTTCGCGCGCAGCGGTTGATACCGGCGCGACGGGTACATGACGAACAGTTCCTGCGGCACCCCTGTCCACTCCGGCAAGACATGCACCAGTTGCCCGCCTTTCAACAGGTCATCGACCAGCCAGGCTGGGCACAACCCGATGCCCGCGCCCATCGCCAGCGCTTCGCGTATCGACAGGGCGTTATTGACCCGGAACCGGCCCTTCGTCTTCACCGACACGCGCGCGCCAGCGTTGTGCAGCTCGACCTCGTCACCCGATGGCAGCCAGGCAAATCGCACATAGTTGTGCCTGGCGAGGTCAAGCGGATGCCTCGGAAGATCGTGTTTGTCGAGATAGCCGGGCGCCGCGACCAGTAAGCGTGGCGAAACACCGATACGCCGGGCAACGGCGTTGGGCGGCAATTCGCCCCCAAGCCTTAACGCGACATCAACGCCCTCCTCCACCAGGTCGACGAACCGGTCGTTAAGGATCAGCTCGATTTCGATGTCGGGGTAGCGCGCCAGGAATTCATGCACCAGTGCAGTCAGGTGTAACTGGCCAAGCGCAACCGGCGCGTTCAGCCTCAGCAAACCCGTTGCCTGCCCGGTCCGCCCCTGGGCATCGGATACCGCGTCGTTGAACTCTTCAACGACCTGCCTGGCCCGTGCATAGAAGCGTTGCCCCTGGTCGGTCAGCGANNAAGGCTTCCGAGCTCGACAGCACGGATGAAGTACTGCATTGATCTCAACCTGTCCATGCGCAATCCATTCCAATTTGGAATTAAGCATAGTCAAAAACCACACCTACCGCAAGCTTTGAGCATGACGTATCGTTTCGTTCAATACTTCCCCATGAAAGCAACCATGCGCGATCCACGCAATATCCCTCTTGCCGCCTTGCTGGCCGTCACACTCACCAGCCCGGCCGCCATCGCCGCCAGCCCGGCAACCGTCCACTGGGTCACCAGCTGGTATGCAAGCCCGCAACCACTGTGGGGCCAGGAGTTCGTCCTGCCGACCAATATTCCACGGTCATTGCACGGACAAACAGTCCGTGAGGTGGTGAAGGTCAGCGCCGGCGGCAAACGCATTCGCCTGGTGTTCTCGAACCGGTATGGAACGACGCCGCTGCAAATCGGCGAGGTGCGCGTCGCCATGTCATCCGAAGGTGCCGCCATCATTGGCAAGACCGACACGCTGGTGACGTTTAACGGCCAACGGTCAGTGAGCGTCCCGGCCGGCGCTCCCGTGCTGAGCGACCCGATTGCATTCGAGCTTGCACCCTTGAAGCGGGTTGCCGTCACCAGCTTCTATCCGGCGAAAACGCCGCTCACGACCTTTCACTGGGGCGATCAACAAACGGCATCCGTCGCCCCGGGGAACCTGACCGGCGCTGCTGAACTCGCGCGTGGATCGGCCATCAAGGGCCGGCTGTTCCTCAGCGCCCTGCTGGTCGATGCGCCAGCATCCACCCGGACCGTGGTCGCCTTCGGCGACTCCATTACCGATGGCAATGGCTCGACGCCGGACGCCAACCGCCGCTGGCCGGATTTTCTCGCGCAGCGCTTCGCACGGTCGAATGTGGCGGTGGTGAATGCGGGAATCTCCGGTGCGCGCGTACTGCATGACCGCATGGGCGAAAACGCCCTGGCGCGATTCGAGCAGGATGTATTGGCCCAGCCAGGCGTGAAAGCCGTCGTCCTGTTCATGGGGATCAACGATATCGGGTGGCCTGGAAGCCCATTCGCCCCGCAGGACGCGGCAATGACAGCGGAGCGCCTGGTCGACGGCTATCAACAGTTGATCGCACGGGCGCGCTTGCGCAACGTCCGGGTCATCGGCGCGACCCTGCTGCCATTCGAGGGTGCGCTTCAGGGCACGCCTTTCGAGGGCCATTACAGTGCGCAGAAAGAGCGCGTTCGCCAGGCCGTCAACCAGTGGATTCGTAGCGCCGGCGCATTTGACAGCGTGGTCGATTTCGATGCGCTGCTCCGCGATCCGGACCATCCGGCGCGCATCCGTCCGGTCTACGACTCCGGCGATCATCTCCACCCCGGCGACGCCGGCTACAACGCAATGGCCAACGCGTTCGACCTGAAAATCCTGTTTGGAAAGTAGCGCCTCATGAAAAACATCCTGTTTACCCGGCACCAGCTTGGACCAATCGTCACCGCAAACCGGATCGTCATGCCGCCGATGACGCGCGCCCGGGCTGCTGCCGGCGAAGTCGCCACCGATGCGATGGCCGAGTATTACAGCCAGCGCGCCTCGGCTGGACTGATCATTAGCGAGGGCACCCAGATCAGCCGGCGCGGCCAGGGTTATGCGTGGACGCCGGGAATCTTCACACCCGCGCAGGTGGCTGGCTGGCGGACGGTTACCGACGCGGTGCACGCCAGGGGCGGCCGCATATTCGCGCAGCTATGGCACGTCGGCCGCCTTTCCCACGTGTCGCTTCAGCCGTGTGGCCAGGCGCCCCTGGCCCCGTCTCCCTTGCTGGCGGAGGGCGTCAAGGTGTTTATCGATCCGGAAGGACGGGGGGCCGCTAATGGCGCCGGCANNGCCGCGCGCAATGCGCTCGACGCCGGATTCGACGGGGTTGAGCTGCACGGTGCGAATGGCTACCTGATTAGCCAGTTCATCGATTCCCAATCGAATACCCGCACCGATCAATACGGCGGGTCGCTTGGTAACCGCCTTCGCTTTCTGGACGATGTGGTGCAGGCCGTCGCCAAGGTAACCGGGCCGGAACGGGTCGGCGTCCGTTTTTCGCCACTGACGACCATGCAAGGTTCGGTGGACGATACCCCGGAGGCGACCTATCTGGCCGCCAGCAAGCTTCTTGACGATATCGGCATCGCCTACATCCACATCGCGGAAGCCGACTGGGATGACGCGCCGGTGATGGCGCCCGCCTTCAAGGAGGCGTTGCGCATGATGTTTAACGGTTCCCTGATCTATTCAGGCCATTACAGCAAGGAGCGCGCGGCGCAGGCCATTGAACGGGGTTGGGCGGACCTGATCGGCTTTGGCCGGCCATTTATCGCAAATCCGGATCTTCCATATCGCCTGGCGTTTGATCATCCCCTTGCACAAGGCGATCCGTCGACGTATTTCGGTGGCGGCGCGGCCGGATACACGAGCTATCCCGCGCTGGACCAGCCAGCCTCGTCGTCGCCCGCGCGCGCGGAGCGTCCTCCGAGCTGACCGCTGCTGTCCCCGTGCTTTTCAGCTATCATTCCGAAATGACAAGCGCGCCCCCTGACACCCCTCCGGATACCACGACACATGGCATTGCCAGCACCGCTGCTGAGCAAGCCGCGGCGGCGCGCGTATTGCGCCAGTTCCGGATTGTCTTTAACACCGTGAAAACCCATTTCCGGCAAGTGGAGCGCGACACCGGCATCGGCGGCGCCCAGCTGTGGGCCCTGAGCGAGATCCGCGCCATGCCCGGCATTGGCGTGAACGACCTCGCACGCGCGCTCGATGTCCACCAGTCGACCGCCAGCAATCTCGTCAAGAGCCTGTTTGAGCGTGGGCTGGCGTCGGCGGAGCGCAGCGAGCGTGATCGCCGCATTGTGCGCCTGACCCTGTTGCCAGCCGGAGCGGCCTTGCTCGACGCCGCCCCGGCGCCGCTGGCCGGCGTGCTGCCGGGTGCGCTGGCGGGCCTCGATCTTGCCACGCTGGCCCGCCTTGAAAGCGACCTGGCCAGCGTGATCGCGCTGCTGAGATCGAATCCGGCCAGCGGCAAGGTCCCGCTTGCGGAACTTTAACCCCCGCCAGCGGGCTGATCTCGCTGGCTCCCCTGCGCCAGCGGTATCGCGAGCACCTTATCGATCCGCAGCCCATCGAGGTCGACGATCTCGAAGCGCCAGCCGCGCCAGCTGCAGGTTTCGCCGGTCCTCGGCATATCGCCAAGCAACAGCAACATCATGCCACTGAGGGTGTTGTAGCGCCCCCGGCTTTCCTCGGGCAGTTCGTCGATTGCCAGGCAATCCTTCAGCTCCGGAATCGGGATCAACCCGTCGAGCAGCCACGAGCCGTCCTCGCGCCGCGTCGCCCAGGATTCCTCGCCGTGGTGCGCCTTGAACTCGCCCGTGATCGACTCGAGCACATCCTGCAAGGTCACGATGCCGAGCACCTGCCCATACTCGTCGACGATAAACGCCAGTTGCATGCCCGTGCTCTTGAAATTCTCCAGCAGTTCCATGCCGGTGAGCGACTCCGGCAGGTAGACCGGTTCCTCCAGCTTGCCGGCTAGGTCAGGACGTTCGCCGCGCAGCACCTGTGCCAGCATCTGGCGCGCCGTGGCAACGCCGAGGATCTCGTCCCAGCCTCCCCGCATCACGGGGAAACGCGAATGGGGACTCGCCTCGAGCCGCTTCAGGTTGGTGTCGAAATCGTCCTCCACGTTCAGGCATACCACCTCGCCGCGCGGCACCATGAACGACGAGATCTGGCGGTCGTCGAGCCGGAACAGGTTGCGCACCATGCGGTGCTCCTGCTGCTCGATGATGCCGGTTTCCGACCCTTCCTCGAGGATCATGTGGAGGTCGTCCTCCGTCATGGCCTGCTGGCCAGCATCTTTTATGCCGAGCAGCCGCAGTATCAGCTCGGTCGACGACGCGAGCAGCACCACGAAGGGCTTGGTCACCAGGGCCATCATGCGCATCGGGCGCGCCACCGCGCGCGCCAGCGGTTCGGGATTGATCTGGCCGAGCCGCTTGGGCACCAGTTCGCCGAGGACGATCGTGAAATAGGTAATTGCAAGCACCACCAGCGCGCTGGCCGCATAGGCAGCGCCGGCCGG
>CXWL01034766.1_pt1 | contig 13496 bp, 10 predicted proteins | sample 590931 | NCBI WGS metagenome assembly CXWL01 (sample SAMEA3498368, study PRJEB10139) | groundwater metagenome | biome: water well; material: biofilm material | place: Germany | collected 2015-04-27 | reverse complement strand
CGACCAAGGCGAACAGACCATACAAGACGGCTTGCACGGGGTAACGAATGAACTTAGACATGGGGAAGTACCGGTGGGGCGCCGTCGCGCAGCGCGGTTTCGATTTGGATAAGTTGATTATGCAATTGGGCCTCTTGCCCCTTTTGCGCGTGCAGCAATTGCACTTGGGGACCACGTTCGCGTGCGCGCAGGGCCGGCTCGCGCTGGCCCTGTAGCCGCTCCCGCGTCCATTGCCCACCCAGGCGGAAGTGGCAGGTGTGTTCGCCACAACTGGCCACCACCACGCCGGCGGCGCCGTGGCGCAAGGTGAACTCGGTGAACGACGGCGGCAACATGCCGCTGCACGGCAACGAGATCATGACGCGCGACGGCGATTCGATTTCGGTGATGTTGGCACCATGGTCACAGCCAAACACCACCGTGGCGCCGGGCTGGCGCAGCAAGGCGGCCTGCACCTGGTCGCGCACGCCGCTCAGAGGGAGCTCGGGCAGATCGATCCCGGTGACCAATTGCTGCACTGATCGAAACGGCGTGGACGACGGACAAGCCCCGACGCAAATGCCGCAACTGGCGCACAAGTCGTTTTGCACCACGGCTTGCACCATGTGGCGCCGCCCATCCACGCGCGGGGCCATCACCACCGCGCCGTAAGGGCAATCATCGAAACAGCGCCCACAGCCATTGCAGTTGGCGAGGTCCACCACCGCGGGGGCCGCTCGCGGGGTGCGCGTGGTCCAGGGCAAGACCAACAACAACAGTGACCCGCCGATGGCAATGGCCCACAGTACGGCGGGCGACGTGGCATACATCAAGGGAAAAACACCGGCGTAGAACCAGTCTATTGGTACCGACAGGGGTATTTGCGAGAAGTCAGCCGGCGGCTCCGACACGGCTGGCAGCAGCGAGCACAGCGCAGCCAAGGCGATGGCGGCGTAGGCGGTGGTAGTGCGTGTGGGCTGGGTGGCGGCGCGCACCAGGCGTTGCAGATGAATCCACAAGCCCAGCAAAATGAACATGGCGGTGCCGATGTGTAGAAAGATCAGCAAGGAGAACAGTCGGTCCGACACCGCCTCGGCGGTGATGAAGTTGCGCATCATGCCCACGCCGAAGCCTGGCATGGCACCCATCCACTCACCGATGCCGGTGGCCACAAACAGTGCCGGAACGTCGGCCACCAGCCAGTAGCCAATCAGGCCCGATGCCAAGGACAGCCACAGCAGGGGCACACCGCTGACCCATGAGAACCAGCGAAAGCCGCTGTACTTGCCCAGCGCCCATTCGCGCAGAATATGCAAGGCGGTGAACAGGGCGAAGGCATCCGAGCTATAGCGGTGCAGACTGCGGATCAGGCCGCCCGACCAGCGCTGATGGGTGCTCAGTTCGTCGACCGAGGCGTAGGCGCCAACCGCCGATGTGTCGAACACGATGTACAGGTAGGCGCCACTGCCCAGCACCACCCAGAACATCCACATCGCCAGTGCGCCAAGTTGGCGCAGCGGGTTGTGCGCGGCGCCGAATATGCGGTCCGCCGATGCGTCCATGACACGCACCAGCCGTGCGGCGGACGACTCCGGTGGTGGGCGTTGGGACACCTCGGGCATGGCAGGTTAAGGCTTCGGGGACAGCGGCTTGGCCCGGCGCGAGCGCAGCCCGTGCACCAGATACGCGATCATGGCGCCCAGGAACGTGATGCCGGCAAACAGCTCCACGAAAATCGAGTAGTTGAACTTGTACTTGCCACTGCGTGGGTCATAGACGGTGCAATAGAGCTTGACCTTGAGCCAGATGTTCTCCACCGAGACCGCCGTTTCGGCCTGGCCCGACAAAAGCTGCTTGATCGGGTCGATGAACATGGGCAGATCGAACGCGTCGCCGTAAACCTGGCGGTAAATGACGCCGTTGGCGTCGACCACGCTGGCCTGGATCACGTGATCGAAACCGGCCGTGGTGGCTTTGACCGACAGGCCGAACTCGGCCAGCATGGCCGTGACATCGGCTTGGGCGGGCGCCAGGAAGCGCCAGTCGGGATGATCGATACCCTGCTTGGTCGCGAACTCGGTCAGCGCCTCTGGCGTGTCGAACGGCTGATTGAACCCAATCGACACCACCCGAAAACTGCCTGTGCCCAGCGAGTCCCGTGCCGACTGCGTGGCACGCTTGAGAAACTGGGTCGTGGTGGGGCAGACTTGGAAGCAACCGGTGTACATGAAGCTGACCACCAAGGGCTTGCCGCGCAACTCGGACATGCGCACCGGTTTGCCATTCTGGTCGGTGAACTGCCAGTTGCTGACGCTGCGCCCGATGGCGGCCTGGCTGACGCGCACGGCGGCAACGGACTCGTCTTCGCTGGGCGTTGCCGCTCGAGCAGGGGGAGCGCACAGCAGCAGGGCGGTCAGGCTCAGGGGCAGGCAGATTCGCAGAATGGGGTAGGAAAGCATGACGTACCAATAACAACGCGGCGGGAGAGCTGGTTTTGAGTATGTCTCAAAACGGCCCTGCCGCCGCGATTCCTGATACTTTGCGGGACAGACCGGCGCAACGCGACGCTCTGTCCTCAATGGTTGAGAGCCGTGTTAGCGCACGATCAACTCAGACCCCACACGGTGGAGAGGTACTTCCAGTTCACGAAGTAGTACAACACAAAGGTGGCCAGGAAGATCAGGGCCAGCACAAAGGTGCCTGGCACCGTGAAGCCAGAGCTGCTGCCGTGTGATGTCAGCGCCTCAGCGGGGGCCATCTTCAGTACCGACCGGTTGGCGGAGTAGCTGCCCACGTCGAGCTTCTTGCCCCACAGCAGCGAGCCGACCGTGATCAGGATGTAGGCTGCGCCGCCAACAATCGCGATCAGTCCCGAGACCCCCATGATGCCGATCATCAGGGACACCGTACCGGGGAACTCGTAGGGCATGGAACTGCCAGCGAACGTGATATCCCAGTGACGACGTGGCACGCCCAGCGTACCGGCACCCATCATGGCCAGGCAGAACACCGCCATGCCGCCACCAAACAGGTAGGGCTGCAGCTTGGCCAGGCCCGGCATGATCACTTCGCGGTTGAACAGCGTCGGGATCAGGAAGTAAGTGATTGCCATGAAGGACAGCGTGGTACCCAGCACCACGGTGGCGTGGAAGTGACCCGGCACGTAGATCGTGTTGTGGATCAGCATGTTGAGCTGCTCGGTACCCATCATCACGCCGGTGATGCCGCCCAGGAAGCCAAAGCCCAACAGTGAGATGAACATTGCCGAGAACACCGGGTTGCCCCAGGGTGCCTTGCGCAGCCACTCGAACAAGCCCTTGTTGAAGCCCTTGGCGCGTTGCGCGGTCTCGATCGCGCCGGGAACCGTCAGGCCGTGGATCATCGAGGCCAGCACCGCCAGGTACATCGCGTAGCTGGTGTTGAAGACCTTCCACTCCACCGACAGACCAGGGTCAGACAGCAGGTGGTGGGCCGAGGCCAGTTGCAGGAAGGCAATGTACAACAAGAAAGCGGTGCGCGAAACACGCTCGCTCATGGGCTTGGCGCCGAACACAATCGCCGCGATCGCGTACCAGATCGAGATGTGGGCGGCCACGTTGATCTGCTGCGAGCTGTGACCAAATGCCCACCAGATGGTGCGGTACATCAAGGGGTCGACATGGCTGATGACACCCAGCGAGAGCAACCAAGTTGGAATCAGGATCACCGCACCCGATGCAATCGTGAACACGGCAATGATGGCGGCCGTCATGGCGCCAAACACCACCAGCGGGATCGAGCCTTCATAGGTCTTCTCTTTCTTGGCGACCACCAGCGTGCCAAAGAAGATGAAGCAGCCAATCAGGGCGCCCACGGCGAACAGGATCAGCCCGAGGTAGAACCACGAGTTGGCCATCATCGGCACGTAGGAGGTCATCATCACGCTGGATTGGCCGCTGAACACGGAGGCGTTGTTCATCACCGCGCCAATCAGCATCAGGGCAAAGGCCACCCAGCCGATCTTGGGTGTAGCCAGTCTTGATCGCAACAGTGTCGATGAACAGAAGTAGAGAACCGCAATCTCGAAGAAGATGATCCAGAAGATCAGCATGTCGATGCCATGCGCGGTCAGGATCATGTAGAAGTTGGACGCGTCAAGCAAGTGGATCGCTTGCCAGCGGGTCAGCAGCACCAGTATGGCGCCAAGGCCGCCCACGAGCAACGCGACGACTGCCACCACCGCGTTGATCTTCATCAGATTTTCGGCGGACTTGTGAAACTGCAAGCCAGAGCGCGGGCAGACGCGGAATTCAGGGTTTGTTGTAGTCATTTTTTCTGACTCCTATTTCACGTAGAGGTTGGAGACCATCTTGTGGTGACCAATGCCGCAGTATTCATTGCACATGATCGAGAACTTGCCCGACTTGGTGGGCGTGATGTTCACCACATGCTGGTAGCCGGGAATGATCTGGATGTTGATGTTCTCGGGCTGCAATGAGAACCCGTGCTGATAGTCCATCGCGGTCAGATTGAGCCGGTAGGTCTTGCCTTTTTCGAGTTCCAGAATCGGCCAGAACGACCACAGGCGGGCAATCAGGTAGACATCGGAGCCGGCTGGCGGGGCCACGACCGGAATCTTTTCCGCGGTTTCGGTACGCACGGTGTACTTGGCGACCATCTCTTCGGTGGCACGTTGGAACCACTCGGGCTTGACCTTGTAGGTCTCATTGGAGAGGTTCTGTTTGCCGTAGATGTGCCAGTAGGGCATCATGAAAAACATGATCATGCACCACGTGAAGGCGATCACCACCCACAGGATTTCGTCCTTGTGAATGGGCTGGTTCCACCAGATCCGCTGTGCCGGGGGTTGAATAGCGCTCATGGTTGCTGCTTTCTATTATTTGACCAATGAACCGTCTAACGTGCCAGGGGGCTCAACGGGATGCCGATGATTTCCATGATGCCCCAGACCGTGTAGAGCAGAGTTGGCACTGCCACGCCGATGAACAGCAACAGGAACGGGTTTTCAAGCAGGGACTGCATCGCCGGGACTTTTTCTTCCGCGGCTTCGTTGGGATTGGTTTTGTTTTCCACAGGGTGCTCCGGTAAAGGTCATGGGAAGGGAAGACGTCCGCACAGACCGCGCGGTGGTCGGATATTACGTCCGCTTACCCCCCCGTTTTATTGATCTGGCTCAACAAACCAGGGAGCAGACGCGGGCAAAAACGGAATCGACTAAAAGTTGCAGCAAATATGCATCAGATAGCCATTTTGGCCTTGTGGGGACAGCAGGGTTTTTACCGATGCGTTGGTATAGTCGGGCGATGCTCAAACTGATCCACGCCACGGGACGGCGCGCTTTTTTGGCGCTCGACCAGGTCTTCAACCGCGTTTTCGGTGACCTGCTCAACCCCCTGTACTACTTGGGTGCGCTGAGCTACTTCATGTTCTGGGTGGTGCTGGCCAGTGGCTTTTACTGCTACGCGTTCTATGAGACCGGCGTGGACAAGACCTTTGCGTCGATGGAGCGATTGACCCATGTCCAGTGGTATGCCGGCGGCATCATGCGCAGCCTGCACCGTTATGCCTCCGACGCGATGGTGCTCTCGATGCTGCTGCACCTGGCGCGCCACTTCTTCTTTGACCACTACCGGGGCTTCAGAGCATTCTCGTGGGTCAGCGGCGTGGTGGTGCTGTGGCTGGTCTATGCCTCGGGTGTCAACGGCTTCATGCTGCCGTGGGACCGGCTGGCGCAGTATGTGGTGGTCACCACGGCGGAGTGGTTCGATGTGTTGCCGGTGTTCCGCGGCACGCTGGTGCGCAACTTCACCTTGCCCGAGGCGGTGACGGACCGGCTGTTCTCCTTGTTGTCGTTTCTGCATATTGGCATCCCACTGGTGTTGCTCGGTGCGCTGTCGATACACACCCAACGCGTGCCCAACGCCCGCACCAATCCGCCGCGCTCCCTGGCCATCGGACTGATGGGCATGTTGCTGGTGCTGTCACTGGTCAAGCCAGTGGTTAGCGATGGGGCAGCCGACTTCAACACCATGCCCAGCACGATGTCGTTCGACTGGTTCTATCTGGCGGTCTATCCATTCGTGACCCGTGGCGACGGCATGGCGCTGTGGTTGGCGGTTGGCGGCATCAGCGTGTTGCTGGCGGCCTTGCCCTGGCTGCCGCCCCAGCGCGCCGGCCACGGCAAGCCCTGGCGCATGAAGCTGCACCCCGGCCACAGCAGCGTGCCGGTGCGCCCGCATGAGACCTTGCTCGATGCCGGCTTGCGCGCCAAGCTGGCCTTGCCGTTTGAGTGCCGCTCCGGTGGCTGCGGGGTGTGCCGCGCCACGGTATTGGCCGGTCAGGTCGACCCTGGCCCGTATCAGAAGTCAGCCTTGTCGGACGAAGCCCGCGCCCGTGGCGAGGTGTTGATGTGCTGCGCCTGCGCTTTGTCCGACGTGGAGCTGGAGGTGGCCGAAGGTGCTGCCTTGCGCGACGCACCCTTGGCCGTGATGGATGCGGTGGTGACGCGCATGGAGCCGCTGGCGCACGACGTGATGCTGCTGGAACTGAGCCTGGACAAGGATGCGGCAATCGACTACGAGGCCGGTCAATACCTCAACATCCTGATGAGCGATGGCGCGCGGCGCAGTTACTCGTTTACTGAACGGGCCGCCTCCGCGCAAACCATCGCGCTGCACATCCGCCTGATGCCAGGCGGGCGCTTTACCACCCAGGTCTTCACCAGCATGAAGCTTGGTGACACCTTGCAAGTGGAGGGCCCACTGGGCGACTTCATGCTGCGCGAGCCCAGCACCAAGCCGCTGATTTTTGTCGCCGGCGCCACCGGCTTCGCACCGGTCAAGAGCTTGCTGGAGGAAGCCTTCCACCTCGGCATCACCCGCCCGTTGTACTTCTACTGGGGCGTGCGCAAGCAGCGCGACTTCTACCTGCTGGAACTGGTTCAAGAGTGGGTGTCGGCCCATGCCAACTTCCACTTTGTGCCGGTGTTGTCGGAAGCTGTTGGCGAGGACACTTGGGCTGGGCGCACTGGCTTCGTGCACCAGGCCATACTGAACGACTTCCCAGACCTGTCAGGCTGCGCGGTCTACGCCTGCGGCTCGGTCAAGATGGTGGAGGTGGCCAAGCCCGCCTTCCTGGCACAGGGCTTGTCGGAGGAGTTTTGTTTCTCGGATGCGTTCACGGCGCAGGCTGCGCCGACCTGAGCCACTACGCGCCTTGCCGGCCAACGACTCAGGGCATGACCTCCACGTATTCATAAACCTCGCAATCCATGACCTGCTTGCGCACCGGTAGCGTGGCTTGTTCGAACCAGGTTTGCGGGTCGTGGCGGTCGATTTCCTGGCCCATGAAACGAATCAGCTCGCAAATCGGCTCGACCACGTTGGCGCGGTAACGCAGGTCGTTCTTCACATAGCCCAGGTACATGTTCTTCATGCAGTTGCCACGGCACCAGGCGTAGGCCTCGCAGCCCTGGCAGGGCATGGCCGGGTCTTGTTGCAGCGGGCTTTTCTTGAGCCAGTTGGTCTTGACGTCGCCCATCTTCATGGCGGGTGCGTACATCATGTCCGGGCAGGGGTAGACCTCGCCATTGGGCATCACGTTAAGCAGGTGGGTTGACACGCGGCATTGGGTGGCGCCGGCGTACAACTCTTGCGCGCGGGTCGGGAACAGCTTGTTGCGCACCATGCCCATCAGCGGAATCAGCGGATACAACACGTCGGTGCGCGAGAAGAACTTGTCGATCAGTTGTACCAACACGGCCTTGCGCTTGGCGACCGAGTCGCCGGCGTACATCTCGTCGGCGACGAATTGCCAGTAGAGGTAGTCAAATGGCGTGCCTTCGGCCACCAGTTGGTCCAGTTCTTCGAAGCTGGTGTCGGGGTTGCCCCAGGTGACGCGGGCGGTGATGCTGCCGCCGATGTGCGTGTGCACTTCCTTCAGGTTCTTCACCACCTGGCGGTAGATGCCCTTGCCGCGGTAGCCATCGGTGGTGGCTTCGCCGCCGTCAATCGAGGCCAGCACGTTGGACAGGCGGCCCAGCGCCCATTCGGGCAGGTTGTCGATCAGTGTGGCGTTGGTCTGCAACTGGAAGCGAAACAGCGGAAAACGCCGCATCACTTCGAGCATCAGCGACTTGTTCAGCGTCGGCTCACCGCCGTAAAAGGTGACGTAGACCTCTTTGTCCCGCAGGTGCTTGTCGACAAAGGCGCTGAGCTGNNCGCCCGCCGACGATGGGGTTCGGGTCGGACTGCGGGACCTCGTGTTGGGCAGTGGCGGGGAAGAACTGAATCGGTGTCTCGGTGTGCATGGTGGCTGGGTACGCGCGGCAAAGGGGGCGCCGATCATAAGCGGCACCGACCGCAATCGGGTCCCGAGCCGGCGTCAGTTCAGGCTCGGACCACAACTAACTACAGTTTTCTTGATCCAGTCGATACGCCAGGCCCGCCGCGAGGCTGGCCAAAACGGCCGCGCTGCCCAATCAACCGCAGCGGCTGCGGTAGTTTTCCTCGAAGCGCTGTAAATCGGCCTTTTCGCCGGCAGTGAGGTCGGTGCGGGCGCGCTTGGTGACCAGGATGCGTTTGGACTCGCCGCATTGCTGTTCGCGGATGGCGGTGCGCTCCTTGTCCAACTGATCGGCCTTCGTGGCCTCGGTCAGTTGTTGCTTGTTCTCGCGGCGCTCGCGCGACATCCGGGCGCTGGCTTCGCTTTCATTGTCAGCACATTGCTGGCGGTACTCGCGATGCATCTCGTTGATGACTTCGTGTTTGAGGCCACGCGCCGGTGCGGTGCGGATGGCATCGTTCAGCGAAGCACAGCGTGGACTCAGGTACTTCAAGGTGTCAGGCGCCTGGCCCACCTTGGGAATCGGTGCCTCGTAGCCAGACGTGGTGGCTGGCCCGTAATAGACCATGCCGCTGGTGGGGCAAGGGTGGGACGACGCATAGGTTCGGCCATTGCTGGTGCAGGTGTAGCGCTCCACCACCTCACGCCCGGCACACGGCTGGGATGACTGGTAGTTTCTGCCGTTGATGTCGCTGCACGTGTAGCGGGATTGCGCGGTCGCGCCGGTCGAAATCAGGATTTGGCAAGCGCTCAGCGCGATGAAGTAGGCAGTTCTCACAATGTCCTCAAGCCTGTCTTTGGATAGAAAGAGCCAAATCCTATCATCAGATAGCGGCGCTCCCGCGGTGACCAACCAAGACTACGCGGGAGCTCGTGGCTACGTCAAAATGCCGCTTTGAACTGCACGCCGTAGGTGCGTGGTTCGTTGATCATACCGGTGAGGTTATTGAAATCAATGCCGCCCACAGTCTGAACCTGGTTGGTGATGTTGCGGCCAAACAGCGCGGCCTCGTACTTGCCGTTGCCCCAGGTGTAGCCCACGCGCAGGCCGCCTTCGAGCAGGGGTTTGCCGGTGAACTCCTTGGCCTTGTACAGAAAGAAATTGACTTCGCTGCGGTAAGCCCAGTCGGTGTAGACAAACCACTCGCCGCCGTTGCCATGTGGCAGGCCATAACGGGCGGTGATGTTCACCACCACCTCGGGCGCCTGGGGCAGCGGGTTGCCGTCAATCGACACGGTCGGCGAGAACTTGCCCACCACCGGGTTGGCCGGGGCGGTGACGGTGTTCTGCACCGTGCAGCCACTGCCGCAGGCGTCCACGCGCAATTTGGCATCCCGAATCTGCGTCTTGTTCAGGCTGCCACCGAGCGTCAGCAGCAGGTTGTCGGTGACAAAGGCCTGCACATCGATCTCGGCACCGCGGCCGGTTACCTTGTCGGCGTTGATCAACTGGTTGAAGTTGGCGGCACCGCCCACGGCGGTGAGTTGCTGGTTCTTCATGGTGTACTGGAACAAGCCAAACGACACACGGGCGCGGCCGTCCAGCAGGTCTGACTTCACGCCGCCTTCAATCGAGGTGACCTTCTCCGAATTGGCCACCGACAAGGCGTCGCCAAACAGCAGCCGCCCCTGGATGGCGGGGGCACGAAAGCCCGTGGCGATACGCCCATAGATGTTGGTGGATTTGTCCAACGCATAGGTGCCGCTCAGGTCGCCGCTGACGTTGGAGGCGTTGGTGGCGGTGCTCAAGCGCCCNNCGCGTGTAACGCAAGCCGCCGCGCACTTTGAAGGCGTCGCTCACGTCGACGTTCACGGAGCCAAACACCGCATAGGCGCGGTTGTCCTGCTTTTGCGTGGCGTAGCCGTTTTGCACATTGCCACCGATGGACGAGTAGTTGAAGCTGTCGATATTGATTGACTCGTCAAACAAGTAGGCGCCGCCAAGCCACTTCATGGGGCCTTTGTCGGTTGACTCCAACCGAATCTCCTGGGTGAACTGGCGGTGCCGGGGCAAACCATCGGCCGATTCGGCGTCGAAGGGGATGAAGCCCGGGCCGGAGCTGGGCAGAAACGAAGCGCCAAATCCGCCATCGATATCACCCCGGCTGAAGGCCTTGACCGATTCGTAGCCGGTGATGGAATGCAAGGCGACGCCACCCAGGTCCCAACGCAACCGCAGCGAGGCGCCCGAACTGCTTAACTGTTGTTCGTTCTTGCCGTCGGTCGACATCTTGGCGGGATCAAAACCGTCCACCAAATCATTGGTGCCAGGCTTGATGATGTTGGCGCGAAACAGGCGTGCCGAGCCATTGAGGTCGCGCCCGTGCACATTGAGCAGCGCGTCGAAGTTGGCACTCGGCTTGTAGGACAGTTGCAGGCGCGCGGCGGTATCGTGGTAGCCCTCCAGCGATTTGGTGGGGCCGGCGGTGAAGGTGTTGCTTACCCAGTCGTCACGGTTTTGCGATTGCAGCGACACGCGCGCCGACCACTCGGAGTTCAGGGGTACGTTGATGGCGCTCTCCAGGTTGGTCGTGCCGTGCGTGCCGTAGGAGCCACTGACATAACCTTCAAGCTTCTTGCCCGGTTTGACCGAGTCAAACTTCAAGGCACCCGCCGGCGTGTTGCGGCCAAACATGGTGCCTTGCGGGCCACGCAAAACCTCGATCCGTTCGATGTCAAACAGCGGGAAGCCCTTGAGAATCGGGTTTTCCTGCACGATGTCGTCCAAAATCAGCGACACCGGTTGCGACGCGTTCAAGTCGAAATCAGAGTTGCCCAGACCACGCACATAGAAGCGCGGAAACGCGCGCCCAAACGAGGACTCGATGTTCAAACTGGGCACCCGAGCCGACAGGAAGCGAATGTCTTGCCCACCGGAGTTCAGCACGTCGAGCTTCTCGCCGGCCAAGGTCGTGATTGACATCGGCACGTTCTTGATGTTCTCGACCCGTCGCTCGGCGGTGACCGTGACCGGCTCCAGCTTGCCGACGCGTGGCGCCTCGGGGGCGGTCTCGGTGGTCGCGGCGGTCTGCGCCTGGACATGTGTCATCGGCCAGGCCAGGGCCAGCGCCACGAGCAGCGGGGCCGGCTGCGCCAGCCTGGTCGAGAGGTGTTTGTTTGCGCCCGAGCGTGGGTGCCGAAATGGGTTCGTCTTGTTCATGTCAGTGCTTTCCCTTTGAATGTGTGGTGGCCTAAACGCCCTGGGCAGCGGCCATGTTCGTCGCCCCCATGCCAGCGTGCAGCGGGGGAAACCCTAGGATTGAAACTCCAGCCCAGTGGCCGCCAATCCTACCAGTCCGACCTGGGTTTGGTTGTCGCTCGATTCGGCCAGGTGCCACAGAAAGTCCCCTTGCGGATCGTTGGTCAGCGAAGCGACGGCGGCGGTCAGCGTGGCGGCATCGGGTGCCGTGCCCCGCACCATGGTTAGCAGGTAACTGGCGATTTGCGAGGCCTCGTTGCCACCCGCCAACAACGTCCAGATATCCAGCCGCATCACCGCGCCGGAAAGTTGTTGCAGCGTGAAGCCTTGGTCGAACAGGTCGATCACCACCGCGACCAGCTCCTTCTTGGCGGCCAGCGTGGCCTGGCCCAACACCGCGCCGATCAGCAGCGCGGTGCCACCGCCCGACTGCGCCAAGCCCATGTCGAAGGCAATCCCCGCGCCAGCGAACTTGAAGCGTTCGACGTTCTGGAGCGTGTCGCTGCCCTCCAAGCCACTGGTGTCGGTGACGGTGAAGCCGGTGCTGGTGCGGTTCAACACGTAGCCGGCGCGGCCACCGCTGTAGAGCGCGGTGTCCACGCCGGCGCCGCCGTCGATGTGGTCGTTGCCGCCGGCCCCGGTCAGGTTGTTGCGGCCGTCGTTGCCAAGCAAGGTATTGTCCAAGGCGTTGCCGCTGCCCGCCAGGTCGCCGGCCCCGGCTGCGAGGTCCAGGTTTTCGACAAAGGCGGTCAGGCTGAAAGTGACGCTGGCAACCACCTTGTCGATGGCCGATCCCAAGTCCAGGCCTGGGCGAGCGTCGGGCGCCTGGGCTGCTGCGTTGTCCGCCTCCAGCACCAAGTCCGCCAGGTTGTCCACAAAGTAGGTGTCCGCGCCCTTGCCGCCCTCCATGCGGTCCGCTCCGCCGCCGCCATCCAGCGTGTCGTCACCACCACCGGCGATGATCACGTCCGACCAGATGTCACCCAGCAGGGTGTCGGCCTGGTCGCCGCCCAGCACGGGCACGCCAATGAAGTTCTGCGCCACCAGCGTCGCCGCGGTGACGTTCTCCAGAATGGCCAAGGTCTGCCATTCTTTAGGACCGCTGCCGTCGGCGTCCCACTGCAGCAAGGTGTTGCCCGACGACTGCTGCACCCGCAGGATGCCCTTGGCGAAGGGGTCGCTGTTGTAGCTGTAGGCGGCACCGGCGGCGCTGTCGGCGAGCAACTGCGACACATCCAGGCCATCGGCCTTGACCCCGACCTGAAAATCCGTGATGGTGATGACCGCGCCGTCCAGCGGGCGCACCACAAAGCGCTCGCGCCCAAGTCCCCCAACCAGCGTGTCAGCGCCGCCGGCGCCGTCGATCACGTCGTCGCCGTCGTAGCCATTGATGTAATTGCTGGCGCTGTTGCCGACCAGGGTGTCGGCGTATTGGGAGCCATAGACGTTCTCCATNNGGTTCAAGGTAACCGTGACGCCGCCGCCGGCATGGTAATAGCTGGCGCCGTCGCCGCCATTGCCGCCATCGAGCACGTCGTCGCCGGCCATGCCTTCGAGGATGTTGTTGCCCGTGTTGCCAGTTAGGAAGTCATTGAACGGTGAGCCACCGACGTTCTCGAAACCCAGCAGCACATCGTTGCCCGCCGCGCCAGCGGTGGCGCCGGATGCCAGGCTGACGGTCACGCTGCCGGTGGCCAGTTGATGGCCCAGGTAGTCCACGCCCAGACCGCCATCGAGGTAGTCGTTGCCCAGGCCGCCTTCAATGAAGTCGTTGTTGGCGCTGCCCACCAGGGTGTCGGCAAAGGCCGAGCCGGTTACGCCATCGAGGTTGAGCAAGCTGTCAACGCCGTCCGCGCCACTGGCGGTACCCAAGGCCAGGTTGACGTTGACGGCGCCGTTGGCGTTGTCATAACGAGCGTAGTCCAGTGCGCCGGACCCGCCGTCGATGGTGTCGTTGCCGGGGCCGCCGAACAAC
>CXWL01006302.1_pt1 | contig 13505 bp, 12 predicted proteins | sample 590931 | NCBI WGS metagenome assembly CXWL01 (sample SAMEA3498368, study PRJEB10139) | groundwater metagenome | biome: water well; material: biofilm material | place: Germany | collected 2015-04-27 | reverse complement strand
AGTGAAGGTGTCGCTCACATATTCTGGAAAGTTTTCTTCAAGCCATCCGGAGACGACCATGCCGGTCGCCGTTGGTTTTAGTGCACGTCCGAGTTTTTCAACATAGCCGCGATCCTGAATCGTCTTCATTGTGGAAGCATAGGTCGAGGGGCGTCCGATACCGCGCTTCTCGAGTTCTTTGATGAGACCTGCTTCGGTATAGCGGTTTGGTGGTTCGGTTTGTTTTTCTTCACTTTCGAGCGAGAGGAGATTTAGAATATCGTTGACTGCAAGTTTTGGTAATTCAACATCTTCGCCTCGTGCTGCGGTGTCGAGAGCGAGCCATCCTGGGAAAATCATGCGTGAACCGTTTGCGGTGAAAAGAGGAATGTCTACGTCTGCTTTTGCCGCGACATTCGTGCGCATGATGCGTGCGGCAGACATTTGTGATGCGAGTGCACGGGTGCGGATAAGTGCGTATAGTTCTGTCTCGTCTGGTGTGGCGCCAGCGTGTTCGCGGCCTGAATCAGTAGGACGGACTGCTTCGTGAGCTTCTTGGGCGTTCTTGCTTGTGGTTTTGTAGGCGCGTACCTCGAGATATTCTTTACCGAATTCTTTTTCGATAATGCTCGCCATTTTTGCGACCGCTTCTGCGCCGAGGTTTACCGAGTCAGTACGCATATACGTGATGTGTCCAGCCTCATAGAGTTTTTGCGCTGCGCGCATGGTCCTTGATGGTGCGAATCCAAGACGTGTCGAAGCAGTCTGCTGCAAGGTTGAGGTTGTGAAGGGCGGTCGAGGATTTCGCTCCTCCGCTTTCTCCGTAACGCTCTCGACACTCCAGTGTGCGCTCTTTCCAGCCTGCACGATGCGTTCCGCGTCTTCTTTTGTCGCAGGCTCTTCGGTACAAGTTGTCGCGATATCGCCGGCTTTCGATTTGAAAAGTGCTGAGAGTACGAAATAGGTTACTGGTATGAAAGATTTTATCTCGCGTTCGCGTTCTGCGAGGATGCGGAGTGCGGGTGACTGTACTCGGCCCGCCGAGAGTCCATAGCGTACTTTTTTCCAGATGAGTCCGGAAAGATCGTATCCGACGATGCGGTCGAGCACACGGCGCGCCTCTTGAGCTTGGCGTAAATTTTCGTCGATCAAACGCGGGTGGGCAATCGCTTCTTCGATAGCCGCTTTAGTAATTTCGTGGAAGACAACACGTTTCGGTTTCTTCAGGTGGGTGACCTCCTTGATGTGCCACGCGATCGCTTCGCCTTCGCGGTCGGGGTCGGTCGCGAGATATATCTCATCGGCCTTTGTTGCGGCGTGCTGTATCTTCTCAATCACTTCGCGTTTTTCTGCAGGAATGACATAGCGTGGAATAAATCCGCCCTCGATGTCGACGGCGTCTTTATTGGATTTCGGCAAGTCGCGGACGTGTCCGACCGAAGCAAGGACGACGTAGTCCTTGCCTAAATAATTTCCTATAGTCCTCGCCTTGGTCGGCGATTCGACGATTAGTAATCGTTTGGTCACATGTTCACTCATAGCGCGTATACCTATATATGGTCAAGTCCGTCTACTCAATTTCGACTCGTATCGGGTGGTGATCAGAGCCGATGCGATCAGGAATAACGTGAGCATCCTTGATTGAGAACGAATTCGAAACGAGGATGTGATCAAGTTGTGAACGGGAGAGCGGATGCGTGTTTTTGCCGCGGAGCGGATTGCTGAGTTCGTGGGAAACGAAACGCTTTTCAATATGGGTTCGCTCGCGCATCCAGAGAATCGTGTCGCTTATGCGGCCGCCGAGCAACCAGTTCAAAAGAGTTATTTTTGGTGACTCGAGAATGTTGAAGTCGCCGCAGACGATTGCCGGTAGCGTAGTGTCACGCTCTATCATCGCACGCTCAAATTCTTCGAGTCGCCACGCAGGCTGTGTGAGAGTGAGGTGCAGATTGAAGACGCACACGATCCCGGTCGGGGTTTCTATATCGGCATGCGCGGCGTGTCGATTGCCCAACCCTTTCGCCCAAAGTCGCAGAGCGAACATGAGCCAGGTAAAAAGTTTTCCGCGAAGTGGCAGATCAAGGTCATAGTACGGAAGAGAGATTGTTTCGAATGTTCGTATCGGATATCGCGAGAGGAGGACGACGTACTGCGTCGAATGTTTGCCCTTGAAAACACGATCAGTTTCAGGAATCGCCACAACAGCGACAGGAAGCGTTTTGAGGCGTGTGAGAAAATCGGCAGGCACTTCTTGCAGGCAGAAGATATCGAAGTCAGACGTGCGGATGAATTCGAATGCGCGATCGAGCTCTTTATTGCGGAAGAGCATGTTCCAGGAATAAATTTTCATTCGTTTGTATTATAGCCGATGCCACGCACCGAACTCTTCTTTGATGAGTCCGCGCAGTTCGAGTGCGACAAGTGATGTCAAAAGTTCGCCCGCGCCGGCGGAGCCGGTGCGGAGAATTTCGTCGCGCGTTTTCGGTTCCGCAAGCATATCCCAGATTTCCAGTTCGACCTCTTCAAGGTCGGTCGGCGCAGATCGCGCGCCTGTTTCCCTTGGGGGAATTTTCAGTGCCTCAAGGATATGCAGCGACTCGGTCACGAGCGCTGCGCCAAGGCGGATGAAAAGGTGCGGACCAAAAGCGTGCGGGTCGCCGATGCGGTGAGGGATACAAAGCAGCTCGCGATTGTACTCGCTCGCAAGACGCGCAGTAATGAGTGTGCCGGATTTCGGTCCTGCTTCTACGATGAGTACCGCATCAGCGAGGCCGACCATGAGGCGGTTTCTGGCAGGGAAGTCATAGGGGTGTGCGACGTAGTGCGGTTCGTGTTCGCTCACGAGTGCGCCGCCCTTTGCAACGATTTCTTTCGCAAGTCCAAGATTCGTGCGAGGACCGATGACTGAATCATCGAGACCGGAACCTGGAATGGCGATAGTGTGGAGTCCTGTAGTAAGTGCCGCTTTGTGTGCGCAAGCATCGACGCCGAGAGCGAGCCCGCTCACGATGGAAATAGGGTAGCCCGCAAGTCCGGTAATGAGTTTCTCGCATGCCTCCTGCCCGTAACGTGTCATGGCGCGGGAACCCACGACTGCAAGAAGTCTCGTTCCTTCTACAGGTAGCGTTCCGCGAATCCACAATCGCTCGGGGAGTTGTGGAATCTCCTTCAGCTGTTTCGGCCACTCAGTGTGTTTCAGTTCGCGAATGTCCATAGGTGCAGTATAATAGACAGAACATGCTCGATATACATTTCATACGGGAGAATGCCGACGTAATCAAAGCCGGAGCAGTAAAGAAGCGTATCGAAGTCGACATTGATCGATTGCTTGTTGTTGACGATGAACGCAAGCTTTTGAAGCAGGAGCTTGAAGCGAAGCGCGCGGAGCAAAATAGGCGGAGTAATGAGATCCAGCGCGCGAGCGGTGGCGAGCGTGAGAAGCTCATTGAGGCGATGCAGCACCTGAAAGCGGGCATGAATGAAGGCGAAGAAAAGTTAAAGGTTGTTATGGCCGAGTGGCAGAAGCTCATGCTCATGGTGCCGAATATTCCCGACATGTCGGTGCCGGATGGTGTTAGTGATGCTGAAAATATCGAGGTGAAGAAGTGGGGCGAGCCGGCGACCTTCGCGTTTACGCCCAAGGGTCATGTCGAGCTTATGACGACACTTGGTATGGCCGACTTCGAACGCGGTGCGAAAGTCGCCGGGTTCCGCGGGTATTTCCTCAAGGGCGACGGCGTACTTCTTATGAATGCCGTGTGGCAGCTGGCGCTTAAGCATTTTTCTGCAAAAGGACTGCTCCCATTAAGTGTGCCGTCTCTGGTGCGTCGCGAAGCGTTTCTCGGTACCGGCTATCTGCCGCAAGGAGAAGAAGATCTCTATAAGACGCAGGACGGCGAGTATCTCGCGGGTACCGGAGAAGTCGCAACTATGGGCTACTATATGAATGAGACTATTGACCTTGCACTGCAGTCACTGCAGTTTCTTGCTTTTTCTCCCTGCTTCCGCCGCGAAGCGGGCGCGCATGGCAAAGACGTGCGTGGACTCATTCGCGTGCACGAGTTTTTCAAATGGGAACAGGTTGTATTGTGTCGCGCAGAACATGACGAGTCGGTCCGTCTGCATGAGTGGCTCAATCGTAATACGGAGGAATTCATCGAGCTTCTGAACATCCCGTATCACACGGTCGTCAATTGCGGCGGCGATCTCGGGCTCGGGCAGGTTAAGAAATACGACATCGAACTCTGGGTGCCGGGAGAGAATACCTATCGAGAAATAAGCTCGGCCTCCTATTTTCATGATTTTCAGACGCGACGGCTCAATATCCGGTATCGCGATGCGGAAGGAACCATGCGTTTCCCGCATTCTCTGAACTCCACAGCGATTCCGACACCACGTATCCTCGTGTCCATCGTCGAGAACTATCAGCAAGCAGACGGCACGATTAAAGTGCCGGAAGCCCTCGTGCCGTATGTCGGTAAGACTGTCATCGGCGGCGCGCGGTAGCGAGCGTCTAGCCGCGCGACGGCGCCGATTGCGCCGCCGCGCGCTCATCGCGCTCAGCATCTTCGCACTCTTGTCTTTCGGGGTGCTCATCTACGGATTCTGGCAGCCTGCGGTTCGCATCGCTCGTGTCGACGTGCAAGGAGCGGACATCTCTCTCGAGGCAATCGCGAGAGATGTAATACAGGGAAGCTATCTTGGCATTATTCCGCGCGACTCAATATTCTTTTTTCCTGCATCGCGTATCCGTGCAGGTATTCTCGCTGCACATACAAATATTGCTGCCATTTCAATATCTCGAATCGGGTTTTCCGGCATCTTGATTAAAATAGATAACCGCGTCCCTATAGCGCGCTGGTGCGGTTCTTCGTCTGCATCAATGTCACCAGAGGGCTCACCTCTCAAGGATGCTGTTCCGACAGTAAGCGGCGGTTGCTATCTTTTCGATGCGAGTGGTTTTCTATATGCCACGGCGACAGAATCTTTCTTGCTTAAAGAAGGAAGATCTCCTGCTATTGCTTCGTCGAATCCGGACAATACAGTCACCCCGTTCGTTCTTTTTAGTTCACTGCAAACGGGTGTCGTTCCGCCGATCGGAGCGACACTTACAGATGCGAATCAATTACCTGCGGTCTTTGATTTTGCGCGAGAAATCGGGTTGTCCGGACCTTCGGTTACTACAATCGTTATACGCGGAGACGAGGTCGATTTTCTCCTTGTGTCCGGCAGTCCGCGCATTACTTATCTTCTCGGCGATGAACAGAATGCTTTTACCGCGCTCGTCTCCGCAAAAGCTCAACTAAATCTCTCCGATCCGACCTTGCAGTACGTCGACGTCCGTTTCCCCGGGAAGCTGTATCTCAAGCGAGCAGAACCGCCCAAATAATCAAAGTGGTGTTAGTGTAGCGAAATGCATTCGTTTTGGAACCAACTCCCGAAGCCCATAGTTGTCATGGCGCCTATGGCGGATGTGACTGATGCTGCCTTTCGACAGGTGGTCGCGAAGCGCGGCGCTCCTTCGGTGTTCTGGACAGAGTTTGTTTCGGCAGATGGCTTGTACCATACTCGTGAGATAAAGAAGATGAAGGACGAAGAGAATCCGCTTATGGGCATCCTTACGAAAAGCGAAATTGAACGACCGATTGTTGCGCAGATATTTTCAGCAAAGCCGGACATGATTGCATATGCGACAAAGCTTGTTGCTGAGCTTGGCTTCGACGGCATTGATATCAATATGGGTTGCCCCGATCGCGCCATTGAGAAACAGGGTTGCGGTGCTGCCATGATGAAGAATCCGAAGCTCGCTCAAGAAATTATTCGTGCGGCGCAGAAAGCGAGCGCTCTTCCCGTCTCGGTTAAGACGCGCATCGGTTACAATACAGAATCGCTCGATGAGTGGCTTACTGCACTTCTTGAGGCATCGCCAGCCGCTATTACACTTCATCTGCGTACTCGCAAAGAGATGTCGCTCGTGCCTGCCGACTGGGAGCTGATGAAAAAGGCAGTGGAGATTCGTAATCGGGTGAATCCCAAGGTGCTTCTCATTGGGAATGGCGATGTGCAGAATCTCAATGACGCACGGATGAAAGTTTCGGAGTCGGGTTGTGACGGGGCGATGCTTGGTCGCGCCATGTTCGGTAATCCGTGGGTTTTTGCCGGACGTAAATCGGAGGATACGACGCTCGCCGAGAAGCTCACGGCGCTTATCGAACTCGCGCGAGACTTTGAAAAGCTTACGCCACGTAAGAATTTCTCGATACTTAAAAAACACATTAAAGCGTTCTTGACCGGTTTCGACGGTGCTGCGGAACTCCGCGCGAAACTCATGGAGACTGACTCAGCCGCCGCCTTGGCGGCGGCCATTGCAGAACGTATCTAAAGGGTTAGACTTATCCCGGGAGTTCTTGAACATTCTAAAAACGGAGGTGCGATGTTCGCCAGGACTTTGTGGCGAGGGGCGCGCGAGGAAGAGTCTCATGTGCAATTCATAGCTCTTGTAGAGCTTGTTACAAAAAAAGGAGGTACTCCATTTGGTTTCGTGCTCTGTCGTCATACGATGTTCTACGATGATCCTGACAAAGACGAGAATGAGATGGTTCGCATCAAACCGAAAATGATTTGGGATGAAGTCAGGAAATTCTGGCCGCATGACACAAGAGGGGAAGGAGATTTCCCAGATTGCGAGAATGATCGTTGGGAACGAACAACACCATGTCTTTACTCGCTGGTGGTCGAGAGCTGGTCTTTTGAGAGATATGTAAAAGTCGGCAGGCCACGCCCGCGAAGGAAAAAAGTAGCTAAAGTTAGCAAGAGCGTCAGTGTGCTTCCTGTCGAGTGCGTACTCTCTCGTGAAGAACAGCATCTTCTTTTACTCGAAGAGGAGATGTCTCGGCTTCGGAGTGAGTGCGCATCCCTTGAATTGAATGAAGGCGGCCGTACTTCGGTCCCTAAGGAAAATCAAAACAAGCACGCGTTCCTTCTTAGGAAGATCGCAAGGCTCGAAATCGCGATAAAATTTTCGATCAGGGAGAAGCCTCAAATCGATCCGGCGTTCTTAAGACCGATAGGGAGGATACTCGGAAGCGTGAATCGAGTTCTGACATCGCCTTGAACAAGTACATAGGAGGTGCAGACAGCCGGCTGGTTCCCACCAGTCGGCTGATTTTTTAAATTATTTCTTTTGACTTATTGCTAAACGTTCTCGATACAGTAAACTGTTTTTCAGACATCTTTGAACTTTTTTAGAAAGGGGGTTTCCATGGCGTCTTCTGGACAGAAGGAAGAGCAATTAGAATTCGGAAGTATCGCCACCATTCTTCTTGTTCAGAATGGGCGCCTTCAAAAACTATACGAAGAGAAGTGCACTCTCCATCTCATACTTTTGAGTCTTGGAATAACATATGATGGACAACGCAAGCGCATGTGTATTCCTGAAGGAAGGGGGCCAGAGTATCAACGGATCTTTACGGAAATCTTACGTATCCGGGAAGAGATAAATGACGCTCATGCAACCACCCAAGGACTCCAAGAAGAATTGAAATTTGTGAAAGCGGTCGGCTAGGAACCTAGTCGACCGCTTTATTTTGCAAAAAATACGGTGAGCAGGCAGTCTGTCCCCAGGGGTTCCTTTGGACATTTTAGAAAGGAGATTATCATGCATTTTCGGGCGGAGAAGATAGCTGGGTGTTGTTGGGTCACGGGTCCTAAGAGATACGACACAGCATTGATTCAGCTCACTACCACAAAGGGGGAGTTTTTCAGGTTTGTGTTGTATGTCAGAACTATCCATTCCTTGGTTGAAGGCGTAGACGACACGTTTTGCAATATCGATCTAAAGGAGAAAGAGACCGATAGAGAGAAAGTCGAGGACGTTCCGGGCACGGGTCCAAGAAGTGTTAGAAGACGTATTTCCTTATCGCGCCCTAAGCCCGGGAAGCGTTTTTGGAGCGGCCATTTGCGCAAGCGCAAGTGGGAAGTCTGAAAACTGTACTGCGCATGCGTTGTATCAAAACGGCCGACCCGGAAACCAGTCGGCCGTTTTCATTGGAGTACCAACAAAAAAATCGTATACTTAAAAACATGCGCGCGAAACAGTGGCAACAAGGAATTCTCATCGGTATTCTTTTGCTTGTCGCTTTCTGGCTCGTGTCGCTTATTTGGGGACTTGCCGGGAAAGCGCATATTGCAGTGTCGGAAGCACACGAGGTGGAGCGGCAATATGAAGCACTCGAAGATCGCAAGACTCTGCTTCAAGCAAATCTCGCTGCGCTCGCTACTGCCCGCGGACAGGACGCAGCTATCCGGACGGCATTCGGGGTTGCGCGGCAGGGAGAAGAAGTTATCGTGGTAGTACCTCCTGAGCTGAAAGCTCCGACGTCGCCGCCGTCCTGGTGGCAGCGAATATTGAGTTGGTTCTAATTGCGGAATTGGTTTAGTGGTAGAACAGTTGCTTCCCAAGCAACGGGCGGGAGTTCGATTCTCCCATTCCGCACCATCGGCACTGTTTATTTCTGTGGATAACCTCACGTGCTATACTCGCCACATAACTTCTTATATGAATAAAAACATCACCATTTACAGCACCCCGACTTGTCACTTCTGCCAGATGACAAAAGATTTTCTTAAGGAAAAAGGTATTGGCTACACAGAACATGATGTAGCTCATGATCTTGAGAAACGCCAAGAGATGATTCAGAAATCAGGTCAGATGGGTGTTCCGGTTATCTTTGTAGGGGAAGAAATGATTATCGGTTTTGACAAGGAAAGGCTCGTTTCCTCGCTTGGTATTACGGCGTAGGAATCTCTTAATAAAGAGACACGAAGCACTTCTTCTTCAAGAGGTGTCTCGTGTTATATTCTTGCTGCGGTCTAGTATCAGCCCCTTTAGTTCAATGGATAGAACGGCTCACTCCTAACGAGCTGATTCAGGTTCGACTCCTGAGAGGGGCACCAAAATCTGAATAGACAGGGCATAATACAGTCCTAACTGGTGAGTGTGTTATTCTTTAGTGCAAGATGCACAAAATAAGAACCCTTTCTTATGCGACCATTGTTCTAATCGCACTAGGAACTTTTTTCGGTATTTCATACAAAGTATTCGCAGCAGTAGAACAGAGATGTAATGAGTTGGGCGCGAATTGTGTGTGTTCAGAGCCGCTCCAGACTACGGTGTTCAACCAGATCAATACTTATTTTTGGGATGCTGCGGATACCACAACGACTGATAAACAATGTCATACAATCGTCAGCAGTCCCGGCTACGAGGGCACACTCATCTCTCATGGCTCCAGGATTTGGAATTCCTTGAATTCCGGGCCCGCATGGAATGCTCTTCCTCCTGGTCATTCGCTTAAGTTTATCCAACTTAATGATGAGGGACCAACAGGAAGCTTTAGTCTGCAGCATTCGTGGGCGACCGATCCCATTCCCACAGCAAGACGAGCACAAAGGCTGTATCTCTATTACACGCCTAATTTCGTCTTTTCCGAAGATTACAATAATAATGTCCTGCCCGGCGTGGATTGTCAGAACAGCGGCAAGACCATCCAACTCTCGGAGCGAGGTGGGGGCATTCTCACGTTCAATTCCGACCGTTGGGTCGTTCATGCTTGGGCGTTTTTGTATGACGGGGTACGTTCCTTCTGGGGCGGCAGTCCGACGGACCAACCACAGCTCGGCGCTACTGGCCAAGGGCTGACGATGGTCTCTGCTGATTTCAAGGGAAAGTGGTGGAGGTATGAGGTGGTTTATCGCAATCTTCCTGGACCTAAGACGATTGTGGAAGTCTATTTGAAAAATGTAACCGACAATACGCCAGAATTTAAAATCTTAGACACTTCGCTTCCCCGTATCTACACCGACAAGTGGGGAAATCAGACGCCATGGACACAGAGCCAGGCGGACAATCTTTCTCTCGAACAAGGCGGTTGGGATATGTTTTGGGATCTATTTAGAAATCCGCAACCAGGTCGGGACAACTGCGCGGGGGCCTATGGCTTTACAGAATTTGCAGCTGCCGCCTGGGACACCGACGCCGGCCAACGCATCGGCGCAGCCTGTGAAGTTGAGGGCGGTTGTGGTTCGTCAACTCCCACCCCCGACACCACCGCTCCTTCCGTCCCTTCAGGCCTCACCGCCACTGCAATCTCCACCACCCAAATCAACCTCTCTTGGACCGCATCAACGGACAACGTCGGTGTCAGTGGATATCGCATATACAGAAACGGCACCCAGGTCGCCACAACCGCAACTAACTCGTACGCCAACACCGCCCTCACTCCTGCCACTGCATACGCATACACTGTCTCTGCATATGACCTGGCGGGGAATGTCTCGGGCCAATCCTCCTCGGTATCTGCAACGACACAAGCCCCATCGCCAAGCCCTACTCCATCCACCATCATCATGGGGGAGACCGCCATACTGAGTTCCAATAATAGCGGCGATGGCGGCCTACTCATCGCTCACCAAGTCTCCCTCGCTCAAACCGCTACTCTGCAAAGTCTTTCCTTCTATGTGGACACCGCTGCGGGCGATCTTCGTCTTGGCGTCTATGATGCGACAGGCCCGGGCGGAGGTCCAGGAACAAAGAAGGCAGAAACCAATGCCTTCACTCCTCTGATCGGATGGAATACCCAAAACGTCATTACTCCCATCTCACTTCCTGCCGGAACCTATTGGCTAGCGTATCTGCCCACGAGCAGCAGTCTCGTTTTCAGATCAGATTTCTCTTCTGGCCCAGCCCGCTACTACCCATACCCATTCGGCCCGCTACCAACCACCTACTCCACGTCGCCCACGCCTGTTGTCGCAAGATGGTCTTTCTACGCCACATTAAATACTGCTACTGCCACACCGACTCCAGACACCACACCTCCTTCCGTCTCCCTCTCCACTCCAACATCAGGCACCACTGTTGCAAGTTCCATCACACTCTCCGCCGCAGCCTCTGACAATATCGGCGTCTCCGGCGTGCAATTCAAGCTCGACGGCGCTAACCTCGGTACTGAAGACACCACGGCTCCATACTCAATCACCTGGGATACCACAGCCACAGCAAACGGCTCGCACACCCTCACTGCCGTCGCGAGAGACGCGGCAGGGAACATCACTACGTCGACTGGGGTGAGTGTCACGGTTTCAAATACTGTCGCCGATACGTCTGCCCCCACCACTCCTTCAGGTCTCACCGCCACACCTATCTCCACCACTCAAATCAACCTCTCGTGGAGCACTTCCACCGACAATGTGGGCGTCACCGGATACAAGATATATCGGGGCGGCACGCAGATCGCCACAACCGCAACTAACTTATACGCCAACACCGCCCTCACTCCTTCGACCACATACACCTATACCGTCTCCGCATATGACGCGGCAGGGAATGCCTCGGTACAATCCGCTGTAGTCTCTGCCACTACGCAAATTTCTTCAGCTCCTACCCCAGGCCCAAATGACACGATCATCTTCCAAGATGATTTTGAGGGAGGAAACCTAAGCCGATGGGACGAGGTTAGTCCTACCCGATATTCGATTACATCCGTTCCCGCAAATGTTAAATCAGGTACAGGAGCACTTGAGGCATTGATTAATAGTACGTCGAGCGGCAATCTCGGGAAATGGTATATGCCCGGCTACGATGAAGTCTATGTGGCATTCGATATGAAATTTGAGACCGGATTTCAAAATATGCGCAGCGANNTTAGATCCTAATCAAATCTATAACGACCCGACTCTACGCCCCCTCAATTTCTATACGTATTACCCAGACATGTCATGTCCAGCCGCTCCAGCACTATGCTATGGAAACATCATCAGTCAGACTCCGCCCGCAGCGCCACTCACTAGCGGAGTGTGGCATAGAGTAGTTTTCCGTATCAAAGCAAACACTGTCGGTCAAAAAGATGGGGCCCAAAGCCTCTGGTTTAATGGTGTTCAGAAGATTGATATGCAAAATATGCGTTGGCGCGATACTACGAACTTGAAACTCAACCAGCTGCGTTTCGACTTTTATATGCCTGGCGCAGTTAATACGGAGCACGTCTGGATCGATAACTTGGTGGCATGGACTCCTTCAACTACATCCACGCCTGCACCTATTCCTGTCTCCACCAAGTTCTCCCTCAACGACCGTGTCCAATCAACTGCGACCCTGAACGTCCGTGCCACTCCTTCCACCTCCGGTACACTCTTAGGCTCCCAAACAACCAACACACTCGGTACTGTCATCGGTGGCCCCACAAACACAGACGGATTCAACTGGTGGAACCTCAACTACGACACCGGTGTTGATGGTTGGTCAGTGGAAGATTACCTTTCAAATTATGTCGCCCCTCCCTCCGACACCACCCCTCCCACCATCTCCCTCACCGCGCCAACCAATGCCTCCACCGTCTCTGGCACCACGGTCACTCTCTCCGCCACCGCCGCTGACAACACTGCGGTCTCAGGGGTGCAATTCAAACTCGATGGTTCTAACCTAGGTACCGAAGACACCACCTCCCCATACTCCAGCATCTGGAACACCACCACCGCCACCAACGGCACTCACACCCTCACCGCCACTGCGAGAGATGCAGCAGGGAATCAAACGACCTCCACCTCGGTCACAGTCACCACAGCTAACATCACAATCACTCCTGACACTCTTGCCCCAACAACCCCAACTAACCTCACCACCACTCCAACCTCCTCCCAAATCAACCTCTCCTGGATACCAAGCACAGACAATGTGGGAGTCGCCGGCTATCGCATATACCGCAATGGCACACAGATAGGCACCGCCACTACTAACGCATACGCCAACACCGGCCTCTCACCCTCCACCTCATACACCTATACCGTCTCCGCCTATGACGCAGCAGGGAATGCCTCAGCACAATCAACAAGCGCAAGCGGTTCCACCCAGAGCGCTCCTGTCACCACCACCACCACAAATACAAATACAAATACAAATACAAATACCGCAACGACCAATACTACAAACACCTCCACCGGCGCTATCTCTTCAGTACCGTCCACCACCCAACCCTCTACCCCCACCACCCCAACCCCTCCTGCAACTCCTCCCATCACATCCACTCCAACCACCTCCACTCTCTCCCTCACCCGCTCCCTCTACCAAGGCCTCAAGGGCACTGACGTACAAAGTCTCCAGACCTTCCTCATTAACAACAACTATCTCGCCCCCACTAACACCACCGGCTTCTATGGTGCTCTCACCAAGCAAGCCGTACAGAAGTACCAGTGTGCCCAANNCCAGTGTGCCCAAAGCATCGTCTGCTCTGGCACCGAAGCCACGACCGGCTATGGCGTGGTGGGCACCAAGACCCGTGCCAAGCTAAACGGCACAACCACACCCTATGTCTCCACCTCCAAGCTCTCTCCTGCCCAAGCAGATGCAATCATCGCGCTTATACAATCCTTCGGAGCAGATGCTGCGGTGATTGCGAGAGTGAGGGTGGTGTTGGGGAGGTAGTGTATAATTGCGGCATCCCGCTACAATTTTATTATTCTTATTTTTC
>CXWL01009308.1_pt1 | contig 13509 bp, 14 predicted proteins | sample 590931 | NCBI WGS metagenome assembly CXWL01 (sample SAMEA3498368, study PRJEB10139) | groundwater metagenome | biome: water well; material: biofilm material | place: Germany | collected 2015-04-27 | reverse complement strand
TGGAGAAGCAGAAGGCGGGCAAGAAGCGCATGAAGCAAATTGGTTCGGTGGAAGTTCCGCAAGAGGCCTTCCTGGCCATATTGCAAGTGGAGGATTGATGCAGGTATTGACTTCTTTGGTGCTCTCGGCTTTTGTGGCGTATGCGGGGGGGTGGTACCTTGGCATGATCGAAGGCAATTTCGCTTTGCTGCTGTTTCTGGCGACGGTGGTTACCGGGCTGTATTGGTTGGCCGAGCGTTTCTATTTTCTGCCTTCGCGACTGGCGGCGGTCACGGCGCTGGAGTCCGCGTCGGCGCAGCGCAAGGCCGAACTGCACAAGATGGGGATCAGCCAGGTTGACTCGGACTTGAGTGAGGCCAGGCTCCAGGTGTTGCGCCAACCGTGGTGGCTGGATTGGACGGCGGGCCTGTTTCCCGTCATCATCGCGGTCTTCTTCTTGCGCTCCTTCCTGGTCGAGCCTTTCAAGATTCCGTCGGGATCAATGATTCCTACTTTGCTGGTCGGGGACCTTATTCTGGTCAACAAGTTTCACTACGGCCTGCGACTGCCGGTTATCCATACCAAGATCACGGAAGGCACTGCGCCGCAACGAGGCGACGTGATGGTGTTTCGTTTCCCGCCCAGACCCAGCCAGGATTACATCAAGCGCGTGGTCGGTATACCGGGTGACGAGGTGGCTTATGTCAACAAGCGTCTGACCATCAATGGGCGCCCAGTGGTCACGACCACGGTGAGCGATTTCTTTGACGAAGACATGGTGCGCTACTTCAAGCAGTTTGAGGAGACCTTGGGCGATCAAAAACATCGCTTGTTAAACGACGAAGACCGACGCGCCGGGTTTGCCGAAGTCGAGATTGCGGACTTTCCGAACCGGCAGAATTGCCGCTACAGTGTTGAGGGGGTCGTCTGCAAGGTCCCGGCGGGCCACTATTTCATGATGGGCGACAACCGCGATAATTCGCAAGACTCGCGTTATTGGGGTTTTGTGCCGGAGAAGAATATTGTGGGCAAGGCTTTCTTTGTCTGGATGAACTTTTCGAGCCTCAAGCGAATCGGTTCGTTNNAATCAGCGAGGCATGTCCTTCCTGGGCCTGCTGTTCGTGGGTGGATTACTGGCGGTTACGGGCGTGATCGGCGCTCAGATCGTGCCAACTGCAATCGAGTATCAAGCGATTTACAAGGCCGCCAACAAGTCCCGTGAAGGCGCTACCGTGGCAGAAGTGCGGGCGATCTTTGATCGGGCCGCCGCCATTGACAACATTGAATCGGTCCGGGGCAAAGACCTGGAAGTTACCAAGAATGGCGACAAGATCGTGGTCAGTTTTTCATACCAACGTGAAATCCACCTGGCTGGCCCAGGCTATTTAACGTTGAAGTACGCCGGTCGAACCAAATAGAGTGAAAGATGGGCTGATTGCGTTGCAGCGACGTCTGCAACATGAGTTCTCAAACCCATCGTTGCTGGAGCGCGCGCTGACGCATAGAAGCTTCTGCGCAGACCACAATGAACGGCTGGAGTTCCTCGGGGACTCCGTTCTCAATCTGGCCGTTGCAGACTTGCTTTATGAGCGCTTGAGCGATTTGCCAGAGGGGGACTTGTCCCGCGTTCGAGCCAATCTGGTCAAACAAGATACCTTGCATCGGCTGTCAGTCGATTTGAGGCTACCCGAGGTCATTCGACTTGGCGAGGGCGAGGTTCGCTCTGGTGGGCAAAAGCGGCCGTCTATCCTGGCGGATGCCTTGGAAGCGGTGGTCGGCGCGGTTTACCTCGATGGCGGCTTCACGGCTGCCAAGGGATTGATTCAAAGGTTGTTTCATGCCGTCGAGATCAACCCGACCATGGAGGCCATTGGCAAGGACCCCAAGACCGAGCTACAAGAGTGGCTGCAAGGCCGGCGGATGAAGCTGCCGTCCTACCGTGTAGTCTCGACGCTGGGCATGGCGCACAAACAGACTTTTGACGTGGAGTGTGAAATTCCTGAATTCAATCTCGTTGAACGTGGTATCGGCGGATCTCGCCGGGCTGGCGAGCAGGCCGCCGCCGCCGCGATGCTGCAAACACTCAAAGCGAGGGCCAACAAGCCATGAGTACCAAACCAATAGGAGCCGCGGTCGATACCGGTGGCACCGAGGGTCAAATCGACCCTGAGAGCATGCTCAAGGGCCTGCGTCCGGCCGTGCTCGGTGATGCCGGCCTTGATGGACGGCGATGCGGGCTAGTAGCGATCGTGGGCAAACCCAATGTCGGGAAATCAACCTTGCTCAATGCGCTGGTCGGACAGAAGATCAGCATCACCTCGCGCAAGGCTCAAACGACCCGGCACCGCATCACCGGCATGCGTACCCAGGGCTCTACCCAGTTTGTGTTTGTTGACACGCCGGGTTTTCAGACTCGTCACAACAACGCCTTGAACCGGTCTCTCAACAAGACCGTCAAGGGTGCCGTGGGCGACGTCGATCTGATTCTGTTCGTGGTGGAGGCAGGCATGTTCAACCAGGCCGATGCCAAGGTCCTGGCCCTGCTTAGCAAGGACATCCCGACCTTGCTGGTTGCCAACAAGCTCGATCAGGTGAATCGTCGGGCCGACATCGCACCCTGGCTTCAAGAGATGCAGCAGCGCCATGCGTTCGCCGAATTCGTGCCGATGTCGGCCAAGAACGCCAAGGACGTCGAACGATTGCTGGGAATTTGCGAGCGATTCCTGCCGGAGCAGGCGTGGTGGTACGCCGAGGATGAGTTGACTGATCGCAGCGAGAAATTCCTCGCCAGCGAAACCGTGCGCGAAAAGCTGTTTCGGTTGACGGGTGATGAGTTGCCCTACACCTCGACGGTGGTGATCGACAAGTTTGAAGAAGAAGCCGGGCGGGGCAAACAAAAACGCCTGGTCAAGATCGCCGCCACCATTGTCGTGGAACGCGACACCCACAAAGCCATGGTGATCGGTGACAAGGGTGAGCGCATCAAACGCATTGGCACCGAAACCCGTGTGGAGTTGGAGAAGGCGCTTGACGCCAAAGTGTTCATTGAGTTGTGGGTCAAGGTGCGATCAGGCTGGGCCGACGATGAGGCACGCGTGCGCAGCTTTGGGTATGAGTGACGGGCGTGGCCACCCAACGCATTGCCGATGAGCCGGCGTATGTTTTGCACCGCTATGACTGGAGTGAGTCGAGCTTGATCCTGGAGGTGTTTACTCGTCATCATGGGCGAATGGCGGTGCTGGCCAAGGGCGTCAAGCGGCCCAGTTCGAGTTTTCGCCCAATTCTGTTGCCGCTGCAGTTGCTGCATATTTCTTTTGGTGGTGATGCGGAGATTCGCGCTTTGAAGGGTGCGGAGTGGATGGGTGGCCATGTCATGCCCACCGGTGACGCCCTGCTATCGGGCTACTACGTCAATGAGCTGCTGATGACCCTGTTGGCGCGGGATGACCCGCACCCCAGGTTGTTCGATGTCTATTCCCGCGTGGTGGAGGTGTTGGCGTCCGAGCACGGCGAGGCCCTGGAGCCGGCCTTACGGGCGTTTGAACTGTTGCTGTTGCGTGAGATCGGCTTGTTGCCGTTGCTTGATGCCCAGACCATGACGCTGCTGAGCTTGGCTGAGTCCCAGCGTTATAGCCTGGTCCCCGAGGGCGGACTACAACCGAACGGCTGCGACGAAGCTGCCAGTTTGACTGGAGCTCAGTGGGTGCGGCTGCAGCAGTCGATTGCCCCGACGGCGCCGTTCACCAGCACGCTACGCGCGTGTGCTGAAGTCCTACCTGGACTCAAGTCGCAGTTGCGGGGTCTGCTCAATTACCATTGTGGGGTTGGCACGCTGCGAACGCGGCAGATGATGCTCGACCTGCAAACCCTTTGACCGAGACGTAAGGCCCATGGCTTATCCCCTCACCGCATTGTCCGTGAACCTCAACAAAGTTGCGCTGGTGCGCAACACGCGGCATCTGGGTATTCCCAGCGTCACGCGGGCTGCCACTTTGTGCCTGGAAGCGGGGGCCCAAGGCATCACCGTGCATCCCCGACCTGATGAGCGCCATATTCGCTGCGCTGACGTGTTCGACTTGGCCACCTTGATGCAAGCTTGGCCGGGGCGCGAGCTCAACATCGAGGGTAATCCCTTTCAGAATCTGATGGGTTTCGTGCAAGGCTTGCGCCAGCGTGGTCTGCCGCTTCACCAATGCACTTTTGTGCCGGATTCCGAAGGCCAGTTCACCAGCGACCATGGCTGGAACCTGGCACAGGACGCAGCGCGGCTGCGCGGCCTGATTGCGCAGGCGCAGGCGTTAGGGGTGCGGGTCAGCCTGTTCATGGATGCCGATGCCAACACCATCGCTGGCGCGCGCGAGGTTGGCGCTGATCGGGTCGAGCTCTATACCGAGCCCTATGCCGCAGCCTGGGGCACGGCGCGACAGCCGGCGCAATTGGCACGCTTCGCGCAGGCCGCCCGGGTGGCGCGGGGCGCGGGCCTTGGTGTCAACGCCGGTCATGATCTCAACCGCGAAAACTTGACGGCGTTTCTTAAGCACATTGCGGGCGTGCAGGAGGTTTCTATCGGGCATGCGCTGATTGCGGACGCGCTGGAGATGGGTTACGCCGCCACCGTCACGGACTACCTGCGCTGCATTGGCGAAGCCAGCGCATGAGTCGATCATGATTTATGGCATTGGCACCGATATTTGTGATGTGCGCCGAATTCGCGCCAGCCTGGAGCGTCATGGGGAGCGTTTCGCCCAGAGGATTTTGGGTGATACCGAACTGGTCACCTGGCGCAGCCGCAGCGAGCACTGGCCGGAGCGAGGTGTTCGTTATCTGGCCACCCGATTCAGTGCCAAGGAAGCGTTCAGCAAGGCGGTCGGGCTGGGAATGCGCCTGCCCATGACATGGCGTTTGTGCGAAATCGACAAGCTTCCCGGCGGTCAACCGACCGTGTTGTTGCATGGGGTGCTGAAGGAGTGGTTCGAGACACGTGCCTTGCGTGCCCACATCAGCGTTAGCGACGAAACCGACTACGCCACCAGCTTTTGTGTGGTGGAACGCATGGAGCGCTAACCTATACACATACTGACTCGGTTGCTTCATTATTTATAGCGTGCCGGGTCGTCCTGTTTGTCCGAAAACCATCGACGAAAGCCTATATGAGTCAACATGCCCCCCTCATCATCGATATTGCAGGTACCAGCCTGAGTGACACTGATCGCCAACGCCTGGCGCACCCGCTGGTGGGCGGACTGGTTTTGTTTGCTCGCAATTGGCAAGACCGCGCCCGCTTGAACGCCCTGTGTCAGGAAATAAAGGCACTACGGGGTGATTTGTTGATTTGTGTCGACCACGAGGGTGGACGCGTACAACGCTTCAAGACCGGCGGTTTTACCCATATGCCACCGATGCGCGCGTTCGGCGAAATGTGGCTGCGCGATGACGCCGCGGGGGCGGGCAGCGCGGCCCTGCGTGCCACCAACGCGGCCACTGCCTGCGGCTATGTGCTTGGCGCTGAACTGCGTGCGTGTGGCGTCGATTTGAGCTTTACGCCGGTTCTGGATCTTGATTTTGGCCAGAGCTCGGTGATCGGAGACCGATCATTCGGGCGTGATCCTCGCATCGTCACTCTGTTAGCGAAGAGTCTCATGCACGGGCTGCTGCAAAGCGGCATGGCCAATTGTGGCAAGCACTTCCCTGGGCACGGTTTTGTCAAGGCTGATTCGCACACGGACGTTCCAGTTGACCGGCGCAGTCTCAAGGCGATCCTGGCAGACGACGCAGCACCCTATGGTTGGCTTAGTGCCACGCTGACCAGCGTTATGCCGGCGCACGTCATCTACCCCAAGGTTGACAGCCTGCCCGCTGGCTTTTCCGCCAAATGGTTACAGAACATCTTGCGCACGCAACTTGGCTTTGGTGGTGTCATTTTCAGTGACGATCTGTCCATGGCGGGCGCCCGACGTATCAATGACAGAGCGCTAAGCTATCCTGAAGCGGCGTTGATGGCGCTCACTGCTGGCTGTGACATGGTGCTGGTGTGCAATCAGAGTCTCGATCAGAGCGTGGTGTTGGACGATCTGATTGACGGATTGAGCGAGGCCCAGCTCAAAGGTCGCTGGCGGCCCAGCGAGGCCAGCGAGGAACGCCGTTTGGCCCTGTTGCCGACGTCGCCTGCCGTTGATTGGGATGCGCTGATGGTTCAGGCGGCCTACATGCACGCCATCAGTCTGCTGCCCTGAGCGTCTTCGCAGACGAAAACACCCGCCTGAGCGGGTGTGTCGTGGCCAGCCGCGAGTTACTTCTTGGCCGCGCTGGCCGCGCTGGCAGCCGGCTTGGCTGCTTCAGCCTTGGCTTTCTTTGCGGCGTCTTTTTTCGCCTTGGCTTCGGCCTTGGGGTCTTTCTTCTCTTCCTTGATCGCAGGTGCGGCACCCTTGAACCCAGCGCCGTTCACGGTCAGACCTTCAGCGGAGAACTTGGTGGCGTTGCCTTCGCCGACACCCTTGACGCGTTCGATGAAGTCGTTCCAGTCCTTAAAGTTGCCCTTCTTGCGTTCATCAAGAATTTTGGCTGATATGACGGGACCAATGCCCTTGATGCCGTCAAGGTCCGCCGCGCTGGCTTTGTTGACGTCTACGGCGGCAAAGGCAAGGGCCGCATACAGCATGGCCAGCAGGGCGAAAATCTTCTTCAGCATGGAATTACTCCTATTGGTTGGGGGGGGACTTGGGCAACTCCACAACGAACGGCGCGCCGCCGGCGTTGACGGCATGCGGGAAAACGCCAACACACGCTGGGTCGACCGCGCCTAGATGCCATGCGTCAAGGCCTGCACGTACTGGGTGACACCAGCCTGCACATTGGCAAAGCGGTGATCACAGCCCGTCGCGCGCAAGGCGGTCAAATCAGCTTGGGTGTAACACTGGTACTTGCCGCGCAAGGCGTCGGGGAAGGCGATGTACTCGAGCAGACCCTGTTCGCACATCTGGTCCAGGGTCAGCATGGGATCGTTCTGCAAGCCGCGCAAGGCGTTGACCACGGAACTCGCAACGTCATTGAAGGGCTGCGCGTGTCCGGTTCCCAGGTTGAAAATGCCCGACTTGTCCGGATGATCGAAGAACCAGAGATTGACCGCCACGACATCATCGATGAAAACAAAATCGCGCATTTGGCCACCAGCGGAATAGTTGCCGTACTCACCGAACAGCTTGACGCGCCCTTCAGCCCGGAACTGGTTGAATTGGTGGAAGGCCACGCTGGCCATGCGCGCTTTGTGCTGTTCGCGCGGTCCATACACGTTGAAGTAGCGAAAACCCACGACCTGCTGGGTCTTGCCGTCCATGGCGCGTTGAAAGTGGCTCCCGCACTCACGGCGCATGCGTTGGTCAAACAACAGTTTGGAGTAACCGTAGACATTCAGCGGACGCTCAAAAACCGGCTCTTCCCTGAAGGCGCTTGATCCGCCGTAGGTCGCCGCGCTCGAGGCATACAGCAGCCGGGTACCGCGCTTCTGACAGGCAAAGAACAACTGACACGAGGTGGTGTAGTTGTTGGCCATCATGTACTTGCCGTTGACCTCCATGGTGTCGCTGCAGGCGCCTTCATGGAACACCGCCTCGACCTGGCCAAATGAGCCGCCGGCAAACAGCTCGTAAAAGACCTCGGCGTCCACGTAGTCGGCAATCTGCAGGTCCGCCAGATTGCGAAATTTGTCGCCCTGCGTCAAATCGTCGACTGCAATGATGTCGTGTATGCCACGGGCATTGAGCCCCTTGATCAGGTTGCTGCCAATGAACCCGGCCGCGCCGGTAACGACGACTCGTGTCATGCCATCAGTTCCTCATACGACACCGTGGCGGTGCCAAACTTGCCGACCACCACGCCACCGGCCCGGTTGGCCCACGGCAAAGCCTCGCGAAAGCTCAAGCCAGCGGCCGCCAGCGCCGCCATGGTGGCAATCACCGTGTCGCCCGCGCCCGTGACATCGAACACCTCGCGCGCGTGGGCGTTGACGTGGAGTTGCCCGTGTTCGTCAAACAAGGTCATGCCTTCTTCGCTGCGAGTCAGTAGTACGGCGTCAAGTTTCAACTCAGTTCTCAGATTGTGGGTCCGCGTGCGCAGATCAGCTTCGTCCAGCCAGGCCCCGACCACTTGCTGAAGTTCGGCCCGGTTGGGGGTGATGATGCTGGCGTTCTGGTAGCGAGAATAGTCGCTGCCCTTGGGGTCGACCAGAACCAGTTTGCCGGCCGCGCGGGCTCGGGCAATCATGTCGCCCACATGCGCCAGTCCGCCCTTGCCATAGTCGGAGAACAGCACCGCCCGGTGGGTCGGCAACAAGCTGACGAAGCTTGCGGTCTGCGAGGCCAGCACTTCGGTCTTGGGCGTGTTCTCAAAGTCCAGGCGCAGCAATTGTTGTTGGCGGCCGATGACACGAAGCTTGACCGTGGTCTTCAAGGCGGCGTCACGCCCAAAGTGCGTGTGGATGCCCGTGCTGGCCAGCAAAGCCTCCAGCTTGTGGCTCGCCTCATCGTCGCCAACCACCGTCAGCAGCGAGGCCTGCGCGCCGAGCGTGACCACGTTGTAGGCCACATTGGCGGCGCCACCGCCGCGTTCTTCCTCGCGTGTGATACGCACCACCGGCACCGGTGCTTCGGGTGAGATGCGGTCGACCGCGCCGTACCAGTAGCGGTCCAGCATCACGTCGCCGACGACCAGCACCTGGGCCGTGGACATTTCTTGTTTGGAAACGATGATCATCTCTTTCCACTTCAATTGCGGCGCATGAAGTGACCCCGCTCAGGAATGCCGTGGAACCGGCTTAGCCGGGCCACTGGCATTGCCCCCTGCAAGGGGGAAAGCGGAGCGACACGAAGTGCGCGAAGCCGGGGGGTGTTCATAATTCCTCGACCCGCTTGGCGGGGTAGCTGTCCCAGGTTTGACAGCCAGGGCATTGCCAAAAGTGCTGCTTGGCTTCGAACCCGCAAGCGGCGCAGCGGTAGCGCGACAACGGCTTGACGGCGTGGTCCAATGCCTTTTGCACCAGGGGATGAAACTGCTCGTGCTCAAGTTTTTCGCCCTCAATCCACTTCGCCGCCGCGATGAGTGAAGGCTCGCGTTCGAGGTGGCGCACATACCAGTTTCGACCTGAGGGTGCCGTGGCGCCGCCAGCGGCCTCGAGTGCGACGAGGGCGTCCATGACGTCCAGCGACGGCGATTGTTCGTAGCTGGCCTTGAGCAGCGCCATGGCTTGCGGAGCATGGCCTGCTGCCAGTGCCGCCTTCGTTAGTGTCGCAGACAGCACCGGCGCCGAGGCAGGCGCCGATGTCAGGGTCTGGGACAGCGTCTGATAGGCCTCGTCGGCCTGGTGGGCGCCCAGCAACAGCGTGCCCAGCTCCAGGCCAGGGCGTGGCATGGTGGGGGCCGTCGCGATGGCTTGACGCAGCAGCGCTTGGGCGAGCTCCACATCATGGGCAGTGAGGCAGTCGGCCGCCTGTTCGCACAAGTAGTGGGCTAGACGTGCCGAGAAGTTACCCTGATTGGCGTATTCGAGCTGATGTGCGACTTTCGCCGCGCTGGCCCAGTCTCGGCTGCGTTCGTAATTGGCCAGCAAGGCCAGGCGGGCCTCCGATTCAAAGGCCGTGCCTTCGAGCTTGAGCAACGCCTCCTCGGCCCGGTCCAGCAATCCGGCCTTCAGGTAGTCCAGAGCCAGGGCGTGCTGTGCCCGGTGACGGTCCGTGGCGGGCAAATCCCCGCGCGATAACAGATGCTGGTGCACACGCACGGCACGTTCGTACTCACCCCGACGTCGGAACAGGTTTCCTAGCGCGAAATGCAGTTCGGAGGTATCGGGGTCGATTTGTACCGCTTCGATGAAAGCGTCGATGGCCTGATCCTGCTGCTCATTGAGCAAGAAGTTCAGTCCCTTGAAGTAGGCTTTGGGTGCATGGCGATTCTCGATGCGCAACTGGCGCAGGTCCAGACGCGAGGCCAACCAGCCCAATACGAAAGCCAAGGGTAGTCCCAGCAGCAGCCAACTGAAATCAAAATCCATGTGGGCTTGAGGGGGTGTTGTGGTGGGGCAGACTTTGCTCTGCGGGACCTGCCAGCGGCGCGCGTGCTCGGTTTCGGTGTTTCCACCAGCGTGGCACCATTGCCAGCGCCCCCAGAGCGACGCCCAAGGCCAACGCCGACAGTACGACCAGCACTTGGGGTGCGCGCCACTGCGTCCCAAAGAAGAAGTGCACGCTGGCTTCATGCTGGTTGTTCAACGCGAAGGCGAGCAGCGTAAAAAAAATGGCTGCCTTAAGCATCCACTTAAGCAGCCACAGGAGGTGTTTCATCGATCTTCCCAGTGACGGGTTGATTCTACCGAAGCGACTGTGCGTTTCGGAGGCTTTGCGTCAGGATGACCCGGCTTTGGCCTGCATTTGGGCGGTGCGCTGGTCCACGGCCTCACGCAGGGCTTTGCCTGGCTTGAAGTGCGGCACGCGTTTCTCGGGAATGGCGACGCTTTCGCCGCTACGCGGGTTGCGGCCGATACGCGGTGGGCGGTGATTGATTGAAAAACTGCCAAAGCCGCGGATCTCGATGCGGTGCCCTTTAACCAACGCGTCATTCATCGCATCAAGGATCGCCTTGACCGCAAACTCCGCGTCGCGGTGGGTTAGTTGAGCAAACCTAGCGGCCAGTGCTTCAACCAGATCGGAACGTGTCATGGTGGTGCGCGCAGTCGGGTTCAATCGCTGTGTCACGGAGCCCCTTGGCTCATGCGGCCCTGGGCGTGGTCATGCTCCCGAACAGGCGTTCGGGAACCTGGCGTGCCAAAGGCTGCATGGGCGTCAGGACGTGGCCGATCAGGAGTTGTTGTCCAGCTTGGCGCGCAGCAGGGCGCCCAGGCTGGTCGTGCCAGCGTTTTCACGGGCCGACTGCTGACTCAGGGTCTGCATGGCTTCGTTCTGGTCAGCCATGTCCTTGGCCTTGATCGACAACTGGATGTTGCGTGTCTTGCGGTCGATGTTGACCACCACAGCGGTGACTTCGTCGCCTTCCTTGAGCACGTTGCGAGCATCTTCGACGCGGTCACGCGAGATTTCGCTGGCACGCAGGTAACCGATGATGTCTTCACCCAGATCAATCTCGGCACCCTTGGCGTCAACCGTCTTGACCTTGCCTGAGACGGTTTGGCCCTTGTCGTTGACTGAAACGAAGGTTGTGAACGGATCGGAGTCGAGTTGCTTGATGCCCAGCGAGATGCGTTCGCGGTCCACATCAACGGCCAACACAATGGCTTCCACGTCCTGGCCCTTTTTGTAGTTGCGAACGGCGGCTTCGCCGGTTTCGTTCCAGGACAGATCGGACAAGTGCACCAAGCCGTCGATGCCGGCGGCCAGGCCGACGAACACGCCGAAGTCGGTGATCGATTTGATCGGACCCTTGACACGGTCGCCGCGCTTGGTGTTTTGTGCGAATTCCTGCCACGGGTTGGCCTTGCACTGCTTCATGCCCAGGCTGATGCGGCGTTTGTCTTCGTCGATCTCCAGCACCATGACCTCGACTTCGTCACCCAGGGAGACGATCTTGCTCGGGGCCACGTTCTTGTTGGTCCAGTCCATTTCGGACACGTGCACCAGACCTTCGATGCCGGGTTCGAGTTCTACAAACGCGCCGTAGTCGGCGATGTTGGTGATCTTGCCGAACATGCGCGTGCCTTGTGGGTAGCGGCGGTTGACGCCCATCCAGGGGTCGTCGCCCATTTGCTTAAGGCCCAGCGAGACACGGTTCTTCTCGGTGTCGAACTTGAGAATCTTGGCGGTGATCTCTTGACCGGCTTGCACCACTTCAGATGGGTGACGCACACGGCGCCATGCCATGTCAGTGATGTGCAGCAGGCCATCAATACCACCCAGGTCGACAAAGGCACCGTATTCGGTGATGTTCTTGACCACGCCTTGCACGATGGAGCCTTCCTTGAGCGTGTTCATCAGCTTGGCGCGTTCTTCGCCCATGCTGGCTTCCACCACGGCACGGCGGCTAAGCACCACGTTGTTGCGCTTGCGATCGAGCTTGATGACCTTGAATTCCAGGGTCTTGTTCTCGTACGGAGAGAGATCTTTGGTGGGACGGGTGTCTACCAGTGAGCCGGGCAGGAAGGCGCGGATGCCATTGACCAGGACGGTCAAACCGCCCTTGACCTTGCCGCTGGTGGTTCCGGTCACGAATTCGCCGGTTTCCAGGGCCTTTTCGAGGCTCATCCATGAGGCCAGACGCTTGGCCGTGTCACGCGACAGAATGGTGTCGCCGTAGCCGTTTTCGATGGAGCCGATGGCCACTGAGACGAAGTCGCCAACCTGGACTTCGATTTCGCCCTTGTCGCTCTTGAACTCTTCAAGCGGGACATAGGCCTCGGACTTGAGGCCGGCATTGACCACCACAAAGCTGTGTTCAATACGAACCACTTCGGCGGTGATCACTTCACCTGGGCGCATTTCAGTGCGTGTCAGGGACTCTTCAAATAGGGCGGCAAAAGATTCAGACATTTTCAGGATGCGGCGTAAGCCGCGGGTTAATTCGCGGTGTGTGCCGCAGTTTCAAGTTTTTGAACCACACAACCAGGGCACCTGTCGGCGCGAAAGGCGTTGCGTGGGCCTGGCACAGGCGGGCAGCCCGTGTCTTGCTGTCACCAGCCGCTCAGTGGGTACGGAAGGGCTGTTTGTCCTGCCACCAGCGCAACACCAGATCGGCCGATTCTTCAATCGATAGATCCGAGTTGTCCAGCAACCGGGCGTCCTGTGCTGGTTTGAGTGGTGACGCGACTCGGGACGAGTCCCGCGCGTCACGCGCTTCCAGATCAGCACGAAGAGATGGGAGTGTAGCTGAAATTCCCTTTGAAATCAACTGCTTATGGCGGCGTTCGGCGCGGCGTTCGGCGCTCGCCGTCAAATACACCTTGAGCCGGGCGTCGGGAAAGATGACCGTGCCCATATCGCGCCCATCGGCGACCAGCCCGGGAAGTTGTCGAAAGCCGTGCTGGAGGTTGATCAAGGCCTGCCGTACCAGGGGCAGGGCGGACACTCTTGAGGCATTCATGCCGGCTTCTTCGGTACGAATGGCGTCGCTCACGTCCTCATCGTCCAGCCAGACGCGACCCTGTTCGAACCGAATGTGCAGCCGGCTGACTCGTTCGGCAATGGCTGGCTCGCCAGCAGCGTCCAGACTCAATCCGGCGCGAGAAGCTGACAAGGCGGTGATGCGGTAGAGCGAGCCGGAGTCCAAAAAGTGGTAACCCAGGCGTCGAGCCAGCAGCACCGCCAGGGTACCCTTGCCCGAGGCGGTGGGACCATCGACACACAACACCGGAATGTCAGTGTCGGCAGTGGTACTGACCGAAAACAGGGTCTCGAAATAGTCGGGAAAGGTCTTGGCAACACATTTCGGATCTTCAATCCGCACCGCCAGGCGGGCCGGGTTGAAGGCGGCCAAGGCAAAACACATCGCGACGCGGTGGTCATCGTAGGTGTGGATGCTGCCTGTGCGCCATGC
>CXWL01000523.1_pt1 | contig 13510 bp, 10 predicted proteins | sample 590931 | NCBI WGS metagenome assembly CXWL01 (sample SAMEA3498368, study PRJEB10139) | groundwater metagenome | biome: water well; material: biofilm material | place: Germany | collected 2015-04-27 | reverse complement strand
AGGCTCGCGGTCAAACTCCACGGTGACATATCGAGCGGCATATTCCGGCATCGCGAGGCGGCGTAGAACGTCCTTCTCCCAGCTTCCGTCAGCAAGGAGCGCCGATTTCTCCTGATAGGTCATGCCCAGATTCCCATGCTCCACCGCGTTGAGCATCAGTTCGTAGATCCCGACGCCAACCTTCTCGGGGTCGGGAAAGAGCCCGGCGATCAGCGTGGCGAGGCTTCTCGCTTCAGCGAGCGTGCGAAAATGGAACCGTCCGGCACTGAGGAGCGTAAACGCATGAGAAACCGACTGTGCCTGCGAACGCATATGGCGATGCAACGCATAATCTTCAATGGCCGAGCGGACGATCGCCAGCAAGATCGGCTTCTCATACGGCTTGGTGAGGTAATAATAGGCGCCGGCGCTGAGACCCTCACGGACGGACTCCGTGGACGCCGCCGCGGTCTGCAGGATAACGGGAATCGACTTGATCTGCGGATCGGCTTGCATCAGCGCCAGCAAAGCCATGCCGTTCATCTTCGGCATCATCCGGTCCAGCAGCACGGCGTCGAACCGATCCGGGTCTTCCTGTAGCAAAGCCCAGGCCTGTTCACCGTCAGAAGCCGTGACAATATGATACTCGGCTTCCGCGAGACTTTCCTGGATGATCTCCAGATTCACCGCATCATCGTCCACAGCAAGGATAGTCGTCGTCCGCTGTTCCATATCAAATCTCCCCCGTCACAACGGTATCCGCGACGGCGACTGGAAGCGTGAAGGTGAACGCGGAGCCGCCCTCCACATTGTTCACAGCCGAGATGGCTCCTCCGTGGGCTTCGACAATCTCGCGGCAGATGGACAAACCCAAGCCTGTCCCACCGGCTCCGGTCTTCGTTTTTCTGCTCTGCACAAACTTCTCGAACACTGTATCCAACTCGTCGTCAGGAATACCGATCCCTTCGTCCCTGATGGTCACAGCAAAAATGGGATGCCCCTGTGGAGACGCCTCGTCAGCCACGGGCATCTGCTGAGTCATGGCCATCGTGATCGTTCGGCCATTCGGCGTGAACTTGATCGAGTTGGACAGGAGGTTATAGAGGACCTGGATGATACGAGGGCCATCGCAGAGCACGAGGGTAGATTCGTCGCAGGGATGCACGAGCAGGGTGAGAGATTTCTGCTTGGCGAGCAGCTCGACCTGTTCCACGACCGTGCGCACCAGCACCGCCATGTCATGCGGTTGCATGTCGTAGATCATCTTGCCGGCTTCCAGTTTAGAGAGATCCAACAGACCGTTCAGGAGGGCCAGCAGCCTGGCGCCGCTCTCATGGATGCGCTGGAGATATAGCGGCAACTTCTCCAGCGTGTGATGCTGCAGTTTCTCGGTCCCCAGACTCGCGAAGCTCATGATGGCATGCATCGGCGTTCGCAGCTCATGAGACATGTTGGCCAGGAACTCCGATTTAGCCAGGTTGGCCGACTCGGCCTTTGCTTTTGCCGCTTCCAGATCCATGGTCCTCTGAGCGATGTCATGCTCCAGCCTGGCACGGTGCTGATTCAGCATCGCTTCAGCACGTTTATGAATGAGAAAGCGGGCGATCTGATTGCCAACAGACTGCAGCATCTGGACCAGTTCTGGATCCGGTTCCTGAATCGTCCGAGTAAAGAACTCCAGCACGCCCAGCGTCTGCTTCTCGACCCCCACAGAAAACGCGAGCCCGCTGCGAAGCCCCGCCTGCTCGGCGCTTGTCATTCTCGGGAAATTTGAATCCTGCCGAATATCGAGTATCTGGAAGGCGGTCGCACTGTCCCACACTCGACCGGGCAGGCCAACGCCACGGGCAAAGGTGACGCGGGCGCTCTCCTGGAGAAAAGACTGGCCGTCGAAATCAGGGGTATGCCAACTCTGTCTCAGGCGCAGCAGATCCTGCTCCACCTCCCACAATGAACCCACGGTCCAGTTCAGATCGACACAGACGGTCTTGAGAATGTTCGATACCGTCTCCTCCCTGCTCCCGCTCTCAGCCAGGACTCTATTGATGTCATGTTCGATCGCCTGAAGCCGCGCAGTCTTCTTGGTGAGCGTGATGTCCCGAAGAAACGCGCTGAATATCGAGCCGCCGATGTGACGGCTCTCCGTAATCGCAATCTCCACGCACAACGTCTGGCCATTCCGATGCATGGCCGGCAGTTCCAATCGCCGGTTCAGCAATGTCGATGTTCTCGTGTGAACGAACCGCTGAAATCCAGCCTCATGCGAGGCCCGGAATCCCTCCGGAACAATGAGGTCGCACAGGCGCTGCCCCAGGGCTTCCTTCCGATCCCAACCGAAGACCCGCGAGGCCTGCGGGTTCCACTCCACGATAAGGCCATGGTCATCCATCGAGATGACGGCATCGAGCGTGGTCTCGATGGTCTGCCGGATGCGCTGCTCGCCGAGCTGTGCCAGCTGCTCGGCCTCTCTCGCACTGCCCCACTCGCGCTGGATCCTTCTGGCGGCCCAGACCAAGATTCCGCACAACGGCAGAAAGATCACTGCCTGAGCGACTCCCACCGTCATGACGGTGCGCTGGATTGGCGCCAGGATATCCTGTCGATCGACTCGGATCAGTATTCTCCATGGAGGACCGATAAAGTCTGGCTTCCCTCCCAATCCGGCAAAACCAGTGATGACCGGTACCTGGCGGCGCAGATGCGTTTCCTCAAGCCACCCTTCCCTGCGCGATTCAGCCAGCACGGCAGATGTCACGCCGAGAGCGCGAAGGTTGTCCTTGAGCCCGGACGTCGAGTCTATAAACGCTATGCCTGTGCCGGACAGCACCTGATACTCGACGTTCTTGAACAGGCTGAGTTCTTTCGAAATCTCAGAGAGAGAGGAGAACACCACCTCTTCCAGCGACTTCGCAGTAATCGATGTGTGCACAATGCCCACGAGTTCACCATTCCTGCCCCACACCGGAGCGGAAAATGCGACCGCGAACCTTTCGTGCTCACTCGCTAAGGCGTCATAGCCCATAATGCCGATCATCCCGGTCTTGACCGTGTCCCTAAACCACGCCGTGCGAGACACGTCGACCCCGAGCGCTGAAGAGTCGGTTGCCGCAACCACGCGCCCCTGCCGATCCGCGAAGCTGAGCGCCGAATAGACAGGATAGGCCTCTTTGAAACTCCTCAATATGTAGGCGATGTCGGCTGGTTGCACTGGCTTCCCGCCAACTGTGGCCGCGAAAAGCTGGATGTCGCCATGTCGCTCATAGAGCACCTGGTCCATGCCGGTTGCGATGGCATGGGCTGTGACCTGAAGCGACTCGCCACCGTGAATCACCAGATGCCGTTGGAGGAAATACAGGCTGGCGCTGACGCCTAGAAGGGCAATAGCTATCGCGGTGACGATCACTTTCGTAAACCAGGAATACGGATATTCAACTTTCTGGCGTACGGGGGGCTGAGAATCTGCAGCAGGTTGCATAGGGGCCATGGCTAGCGAGTACTCCGTTTCCAGCCTTTCGTCCCGCCCTCGCAGAATGATGAACAAGTCCGCGGCCACAGTCTCGCTGGAAGTATGAGGCGAAAAGCGTGGGGCGAGAGGATCGACAAGAGGCCGGGAGTAACATCCCGGCCTACTGCCTCTAGCCCCTCACCCCGTGCCGTTTAAAACTCTTCGAAATCATCCTCTTTCTGCCGACGGTCTTTCCCGTTCCCTGCGGCCATCCCGACCGGTGTCTTGGCCTGGGCCTGCAGAGCGGCAAACGCGGGCTTCTTCAAGCCAGGTTTCTGTCCCGTCCCCTGCGCCACGGGCTTCGAGGACGGCTTGGCGGCAAACGAGGACTCTTGCCTGGCCGCAACCGGCCTGGCCTCGCGCGTCTCGCCCTGATTGGTCTTAAAGACTTCGACCTGGCGCATCAGTTCCTTCGCCTGTTCCTTCATCGACTGGCTGGCGCTCGTCGCCTCTTCCACCAACGCCGCGTTCTGCTGCGTGGTTTCGTCCATCTGCATGATGGCCTTATTCACTTGCTCGATCCCGGTTGCCTGTTCCTGCGAGGCCGCCGTGATCTCCGCGATGATGTCGGTGACTCGTTTGACCGAGCCCACGATCTCCGTCAGCGTCTTGCCGGACTGATCGACCAGTACGCTGCCGTCCGTGACTCGTTGCACGGACTCGTTGATAAGACCCTTAATTTCTTTCGCGGCAGTCGCCGACCGCTGCGCCAGGTTGCGGACTTCCGCTGCCACCACGGCAAAACCACGGCCATGTTCGCCGGCTCTGGCCGCTTCCACCGCGGCATTCAAGGCCAAGAGATTGGTCTGGAACGCGATCTCGTCGATCACCGTGATGATGTCGGCGATCTTCTTGCTGCTCTTGTTGATCTCATCCATCGCATCGATCGCTTTACTCGTGACCGTCCCGCCCTTCTCGGCGATGTCGCGTGCCGCGATGGCCAACTGGTTTGCCTGTTTCGCATTGTCGGCGTTCTGCTTCACCGTGGAAGTCATCTCCTCCATCGCCGACGAAGTCTCTTCCAGCGACGAGGCCTGCTCGCTCGTCCGCTGCGAGAGGTCCTCGTTGCCCTTGGTAATCTGCTCCGCCCCGGTGCTCACGCTCTCGGAAGCGGTCCGAACGGCCGTCAGCGTCGCCTCTAACTTGTTCCCCATTTCATTGAAAGAGTGGGCCAAGAGGCCGACTTCATCCTGGGTCGCCACCGACGACCGTGCGGTCAGATCGCCTCCACCCATGGCCTGCGCCGCCTTCACCACATCGTTCAGATTGCGAGAAAGGAACCGCGCGATCATCCAGCCGAACAGGAGGCCGATCACGATCCCAATCGAACTGGCGACGATCATGGTCGTCTTGGTCTCCACTGCGGTTTCGATCGAGGCATCGTACTTGCCCTTGGCGACCTTCAGCTTTATGTCAATCACCGCATTAATGGCATCCACGGAGGCCTTAAACTTGCCGGCCCCTTCGCCCTTCATCGCCGCAAGTGCCGCAACCTGATCGCCAGCCTTCGCATGCATGAGGATGGTGCTTTCGCGGAAGCTCCGGTAGTCCGTGTAGACCCGAACAAACTCGTCGGCAGCTTTACGCACTTCCTCAGCCTTGATCGTCGGCAGGAAGGCAGCGATTTTCTCGTCGATCTGCCTGGTAAAGTCCTGCACGCGGCCGATAGCAGCATCGCGATCCTCAATGGACTTGGTCAGCACTGCCGTGACTGTGTTGGAGCGCGTCTGATGCACCATGCCGCGGATTTGCGTCAGCGTCATGAGTGGCTGGAGCTGCACCGTATAGATATTCTCGATGTTGTCGCGCATCTTCGTGATATTGGTGATACACATCACGGCGATGACAGCCATGATGACGCCGCTGATACCGAAACCCGTCATCAGCTTCGTCACGGTTTTTTTATTTCCAAACCAGGTCAACATGACTGATCCCTCCCCTAAAGTTAGCCTTGTATCTATGTTCTTACGCTGCACGTGCGAATCGCACGCGCCTGCCTCAACTTGTTCTCAGATACGGTTCTCTCGTGCTCATATCAGACGATTCACAGACTGACGACTGCCGCCGCTTCCTCTATCTCGCCCTCGGTCAGCAACCGATCGATATTGAGGAGCGCCACCAGCTTGTCGCCGGATTTTCCGATGCCCGTCAAGGCCCTCAGGTCCACTTTGGTGCCGAACTCCGGCGGCGGCTGAATGTCTTTCTTATCGATATTGAGGACGTCGGACACTGCGTCCACGACCAACCCCATGATCTTCTCCTTGACGACCACAACAACGATGACGGTGAACATGGTGTACTCAATCGTCGGCATGCCGAACTTGGTCCGCAATTCGACGATGGGCACGATCGTGCCCCGGAGATTGAGCACCCCTTTGATGTGCGGCGGGGTATTGGGAATCTTAGTCACGGCCGTGTAGCCCTTGATTTCCTGAACACGGAGAATATCGACGCCGAAGAGTTCGTCACCCAACTGAAAGGTGAGAAACTGGCTGCCATCCGTGGTGAGCCCGATTTGCTGATTCAGTTCCTTGGTAGCGGATTCAACCGTCGATGCAGACATAGAGTCCTCCTTCATAAATAATGCGAGTGATCGGTGATGCGTGATCAGTGATGGGCAGATCCCTGCGATTCCCCGGCACGCATTCTTACCCGAAACCTCTCACCCATCACTCTTTGCTCATCACGCATCACTCATCACTCATCACTTCCCCGTTACGCCGCCACGGTCTCCTCCCGGCGGGCCATTTCCAGCAGACCCCGGACGTCCAGAATAAAACCGACCGTGCCGTCTCCCAAAATCGTAGCGCCGGCGACGCCGTCGACCTTGCGGAAGTTCTGTTCCATGCTCTTGATCACAACCTGCTGCTGGCCCAGAATTTCGTCCACCATCACCGCAACCCGCTCCCCTTCTGTTTCCAGGATCAGGAGAATCGCCTTGGCTGGATCTGTATGTTCAGGTTGGAGGGAAAACACGTCGTACATCCGCAGCATCGGCAGATAGGTCCCGCGCACGTTGATAAGTTCGCCCTTGCCGACGACGGTTTTGATCGACTCTGCCTTGGGCTGGATCGATTCCAGAATGGACAACAGCGGCACGATATAGGTATCGCGCCCGACCCGCACCGTCATCCCTTCGATAATGGCCAAGGTCAGCGGCAATTTGAGCCGGAAGATCGTGCCCTTGCCGAGCGCGGTCTTAATGCTGACCGTGCCACCCAAGGCTTCGATGTTGCGCTTAACCACGTCCATGCCGACGCCGCGGCCCGAGACATCCGTCACCTTCTCCGCGGTGGAGAACCCGGGCTTGAAAATCAGCAGCCAGATTTGATCGTCCGTGAGCATGTCCTGCTCGCTCACGAGTCCGGACTTGATCGCCTTGGCCAGAATCTTGTCCCGGTTCAAGCCGCGCCCATCGTCTTCGACGGTAATGCAGATGTTGCCGCCTTCGTGGAAGGCATTGAGCTTGATGGTCCCGAGCTCCGGTTTATTGTTGTCGAGGCGCTCATCAGGCAACTCCAGTCCGTGATCGGCCGAGTTTCTCACGAGGTGCGTGAGCGGATCGCTGATGGACTCGATCACGGTTTTATCCAACTCGGTTTCCTCGCCGGACAGGAGGAGCTGAATCTTCTTGCCAGATTTCCCTGAGAGATCTCTCACCAGTCTGGGAAACCGGCTGAACGCGCTCCCGATGGGCAACATGCGGATGCCCATGACCCGTTCCTGAATTTCCCGCGTGTTACGTTCCAATTGCGCGACCCGTTCGAGCAACACCGTCAGCTGCGACATCTCGAAGCGCACACTCAGGTCGCTCAGCATCGACTGAGTAATGACCAGCTCACCGACGAGATTGATGAGCTTGTCGATCTTGGCGGTATCCACGCGAATCGACGCCGTGTCGGTTACCTTCTTGGCATGAGCCGCCGCCCCCTCTTGCTGCTTCTGGAGTGCCTGGGAAATCTGCTGCGGGGTGGCTGCATGTTGTTCGATGAGGATTTCGCCGACACGCTTCTGCTGCGATAACGCATGGTCCAGCGTCTCGCGCGACACCACGCCGCTCTCGACGAGGATCTCGCCGAGCGGCTTGGGCTCTTCGCCGTCCGCAGCGCCCGCCTCAATTCTTCTCTCCGGCTGCGCGTGACGCTCTTCGATCACCAGTATTCCTTCGTCCTTGACGAAGTCGAATACCGATTCCACGACCGGCAACTCTTTCATGGTCTCCAATTCAAAGATCCAGGACAGGTAGCAACATTCCGGGTCCATCGACTCGATCGCAGGCAAGGCCGAGAGATCCAATGTGCGCGTCACGAGGGTGCCCAGCTCTTCCAATTCCTTGATCATCTGGATCGGATCGAGCCCTCGCTGGAATACCCAGGAAGGCGGTGTCCAGCGGATATGGAGAAGGCGGCCACCCGTAGATTGGCGAACAGAGGGCTCCGCAGGAGATGTCGCCTGGCTTGGTTCTGCGGATGATGCCTGGACCTGGGAGGCAGAGGCCAGTTCCTGTTCCAACGTGGCAATCGTCTCCTGGTCCTGAGCCGCTCCACCGCGCGCGGCGGCCAGCAAGAGCGATAGACAATCGGTTGAGCGTAAGAGAACATCCGCGATTGCCGGCGTCACAGAAAGCTGTCCGTTGCGCAGCCGATCCAGCAACGTCTCCATTTTATGGGTAAATTGCCCGACGGCAATCAATCCGAACATGCCGCTGTTGCCTTTAATGGAGTGGGCTGCGCGGAAGATGCGATTCAGCAGATCGAGATCGGCTGGATGCTGCTCAAGACTCAGCAGGCCCTCTTCCATCGTAGCAAGGTGGTCTGCCGATTCCTCGAAAAACGCGTCCTGGAATTATGAAAGATCGGTGCTCATAGTGACATCCTGTGACGAGTGATGCGTGACGAGTGATGTGACATGAGCGCGAGATTCAACTGATCACACATCACAGATCACCCTTCACTGTTGTTATGCCGGCAACACTTTCTGTATGACCTTCAACATTTGTTCCGGGTTGAACGGTTTGACGACCCAGCCTGTCGCGCCGGCGGCTTGGCCTGCCTTCTTTTTATCGTCCGCCGACTCGGTGGTCAGCATGAGAATCGGCATAAATTTCAAGGCCGGATTCTTCCGGATCTCCTTGATCAGAGTAATCCCGTCCATCTCCGGCATATTCAGATCGGTCACGACCAGGTCTGGTTTCGTGCCACTGCCGATTTTGCCCATCGCCTCTTTCCCGTTTCCGGCTTCCACCACTGTGAATCCGGCATTCGACAAGGTGAAGCACACCATCTGCCGCATGGTCGGCGAATCGTCGACGACGAGTACTGTCTTTCCCATATCGGACACTCCTTGTTGCAAACTGCCTAGTCACTGTCGCTCAAAATAGCGTCACGTTGTCTTCTTCGCGAGCCGGTGCGGATTTGCCGACCGTTGCATGCCCACCGTTCATGGCCGATGCCAGGACATGGCGCTCGTGATCCATGGTGTAACTCTTCTCAAGCTTCTTAAGCACGCTGCCATAATCGAAATCCTGTTCCGGCAAAGGCCCTTCGGCTAACAGCCGGATTTGTCCTTCGATCTCTGTCAAGGGTTCGATGACATGTTCGAGTTTCTGCCTCGTGATGTCCTGAAATTGCAGCGCCATGACGATCTCGGCAATGTCTCTCGACAACTCTTGCGCCCGCATCTTCGATTCCTGGACGCTGTTCTGCAACACTACCGAACGGGCACAGAGGGCTCTCGTCGTGCCGCCGATGAGCTCTTTCATCGAGAGCGTCTTGGTCAGATCGACCGACGACAGCTGTTGGATCTGTTCCATCGCGGCTGCCGTACTACCTTGGACGGCTTTGACCAATTGACTAATGCTGCCGGCTGCCTGACCGGACCGGTTGGCCAATTTCGTCACTTCGTCGGCGACCACGGCGAACCCGCGGCCATGTTCTCCGGCGCGAGCCGCTTCAATCGCGGCATTCAAGGCCAACAGCCTGGTCTGATCGGCAATGAATTGAATCTCCCCCAAAATCCCGGCGATGTTTTTCGTTTGCCGCGCTACTTCATCCATCACTTCTGAAACGGAAATGCCGATCATCGAGGCCGTCATCACATCCTGCACGAAACCAGACAGCATGGAATCAGACTCGGAGAGGAGCACCGACGCATCCTGATCGTTTCCCTCGGAAACGGCCTCAGCCCCGGCGGCCTGCACGCTGGCTCGCTGCGAGATGTCGCTGAAACGCGTCGACAGGCTCATCACCGCTTTTTCCGTTTCGGCAATGACGCTCTGCATCTGTTGATTCAACACTGGAATGAGCGGCATAAAGCCTTTGCCAAACGCCTGCCAATGCCGAGCGGTCTGTTCGAGCCGCTGCCCATCACTGTGCTGTTCGACGGAGAGCCGCAACGTTGGCTGTACACCAGACTTCCGTCCATACCAATAGCCGCAGGCCAACCCGACAATCACTCCACCGGCGATCGAGACAAGAATATCCACAGGCTCCTCATATTCGTCTTAATCATTCATACGCTGTCAGGATCAGGCCTGTGCAGCAGTGAGATGCCCACCGATTCGCTCCATCTTCTGCACAATCTCGGCAGAGGCACCGGTCACAGAGAGGCGTTCCGTCCGCAATGCGGCCACAATAAGTTGAAGCGCCGAGCTGTCCACCTGTCCTACATGCGAGAGATCGAGCATCCCCGTTCCTCCACAGGACAGCAGCTCCACTAAGCTGTCCTTGAATGACATCACTTCAAAAATCGTGAGATCCCCGGTCGGCTGACACTGTTTCGAGTTTGCATCCATCACGTTCCCTGCCCTCATGTTAAGACGGCCGATTATCCGCCGTTATCTAATCAGTCTTTTCACCCTATACATTGGGCTAACTACCTAGGGAAGGTCTGATTTATTCGCTTCTCCTGATGTGCTATGAGGAGTGCAGCACTGAACGGGAGGCGCACCCCATGCAGCAACAGACATTTGCCGAGGTCACGTTCGAACAGTATCGCAAGCCCACTCGCCGGGAGCAGTTTCTCAACGAGATGAACCGCGTGGTGCCCTGGGCGGAATTGGTGTCCGTGATCGAGCCGGTCTATCCCAAGGCCGAGGGCCCGGGCCGTCCGCCGGTGGGCGTCGAGCGCATGTTGCGCCTCCATTGTTTGCAACAGTGGTTCAATCTCTCTGATCCGGCGGTCGAGGAGGCCTTGTACGACTCACGCGCCATGCGGCAATTCGTGGGCATTGATCTGGGCCGAGAGCCCGTCCCGGATGAGACGACGATCTGCAAGTTTCGGCATTTGCTGGAAGCCCACCAGATCGGGGAACAGCTCTTTGCACAAATCGGCGCGTATCTGGCCGCCCACGGGATGAAGGTCAGCCGAGGCACCATCGTGGATGCCACCATCATCAATGCTCCCAGTTCGACCAAGAATCGCCAGAAGGAGCGGGATCCGGAGATGCATCAGACCAAGAAGGGCAACCAGTGGTACTTTGGCATGAAGGCGCATATTGGAGTGGATAGTCAGACCAAACTGATCCATTCGGTGGCAGCCACCGCCGCCAATGTGCATGACAGCCAGGTGTTGCCGAAGTTGCTGCATGGCCAGGAGACGCGAGTGTGGGGCGATGCCGCCTACAGCGGACAACGCGACGTGATCCGGCAACACGCTCCAGGGGCCAAGAGCTTTGTGCAGACGAAAGCCTCTCGCCATCGGCCTTTAAGCGAGACGGAGCGCACCCGGAACCGGACGAAGTCGAAAGTCCGTGCCAAAGTCGAACATGCGTTCTTGGTCATCAAGCGGATCTTCGGGTGGGCCAAAGTCCGGTACCGTGGGTTGGCGAAGAATACCCACTGGCTATTCATCAGTTGCGGCTTGGCGAATCTGTATGTGACGCGACGGCGGCTCTTGGCCGCAGCCTCATAGACGGGTGTGTGTAGCGGGGAGCGGGCGGCCTGACGGCGGACGAACCCCGAGAGAAACGCCCCCGGACCAGCGGATGCCCACCTGATTGGCCGTGTTGATCCACTCAGAAACAGAATTCTTCGTGCGAATGTGAATTAATCAGACGTTCCCTAGCTTATCGGTCCCATACTTCAATACTTTAGCTCACCTTACACATCTGATCCCTTACCATCATTTGGCCGTATTCAACCAGGGCCATATTCCATTCAGATGGCCACAGACCTCAGTGAGATAACAATCGAACAGTACGTAATCCTACTCCCAGAGGGCACGAGGCTCACGAGTATCGGGTTGGCCAATGTCACAAGAGAAGCGACGCTGCACTCTGCCCATGCGACGCCTCCCCTCTATTGGTTTGGCGTGAGTACGGCTGTGGGCTGAGACTGTCTGAGAAGCGAAAGAAGAGTGGGCTTGTTGACCGCTGGCGATCCTAATGGGGCAAAGACGAGGAGGGCATCAACCCGGAGGGAACATCTCCTGACAGAGCGGATCGACCTTGCATCGATCCGTCCGATTGAATAGCTGACTCCTGGACTATCGGCTGGCCTGCTGCGTCGACCGGTGGAGGAATCCATTTCTTTTCTAGCACGACGATTTCGACCCGACGATTTTTCGCCCGATTTTCTACTGTATCGTTGGGCACGAGCGGTCGGGAATCGGCATATCCGACGGCCGACAGGTTCTTCACCGATACCCCGTACAGTTCTCCTAACGCCCGCACGACCATCACCGCTCGCATCGAAGAAAGCTCCCAATTGGAAGGAAACTGTGCCGACCGGATCGGCACATTGTCCGTATGGCCTTGCACCCTGACCTGACGATCGAGTTCGACCAGCACCTCGGCAAGCGTCTGGAGAAATGGCAGGGCCTCGGCACGAAGCACCGCCGCTCCGCTCTCGAACAGGACCAACTCCGGCAGCGAGAGGACGATCGTGCTCTCTCCCGGCTCAGTCATGAGAATTGGCTCGACTCTGGCAGACACCTGGAGCGCCTTCAGGGCCTGACGCAGACGCCGGACCGCCATATCCTTTGAGGGGATGATATTGGGCACGATGGTCGACTGCTTGTTGGCGCCGACTTGAAACGGCGTTGCAGCCGACGGTGGGCTGACGATCGGATTTAAGGCGGCCTTAATGGACTCACTCACCGTGCGGAACTTGCCCTCGTTCACCGAGGAGATCGAGTACATGACGACGAAAAAGGCAAAGAGCAGCGTGATGAAGTCGGCATAGGACACCAGCCACCGCTCGTGATTTTCGTGCTCTTCGTGTTTTTTTTTGCCCATAGCTGCAGAAGGGATACAGGGGCAAGGGGATAAGGGGTACCGGGGTGTCAGAATACTCTGGAACCCCAGTTACCCCCTTGTCCCTCTACCCCTCTATTCCGTTACCTCCATACCTTAGCCCCTTATCCCTTTGCCCCCTGTATCCCTACTTCTTGGCTTCTTTCGTACGTTCCGACTCAGGCAGGAAGCCCTCGAGTTTTTCTTGTAAGAGGCGCGGGTTCTCGCCTTGCGCTAATCCCACGAGTCCCATGATGATCATCATGCGCGAGCCCGCTTCTTCCTTGATCTTGAATTTCATCTTGCTGGCCAGCGGAAGAAAAAATAGATTGGCTGCGGCGACACCGTAGACCGTCGCCACGAAGGCGACGGCAATGCCGCCTCCAAGCTTGGAGGGATCTGCCAGGTTTTCCATGACGTGAATCAACCCGAGCACCGCGCCGATGATACCGACGGTCGGCGCATAGCCGCCTGCGGCCTCCCAGACCTTCGCGGCGTTGAGGCCTTCTTCCTCGTGATGTTCGACGTCGATCTCCAGGATCTCATGCACCACCNNCATCGAGATCCCTTTCAACACGACGGACAGCGGATTCTGCACGCAGACCGCCCCGATGGTGCCACCCATCACGATGATGAAGGCGGTGAGCTGCATGATAGAGCTGAGATGGCCGCCTTCGAGGGCCTGCCCCCCGACGATGGAGCCGAGTGCGAGGACGATTCCTAGAATTGTTGCAATATCCACGTCGCGCAGTTCCTTCTCAGTTCAGTGACTCGATCCAGCACGTACCTGTCCG
>CXWL01006890.1_pt1 | contig 13513 bp, 12 predicted proteins | sample 590931 | NCBI WGS metagenome assembly CXWL01 (sample SAMEA3498368, study PRJEB10139) | groundwater metagenome | biome: water well; material: biofilm material | place: Germany | collected 2015-04-27 | reverse complement strand
AGGCCCTACATTCCGAGCCCGGATACGGAATTTATTGTGTACCCAGCTATTCCGAACCGTTAAGAAATGTGGGAGTGATGGCACCTCGGCCAGTCACGTACTCTGGATCTGTCAGTCTCACAGGCGATGCTACTCCGGTCAAAATATCGATGATCGGCGGTAGCGGGCTCTGTCCCTCTGGAACCTATGTGTATGGAGTGAATGCCTCCCTTGTCGACAGGCGTGACACCCCAGCAACTCAATTCAATAAAATTTTCTGCGGGGCCTTTCAGAACCCGTCGGTCGTGGATACTAGCGTAGCCCCGCGCGCAGTTGGATTCGGTAATGGGGTATCGAGGTGTGGAGGTAACGAGTTTACGCAAGGATTTTATTTAACATATTCAGGCGCGGATAATTTAAACTGGTATAACGTCGGCGGTATGTATTGTGGAAGATTAAGGTCTGGAGTCGCACAAGAAGATAGCATAACCGCTCCTTCCCAAGAGGATTTGGTAAGTATGATTATGGGGATTTTTGATATGCGCATTCCGGTCGCGAGAGCGCAGAGCGCGGGGTCGGTGGCGTTGCCTGGTTGCAATGGGTGCAGTGCTTCGGTCGGGGCGGGTGTAGAAAATATGGTTATCGGTTTTAATTCGAATATTGCTATGGGTAGCAGCAGGAGATCTGGCCCTCGAATTCAATTATCTGAAATGTATACCAGAATTGTACCCACAGGACCCACCGCCGAACTTACCGCAGATCCAGGCACTATCGACAGCGGCGAATCCTCAACATTGACATGGCGTTCTACGAACGCCGCATCTTGTACGTCGATGGGCGGTTTCTCGACGGGTGGTGCAACCTCTGGTAGGGAATCAACCGGCGTACTTACCTCCACTCAAAGCTATCAAGTCAGGTGTTCTGATATGGGTATATCCGCTGATTCAAATATTGCAACTGTAACGGTTCTGCAACCGACTGTCTCGATCAGTGCCGCTCCGAGTCGCGTAGTGAGAGACAGTAGTGGTAGTGGAGCGACGTCTGTATCTTGGAATGCCACCAGTGTGAATACCTGTACTATCACCAGAAACGGCATAGTCTGGCAGACGCTTACTGCTAGTCCTTCTCGCACAATATCCGGCTCTGATTCCGACACTATCACTGGTCAGGCCACGTACGCTATTTCTTGCACGAATAATTCCGGGGCGGGCGCAGCGTCCGCTACGCAGATCGTCAATGTCGTATCCTCCTTCCAAGAATTCTAAGCCTGTGCTATCATCTGCGGAATGAAAAAGAATATCCATCCGGACACGTATCGTGAGGTGATTTTTGAGGATATCGCCTCGGGCGCTCGTTTTCTCATTGGATCCACCGTGCATACGACCGAAACCGCGAAGTGGGAAGACGGCAAGGAATATCCGAAGCTCATCGTAGAAATTTCTTCAAAGTCGCATCCTTTCTATACGGGTGAAGATCGTACGCTCGACAAGGCGGGTCGTGTGGAGCGATTCAAGCAGCGCGCNNGCTGGAAATTTGCTCTGCCTCGCGCCGTCGCGCTCCGGACGCCCTAAAATCTCACATTCCGTTTCGCGTATACTGTTTGCTATGGACTATTCGCCTGAATTCAAGAAGAATTTTGCAACCGCGTATCTCGCGGAGGAATATGAGCGTCTTGAGAAAGATGCGGCAGAAGCCGTGGACGCCGCCGGAGCCGATGAGGGACTGAAAGCGATGGCGGACGAAGAGGTTGCTCGCATTCGTTCTCGCCAAACGGATATCCTCGCCGAGATCGAGCAGATTCTCGCGAAGGAGAAAGAAGAAGTTGCACGGCCAATCTCGGTCGTGATGGAGCTGCGCGCGGGCACGGGCGGCGACGAGGCGGCTATTTTCGCGCGCGATCTGAAAGAGATGTACCAGAAATACGCGGAGCATCGCGGGTGGAAGACTCGCGTTATCGATGACCTCACGCTCGAGGTTGTCGGCGCCGATGCGTACGACGCGCTCCGCTATGAGACCGGCGTGCATCGGGTGCAGCGCGTCCCGCTTACCGAGAAGTCGGGCCGTATCCATACTTCCACCGCTTCAATCGCCGTGCTACCGATTCGCAATAAATCGAAGATAGAGATCAATCCGGTCGATATTCGCATGGAGTTCTCGCGCAGCGGCGGGGCAGGCGGGCAGAATGTGAACAAGGTCGAGTCCGCGGTGCGGCTTGTGCACATTCCGACTGGCATCGACGTGCGCTCCTCCTCGGAGCGCAGCCAGCTCGCGAACCGTGAGAAAGCGATGCAGATCCTTGTCGCGAAACTTGATGTGCTCCATGAAGAGGAGGAGGCGAGGAAGCATGCTGCCGAGCGCAAGTCGCAGATAGGCACGGGCGACCGCTCGGAGAAGATACGCACCTACAATTTTCTCCAGGACCGTGTGACCGACCACCGGCTGAAAGAATCCTGGCATAATCTCCCCAAAATCCTCGCAGGCGATATCAGCGACATTGTGGACGCATTGCATGCGGCGACCCTGCAGGGAGGTGTTGGCGAGGCAACAGAAGAGGAATGACGCTGCAGGCGCTTGCGCATCAGCCGTAATTCGAGTAGAGTGTCCCCACATGACTACCGGGAGCAATGCGACTGAGTTTAAACGCCTCTTTGACACGGGGGCGCATTTTGCGCAGGTGAAGAGCCGCCGGCACCCTTCGATGAAGCCTTTTCTAGTTGGCATGAAGGGGCGACAAGAGATCATCGACCTCGTAAAGACGTCCGAACAGCTTGAGGCGGCTAAGACCGTCATGTCGACCCTTGCGAAGGAAGGTAAGACAATTCTTTTTGTTGGTGGGAAAGTCGAGATCGCCGCGCTCGTGAAGAAGGCGGCACAGGACATTTCTGCGCCTTTCGTTGCTGCGCGCTGGCTTGGCGGTACTATCTCCAATTGGAACGAAATCAAGAAGCGCATTGATCGACTTGCGGAACTCTCTGAAAAGGGAGCTGCAGGCACGCTCGCAAAGCAGCATACGAAACTTGAGCTCGTATACATCGGCCGTGAGAAGAAGCGGCTCGAAGAGCGACTTGATGGCATTACGACACTTACGAAACGACCGGACGCCCTCTTGGTCGTCGATACGAAGCACGAGAAGCATGCGGTCAAGGAGGCAAACGATGCGGGTATCCCCATCATTGCTATCATGAGTTCGGATTGCAATCTTCGTGAAGCGGCGTATCCGATTGTCGCAAACGATACATCGCGTGAGACGGTGCGACTTATCCTTACTGAGCTTACTGAAGCGTTCTTGAAGGGTCAGGCGGCGTAAGTGTTGCTTGCACACTTGCTCCCGGCGCTCGTTCGCAAGAGAAAAATCAGAATTTCTCTCTTGTCTCGCTCGCTTGGTAGTAAGCTTTGTAGATATCTTACACCCGTGCTCGTTCGGTAGTGGTGTGTTATTATTTTTCAATACCTATGGAAATCACCACTGACAGCATAAAGGAACTACGGGAGGCAACGGGTGTGTCCGTCATGCAGTGCAAGAAAGCGCTTGAAGAAGCGGGTGGTGATATCGCGAAAGCGACGGTCATTCTCAAGAAACATTCGGCGGCTTCTGCGCTTAAAAAGGCGGATCGTTCGCTTGCGGCCGGTACGATAGGGAGCTACACGCACGACGGAAACATCGGCGCAATGGTATTCCTTTCATGCGAGACTGATTTTGTCGCTAAGAATCCTGAGTTTGTGGCGCTTGCACGTGATCTTGCGATGCACGTCGCCGCAACAAATCCTTCCTTTATGACGTCTGATGAAATTCCAGAAGAAGCGAAGCAGGCCGCAACCGCCGTGTTTGAGAAAGAGGTCGCTGACAAGCCAGTCGAGATGCAGGCAAAGATTCTTGAGGGTAAGTTGGCGAGTTATTTCCGCGACCAAGTATTCCTTGAGCAGTCTTTTATCAAAGATGAGAGCAGGACTATTCGCAATCTTCTGAATGAGGCGACACAAAAGTTCGGCGAACGGGTCGAAGTGAGTCGTTTCGCACGTCTCTCCTCTCGCTAGTCGCCATGGCGAACCTCTTCTTTATTCTCACGACGCTCGTGCTCCTCGTCGGTTTCTTTGCACTCGTCGGATACGAAGAGCGTCGCGGCACACGAGTCTTCGCAGGACTTCGCACGCGTTTCGATCAAAACGTTGTACGTATTGAATTCATCCTGGCCCACGTAGATTTCGGTGCTTTTTTCCTCGATGAAGTACGTCGTTTCGCGGCTCGTTTCGGACACTATATTGCGCATCTTTCGCTTCTAGTAGTGCGCGCGACCGAGCGTCTCCTCACGCGCGCCGTTCGGCATTTGCGTACTCGACACATAGCCGATGCGGCGCCGCGCGAGAGCGCTACGGGATATGTGAGGGCCTTGTCCGATTTCAAAGATCGCCTCAAGGCGACACATCCAGAAATTCCTGATATACAATAAAAAGATATACGGTAAAGAAATGCCGCCTTAGCTCAGTTGGTAGAGCAACACTTTTGTAAAGTGAAGGTCCTCGGTTCGAATCCGAGAGGCGGCTCCAAAAGAATTGTTTGCAGTTTCCATCATTTTGCACTCAACGCGCGTGGGGCATATACTGCTCGCATGAGGCAATCAAGACTCTTCAGCAAAGCGCGGCGCGAGTCGCCTGCGGGCGAAGTAGCGAAGAACGCGCAACTTCTCGTGCGCGCCGGCTACATCCATAAGGAGATGGCGGGCGTGTACGATTTTCTTCCTCTCGGCCTGCGCACATTAAACAAGATCATCGCTATTATTCGCGAAGAGATGAACACTATCGGCGGCGAAGAAGTATTTCTCTCCACGCTCCAAGACCCGGCACCGTGGAAGAAAAGTGGTCGCTGGGACGATACCGTCATTGATATTTGGTTTAAGACGCATTTGAAAAACGGCAGTGAGATTGGTCTCGGCAATACGCACGAGGAGGCGCTTACGGCGCTCATGACCGAACACATCTCTTCCTATAAAGATCTGCCGCGGTATGTCTATCAATTTCAAAACAAGTTCCGGAACGAGACGCGGGCAAAATCCGGCATCATGCGTACGCGCGAGTTCATCATGAAAGACCTGTACTCTTTCTCGGCTGATTCAGCAAGTCATGACGCATTTTACGAAAAAGTCGCAATCGCGTACGAACTTATTTTTAAGCGCATCGGCATTGGCGATAAAACGTATCGAACGTTCGCTTCCGGAGGTTCTTTCAGTAAATATTCGCACGAGTACCAAACGGTATGTGATGCAGGCGAAGACACTATTTATATTGATGAAGAAAAACGACTCGCATTGAATAAAGAAGTATATGACGATGCCGAGGTTTATGCTGTTACGGGCATCCATAAGGAGCTTCTCAAAGAAGCTAAGGCTATAGAGGTTGGGAATATTTTTACTCTCGGTACGCGATTTTCTGATGCGCTCGACCTTTCTTATAAAGATGCGGAAGGGAAGCCAAAGCCGGTTTGTATGGGTAGTTACGGCATTGGTCCAGCACGGCTTATGGGCACGATTGTGGAACTCTTGTCCGACGAGAAAGGTTTGGTCTGGCCAGAGAGTGTCGCGCCGTTTGCGGTGCATCTCGTTTCTCTCGGGAAGCCAGGGGATGAAGTTTCTCAGTTAGCCGATGTGCTCTACGAAGATTTTGTAAAAGCGGGCGTCGAGGTCCTCTATGATGATCGTGATATGTCCGCTGGACAGAAGTTTACAGAGAGCGATCTGCTCGGCATCCCGAAGCGCATCGTGGTCGGTCGCGATGCGTTCGCAACGGGCGCATTTGAAGTATGTGCGCGCGCGACCGGCGAAGTCGTGGAAAAGTCGCGCGCAGAACTTTTTGCCTAGAGCTAGAGTATGTCGAAATTCTCAAAAAACGCATTGTTCAGTAGCGACATCGCGATTGATCTGGGAACCGCAAATACTCTAGTGTATGTGCGCGGCCGCGGCGTCGTCATCAATGAGCCATCGATCGTCGCCATCAATGACAAGACGCATCAGGTTGTTGCGGTAGGAAAGGAGGCGAAGATGATGCTCGGGAAAACACCCGCGCATATCCGCGTTGTGCGTCCGCTCTCCCATGGCGTCATCTCCGACTTTGAGGTGACCGAAGAGCTCCTTACTTATTTCATCAATAAAGCGCAGAGCGGCCATGCACGATTGTTTGGTCCGCGGGTTGTTATTGGTGTGCCAACTGGTGTGACGAACGTGCAGAGCCGCGCGGTGCGCGATGCTGCGAAGAATGCTGGCGCCCGCGAGGCGTTCATTCTCGAGGAGCCGGTCGCGGGCGCCATTGGCGCGAAATTGCCGGTCTCTGAAGCGGTCGGTACTATGGTGCTCGATATTGGTGGGGGTACGACCGATATTGCTGTTATCGCACTCAAGGGCGTCGTTGCGTCTAAGAGTTCACATATCGCCGGAGACCGTTTCAATGACAACATCATTGAGTTCGTGCGAAGCGAATTCAAGCTCGGTATTGGCGAGCGCACGGCTGAGGATGTGAAGTTGTCGATCGGTGCAGTTATGTCGCTTTCGGAAACACTCTCGAAGAGTGTGCGCGGGCGCGATTTCGCGACCGGGCTTCCGCGCGAGATAACGCTTACCGACAGTCATGTTCGCGAGGCGCTCATGCCTTCGCTCGATGCACTTATGGACGCTATGAAGGAGGTCATTGAAGCAACACCGCCCGAACTCCTTTCCGATGTTTTGCAGCATGGAGTAACCGTTTTCGGTGGTGGAGCACTCCTGCGCGGCTTGCCACAGATACTCGAGAAAATGCTCGGGGTGCCGGTTAAGGTTACGGCAGATCCGTTGACGGCAGTCGTACGTGGCGCGGGTATTGTGACCGAAAATCCCGAGCCGTATGCCGATTTTTTTATCGATGAAGAAGACATTCTTAGCGAAGCGTAANNTCGCGCCAAATTTTTTCTGGCAGATGTTTTCACCCGTATTCCGCTGGGGTGACGCGCTTGCAGAAAAAAGTCATTTCATCCTCTCTAGTTTCGGTGATACCGCCGCTCTTGCACTGCACAACGAACAGTTGAGAAATGAAAATGCTGCTCTCGCGAACGAGAACCAGGCATTGCTCGCAAAAGAAGTATCGATTTCAGCTTTGTCGAATTTTTCGACTCTCGAAGGGAAAGACACTTCAAAAATTCTTGCGGGTGTTGTTGCTCGTCCACCCGAGAGTCCCTACGACACTCTGGTGCTCGCCGCCGGAGAAAAAGTCGGCGTCATGCTCGGTCAGGAGGCGTTTGGCGCAGGCGGTGTCCCTATAGGTGTGGTTTCATCGGTCCTTGCTGACTTTTCCCGAGTAACGCTTTTCTCGGCACCGAATACGGTCATGCACGGCTGGGTTGGGCGCGAGAATCTTCCGCTCACAATCCGCGGGGCCGGCGCAGGAGCGATGAGAGCGTCGCTCGCGCGTTCCGCGAATATAGCGGTGGGCGATACGGTATTTGTACCAGGTCCGGGAGCACTTCCGATCGGCAGTGTGACGCGCATAGATAATGATCCGACAGCTCCTGGAGTCGTACTGCACATTACGCCCGCACTAAATCTTTTTTCAATCACATGGGTCGTGCTTCGCGATACGGGCATAGGACAATCTGGCGCTTTTTCGTTCGCGACTTCAACCCTATGATGCGCGGTACCCTCACGTTTTTGACGCTAGTGTCCATACCGTTTCTGCCGTGGTCGTTTACTGCCACACTCGCTGTTGTCGGAGCGTTCGTGGAACCTCTCGTGCCGCTCGCTGCGGGCATATTTGCCGACACGCTCTACTATGCGCCGCACACGAATGCGCTACCGCTCTTTACGCTCTATGGAACCATCGTGACGCTCGTTGCATTCACCGTGCGCAACCGGCTGAGGGCGAGTATCATGAGATGATGCTGTGGCGACGCGCAAAAAGACGGAAGGCGGAGATTGCTCCCGATGAGATATTTCTCGACGCGTCAAACGCTCCGGATTTCGATCGTCTTCGTTTTGAAGGAAGACTAGAAAAACCGCTTGCTCGCGGAATATTTCTCTCGATCGGCGGCGTGCTTGCGTCCCTCATGCTCATTCTCATTGTTCGCACCTGGTATCTTCAGATTACCAACGGCGCTGTCTTTGCCGCTGAAAGTGCGCAGAATTCACTTGAAGTCAGAACGCTTTTTGCGCCGAGAGGTGTTATTACTGACGTCTTTGGTGTCGTTGTCGCCGAAAATATCGAAAAGGAGGGCGGTAGCGTCAGGCGCAACTACCCAGAACCTTCTTTTGGTCATGTCATCGGTTACGTCTCGTTCCCGAAGAAGGATGCGAAGGGTATTTATTATGATACGAAACAGACGGGTCTCGCGGGTCTTGAGGCGAAGTACGATGCGCGCCTTGCAGGTAAGAATGGCAGACTACTCACTGAGACAGACGCGTTTGGCAGAATCCGCTCCGAGGGCACTATGGAGCCCGCGGAAGCAGGGGAAACAGTTCAATTGTCGATTGATGCCAATCTTCAAAAATTACTGGGGCAGGCAATTAGGGAGATCGCGCGTACTAAGCGCTTCATTAGCGGCTCCGGCGTTATTATAGATGTACACACAGGCGCGGTGCGTGCGATTGTTTCGTATCCAAGTTACGACCCGAATGTCATGGCGAGCGGAGGTCCTTCTGAAATCATCGCCAGCTACTCTAAGGATCCTGGCAATCCTTTTATCGATCACGCCGTGCAAGGTGTGTACGCACCGGGTTCCATTGTGAAGCCATTCATCGCTGCCGGAGTGCTCACTGATGGCATCATCACGCCGAACACTGTCTTAGACGATCCCGGCTTCATTGCAGTTCCCGACCCGTATCGTCCAGGGAAGTCGTTTATTTTTAGAAGTTGGAAAGCGCTCGGCCCCGTTGACGTAAAAAAGGCGATCGCATGGTCCTCGGATGTTTTTTTCTATACGGTCGCTGGCGGATTCGGGAATCAAAAAGGCATTGGCATAGATCGGCTTGTGTATTGGTACCGACAGTTTGGTTTCGGAAGTCTGACTGGTATTGATGTGCCGAGAGAGGCGAGCGGACTCATCCCGACTCCCGAATGGAAGCGGGCGACTCTTGATGAGCCATGGTATCTCGGCGACACATACTTCACGGCAATCGGGCAGTATTCGGTTCAAGTGACGCCGATTCAGGCGGTACGAGCCGCTGCTGTGGTGGCTAATGGCGGGAAACTTCTCACGCCGACATTGCTTGCCGGACAGACTCCGGCGTATACGGAGGTATCGGCGAGCGTTTCCTCGCTCAAGGTCGTGCGAGAGGGTATGCGCCAAACAGTGACAAGTGCGCTCGCTGGCGCACTCAATCTTTCTTACGTAACGGTTGCTGCAAAGACCGGGACGGCAGAGACGGGTACACGCAATCAGTATGATAATTCGTGGGTGGTCGGGTTCTTCCCTTATGAGAATCCGCAGTATGCGTTTACTGTCGTGCTTGAGCGAGGACCTGCCGGTACAGGGTCACAGGCCGTGAACGTGATGCGGGATCTCTTTAAGTCATTACATGCAGAAAATTCTCCGTATGTCGGCGGCACATCTACCACGACCGCACTATCGTCCGGTGGCTATCCTTGATTGAGCTTTAAAGCGCCGTGTATCGGGGGAGCTGAAAAATTTTTGACAATCTCTGAAATGCTCATTATAATCCCAGAGGATGGGAATAAGGTGTTCATTGTGAATAAATCTATAGCAAGTCTAAAACAAACATACCGAATGAAAGGAGGGCGTATACGACGTCTATCTCAAAGAGACTCATAGTGTCGTTTGTCCCGAGTGCGAGTCCGTTCTTAACTACACTTCACCTTAACTGCTAAGGAGGGCTAGAGGATGACTCAGCAAAAAGAGGGGATCGTATTTCCGGAACTTGCATCAAAGCCAGAAGGGAGTGCCCCCAAATGGGTGTATTTCTTCGGTGATGGAAGAGCGGATGGTGCTTCAAACATGAAGGAATTGCTTGGTGGCAAAGGTGCCGGTCTAGCGGAGATGACCAATCTTGGCATTTCTGTTCCTCCTGGCTTCACTGTCACAACTGAAGCCTGCGCCGAATATTTCAAGTTGGGGAATACATATCCCCCCGGCATGTTGGATTCGGCCATGAAAGCGCTTGGACAAATCGAGCAATTGATGGGTCTGAAGTTCGGGGATTCTGAGAAACCTCTTCTTGTTTCGGTCCGGTCCGGTTCTCGGGCATCCATGCCTGGGATGATGGATACGGTACTGAATGTCGGGCTCACAATGAAGACGGTTAAAGGACTTGCGCGAAAAACCAGCAATGAACGGTTCGCTCAGGACAGTTATCGTCGATTCATTGCCATGTTCGGCAGTATCGTCATGGGGGTTCCACGACATCTTTTTGAAGATATTTTAAATCGAAAAAAGATGGAGATGGGAATCGTGCACGATACCGATTTGCGTGTGGGATCTTTGCGTGATCTTGTGGAAAGTTTCAAAATCTTGGTGAAGAACGAAACGGGAAAAAACTTTCCAGATGATGCGCATGAGCAGTTGAGGATGGCGATTCATGCAGTGTTCTCTTCTTGGAACGGTGCGCGAGCCGTCACCTATCGACGACTGAACGGTATCCCAGACTCCTGGGGGACTGCGGTCAACGTTGTGGCCATGGTCTTCGGAAATATGGGAGAGACGAGTGGCACAGGGGTCGCATTCACTCGCGATCCCAATACGGGGGAGCGAGTGTTTTTCGGTGAATGCTTGATGAATGCGCAAGGGGAAGACGTGGTGGCGGGTATTCGAACGCCATTGCCGTTGACCGAGCTTGCTCGTACTGTCCCAGAAGCTTACAAAGAATTGGAGGCGACCTACAAGAAGCTCGAAAAACATTATCGGGACATGCTCGACTTGGAATTTACGATACAAGAGGGCAAGCTCTACATGTTGCAGACGCGTATTGGCAAACGGACTGGTATCGCTGCGGTGCGTATCGCTATTGAGATGGTCCAAGAAGGACTCATCAAGAAGCGCGAAGCGTTGTTGCGAGTCAGTCCCGATCAGTTGGCTCAGTATCTGTACCCCATCTTCGATACAAAGGAGGAATCTAACGCAGAACCTCTTTGTAAAGGCTTACCAGCAGGGCCGGGAGCCGCAGCGGGGAAGATCGCTTTGACATCGGATCAAGCCGTCAAGATGAAGGCCATTGGTGAACGGGTTGTGCTGGTGCGCGAAGAGACAAGTCCCGACGACATTCATGGTATGGATGCCGCGGAGGGCTTTCTTACCGTTCGTGGCGGCATGACGTCGCATGCGGCAGTAGTGGCCAGACAGATGGGTAAAGTCTGTGTGGTCGGATGTGCAGCCATTGAGGTCATCGATAGACAGTCCGTTAGAATTGGTGCACAAGTGTTTCGCGAAGGCGATTACATTTCTGTGAACGGTTCGATGGGGCACGTCTACGCTGGTGATATTCCCGTGATGGATTCTGAAATCATTCAGGTCATTCAGGGAAAGCTGGACTCGAAAACATCAGAAAAGCATCGTCTTTTCTCAATGCTGCTCTCGTGGGCGGACGATGAGAAGAAGTTGAAGGTGCGAGCGAATGCGGACGTGCCGGATCAGGCGAAGATTGCACGAGGCTTTGGCGCGGAAGGGATTGGTCTCTGCCGTACTGAGCACATGTTCTTTGCTGAAGATCGGATTCTGATCATGCAGAACATGATTCTCGCGAGAACGACAACAGAGCGAGAGATACTTCTTGCACAGCTCTTGCCATTGCAGAAGAAGGACTTCATCGGCTTGTATCGTGCTATGGAAGGATTCCCAGTGACCATTCGGTTACTTGATCCCCCGCTTCATGAGTTTTTGCCGAAGCGTGAGGACCTGATGGTCGACGTTGCGCATTTGGAATCTATGCGTGGGTATGAGGAGAAGCTGAAAGAAAAGCGACAGTTACTGGCACGGGTGGAGGAACTCCATGAGTTCAATCCCATGCTCGGCCTCCGCGGATGCCGGTTGGGCATCACGATGCCGGAAATCACCAGAATGCAGGTCAGGGCTATTATCGAGGCGGCATGCGAGCTGGCGAAAGAGGGTAAGAAGATCGTCCCGGAGATCATGATCCCTTTAGTGGGCATGGTGTCCGAGATGAAGTCGCAGAAGGACTTGGTGCGCGAAGTCGCGCAAGAAACCATGGACCGGTATGACGTCAAGATCGAGTATCTGGTGGGAACGATGATCGAGCTGCCGCGCGCTTGCGTGACAGCCGATGAAATCGCGATCGAAGCAGAGTTCTTTTCGTTTGGGACCAATGACCTCACACAGACGACATTCGGGTTTTCCCGCGATGACGCTGCGAAGTTCATTGGCTTCTATCGAGACAATAGACTCATGGNNCTGGATTATGTAAGTTGTTCACCGTTTCGTGTGGCCATTGCGCGATTGGTCGCGGCACAGGCTGCCATCAGAGAGGAGGATCAACAAAATAACGTTCGCGTTTAATTGCGCGAGCAACGGGGGATGGGTCATGTGACTCATCCCCCTTTTTATATTTGTTGCCACGTAGGTATGACTATTGCACTCTTGCACCGCTCGCGTACAATGCGCACACACAACACTTCGTTACTATTTTTTACATATCTCATATGCCCGATGCACAAAATACCGTCGTCTCACAAGAAAAGTTCGATGAGATGGTACACGAGCTTGAGCATTTGAAGACGGTGCGTCGCACTGAGATTGCGAAGAATCTCGAGTACGCCCGTTCGCTCGGCGATCTTTCCGAAAACGCAGAGTATCAAGAAGCTCGTGATTTGCAGGCGGCGACCGAGGAGCGCATCAAGAAGCTCGAGGAGCTTGTGAAGTATACGAAGATCATCACTGACGGCAAAAAGAAAAGCGAAGTCAGTTTTGGCTCGAAGGTTTCAATTAAAAAAGAAGGGAGTACGGATGTGCATGAATACACTATCGTCGGTAGCGAGGAGGCCGATATGCGCGTGAAGAAGCTTTCTCATATGTCTCCGCTCGGCGCCGCACTCATGGGAAAGAAAAAAGGCGATGTATTCGCCTTCAATACGCCGAACGGCAAGCAGACGTATACGATTGAGAAGGTGGCGTAATTCAACAGAATCACCTACTGGGTGATTTAGTAAAATTACCTATTGGATGATACGATAAGCTCATGTTGTGGGCTGATCGAATCGCGGGCGAGATACTAGATACGCGTACACCTCGGGACGGAAAGACGTTTCTTATCCGTGACGAGAAGACGCTCTCCGGTCGTGTGCACGTCGGAAGTATGCGAGGTGTCGCAATACACAGTCTTATTTCAGAAGTTTTTGCGGAACGGGGTGTAGCGAACGAGTTTCGTTTCGAGTTCAACGACTTTGATCCTTTCGATTCGATACCGGGCTATCTCGATGCGGAAAAATTCAGAGAGTATCTCGGAAAGCCTTTATATACAGTTCCGAGCCCTGAACCTGGTTTTAAGAATTACGCTGAATATTTCGGCGATGAGTTCGGCAGCGTGCACAAGAAGGCCGGCTTTACACCAAACTA
>CXWL01124218.1_pt1 | contig 13515 bp, 10 predicted proteins | sample 590931 | NCBI WGS metagenome assembly CXWL01 (sample SAMEA3498368, study PRJEB10139) | groundwater metagenome | biome: water well; material: biofilm material | place: Germany | collected 2015-04-27 | reverse complement strand
CCATGTCAACGATGCTGTCTGCCAATTCATGCGCTTCCCGCAACGCCTCCTCCGCCTGCTTGCGCCCGGTGATGTCCATTTCGATGGCGACGAAATGGGTGATCTCGCCGCGTTCGTCCCGCACGGGGGTGATGACCTGCGCGGCGTAGAAACGGCTGCCATCCTTGCGCCGGTTGGTGACCTCGCTCTGCCATACTTGCCCGGCGAGTATCGTATCCCACAGCCGTTTGTAGTAGGCCTGATCCTGTATGCCGGATTTGAGGAGGTTCGGGTTCCGGCCGATGGCTTCCTCGGCGGAATAGCCGCTGATGGCGGTGAAAGCCGGGTTGACAAACTGGATGGTGCCGGTGCGGTCGGTGATAATGATCGCGTTGGCCGCAGCGTTCAAAGCGGCGCTTTGCAGGTGGCGCTCCTCGCCGGCCTCCTTCATCTCCGTGATGTCCACGAAGGTCAACACCACGCCCTCGATCGCGTTGTCTAAAGTGTGGTAGGGCCGGATACGCGCGAGGAACCAGGCGCCGGATGCGGCGCGCATCTCGCGCTCGCGCGGCGCGAGTGAAACCAGCACGGCCTGCGCGTCGGCGAGCAGCCCCGCGTCTTCGACATCCGATTTGATGTCGCTCAAGGGGCGGCCCACATCCGATGCGGCCAGCCGATAAACCCGCGCCGCCTCGCGGGTGAAGCGTTTGATGTTCATATATTCGTCGAGAAAAATGATGCCGGCGCTGATGTTGTCGAGCAGGTTCTTCATGTCGTTCTGCATATTGGCCAGTTGTTCGATCTTGACGTGCAGTTCGGCGTTGACGGTGAGCAGTTCCTCGTTGAGGGATTGCAGTTCCTCCTTGGAGGTTTCCAGTTCCTCGTTGGTGGACTGGAGTTCTTCGTTGGCGGATTGCAGATCTTCGTTGGTGGACTTCAATTCTTCATTGGACGCCTGCTGCTCCTCGATGGCGGCTTGCAGGTTTTCCCTGGTGTAGGCCAGTTCGCGCTCCAGCTCTTCGGCGCGCTGCAGCTCGCCCCGCCCGGGGACAGCGCCTTTGCCGCGCCCCGGCTTGCCGGGCGCCAGTTTTTCTGGAACCAGTTTCCCGGACACCGGATTTTCGGGTGCCTGGGGCGCCGCATCCTGAAAGCTCACCAGCAGCAATCTCTCGCTGGCATCCGGGCCGGGCAACGGGCGCAGGCTGAAAATCACGGCCCGGGAACCGCCGTCGTTTTTGACCCGAACCTCCCGGTTCAGGAACGGCTCGCCCTGGCTTGCGCCGATCAAGGCGGCGCGCAATTCCAGTTGCAGCCCCTCGCGCGCCATGTTCACCACGTTGAGCGTCGCCTGGCCGGGCGCCGGGCGCAGATACTTGCCGGTATCGCCATGCACAAAAAGAATGTTGCCCTTCAAGTCGGTCACCACCGAGGCGGGCGCGTAGGACGCGAGCAACGCCCGCCTGGACAGTTCGGCAAGGCTGGTTTCCTTGAATTTTCTTGCCGTTTCCTCCGGCTCTTGCGCGTCGGTGTTTCTGGTCCATGGCAGCCCGCCAGGCATGGTTGTGCGGGCGGAGCTGGCGGAGCGGGTGGTGCGGTAAAACTTCCACTTGCGGTTGAGCGGCGCAAACAGGGCGGTATGGTTGCCGACCGTCTCCGAGGGCGAAAGGAACAGCACGCCGCCCGGCTTGAGGGCGTAGTGAAAAGCGTGGATCAGGCGGTTTTGCAGCTCCGGCTCCAGATAGATCATCAGGTTGCGGCAACCGAGCAGGTCGAGCCGCGTGAAGGGCGGGTCCTTGATGACGTTTTGCGTGGCGAATACCACCATCTCGCGGATATCCTTTTTTACGCGGTAGCAGGCATCTTCCTTGACGAAAAAGCGGCGCAGCCGCTCGGGCGACACATCCTGGACGATATTGGGCGGGTAGACGCCGGCGCGCGCGGCGGCGATGGCATGCTCGTCCAGATCGGTCGCATAGATCTGCACCTTGAATTCCTGCCGGGTCTCGTCCATGAACTCGCGCAGCAGCATGGCGATGGAATAAGCTTCCTCGCCGGTGGCGCAGCCGGCCACCCAGGCGCGTAAAATGTAGTCCTCCGGTTTGCTCTCAAACAGCGCCGGCAGGATGTCCCGCTTCAAAGTATCGAAGGCCTCGGGGTCGCGGAAAAAGCTGGTGACGTTGATGAGCAATTCCCTGAACAACGACTTCACCTCGGCGGGATATTCCTTGAGGTAGCGCGCGTAGGTTTCCAGGCTCTCGATATTGTGCTGCGCCATGCGCCGCTCGATGCGGCGGACGATGGTGCTTCTTTTGTATAACGAAAAGTCGTGGCCGGTGGCGGAACGCAACAACGTCAGGACGCGCTTCACGCCGTCCGCCGCAGTCGGCGCGGGCGGCGTTTTCCGGCGGGCGGCCAGCAACACTTCCGGCATTTTCTCCACCGACAGGATATGGGTGGCGTAGCCGGCCCCGATGGCGCTGACCGGCATGCCGTCGTATTTCGCCGTGGCCGGTTCCTGCACCAGCGAGACGCCGCCCGCGCCGAGGATGGCGCGCAGCCCGAGCGTGCCGTCGGTGCCGGTGCCGGACAGGATGATGCCGATGGCGTTCTCTCCCTGATCGTCGGCCAGGGAACGCAGGAAAGCGTCTATCGGCATGCGCTGCCCGCGCGGTTGCTCCGGCACGGATAGTTGCAGCACGCCAAGAGAAATGGTCATGTCGCGGTTGGGCGGGATGACATACACGCAGTCTGGCGCCACGGCCATCTGCTCCTGCGCCTCGACCACCGGCATGGCGGTAGCGCGCTGCAGAATTTCGGCGAGGTTGCTGGCGTGGTTGGGGTCGAGATGCTGCACCAGCACGAAGGCCATGCCGCTGCCGGGAGGAACGCTGCGGAGAAGCTGCTCGAAGGCCTCCAGCCCACCGGCGGAAGCGCCCATGCCGACTATGGTGAAACCGGCGGAAGGCGCACGGAGTTTTGCGACCACCGGAGCGGCGGACTCGCCTGCGGTCTCGGTTTTATCTTGCTTGTTTTTTTGATCCCTGGTCTTCTTGACAACCACAACGATTCCTCACGCGGGAAGTTTGGTTACGAAAACACCGAACATGTCCCGCGTAGGTCGTGGAGAACTTATTCGGTATTTCCTTATGCGCATGGTACTACAAAGGCCAACCGAACCGGGCGCCGTCGCGTCGGGCGGAGACCGCCATGCCTTACGTCAATATCCGCATCGCCGGCAAGCTCAGCAGCGAGCAGCGCGCAAAATCGCCGAGAAAATCACCGACACGCTGGAGCGCATCGCGCACAAGCCGAAGTCCTACCCCTGCATCGCCTTCGACGAGTTGCCGGACGAGAACTGGGCGATAGCGGGAAAATTGCTGGACGAGGAGTAATTCCAATTCCAGATTAGAAGGCCGCCAATTGCCACCATATGCCGTTCGCCATGAGCTTGTCGAAGGGTGTGAGTGGTGGGTGTGCTTGTGGTTCGACATAACCAACGACTTGGCTGACGTTTTTTGGCAGCCTAGTCGGATGGCTAGTAGTTTCATCAGGCTCACCACGAACGGGTTAGATTATTGCTTACCTATCCGGTTTGTTGCCAAAGTGGTTGAGAATGCCAAGAGGCGACATCAGCCTTCGTAGCCGAATGTGCGCCGCCATATGGCGCAATGCGCTTCGCTTATTGCGCCCTACAGGGGGTGGGATTTGGCAATTAACCGGATAAGCAAGGATTATTGGTGTTTCAATTTGGAATTGGAATTGGAATAATGCGGAAAAAGCGGAGTAAAAAAATGCGGGCATCCGTGTAGTGGATGCCCGCAAATTCAGACCTTTTCAGAGCTGGTGTATCGTTCGGCGCGCGAGGCAAGAGCCGGTTACATCTTGGGTTCGGCCCCGCCGACGTAGCTGCGCCCCCTGACAGCTCTCATAACCGCCTCGACCAGTTTCTCTTTTTCTACCGGTTTGACAAGATACTCCACCACGCCTTCCTTCATGAATTCGACCGCGAGCTTGACGTCGGGATAGCCGGTCAGCACGATGACGGGAATGGACGGGTATTCGCGCCTGAAGTAGGCGACAGCCTCGACACCGTTGATGTTGGGCATCCGCACATCGCACAGGATCGCATCCACGGTGATGACGTTTTCGGCATCGAGCACCTCGATGCCTCTCTTGCCGTCCTCCGCCTCCACCACTTCGAGGCCGGTGCCCTTGAGCTGGAGCTTGATCGTCTCGCGGACATCCGCTTCGTCGTCCACCACTAATATTTTATGTTGCATTTTTATTCCTCCTTGTTGGTGTGAATCTCGCGTAACGACTTACCGCACCCCTCGCCCTCCGGGAGAGGGGGAACGGGGGTGAGGGAACGATCAGGGCGCAGGCGAATCATCGTTCCGGGTGGCCTGCGCCATGATTGTTGGTTTCGGTGCCGGGGAACCGGATGGTGACCGTGGTTCCTTTGTTTTCCTGGCTTTCCAGCGCGACGGTTCCATTGTACTTATTAACGATTTTCTGCACAATGTACATGCCGAGACCCTCGCCTTCGTCCGGCCCCTTGGTGGTAAAAAAGGGATCAAAGATTTTCCCGAGATGCTCGGGCCGGATCCCGGCTCCCGTATCCTTGATGCGGATGCAGGCCTGGCCGTCTTCGCTGGCGGTGCTTATCTCCAGCACGCCCCGCCCCGACATGGCCTGGATCCCGTTGCGGATGACATTGAAGAACACTTGCTGAACCTCTTCGGGTTTGGCGGCAATTTCCGGCACGGGCGCGAAGTCCTGGCGGATTTCGATACGGTCATCCAGCAGTGAATGTTTCGCCATGGCGATGGCTTCGGCCAGCTTTTCCTGCACATCGGTGTTTTCCAGCTCGTGCCGGTCGGCGGGGCGGATGTACCCCGAGAGGTTTTTGACGATGGCAGCAATGTGCTTGGTGTTTTTGATAATATCCCGAGCGTGCTCGTTGCACGCCGAAACATCGCTTTCATCCCGTATCGCTTCGGCCTTGCCCAGGATGACATAAAGCGGGTTGTTGATTTCGTGGCCGATGCCGCTGACCATCGTGCCGATCGCCGCCATTTTCTCCGCCTGGATGAGCTGGCCCACGACGCGATCTTTCTCGGCCTGGTTCTCCTTGAGCTGCCGCGTCCGCTCCTCCACTTTCTCTTCCAGCATTTCTTCCGCCCGCTTGCGCTCGGTGATGTCGTAAAAAACTTCCAGAATCGCCGGTTTGCCCTGATAGATCATTCCGGTGTGCGTGATTTCGAATATTCTCCCCCCGAGCACGTCCGCGCTTTCCATGGATTTGGTTACGCCGAGCCGGATCGGCTGGCTCAATGCGCAGCCGACGCACTGCTGCCGGTCGTCCTTGTAGAGATTCCAGCATTTCTCGCCCAGCGCCCGTTTGCCGACAGCGCTTGCCATCGCGTGGCTCATGTACAGGATATGTCCTTGCGCGTCCACTATGTCCATGCCGAAAGGCAAGGACTCGATCAGCAGCTCATTGAAGTCGCTGGTTTCGTGCAGCGCTTCTTCCGCGCGTTTGCGCTCGGCAATGTTACGCACCAGGGGGCGAAACACCAGAAAATAAAAGATCGGAAAAATCAGGACGGACAGCAGGGTCGCGTCCATCAAGATGAGCTCCGTCTTGGACATGGGCGGAAGCACGGGCAGGAGAACCATCACCAGCGTTTCCACCAGAAACACCGCCCCGACCAACACAACCAGCAGCCAGGCAGCCGATTGGCGAAATTCTTTCTTCTGCGAGGTTGGAGAGATGTCGGGCATGAGCGGGATTCCTGCCGGAACTGCGACAGAGCAAAATGGGTTGGCTTCCGGCGCGGGTGGATGGTGCCTGGATTATAATCCAGACGCTTCTCAAAATAACGCCGGGCTACTGGCGGCGCACAAGGATACCGCGATGACCGAACCCACCATTGTTTGCCCCGGCTGCAAAACCGAAATCAAGCTTACCGAATCGCTGGCCGCGCCGCTGATTGCGGCCACGCGCAAGCAGTACGAGCTGCAACTGGCGCAAAAGGACGGCGACATCGCCAAACGCGAGCAAGCGATACGCGAGAAGGAAAGGCAACTTGCGGAGGACAAGCGCCAGCTCGACGACCAAGTGGCCGATCAGGTTGCAGGCCAGTTGAAATCCGAGCGCGCCCGCATCATTGCGGAAGAATCCAGGAAGGCCAGGCAAGCCAGCGCCCTCGAACTGGAAAGCAAGGCGCGCGAGCTGGACGATTTGCAGGAAGCCATGCAACTGAACAACGCGAAGCTGGCCGAAGCGCAAAAAGCGCAAGCCGAACTCATCAAAAAACAGCGCGAGCTGGACGACGCCATGCGCGAACTCGACCTCACCGTGGCACAGCGCGTGCAGGAAGGGTTGACCGCCACGCGCCAACAAGCAAAGAAAGAGGCCGAGGACGAACAAAAGCTCAAGCTGATGGAAAAGGAACAGACCATCGCCTCCATGCAACAGAAAATCGAGGAGCTGAAAAAGAAAGCCGAGCAGGGCTCCCAGCAACTGCAAGGCGAAGTACAGGAGCTCGAACTGGAAAACTTGCTGCGCGCCAAATTTCCTTTTGACTCGATCGAACCCGTGCCCAAGGGGGAATTCGGCGGCGATGCCCTGCAACGGGTAACCAGCCCGAGCGGCCAGCCCTGCGGCACTATCCTGTGGGAATCCAAGCGCACTAAAAACTGGAGCGACGGCTGGTTGGCGAAGCTGCGCGAAGACCAGCGCGCAGCAAAGGCCGAAATCTCGGTGCTGGTCAGCCAGGTATTGCCCAAAGGCGTGGAAACCTTCGATATTGTGGGCGGGGTGTGGGTTGTCAGCCCGCGCACCGCATTGCCGGTGGCCGCAATACTGCGCCAATCCTTGCTGGAAATCGCCCTGGCGCGGCAAGCATCCGAAGGCCAGCAGACCAAAACCGAAATGGTTTATCAGTACCTCACCGGCCCGCGCTTCCGCCAGCGTGTGGAAGCCATTGTCGAAGCTTTCTCCTCCATGCAGGAAGACCTTGACAAGGAACGCAAGGCGATCATGAAGCAATGGGCCAAGCGCGAAGAGCAGATCGAGCGTGTAATGGGGGCAACGGTGGGCATGTATGGCGACTTGCAGGGAATTGCGGGCAAGTCGTTGCAGGAGATTGAGGGGCTGGAGTTGCCTGCGCTTGGACTGGATGTAACGAGGGACATACGGTGAAAAAGCATTGGATTCCCATCGCACTGAATTGGCTCGAACAAAGCCTCGATCCCGTTCCTCATGAACTCAACGAACTTGACTGGAAGGCCGCGCTGGCTGGCAACAAAGAACGGCTGATAGAACACCTGATTGCTTTCGCCAATCACCCGAGCGGCGGGTTCCTCGCGTTAGGGGTGCAGAACGATGCAACACTTGCGGGGGTGAAACAGAGCGAGGTGGCACAAATCGTCAATACTTTCGCCAACCTTGGGCGCGATGCCCTGGAGCCTCCGGTTGCAATAGACCATGCGGTGGTTGATTTTCGCGGGGTAGCGCTACTGTTTGTTTTTGTTCCCGAACAGAGCAACAAACCCGTACATCGGCGCGGCAAATCCATTGAAGAAAGCTGGATACGCTCGGGCGGCACCACACGCAAAGCGTCCCGCCAGGAGATCGGCGGCTTGATGCTTAACAGCCAGGCTCCGCGCTGGGAAAACCTGCGCGCATCCAACTTGCTGCGGGGACAGGATATACCCGCATTGCTCGACCTTCCGGCAATTGCCAACTTGCTCCAGCGCCCCTTACCCATCGAAGAAAGCGAGCTTCTGCGATGGCTGGCAGATGAAAACATGATTATCCCGGACGGTGGCGGCTACTACATCACCAATTTCGGTGCAATCGCGGCAGCGCGCAATCTCGATCAGTTCGACACACTCAAGCGCAAACGCATTCGCGTCATCCGCTACCGGGGCAGGAACAAGGTCGAAACCATAGACGAAATGATGGGGCAGAAAGGCTATGCCGCAGGATTTGAAGGGTTGATCGGCTATCTCAAACGGGTGCTTCCGCACTCGGAAGTAATCCAGCAATCGCTGCGGACGGAAGTCTGCATCTATCCTGAAATTGCCCTGCGCGAACTGGTTGCCAATGCGCTCATCCACCAGGATTTCAGCATCACCGGCAGCGGGCCGATGGTCGAAGTTTTTGAAGACCGCATCGAATTCACCAACCCCGGCAGTCTGCTGCCCGGCAAGCGCGTTGACCGGCTGATCGGAACCACGCCGGAGTCACGCAACGAGGGGCTTGCATCCGCATTCCGGCGCTACCGGATATGCGAAGAGCGCGGCACCGGCTTCCAGAAAGTGGTTGCGAGCATCGAACTCTTCGGGCTGCCGCCCGTGGTGTTTACACCGATGGAGAATGCCTTCAAGGTCACGCTTTATGTGCCGAAAATATTTGCCGATATGTCGCAAACCGAGCGCATCGAGGCTTGTTACCAGCATGCCGTGCTCAAGTTTCTCTCCAACGGCGTCATGACAAACACCAGCCTCCGGGAGCGGCTCAAAATAGCCGAAAAGCAGCGTGCCCAAGTTTCTCGCCTGATTCGGGATGCATTGAATGGCGGACGCATCAAGCTTAAAGACCCGCACTCGAAATCGTCAAAATTTACCGAGTACCTGCCTTACTGGGGCTAGGATATTTACGTGACTCGAAAACGGCATGTCTGAAAAAACACATACAACTCAAACACTTTTTGTTTGACTGGAAAACGGCGCGGTAATTTTATGAGCAACCAAAAACTCGGGCTCACTTGGGCTGGCAAGACGACCACGAAACAATGGGCCAAGCGCGAAGAGCAGATCGAAAGCGTGATGGGGGCAATGGTGGGGATGTATGGCGACTTGCAGGGGATAGCCGGAAAATCGCTGCAGGAGATAAAGGGGCTGGAATTAAAAGCACTTGGCGTAAGCCAAGGTTAGAGGGGGCATCGTGCAGATATTATCTTTCCATACTAACGGCAAGTGGTTAGCCACCAATCCAGACAAAGATATTGCTGGAAACGAAAAACCAGAGCGAGACATCGCTAAAGATGAAATCAACCGGGTACTATCTGACTGCTTCCGATGCAGCAACTTGGTTGTTCTTACGGGGCTTGGTACTTCGCTACATGTGAATATTGATAAAGGTGCAGCCGATTATCCCAAGAAAAGGGTTGCGATAACCGGCAAGAAGATTGCACCGATGATGCGGGATTTGTGGGAGAAGGCAAAGGAGAAAAGTGGTAATAACTTTGAGAAAGTTACAAGACTATCAAAATTTCCAACTGCCGATAAAAACTTTGACGGGAATATTGAAGCCCTACTTTCCTACTGTAAAATTGGTTCAGATTTTACAGATTCACCCGATGACAAAAAACTAGTCGATGACTTTATCAAAGATACGGAAGAAATCATCCGTGATGAAGTGAGTTTCCTTTCTGAGGAAGATTCAGTAAGTGAACATGGTGAATTATTGAGACGAATTGCACGGCGCTCGAACAGGAAAGTTCGCACCAAGATATTCACCACGAACTATGACCTTTGCTTTGAGTATGCAGCAAGGCAAGGGCGCTATGTGGTCATTGACGGCTTTTCTCACACAAGCCCGCAAGTTTTTGACAGCATTTATTTCTCATACGACATTGTGAAGAGGGATGCCAATCCTGACAGCCACGACTTTATCAGCAATGTTTTCCATCTCTATAAATTGCATGGCTCTGTTGACTGGACAAAGAACGCGAAAACTAATGAGATTGAGCGCGTATCAGGAACTAAAAACCCAGTTTTGGTGTACCCAAGAAACACCAAATATGAACTGGCTTTCGAGCAACCCTATCTCGAAATGATGTCAGCTTTTCAGGCCGCGATTCGCCAGCCTGAAACAGCATTGCTGATTGTCGGTTTCGGTTTCAATGACAACCACATTGCGGAGCCTATTCTTTCTGCAATTCGTTCAAATCTGAATTTGAAGGTTGTTGTTTGTAATCCGATGCTGGCTCCAAATGAAGAGCTAAAGAGGGCGGGAGCCGCAGAGACAAATGCACACATCAGCAAGATCCGCTAACGCCCCCGTCGCGCCGCTGGCCGAGCGGTTGCGGCCAAAACATATTGATAAAGTCATCGGGCAATCCCATTTGCTGGGGCCGGGTAGGCCGCTGCGGCTGGCGTTCGAGTCCGGCAAGCCGCACTCCATGATTCTGTGGGGGCCGCCGGGTGTGGGCAAGACCACGCTGGCGCGCCTGATGGCATCAGCTTTCGACGCCGAGTTCGTGCCGCTGTCGGCAGTGCTGTCTGGCGTGAAGGACATCCGCGACGCCATCGCACAAGCCGAGCTGACCTTGCAGCAGAGCGGGCGCCACACCATCCTGTTCGTGGACGAAGTACACCGCTTCAACAAGTCGCAACAGGATGCCTTCCTGCCTTTTGTCGAGCAGGGTCTGGTGACCTTCATCGGCGCAACTACCGAAAACCCCTCGTTCGAGGTCAACAGCGCGCTGCTGTCGCGGGCGCAGGTGTATGTGCTGCAATCCCTGTCCGAGCCAGAGCTGGGGCAGTTGTTCGAGCGCGCGGCGAGCCAACTAACCACCGTTCGCCCTGATGGAACTACTAGCCATTCGACTAGGCTGTCAAAAGACGCCAGCCAAGTCGCTGGTTATGAGCTTGTCGAAGGGCGCGACGAAGGGGCTTCGACAGCACCCGCAAGGGGTACGCCGGTGGGTACCCAGCCGCTTTGCGGCGACCCTTTCGCAGGCTCAGCCAGAACGGAATCCCTATGTTTTTCCAATGAAGCGAAGGAGCGCATTATCGGTTTCGCCGACGGCGATGCGCGCCGCTTGCTTAACGTGTTGGAACAGTTAAGCACCGCATCGCAGACTGCCGGGGTGACGCATATCACCCCCGAATTTCTCGACAATACGCTGGCGCAGAGTCTGCGCCGCTTCGACAAGGGCGGCGAAGCGTTCTACGACCAGATTTCCGCGCTGCACAAATCGGTGCGCGGCTCCGATCCGGATGCCGCGCTGTACTGGCTGGTGCGCATGCTGGACGGCGGCGCCGACCCGCGCTATCTGGCGCGACGCATCGTGCGCATGGCGTGGGAAGACATCGGCCTGGCCGATCCGCGCGCCATACAAATTGCTCTGGATGCGGCGCAAACCTACGAGCGTTTGGGCTCGCCGGAGGGCGAGCTGGCGCTGGCGCAGGCGGTGATTTACTTCGCCGTGGCGGCAAAATCGAACGCGGGCTATGTCGCGTATAATGCCGCCCGCGCTTTCGTGTCCCGCGATGCCTCGCGCCCGGTGCCGCTGCACCTGCGCAACGCGCCGACCCGGCTGATGAAGGAGCTGGATTACGGCAAGGGCTACCGCTATGCGCATGACGAATCGGAAGGCTATGCGGCGGGAGAAAATTATTTTCCCGATAACATGCCGGAAGTGAGCTTCTACCAGCCGACGGAGCGCGGGCTGGAGGCGAAGATCGCGGAGAAGCTGGCGCATTTGCGCGAGCTGGATGCGGCGGTAAAAAAGAAAATGTAGGTTGGGTTAATTGAGGTTCTCATGTTAGACATACAAGCATTACGCCATGATCTGGCTGCTGTTGCGAGCCGCCTTGCAACGCGAGGTTTTATCTTGGATACCGCGCGCTTCGAACAGATGGAAGGCGAACGCAAGACTATCCAGACGCGCACGCAGGAGCTTCAGGCCAAGCGCAATACCACTTCCAGGCAGATCGGCGCGGCCAAAGCCAAGGGCGAAGATGTGGCGGCGATCATGGCCGAGGTAGCGAATCTGGGCGATGAGCTCAAGCGGCTGGAAACGAAACTGGAGCAGGTGCAGCTCGAGCTGAATGCATTTCTTTCCGTCATCCCGAATACGCCACACACCAATGTGCCCGCAGGCAAATCCGCTGACGACAATTTAGAAGTACGCAAGTGGGGCACCCCGCCAAAATTCAATTTTGAAGTGAAAGATCACGTCAGCCTCGGCGAAGGCTTGGGAGGGCTGGATTTCGATACCGCCACAAAGATTTCCGGTGCGCGTTTTTCTTTATTGAAAGGCCCGCTGGCGCGGCTGCATCGCGCGCTGGCGCAGTTCATGCTGGACACGCACACCGAGAAACATGGCTATACCGAGACTTATGTGCCTTATCTGGTGAATGCGGAGTCAATGCGCGGCACCGGGCAGTTGCCAAAGTTCGAGGAAGATTTATTCAAGGTGCCGCGCCAAACGGGAGACGGCGGGCAGGAAAATTTTTATCTGATCCCCACCGCCGAAGTGCCGGTCACCAACATGGTGCGCGATTCCATCGTGCCCTTGGAAAAACTACCGCTGAAGTTCGTCGCACACACGCCATGCTTCCGCAGCGAGGCCGGCTCCTACGGGCGCGACACGCGCGGCATGATCCGCCAGCACCAGTTCGACAAGGTGGAACTGGTGCAGATCGTGCATCCAGAAAAATCCTACGAAGGGCTGGAAGAATTGCTCGGTCACGCCGAGGCGATTTTGCAACAGCTCGGCCTGCCCTACCGCGTGGTGAAGCTTTGCACCGGCGACATGGGCTTCTCCGCCGCGCTGACTTACGACATCGAGGTGTGGCTGCCCGCGCAGAACACCTACCGCGAAATTTCCTCCTGCTCCAACTTCGAGGCGTTTCAGGCACGCAGGATGCAGGCACGCTTCCGCAATGCGCAGAGCAAGCCGGAACTGGTGCATACGCTGAACGGCTCCGGCCTTGCAGTCGGGCGCACGCTGGTGGCGGTGCTGGAGAATTACCAGCAAACGGACGGCAGCGTGGTCGTGCCGGAAGTGCTGCGCCCCTACATGGGCGGGCTGGAAGTCATCCTGGCGCGTTGACCCCCCTGCCGCTCGGGAGTTTCAGGTGGAACGGCGACGGCGGCAACTGCGGGATTTCCCGCTCATTCATCTGTTTCAGCATGTCGTAGTAGAGCCGCACCGTTTCCACCATGATTACCGCTTCCCCTCCACGCGCGCGGCCATGCCTGGTTTGCTCGAAATACTGGGGTTGCCCCAGCAGCGGCATCATTTTTTTCACGTCGCCCCACAAATCCGGGTTGAGCCCGGCGCGCTCCGTCAGCACGCGCGCGTCCTCCAGATGTCCCATACCCTGATTGTAGGCGGCCAGCGCCAGCCAGGTACGTTCTTCGTCAGCAATACGTAGCGGTAACTGGTCTTTCAGCAATTGCAGATAGCGCGCGCCGGCCTCGATGCTCTGGTGCGGATCCAGCCTGTTCGACACCTTCATGCGATCGGCGGTGTCCTCGGTCAACATCATCATGCCGCGCACATTGGTGGGTGAAGTCGCAAGCGGGTTCCAGTGGGACTCGTGGTAGCTGATGGCGGCCAGCAATTGCCAGTCTATGCCGGTCAGCAATTCGGCTTCCTCGAAATCGCTGCGGAAATGCGGGAGGTCGGTGCGGGTTTTTGTGATGAACGCGACCGCATCCACCGGCTCCAGCCGCTCGTTGTGGCCGTAGTAGCGATCCAGCAGGCGGCCCAGCGCACCATCCTGCCT
>CXWL01035303.1_pt1 | contig 13517 bp, 9 predicted proteins | sample 590931 | NCBI WGS metagenome assembly CXWL01 (sample SAMEA3498368, study PRJEB10139) | groundwater metagenome | biome: water well; material: biofilm material | place: Germany | collected 2015-04-27 | reverse complement strand
CCGACAGGCTGCTAGGGCAAGACCAGGAGCAAACGCCCCTTTCGGTTTCGTCGGCGGCGCGCCCCCGCGCCACCGACGAGCTGCGTTCTAAAACGCCTCCGCCGGGAAGTGCGCCACGCTTGCGGAGCCGGCGACGACCACATCGCGCAGTCCGGGCGCCCGGGTCAGCAGGTGCTCGGCGTAGAACGCGGCGGTCGCGAGCTTGGCACGCATGAACTCGACGTCCTCGCCGGCAGCCAGATGGTGCTCGGCGGCGAGCAGCGCGCGGCCCCATTGCCAGCCGACGGCCAGCATGCCGCCGAGCATCAGGTACGGTACNNCAGGTACGGTACCGCCCCGGCGTAGACCGCATTCGGGTCGCTGCCGGCGTTGGCTAAGACGAAGTCGACCACCTCGAGAAAGGCTTGGCGTGCCGTCGACAGCCGTTGCGCGAACGCGCTCGCGGCGGCACCGCCTTGCGCTTGTAGTTCGGCTTCGGTCGACTCGATCAGCGCTGCGAGCTCGCGTGCCGCGCGGCCACCGTCGCGCAGCGTCTTGCGGCCGACCAGGTCATTGGCCTGGATCGCGGTCGTGCCTTCGTAGATCGTGAGAATCTTGGCGTCGCGCAGGTATTGCGCGGCGCCGGTCTCCTCGATGTAGCCCATGCCGCCGTGCACCTGGATGCCTAGGCTGGCAACGTCCAGGCTCATCTCGGTGGCGAAGCCCTTCACCAGCGGCACCAGGAATTCGTACAGCGCCTGCTGCCGGCGCCGCTCGGCCGCGTCGGGATGGGCGTGCATCCGGTCGTAGGTCGCGGCGGCGGAGAAGGCCAGCGCGCGGCAGCCTTGGGTGAGCGCGCGCATCGTCAGCAGCATGCGCTTGACGTCCGGGTGCTGGATGATGGCCACGGCGCCGCTGGCGGAGCCGTCCACCGGCCGCGACTGCGTGCGCTCGCGCGCGAAGCCCACGGCCTGCTGGTAAGCGCGTTCGGCCAGCGCGATGCCCTGTACGCCGACGGCGAAGCGCGCCGCATTCATCATGATGAACATGTACTCGAGGCCGCGGTTTTCCTCACCCACGAGGTAGCCGAGCGCGCCACCGTTGTCGCCGAACTGCAGCACCGCGGTCGGGCTCGCCTTGATGCCGAGCTTGTGCTCGATGCTCACGCAATGCACGTCGTTGCGTGCGCCCAAGGAGCCGTTGGCGTCGACCAGGACCTTCGGCACGACGAACAACGAGATGCCCCTGACCCCGGCGGGCGCACCCGCGGCGCGGGCGAGCACGAGGTGGACGATGTTGTCCGTCAGGTCGTGCTCGCCGTAAGAGATGAAAATCTTGGTGCCGAAGATCCGGTAACTGCCGTCGGCTTGCGGCTCGGCCCGAGTGCGCACCTGCCCGAGGTCGGAGCCGGCCTGCGGTTCGGTGAGGTTCATGCTCCCGGCCCATTCTCCGGAGATCATGCGCGGCAGGAAACGCTGCTTCAGCTCGGGCGAGGCGGCGGTCAACAGCGCCTCGATCGCGCCGTCGGTCAGCAGCGGGCACAGGGCGAAGCTCAGGCTCGCGCTGTTGACGAACTCCATCGCCGCGGTCGCGATCGTCTTCGGCAGGCCTTGCCCGCCGAATTCGGGCGGATGCTGCAGCCCCTGCCAACCGCCGTCGGTGTACTCGCGGTAGGCCTCCTTGAAGCCGGGGGTCGTCGTCACTTTGCCGGCGGACCAGCTCGATGGCTGCTTGTCGCCGGTGGCGTTCAGCGGGGCGATCACGCCAGCGCAGAGCTTGGCGCACTCCTCGAGGATGACCTGTGCCGTATCGAGATCGCCCGCCTCGAAGCCAGGCAATGCGGCGACCGCCTGCAGGCCGGCGATGTCCTTCAGCACGAAAAGCGTGTCCTTGATGGGTGCCTGGTAGCTCATGGTGGTCTCCGCTTCGGTGGGTAGAGGATTGGCGCGCCGAGCCTGAGTGCACAAGCCCGACATTGGGGCAATCAGCGTTGCATCACGGAGCGCCTCGGCTCACGCCGCGTCCGTCCACAGCGGCGGGACAACGGACAACTTCTGGTTCAGCGCGCGCGGAACTGTGCGGCATCACAGCATCTCCGCCGCCAGTTCGCCATGCGCCGGGTCGCCGATCAAAACGGCGATGCGGTGGCGCGAGCTGGCGACGAGGGTCTCCAGCGGCGGGATTGCCGCGCGTGCGCGTTCGCTGTCGGTGGTCGCGCGCGCGACGTCGAACGCCGATGCCAGGCCGGCGCGACGACGGGCGGTCCGCGCGGGTTCCGCTCTACTGGCTCACTCGAATCCACTCGAAAACAGCATCTGCGCTCCATCGACGATGGAAATCGTACTGGTGGCGGGCGCGCCAAGGGTCGCGCCGCTGGCCTGGCTCAGGGTGAGCGTAAAACTCTCCAGCGCCTCCGGCGCCGGGTCGTTGATGATCGTCAGCGTGATTGGCTTCGCGCTGGCATCTCCTGCGGCCCAGGACAACGTGCCGCTGGCGTTGCCGTAGTCGAGACCGGACTGCGCACTGCCGTTGGCGGTGGCATAGCTGACGCTCGCCGCGCCACTGCTGCCGCCCACGCGCTCGACGACGACCTGCAGGCTGACCGCGTTCTCGCCGACCTGCAGCGTGGCATCGCGCACGTGCAGCGTCCCCGTCGCCACCGGTTCGTCGTCGTCGTTGATCGTGCCGGTAGCCGCGAGTGTGCCCGGTGTCGCATTGCTGATCGCAGTGAAGTTCAGCGCGAAGGTCTCGTTGGCCTCGTCGACGATGTCGCCGATCACCGGCACCAGCACCGTCAGCGTCCGGTTGCCGGCGGCGAGCGTGCGCACGCTGTTGCTGTGCGCGGTGTAGTCGCTGCCAGCGGTGGCGCTACCGTTCGCGGTGGCCGTGGTGAAGCCGACGTCGCGGCCGGAGAGCGCCGACAGGCGTGCGACGAAGCTGCAGTTGACGCTGCCGGAGTTGCCCTCGGCGACCGCGCAGCCGTTGTTGTCGACGCTCAGCGTCGGCGCCGCGTCGTCGTCGTTGATGGTCCCGATGGCGGACAGGCTCCCCGGGGTTGCGTTGGCGACGCTGCTGACGTTCAGCGCGAAACTCTCGTTGTTCTCGTCGAGGGTGTCGCCGAGCACCGGCACCGCGATGGTCAGCGTGGTCTGTCCGGCCGGAATGCTGCGCGCGGTGCTGGCGTGCGCGGTGAAGTCCGCGCCACCGATCGCGGTGCCGTTGGCGGTCGCCGTGTTGAAGCCGACTGCCCGGCCGCTTGCTGCGCCGAGGCGGACGACGAACAGACAGTTTGCGCTGCCGGCATTGCCTTCGTTCACCGAGCATCCGCCGTTGTCGATCGACAGCGACGGCGGCAAGTCGTTGTCGACGATGGTGCCGACGGCCTGTACGTCGCCGCCGGTGGCGCCCCGGATGTTGCTCAGCCTGAACGTGAAAGTCTCGTCGGCCTCATCCAGCGCGTCTTCCCGCAGCGTGACCTGCCGCGTGAACTGGGTGCTGCCGGCCGGAATGAAGGTCGTCCCCGAAGTGGAGGAGTAGTCCACGTTCCCGATCGCGCTGCCATTCGCCGTCGCGTAATCGAACCACACGTCTTCCGCGGCCGCGGCGCTGAGCGTCAGCGTGAGCGTCATCTGGCCTGCGCCTTCGCCGGCGCTTGCGTTGCTGATGCTGAGGGTCGGCGTCCCATCGACGACCTTGGCGACGAATCCGTGCTCGCCCGGCGTGCACGCCTGGAACGCACCCGGTGTCGACGGGAAAGTCACGAAGTTGGCGGTCCACCCGGCGACATAGGCCGCGCCTGCCGCATCCACGCGCACCGCCGTGCCAACGCCACCCGTGCCGAAGTCGAGGGAATAGACCAGCGACTGGAAACTGGCGCTGATGCGGGACAGCCAGGGTGTCCCGGCGCCGGTGGTTCCGGCGATGAATACATCGCCGCCTGGACCGAGTGCGACCGCTTCGGCGGTGTCGTACTGGAGGTCGCCGAGGAAGGTCGACGCCAGCACGGTACCGTTCGCCTCCAAGACGCTGAAGAAGGCATCGGAGGCGCCACCGTGACTGCCGTCGATCGGGTTCAGCGTCGGGAAATTGGAGGAATACGTGTAGCCCACCAGGTGCGGCCGGCTGCCGCCATCCAGGGCGATTCCGGTGACCGCGTCGGCCTGGCTCCCGGCGAGCACGCGGCTGTACAGCAACGCGCCCGCGCTGGCAGTCAACTTGGCCATGAAGGCGTCGCCGGCAGGATCCTGCGCCTGGGTGTGGCCGCCGATGTAGATCGAGTTGTCGACGCCGACCGCGACCGCATTCAGGAACTGCGCGTTGACGCCGCCGAGGTAACTCGAGCTCAACAGCGCGCCGCCGGCCGCGTGGCGCCGGATGAAACCGTCGTAGTTGCCGCCGGGAATGTTCTGCACGGCGTTCAGGATCGGGAAGTTGCTGGAATCCGTCCAGCCCACCACCACGGCATTCCCCGAGCTGTCGAGGGCGACCGACTCGGCGATGTCGGTTCCGACGCCACCGAATACGCTGGAATAGACCACTGCGTTGCCCGCGGCGTTCAGCTTGACCAGAAAGGCCTCGACGCCGCCGGCAGCAGTCACCAGCCGCCCGACCACGTGCGCTTCGCCGTTGCCGTTCACGGCCACCCCGTAGGCCAGCTGTTCGTCTGCGGTGCCGCCGATGTAGGTGGAGTAATGCAGGCCGCTGCCAGCGGCGTTCATGTGTGAAACGAAGGCGTCGAGGCCGCCGCCATAGCNNCCCGCCATAGCCGATCAGCGGGGCCGCCGTGGGAAAATCGGCTGACTGGGTCTCGCCGACGAGGAAGGTGTCGCCCGAACTCCCGAGGGCGAGATCGCGGATGTGGTCGTCGGCGCTGCCGCCGAGACAGGTCGCCCACGCGAGCACCGGGTCGATCACGAGCGGCCTGCGCGAATCGTAGGCGCCCAGTTGAAAGCGAACCCGACCGTCAGCGCCGATCGCGTAGCGCGCGGCCACGGCGATGCGCTCCGCGCCGGAGTGCCGCAGGCGTGTGGCATCCGCAGTCGCGGCCACCGCGACAGCGGCGTACTGGAAGGCCACCGGCGCACGCTGCACCAGGGTGCGCCCGTCGATGTCGATGTGCAGGTCGCCGTTCGGCGCTACCGACAGCCTTTCGGCACCGTGAAACGCGATCGCAATCTGGCGCGGATCTGCCTGCGGCGCGAGCACGAAGTCGTACTCCAGTTCGTCGTCGTTGCCGTAGTACACGAGGTCGATGCCGGGATAGCGCTGGCGCTGGACCAGTTCGGAATAGTGCGGAACATCCGTGATCGGCGGTCGGCTGCCATCCAACGTCAGGTAGTTGCTGCGACCGCCCTGGGGCAGGCGCGCATGCGGTCGCGCCGGCTGCGCGCCTGCAAGACGCACGCGCAACACCGCACCCTGCGGCNNATGCCGGGCTGCCCGGCAAGCTCGAAGCGCATGACCGCCTCGTCGTCGGTCAGGAACAAACCATAGCCGGTGCCGCGCGCCAGGAAGTGCACCTGCGCGCCGCTCTGGCCGCGGTTCGGCTCGAAGCGCAGCGGCACGCGCAGCAATGACGTCTCGGGCTGGATCGGCGCGGATGACACGCCCGCTGCCAGCAGCAACGCAAACAGCAACCCCAGCAACCGCGATCCCGTACCCATGGCGCACGTACTCCTGCCGTCCCCAAGACGACTCCATGGTGTACGCGCAGGATTGCGGCGACTTGTGTCATCCCCTGGCACCGTCTCTCGGTGCAGTACTCCGACCGAGGTGGTCGCACGCAGTCAGTCAGGACTCATTCACCCACGCCGTTGCCAGCGAAGCCCCCGAGCGGGGTCGTTCGCGTCCACTTGCGCAGTTGCGCCTGTGAGCTATCCCGGTCTTCCCGCAGGCGCTGGTCGCTGTAGCAGCGCTGGGTGACCATGCGCGTCCCGGTGCGGCGTTCGTGACGGCACGCGAGCTCGCCTTCCTCGACCTGCACGATAGCGGTCTGGAAATCGCTCGCCAGTTTTTGCAGGGTGTCCGAGACCACCACGTCGTCGCCGCTCTCGTCGAGCTCTTCGCGCATCATTGCGATCTGCTCGACGATCCACCCCTTCTGTTGCGCAGTGAGCTCTTTGTACGGTCGCTTCTGCAGACGGCTTTCGACATCCGCAACGAAATCGACCAACTCGGGCACCGAGCCGCTCCAATTGAGTGCGACGTTGTTCGTATGCGAGGTAGACAGGTTGGTCGCCGCCAGCGGCGACAGGAAAAGCCCCAGGATCAGCATTGCCGGGATCAGCAGCGTGCGCTTCGACATCACGGTGAGACTCCTTTGCGGTGGTGCATTCGAAGCTACGGGAGCGCCAGTGCACTGCGGGTTGGGAAGACATTGGAAAACGTTAATGTCGGTTGAAGCCATGCGACCTCGGGTCGGGCGATACCCATGGGATGGCGCACGCGTGATGAGTCGCGCAACTGGCGAGTAGAACGTCCGCGAAAGCACCCGCACCGAGCGCGCTCGCGCTAGGCCAGTTGCCGTGTGATCCGCTTTTCCGCGGCGTTGCGCGTCCTTGGCGCCGACGCCGCGCACACCTCTTCGAGTTTGCGCCGGCGATCGCCCGCGCCTATCCCTTTTTCGAGGAGTCTGTGTCATGGCAACAAAAGCGTTGTTCGCGCTGGTTTGCGCGCTGGTTGTAAGCGGGTCGGCGTACGCCGATCGGCAGATCCTGATCGATGCGACGCCGCTGTCGCCAGCGAGTGCGGAAAAGGCCGCTGCGGTCGCCGAAAATCCGGCCGTGAAGAGCGTCGCGAGTGTCGATCTCACGCTGTCCGCGGCGAGCGTCGACACTCAATTGCTCACCATTTTCACCGCCGCCGGAGAGCTCACGCTGGCACGCACCGAGTCTCGGATCGCCGAGAACGGCTTGCTGGTCTGGCGCGGCCAACTGATCGGCACCGAATCCGGCCGCAGCCAGGGCAGCGGCCTTTTCGTCTTCGGGCCGGAAGCGGCCGCAGGCACGATCGTCGCCGGTGGTCGTGAATGGCGCCTCGCACCACAGGGCGCGGGCAAGCATCTGCTGCTGGAAGTCGATACGGCTTTGATCGCCAGTGCCGGCGGCGACGACGTCATCGTCCCCAGGCGCGACGAACTCGCCGAAAAGCGCGCAGCCGCGCCGGATCGTCCCGAATCCATTGCGGCAGACAAGGCGATCACCACGGTCGATGTCCTGATCGCCGTGGATGCGAAATTGATCGCGAGCTATCCAGCAGCGCGAGCCACGGCCCAGGTGCAGATCGAGAGCGCCAATCGGGCCTTCGCCGACAGCCTCACGCAGGTGCAACTGCGCCTGGTCGGTACGCAACTGCTGACCGATGTTCCACAAACCGACCCGGCGCACCAACTGTTCGCGCTGGCCAGCCCGACCGACGGCCCGATGGACACCGTGCATTCGATGCGCAATGGCGTCGGCGCCGATATCGTCGTGTTGCTGTCGAAATCCTCGGGCGCCGTTTGCGGCGTCGCGCAAAGCCTGATGCCCACCGCCGCCGAGGCCTTTGCCGTGGTGCGCGCGAACTCAGGTTGCGGCGACAGCACCCTGTTTGCCCATGAGGTCGCCCATCTGTTCAGCGCCGATCATGACCCTGCGAACGCCGCTCCTACCTCCAAACCCTATGCGCATGGCTTCGTACGCAACTACCTCGGCAAACTGGCATCGGAGTCGTATGCGACGATCATGACCTACAACAATGATCAGACCTGCATTTCCTATGGACAGCCGATGCTGTGCCAACGCGAGAATGCGTTCTCGAATCCGCGCCGCCTCGACGAATACGGTTTCCCGATGGGCACCGTGGGCACGCACGACAACGCCCGCGCGATCGTCGGCGAAGCTGCCCGCATCGCCGCCTTCCGCTCGCCGCCGACGAACACGGCGCCCTACCCGAATGCCGGTTCCTGGTACAACCCCGGCCGCGCCGGCAACGGCCTCAGCCTGACCCGTGCCCGCGTCACCAACGGTGGACTGGTGCTCACGTGGTACACCTATCTGTCCGATGGTTCGCCGATCTGGTATTCGACCGGCGTCTCCCAGGTCATCAATGGCCTGTGGCGCTCCGATCTCTACAAGGTGCGGCGACTCGCCAGTGGCATCCAGCGCAGCATTGTCGGCAGCGCGCAGATCAAGTTCTTCGGCAGCACCAGCGGCGAGTTCTCCTGGGATTTCCACAGCAACGGCATCGGCACCGACGGCGCCGAATATGTGCAGCATCTGTTCGGCGGGAACTACTTCACCGGCCAGTGGTACAACCCGCTGGAAAGCGGCTGGGGCTTCATCATGGATCACCAGGGCTCGCAGGCGATCGCCACGGCGCTGATTTTCCAAGGGACCGAGCCGGTATGGTCACAGAGCTACGCCATCAGCGGCAGCCCCGGTGTACACCAGACCTATCCGATGCGTCGCTACGTCGGCATCGGCTTGTGCCCGAGCTGCCAGGGACAGACCATCCAGCGCAGCAATGTCAGCGCCGGCAGCATGGATCTGACCCTGACCGATAGCGGCGGCCAGGGCTCGACCTGGATCCAGACGGCCGATGGCGCCTGGTGGACCCGCGGACCGGTGGATTTTGTGCGGCTGACGACGCCTTAGCCGCCCCAAGCCACGTAGCCCGATAGCGGGCTACGTGGCACTGCACCGCACATTGCCGATCAAATACCGTCCAGCGTCGTCTTGCGGCCCGATCTTTGCGAGCAAATATTTCCGATGCAATTGAACACGGTAAATCTCTGATTGCTCAGCATGTTCGTTTGCTGCAACAACCCCTGCGACTGGCTGATTGGGTACATCCCAGGCGACAGATTCGCCTGCTTGGACCAGAGCACGGTGGTGCCGTCGGCGCGGAAGTAGGTCAGCTTGAGCGATGGCAGGAATGCCGCTCTTTTATAGTCGACGAGCACATCGAAACTTTGTTGACCGGCTGGCAGGCTGATATCGCCATAGTTGATTTCAATATTGCTCGGGTATTTTGCGTAATTCATGCGCGCAATCAACTTCCAGTTCAACCCGCCACTGGTGCTGCGCAGCACAAATGACAAATGACCCGGCGCCAGGCCGCCGTCTTCGGTTTGAGTAAACACCATGTCACGGATCTTGAGCTCACGCACCGCCGCTTGCAACGGCAGTTCCGGCGGAACGATCTGAAACCGGGCAATCAGCGATGGAACTTGTTGACCAGCCGGATTGACCGCCAGTTGTTCGAAAGCACTCAGCTTGCGCCGGGCCACGCCGTCGCCGACTTCGCTGGTGATTGCCGGGTTCATCGTCGTGATCGTCATCGAAAGCAGGCCCTGGCAGGTGCCCGTGATCGCGCGACCATTTAATGACCCGAAAGAGTAGCCATTCAGATTCAATGCGCCCTCCTCATTGGCCAGGGTACTGACAATATCGCAGTCCACGGCCCAGGCGGGCGCGGCGAATGTGGCCGTCAGCGCCACCAGGATTCCCAATTGCTTGTTCAATGTCGCAGCCTTCATGCAATAACTCCGGTTGTCTTACTGAGTGGATGGAAATGCTACGGGATCTCCTTGCGTGGCAAGTCGTTGCCGTTGCTGCAGAGCCCGTTGGTAATAGGGATTGGCTTGTTCGAGCTTGGCCAATTTTGGCCAGGCGATTTCGAGTGCGCTGGTCGCGTCGCCGCGCCGTCCGAGCGCCAGCAGTGCTTCCGAGCGCAGCACATGAGCGTAGGCGCGGACGATCTCGGGCGCGCTTTCGGTATGGGCTCGTGCAAATTCGGCCTCGATCTTCAACAGCAGCGGCAGTGCGGCGGCGTGTTCACCGCGGGCAATCAAGGCTTCNNGGGCAATCAAGGCTTCAACCAGCGTCGTCCGGCAGTGCGCGATATTTGGGTGACCCGCCACGAGGACCGCCTCACCCATTGCCACGGCCTGCGTCGCCGTCATCACCGCTTCCGACGCGCGCTCGGCCATGAGCAATACATTGGCCAGGTTATTCAACACCAGGGCGCGGGTCGCCGATTCAGAAGTGGATTCGATCGCAGTGAGTACCTCGAGCATTTCCCGAAACAGCAGGATGGCCTGATCGTAGCGGCCGTTATCGCGCTCGATCTTGGCCAGCAGATCCAGCGCGCTGACATAGCTGCGGTGCTGCTTGCCGTACAGTGCAATCACCCCAGCCATGTGCTCAGCGGCGTGCTGCGCGGCATGGTCGAGTTGGTGCAATTCGCGCTCATAGCGCGCCTGCTCGCCGAGCAGGCGATTGCCCACCGGATCGAGCTTCGCGTCCGGAATCTGCCGCAACAGTTCCTCGACCAGCGCGCCGCTTTCGATCGGCATGCGCATGACCCGCAGTTGCGCGGCGTAAGACGCACCCGATCGGATCGTCCAAGGATCGCCCGGACCAAGTTCCCGCTGCGCGCGTGCATACAGCGCCGCATAGTGCTCCAGCGCCTGTGGCGCCTGTCCGCGCCCGATGAGGATCTGGGCCGCAACCTGCGCCTGCTCGATCGCTTCGATGCTCGCTTCGCGCCGACCCGCCGGCAGCGGCAAGGCGACGGCGGAATTCAGCGCCGTCTGTGCGGCTTCGATCTGCCCGAGCCCGTATCTGGCCTGGGCGAGCGTGCGCCATGCGCGTGCCCGCAGCAGTGCCGGTATCTCGCCCTCGAGCCGGGTGGCGTCGTGCGCGGCTTGCGCGCTCTGGGTAAACAGTCCCAGCGTCCGATAAACGTCGGCGACGGACGTCAACAGGACGCTCCGTGTGGTCGGATTCAGGTCGGCGTCGTCGACGCGTCGCGCCGCCTGCTCCAACACCTCGCGCGCGGTGACGTCTTTGCCGCGATTGCGGCTGGGATCTGCCGCCTCGAATGCACTCAGCAGCACGCCACTGATGGCCTCCGCGCGCGCCTGCTCCAGGCGCGCCAGATCGCGCTCGATCCCGATCGCAATATTCTGTCGCCACAACGTGATGCTGCCGAGGGCCAATGCGAGGACCAGGCTGCCGGCCAGCGCGACCGCGAGCCGATGGCGGCGCACGAACCGCTGCAGGCGATAGACCTGTTGTCCACCGCGTAGGCTGATCGGCTCGCTGTGCTGCCAGCGCTGCAGATCGGCGATGAAGGCATCGACGGTCGCGTAACGCTGCTCGGGCTCCTTCTTCAGCGCATGCAGCACGATGTTGTCGAGATCGCCGCGCACGGCGCGCTGCCAGAGCCTGCCGTCGCCGCCGTCCGGGGCGACGCCGCCGCGCGCCATGCGAGCGCTCGGCGCGGCAGGGAAGCGCTCCAGGATCAGGCGCTCGGCAGCGGCGAACGCGAGGCCGGTCAGCGCCAATGGCGCTTGTTCGCAGATCAGCTCATAGGCAAGGACGCCGAGGGCGTAGATGTCGCACGCGGTGCCGGTTTCGCCGTCGCGCAGTTGTTCCGGCGCTGCATGCGTCAGCGAAAATGCTCGCAGCTCGGCCGCAGTTTCCGGTTCCGCAGCGACCGCACCGGCGAACGGCGCCAGTGGCTTGGCGATCCCGAAATCGAGCAGATGCGGCTCGCCCACGGCATCGACCAGCACATTGGCCGGCTTGAGATCGCGATGCACGATCAACTGCCTATGCGAGTAGGCGACCGCGCCCATCACCTTGATCAGCAACTCGATCCGCGCCCGCAGCGGCAGGCGGCGGACGCGCGCAAACTCGGTGATGGCGACGCCATCGATGTACTCCATGACCACGAAGGCCTGGCCGCTGGCATCGGTGCCGCTGTCGAGAAAGCGCGCAATCAGCGGGTGATTCAGGCGCGCGAGGATGCGTCGCTCACGCAGGAAGCGCCGCGAGAAATCCGGGTCGCGTTCGCGAAAGCGCAGGCACTTGATGGCGACGGTCTGGGCGACGTCGCCGTCGACGCGTTGCGCGCGGTAGACGCCCCCCATGCCACCAGCGCCGAGACAGGATTCAATCGCATAGGCGCCGAGCCGGGTGCCGGCGGCAAGCACCGGATCGAAAGCCGCGGCCAGTGCCGAACTCGCCGAGGGCGGCGTATCCGTGGTGAAGCCGGCGTCGGCCGCGAGCATTTCGGCGACCGCCCGGGCACTGTCCGGATCGCCCGTATGGACCTCGCGCATGAACGCCTCGCGCTGTTCCGGCGTCAACTCCAGCGCCTGCTCAAACAGCGCCGTCACCCGCTCCCAGCGGTCGCGATCCCACACCGGCAAACTCATGCGCGGGCAACTCCAGATCGCGCGAGCGGGCGCACCATGGCGTTCAGATCTGTCCTTGCAGGCGCTGGTGCAGCCACGCGCGGGCGGTGCGCCATTGGCGTACCAGCGTCGCGCGCGAGACCCCGGTCGCGGCGGCGGTTTCCTCCAGCGACATGCCGGCGAAATAGCGCATCTCGACGATGCGGGCGCTGGCGGCGTCGAAGGCCTCCAACTCGGTCAGCAACTTGTCGATCTGCAGCCAGTCGACATCGTTCTGGACCACCGGGAGATCGGATTCGACCAGATGGTCGATGGAAACCGTGGATTCCTGGCCACCGCGCTTTTCCGCGCCACGCCCGCGCAGGTAGTCGATCACCACCAGGCGCACCAGGCGCGCGGCGATGGAGAAGAAATGTCCGCGATTCTGCCAATCGACCTGGCGCTGTCCGGCCAGGCGAAAGTAGGCCTCGTGGGCGAGTTCCGTCGGCTGCAGAGTCATCTGGCCCTGACCGCCAAGCTGACGGTGGGCGAGCGCCCGCAGCATCGGGTACACCGCCGCGATGATGGCCGGCTCGGCCGAACGATCGCCCTGGCTCCAGCGCTGGAGCATGCCGGTGAGATCAGCCATCACGCGGGGAGCACATGTTCGACACCTTCTAGCTGCAAACGACTGGGGACGTGGCGCCGCGGCGCGCGTTCGGCTGCCTCGGAGATGGCAGCAGACGCATGCACAGTCTGCGTTGCGCCCGAATCCGCGCGTCGGATGCACCGGTAGCCGAATAAGTTCCACACGCGCTTGGCAACCCGTTCGATCGCCGCCTCCGCGGTGAACGCCTGACCGGCGTGTTACTTCGTAACAATAGCAGACGCAGTCTCGGGTCGGTCGATACCGTTGACCTTGCTCAAGGCTGTGCGCTCCGGGAACGGTCTAGCATCGACCGCATCGAAAACACGGGAGCAGCACCATGGGCGCGATGATTCTCGACGGCAAGGCGCTGGCTGCGGAGCTGCGCGCGCGCGTGGCCAGCGAAGTGGCCGGCATGCGCGCGCCGCCGGGCCTCGCGGTGGTGCTGGTCGGCGGCGACCCGGCCAGCCAGGTCTACGTCGCGGCCAAGGTCCGGCACACGCTCGAAGTCGGGATGCACTCGGTCGAGCGCATGCTGCCGGCGGACGCCAGCGAAGCGCAGCTGCTCGACGAAGTCGCGCGCCTCAATGCGGATCCGACCGTGCACGGCATCCTCGTGCAGTTGCCTTTGCCGGCCGGACTCGACGCCCAGCGCGTGCTCGAAGCGATCGATCCGCGCAAGGACGTAGACGGCTTCCACCCGGTCAACGTCGGCAAGCTCTCGCTCGG
>CXWL01007834.1_pt1 | contig 13526 bp, 11 predicted proteins | sample 590931 | NCBI WGS metagenome assembly CXWL01 (sample SAMEA3498368, study PRJEB10139) | groundwater metagenome | biome: water well; material: biofilm material | place: Germany | collected 2015-04-27 | reverse complement strand
TTCCAAGTCGCCATATAATCCCTTCATTTAGGAAGCTCTTTGTGATCTGAATTAAGTACCTAGGGGAGTCGTGCAATAACAAGTTCCGTTTTTTTTTCGCGGAAATCGGCGGGATAAATCCCTGCCTGGCACAGCCCCCTGTGGGCAGTTCGTGAAAGTCGGCTAAAGCCGACTCAGCCCCGAAGGGGCTTCCATGTACTGAGGCAGGGATTTATCCCGCACCGAGCACAAGGATAGCCTGAAATTCAAAATAGGGAAGTTATTTTCTAAGATAGATCACGCAACAAGCGTTCTGGTTTTTGTAAAAGAGACCAGCTCAATGCCAAAAATGCTATTCCGAGAAACAGTTGAAATATTTTCGGCGTGACCCAGTCGTTCGAACCTACGCTTCGCGCAAAAAGGTAGACATATTGGAAAAGTGGATGAGCGTCCAGGGTTAAGCCAATCGATCGGTTTAAAAACCAGAAAGAGAAAACTATAAAATTCCCAATGCGGATATCAGCAGTTAAATGAGCTAATGCTGTGCCAATTCCTGCCAACAATAAGATCGGCGAACCAAATGTTAATAAAATTGCGGGAACATCGTTGGCATTACCTGGAAAATATTCTATCCAATGGCGTGAGGCCATGGACGGATCTAATGGGAATGTATAATCTGCGGGAGTTGGGAGAGACGCTTTGATAACCAGCGCCATGATGACTATCAGGCTTGTAGTAAATAGCATCGTTAACAATAAACGGACGCTGAAAATGAATGGCAAAGAAAACTGCGTTACACTACTCAATGACAGAGTTCGTTGGTGTTGTTCTTTTAATATTAAGTTGGTAAAGAGGTAGGTCATCATAAGCGGAAATAGAGGCTCAAAAATACCATAAAAATTACGATAAGCATCTGGTTCAATTTGTTGGGATATGAGAAGCGCCGCTCCAATGGATATGATAATCGAGGCGGTATGCCCCCAGGAATAAATCATTCTCACCTGATAGCCCATCAAGGATAAAAGTTGCCGGGCGCTAAATAGGTTCTGTATCGCTATTTTTTTCTGCGTAGAATCATTCATTGAAGTAGTAATCCATTTTCATTGAGTGGAGGTAGAAGGATAAATCGTGTTTTCAAATTTTTGCCGCGCATCTTTTCCGACTGTGCTGTCTATAATATTCAACCAATCCTGAATTGATACGGGATGCCCATAATCAGTCTCTAGCAATTTCCTTATCGTCATGTTAACTTGTTCGCGCCCAATTTGGTTTTCTAACTGCCCCAAGGCAACCAGAATATCGTTAAATTTTAGAGAGTTTGTATACCCATTGGGAACGGTATCGTCAAAAGAAAGAAATGTCGGTGTTGTAGGGCCGCCGCGGGGGTGCTCATTGAAAAACTGAGTGCGCTGTTGGATGGTCTGGTTGAGCCTATCTGTGTTAAATTCCTGGTCTGTCAATTGCATGGATAAATAAAAGGCGAGGCTTTCCTGGAAAGGCTCGTAGTTATTTCCGTTCGAAAATAAAAAGTCGTCAACTGAAATCGGCAGAAAGGCAGAATCAGAATATATCTGCCCTTGAATCCAGCCATATGTAACCCGGAATGCTTCAAAAAGAAAAGCTTTTTCCGTCCCATCGAATTCGATTGTTATCTCATAAAGACTTTTTAATTGAGGGAACATTCTTTCGCTAATATAGCGTTCAGGCAAAAGAACCCAATTTTTGGAAGCGATTGGCCAGCGCAATAACGGCGTTTCTACAATAGTACGGGGGGTTGCGCTTATCCCAAGCAACCGTTCAGTTTTTTTGAGAAAATCCAGGTAAAAAAATGCCGGTTGTGGGCCAACAAACTCATGTTCGGGTGCGACCCAAAGGATATCTCCGTCAGGCAAAAGTATCTCGGTGTATTGTCCGCTGGCAAAAGTGAAAATGGGCGCATCGTAATCATGCTCCCAGCGATAGTTTTTCCAGCCGTCGCTATTGGTTATTTCTGGAGTACCTGAAACGAAGGATTGGTAACCGTCTGGCAGGGAAATTTCAATGCTGTATTTTGCATGCTGCTCGGCGGTTCCAATTGGGGTTGGATACCACCGAAAACCTGGGAGAAGATAAACATAACCCTGCCCAATGTATCCGCCAGTATTCATAAAATACTCTTCGGCAGTATAACTATCTCGTCGGGTATACCAATTACGATAGGTTCGCCAGTTGCCTTCAAAACCAAGACATACTGCCTGCGAGGGTGCGCTGACTATTACCCACTCATCATTTTGATATGCCGCAGAGACGAGATTTTCTTTGCAATCTGTAACGTGAATCAATGTTAGACCGGCGGGTATGTATAAGGTTACATTGCCAGCAGCCGCGGTTAAAATTTGCGCCTCGCCCGTTACAGAACCCAGGCTGGGGTCGAAACGAGCACTTATTTGAACAGATTTTATATTTTCAGCGTTAAATTCTGAAGCGTTTTTAAGCCCTACTGCCGTTGGCGATACCACATTTAATCTAGCTTTTATGAAACGGTCGCTGAAATACCCAACCCCGGCAAGGCTGAGTGTAAACCCTGCCAGAAGTGCGATTTGAACCCATTTGGAAACAACGCTGCGTTTTTCAATGCGTGAGAATATTGAAATGGAGAGGAAAACTAAAGTGATTGTCAGGGATAAGTATAGGGCATGGTGAGCGCTAAACAATCTGGTTTCCGGCCCATAACCAATCAGGTCTGACAAAAAATAATCGAATGAATAAGGGTCAAAAGGGTTTGCAACATCCCTCGCCGACATGGTCAATAAAAAATATAAAATATTATAGGCGCAGGCTAAAAAGAACTGCCCCCTTGCCAGCACAGTCAGGAAGAAAAAAATGGTGGAAATAAAGAGGATTCCTACTGTCCATCCCCAAAGAGAAAGTAAAATCATATCCGCTTTTTCGAAGATTAGCCAATGCCAGAATCCTGTGCGAATGGTAAGCTGGCTTACGATCTCGACTCCTCCTACTGTCAGAGCCGTGAGGTAAACCCCCAATAATTTACCCCCTGCGTATATGTTTCCAGTAATTGGAGTTGACCATACGATATTTGCCGTGCGGTGGTCACGCGCCAGCGACCACGGCACAAGAAAGATTAATCCCATACTCATCCAGCTCAAGGAATTTTCCCGGGAATTAAGCCAGTCTGTAACCAGTGATGATGTTTTGGGGGAACCTCCGATTGCCATTCCCAAAGAATATAACATGACAATTGCCAGCCAGGCCCAGAACAATCCAGAACGCAATTGAAGTTTCCATTCCACAAGAGCCAGGTTTAATAAACGATTTACGTTTTTCATTATCGTCTGCCGGTAATAAAGAGATAAGCATCTTCCAATGTCGGGGAAACCGGTTCGGCTTGTATGGACGGATGCATGTCGGATAGGAATCGAACTATAAAAGATCCATCACTTGCCTCAAGGTTTGTAACAATATACTTTTGCTGAATTGTTGTGAGATCGCTGGGCGCTATGCGCGCGGTCCAGACTTTGCCTTGTATCATCTTGACCATTTCGCTTATTTTTCCATCGTATCGAATTTGGCCTGTGTTTAGTACGATAACACGCCCAGCTGTCAGCAAGACATCTTCCACCAGATGGGTGGAGAGTATGACAGTGTGGGCTGTGCCCATTTGGATCAATAATTGCCTGAAACGGGTGCGTTCTGCTGGATCAAGACCAACGGTTGGCTCATCTACTATCAAAATTTGCGGTCTATTAAGCAATGCCTGGGCAAGCCCCAAGCGTTGCCTCATTCCTCCTGAGAAAGTCCCAACACGACGTTTGGCATAACTCTCAAGCCCCACCTGCTCCAAGGCTTGATGCGCGCATTGCTTGCGATGTTCAATGCCCTTAAGCAAGCTCATATAATCAAGAAATTCGTAAGCAGTCAGACTATCATACAATCCAAACTCTTGGGGAAGAAACCCTAATAACCTGCGTATTTCTTGCTGTTTGTGTTGTATATCCAACCCCCCAATACTGACGTGACCACGTGTAGGCTGAACAAGTGTTGCGAGAATGTTGAGAAGAGTCGTTTTCCCCGCGCCGTTCGGACCTAACAGGGCCGTTATTCCTCCACCTATAGTGAATGAAACTTTTTGTAAAGCCCAGCTTTTTCCATAAGACTTTCCCAAATTCTCTGTTTTGATTTCCATTTCTATTGGTTCCCTATTAATATCTTTCGCCAGTGATTGAATATATTGAAGACCAGGCAAAAGGCAGATATACCAAACGGTAGCGTGTAAAAAGTGTTCTCATTCTATCTAGCCCCTGAGGCATAGGTTGCAACCTGCACTGAGCGCGTTGTCAACCCGGGAGCAAACGAAATTGCGGTGACAGCCAGTACCGCAATTATCACCTCCTCCTTGAGTAGATTGATTTTGAGTAAATGGATTCAACTCACGGCCTACATATGACGGAACTTTCACCAAAAGAATGTGCGTTTGGTTTTTAACTTTTCATATTTGAGGGTTGTGAGTTCGCTGCCCCCAACTTATCATATTTTAGATTTATGCAACCAGTAAAACTGCGCTGACTTTACCCTCCCTCCTGAAATCCGTCAAGGATTTACGCTAATTCCAACAGCGCTACAGCCATATAATTCAAATCTGCTTGTGATTTACGAGAGGAGATGCTCACAAACGCTCCCAAACAACTTACCTTCAACCTATTAAAAGATGAGATAGAAAAGTATTTTGCAGCTATTCCGCCAAAGATCGACGCTCAGCTTGCGCTGGAAATCTGAAGATCATCACCCACATTCAAGACCTGATCGCCGCAGAAACTCAGGTATAATCGCAAACATGATCTACGAATTTCGCGCAGGCAAATCCCCGCTCATCATCGGTGTGCGTGGCTTCATCAACGCCCAACCTTCTGGAATCGCGCCTGTGCGCTGAAAGCGTCACCTCCACTTTCAAACGCCGCAGGATGCCTGCGGCGTTTTTATTTAACCTGCAGGTCACGTTTGTAACGTGACTTGCGAAGGTATTTTTCAAGAACATTCGCAACATAAATGTTGCGGTACGAACAATGGAAAAACAACATGATACAAATTCAACTCTCAAACATTATTCTCGTTCTCGGCGCAAAACGCATCTTTGAAAATCTCCACTGGGAAATTCAACGCGGGCAAAAGATCGGCCTCGTCGGCGCGAATGGCGCGGGAAAGTCATCCCTCTTCAAGTTGATCGAAGGCGAACATTCCCCAGAAATGGGCGGGAGCATCACCCGCGCCCGCCTCATTACAACGGGATACCTGTCTCAACACCCCGAGCTTGATTCTTCGCTGACGGCTTTTGAGGCCGCGCTCGCGGGCAACCCGCGCGTGGATGAAGTTCATGCCGAGTTGGAACGCGTGGAAAACAGCTTGAGCGACCCTGAAATCTACGGCGATGAGAAGAAATTACAGCGCGCCCTCGAACATCAGCGCAAACTCATCGACGAATACTACGCCCTCGGCGGTGACTCATATCCCGCGCGCGTGCGCGATCTACTGCTTGGGCTGGGACTCGCTCAAAGTGAATTGACCAAGCCCATGTCCGTGTTGAGCGGGGGGCAGAAGAAACTGATCGGGCTGGCGCGTTTGTTACTTATCCGCCCTGATATTTTGCTGTTGGATGAACCCGATAACCATCTTGACCTGCCTGGCAAGATGTATCTCGAAAAATTAATCCGCGAATACGAAGGGACGGTGGTCATCATTTCGCATGACCGTTATTTGCTGGACGCCGCCGTCACGCACATTGCCGAGTTGGAAGATGGGCGGCTGACATTATTCAACGGCAACTACACCGATTTCGTGATCGACAAGGAAGAACGACTTGCACGACAGGAAGAGTTGTATCAGATACAGAAACGCGGAATTGCCCGCATGGAAATGGCAATAAAGCGTTACAGGCTTTGGGTGCAGTTCAACGATAAGTTTGCCAGCCGCATTCATGCCATGGAAGCGCGCATCGCACGCGTGGATAAAATCGATAAGCCAATTCTGGAGCGCAAGCGCATGGAGTTGCGTCTCAACGGCTGGCGCGGCTCGAACAAGGTTCTTGAATTTGTGGGCGTCGCAAAATCCTTTGGCGCAAAAAAGATTTTCTCGGATGTCAATGAAACCATCTGGCATGGCGAACGGGTCGGGCTGATCGGCGCGAACGGCGCGGGGAAATCCGTCCTGCTGAGAATGATCCTCGGACAGGAACATCCTGACTCTGGCGAAATAAAAATTGGCCCCAGCGTTTCCATCGGGCATTATGCCCAGGAACATGAGACGCTTGATTTCAATCAAACCGTTGTGGACGCCGTCCGTTACGCGGGTGAGATGAGCGAAGCCAGGGCAACCGCTTTTCTCCTGCATTATCTATTCACCTACAAGCAGGTCTCACAAAAGATCGGCGAACTTTCAGGCGGCGAGCGGAGCAGGCTTCAACTGGCATTGGTGGTTTTATCTGGCGCGAATTTTCTTCTGCTCGATGAACCCACCAACAATCTTGACATCGCCTCTGCCGAAGTGTTGGAACAAGCCCTCGAAGATTTTGAAGGCACGGCGCTTATCATTTCGCACGACCGCTATTTTCTCGACCAAACCGTGGAGCGGTTGCTGGTCATCGAGAATGGACAGATCAAGGAACATCTCGGCGGATACAGCGATTATCTGGAAAGGAAAGGGAAATGACTTGATGGCAGACCATGGACGATAGACAACAGACAGTTGAGCACGGTACGGCTTTCTCAAAGTAGGTTGACACGTTTTCAAATCTGTAGCAAGGCTTGACGCGAAAGGCGCGAAATTGAGCGAATTTTCGCGAAACTCAATAAAAAATTCGCGTCATTCGCCTTTTCGCGTAATTTGCGTTAAGATTTTTCGACTTTGAGAAAGCCGTACTCAAGGTACAGGAATCCATTGACAAAAAATTTAGTCTAGGCTAAAATAAATTTAGTCTAGGCTAAATTTATTATTATACATAATGAAATTTCGCCATGACCCTTTTTCAAATCCTGTGGCGCACAAAAGGAGCCGTATGGAAGAAGTCATCACCCAATCCATTCAGGATTATCTCAAACACATTTATGAGCTGAATGAAAATGGCGGTTCAGCCAGCACCAACGATCTGGCTGCGCGGCTTAACATCGCGCCTGCCTCTGTCACGGGCATGTTGCAAAAACTTGCCAACGCCAAATCGCCGCTNNGCTTGACGCGAAAGGCGCGAAATTGAGCGAATTTTCGCGAAACTCAATAAAAAATTCGCGTCACACCGCACTGGCGTACGGCGCAAGTGTTCGCCTTTTCGAGTAATTTGCGTTAAGATTTTTCGACTTTGAGAAAGCCGTATCCCAATAACACCGCGCTCTCACTTTTTACACCAAGACTAGCTTATAATACAGGCCGATTGGAAAAGAGAATGTTCATAGATCAAGTAAACATCCACGTAAAATCAGGCAAAGGCGGCGATGGCATGGTGCATTTTCGCCGCGAGAAATTCGTACCGCTTGGCGGCCCCGATGGCGGCGACGGCGGCAAGGGCGGCGATGTCATTTTTGAAGTGAAAGCCACACTCAACACCCTTTCCGCATTTCGGCAAAATGAAAAGTTCGCCGCAGACCCAGGCAAGAATGGCGGCGGCTCAGAAATGACTGGACGCGGCGGAAAAGACCTCATCATTTCCGTGCCGCCTGGCACGGTCATTTTTGATGCCGAAACAGGCGATTTGCTCGGCGACCTTACTGCGCCTGGGCAACGGCTCATGGTTTGCAAAGGCGGGCGCGGTGGAAATGGCAACCAGCACTATGCCACCTCGCGCAACCAGGCCCCGCGCATGGCGGAACGTGGCGAACCGCACGAGGAAAAAAAACTACGCCTCGAACTTAAGCTGATAGCGGATATTGGCATCATCGGCCTGCCCAACGCTGGGAAATCCACCCTGCTTTCCGTGCTCACAAATGCCAAGCCAAAGATCGGCGATTATCCCTTCACCACCCTTGAACCAAATCTCGGCGTCGCAAACATCGACGATGACACGGCCGTTGTCATGGCCGATATCCCCGGTCTCATCGAAGGCGCGCACGAAGGCGCAGGGCTTGGGCACGATTTCCTGCGGCACATCCAACGCACGCGCGTGCTCATCCACATGATTGACGGCCTTTCTGAAGACCCGCTGGCTGATTTCAGCCAGATCAACAGCGAGTTGTCTCTGTTCGACACCAAACTCGGCAAAAAACCGCAGATCGTTGTGCTGAACAAAATTGACCAGCCCGATGTGCTGGAACGGCTCAAGGAAATTACAGCCAGTTTCAAAAAGAAAAAAATTCAACTGATTACAGCTTCGGCAATGGCCCGCACAAACACCCGCGATATTTTGATTTCAGCGTACAAGTTGTTGCAGGAAATCCCCGCCGAAGAATTCGAAGAAGAAGCGCTTCCTGTTTACAAACCAGATGTAGACCCGAACCAATTCGAGATCCATCGCGAAGATGGCGATAAATGGCGGGTCACTGGCGTGGCAATCGAACGCGCTGCAAAAATGACCTACTGGGAACATGACGGTTCCGTCCGCCGATTCCAAAAGTTAATGGTCAAACTCGGCGTGGATAAAGCTCTCAACAAGGCGGGCATCAGTGAAGGCGACACCGTTTTCGTCGGCGATTTTGAATTGGAGTGGCAGGATTAAGAACTCCCTCGAAGAACGGGTTGCGGACTTCAGTCCGCATTGCAGGCGAGATCGCGTGGATTGGTCTCTACGGCGGGCTTGGATATTTATTCCGCAGTCAATGGGAATTGGTATCCGACTTCATCAGCATCTTCGGCGGACTGGTTTTGGGGGTTGTGATCTTCATCATCGGCATCAGACAAGCCTGAAACTGGCAGTTAAAAAAGACAACAACCCTCGAATTGAGGGTTGTTGTCTTTTGATAATACATCAGATTGCTTTGGCAGACGAATACCGCCTCGCAATGACGATAAACCTGATTAATGATGATGCCCCTCTTCATGCACATGGCCGTGATCGAGTTCTTCCTCGGTGGGGTCGCGCAGGGCAACCACTTTGACGGAGAAGTGCAATTCCGCGCCTGCCAACGGATGGTTGAAATCCAGCTGGACGGTTTTATCGTCAAACTTGGCAACGTACGCGGCTTGATGTTCGCCGTCTTCGTCGGTGACGTGCAGCTCCATGCCTTCTTCCAATTCCATATCTGCGGGGAATTCCGTGCGCGGCACATCCATGAAAGCGTCATCGTCAAATTCGCCGTAGCCGTCTTCGGGCTGTACCACCACATCCTTGCTGTCGCCGATCTTCATGCCCATCATTTCCTTTTCCAACCCCGCAATGACGTTTCCATAGCCAACTAAAAACTGCAATGGCCCCGCCCCGTCGGAGGAATCGAGGAGTTCCCCATCCACGATTAATTTATATTCCATCGAAACAACCAAGCCATCCTGTACTGAATCTTTGCTCATTTATTATCCTTTTGAAAAATTTGTGCGTCCATTTTACCAGCGAAAAGATGGTTGAAGGTCAAAAGTTGAAAGTCAAAGGTTAAAACCTTGAACCTTCAACCTTGAACCTTCAACCTTCAACCTTGAACCTTCAACCTTCAACCTTGAACCTTAGAAAGTGTTTTGAAATTCGTAAAATTACTTGGGTGTGTCATTCTGAGCGACCAAAGGGAGCGAAGAATCTCGTTTTTGACCAGATTTTCCGCTAAAATTTAAGATTCTTCGCAGCTTCGCAGCTCAAAATGACATGATGTAGCGACGGTTCGATATTTTCAAAACACTCTCTTAGACTTTCAACCCCAGTCCTTCGGCTATAATCTCCCCATGCGCTACGACTTATGCCTGCCCTGGTACTGGGAATACGACGATGTCTTCGCAGGAATGGTGGAACGCGCCTGTATCGAAGAAGGCATTTCGCTCTGGCAGATCAAACCCGATAACCTGCTCGAATCCATCACCGCTCTTTACAAGGGCGTGACCACCTTCAAGACCCTGCTCCACCGTGGGCAGGGCGAAGCGATCTTCGATCCAATTCCGCGTTGGGCAAGGGAGTTTGGCGCGCGCCGCATCAACCCTGTCGAGGTCTCTGCGTGGTCGGAGGATAAAGCCACCATGCACCTTGAACTCATCAGCGCAGGTCTGCACACACCTTACACCATTTTGCTCGCGCCTTTTCTCGAACAGCCTGTCGCCCCTGCAATTGATCTCACCCCGCTTGGTGAAAATTTTGTCATCAAGCCGTCCAACGGCGGCGGCGGCGAGGGTGTCATTCTCGGCGCAGCTACAGTGGATGAAATTTTGAAGGCGCGCATGGAATTCCCTGAGCAGAAATATTTAATTCAAGCGCACGTTGCACCACGCATCATCGAAGAAACGCCCGCGTGGTTCCGCGTCTTTTATGCCAATGGAGAAACGCACCCCTGCTGGTGGGATACAGATACGCACATCTACACAAAAGTCACAGCGGAGGAAGAGTCTCAGTATCACTTGAGCAGGCTGCGGGATGTGACGAAGCGCATCGCTTCCATCTGCAAGTTGGATTGGTTTTCTACAGAGATCGCCCTCGCTGACGAATTCATCATCGTGGATTATGTCAACGATGAAATTGACACCCGCGTGCAAAGCCAGGCCATGGACGGCGTGCCCGATGAAATTATGGAGAGCATTGCCAGGCAGCTTGTAAAAATTGCAAAGGAAAATTTATGAAAAAAATACGCGCACGAGATTTGGGGATTCCATTTGAGGGGAACGCTGGACAATTCAATGCAATCACGGATGTTCCAGGCGTAACCGTTGGATATTCCACCATCATCGAAGGCGACACCGCGCGGACGGGTGTGACCATCATTCATCCACGCGGACGGCAGGAATGTACGCCTGTTTTTGCGGGCGTGCATTCTTTCAACGGCAATGGCGAAATGACAGGCGCGGCGTGGATCGAAGAAGGCGGTTTTCTGGAAGGTCCAATTGGGCTGACGAATACGCACAGCGTTGGCATCGTGCGCGATACGATCATTGCATGGCAGGTGAAGAATAAAATTCAATATCAGCCCTGGTCATTGCCTGTTGTGGCAGAAACCGCGGATGCGTGGCTGAATGACATGAACGGCTTTTTTGTAAAAGAACATCACGTGATCGCCGCCCTCGACTCGGCAACCTCGGGTTCGATTGAGGAGGGCAACGTGGGCGGCGGCACGGGGATGATGTGCTACGAATTCAAAGGCGGCACGGGCACGGCCTCGCGAAAGTTGCCTGAAAAACTTGGCGGCTGGACGGTGGGCGCGCTGGCGCAAACCAATTTTGGCAGGCGACATCAACTGACGATTGCAGGCGCCCCCGTTGGCAATCACTTTAAAGACAACATCCCTGCGCCGAATGGAGAAAATCCATTCAAACAGGATGACGGCTCCCTGATCGTCATCATTGCCACGGATGCGCCGCTGCTCCCGCATCAACTGAAACGGGTTGCAAGGCGGGTTACGCTGGGCATGGCACGCACAGGTTCGATTGGCGGAAACGGCTCGGGGGATATTTTCCTGGCATTTTCAACCGCCAACCCCAAAGCCGCCCACCCCAACAACATGGGAATTTCACATATCGATACGCTCTCGAACGATCACATTGACCCGCTCTTTGCCGCAACAGCGTACGCCACGGAGGAGGCGATCATCAATTCCATGATCGCGGCGGAGGATATGAAGGGACATGAATTGAGCGTGAAGGCAATTCCGCATGATGGGGTTATTGACGTTTTGGGAAAATACACCAGGTTGGGGCAATAGATGGAAAGCGGTGAGAGGCGGCATAGTCCCTTTGGGCAACTGTATTTTCATTACCCTTGACCCAAATCTATCAAGTAACTAGAATATCCACCTATAGATTATTTTGGAGCAATGACAGTGATAAAACTAAGTTACAGCACGTTCGGATTAACGAATTTAAAGTTTTTGGATGCAATTGATGTTGTGGACAAGGCAGGCTATTCGGGGGTTGAAGTTTCCTTTCATCGCGATCAGTTCAATCCATTCGAAATCACCGACGAATATTTAAATAAAATAAAGCAGCGATTTGAAACCACCAGGGTAAAACCTGCCTGTGTTGCAACCGCCTCGCATTTTTTCACGCCATCCAGGCCGCATGAACCTTCCTTAATGTGTCTCGATATGGCTGGCAGAAAGCGCCGCATCAACCTGGTGAAGAGGGGCATTGAAGTCGCGAGAAAACTCGGCGTTCCACTTGTTACATTTGGCAGCGGTTTCATAAGAGACGAGCATGTTGCCAACCCTTCGGTAAACCCGAAGGAATTGCTGGCGGACAGCATTCACCAATGCCTGTGCGAACTTAGGGACGATGATGACATTACCCTATTGATCGAACCTGAGCCGGGCATGTTCATCGAAACCCTGGATCAGGGCATCGATATGGTCAACGAAGTCAATTCACCTAACTTTAAACTGCATTTGGATTTATGCCACAATTACTGCTCAGAAAATGACTATATTTCGGCCCTGGCAAAAGCCGCTCCGCACGCACGCTATCTGCACGTTTCCGATGCCCAAGAGGGCTATAATCTAAAAATTATCAAGATGTCAGAAACTATGAAGGTTGACTTAAACTTTGCGGCCTATTTGGTGTATTTCCCTGAAACCGCCGATTTTCTATTATTGGACAGGCAAAATCCCATCTATTTTTACGATGACCAGCCCACCGGGGAACAAAAGAAACGAATCGATGAGATGGCGAACAGGGCAGCTATTAAAGAAGCGGTGCGCTATATTGACTACAACAGCCTCCACGCTGGTTCGACCCAATTCGATAATGAGATTTTTGTTTATTTAATTTCAGTCCACGGATTGAGTTTCGATGTTTTGGAAAGGGCAAGACCCATAATCGCTTATTTAAGAGGAACCAGGAATTCCGAAGGCAGGCTGTTGATGGACAAGATGGTCGCCAATACGCTTACAGGCATAGTCCATTTTCACGAAATCCCGGGAGAGGGCACCCTTGATTTTGAGGCGAGTTTCAGGGCGTTGAATGAAAACGGATTTTCGGGGTATGCCTCCGTTGAGTTGTATCACCATGTAGCTTCATGGGAAAAAGCCCTGGCAGACAGCTTTAAACACCTGTCGCAATTTGTTGAAGGAAATTAGAGTCCCTGCGGTAAAAAGGGTCGCAAACAACCTTCTTAGCGCAGCAGGCAGGAGTGTGCAGCCTGGCGTATCAGCGTGAATGGAAACCCACAAACCATTGGTCGAAAAATAAATTAAACATGAGACTTTATCGGTAATTAGAAAAAACGTCCCGAAGGTTGTCGTCAAACGCTCAAATTACTCGAAATAAACCTTCGGGACGGTGTCTGTATGTTATTTCCGATAATGTCTATTATCCCTAACAATAGGTGACAGTCACTTTGGGCAGCTTTTACTCGAAGGAAACGGCAGAAAAAAAGTGGCTGTTATCTTATTTCACTCACCTTACGCAGTCCGCTCTGCAGGGTGGGATACTTGCCCAAAACATCTAACGCAAAG
>CXWL01004559.1_pt1 | contig 13528 bp, 14 predicted proteins | sample 590931 | NCBI WGS metagenome assembly CXWL01 (sample SAMEA3498368, study PRJEB10139) | groundwater metagenome | biome: water well; material: biofilm material | place: Germany | collected 2015-04-27 | reverse complement strand
CCGGGTTGCCCGCCGATGTGATGGTCGGGCCCCAGGCGTTCGTCGTCGAGCAGGTCGCCGGTCGAGCGTTGCGGGTGAGCGCCCAGTCGTTCTTCCAGAGTGGGCCCGAGGCAGCCGAGCTCCTGATCGCGACGGTCCGCAAGCTGGCGGCACCGGAGCTGGACGCCGCCGGTACGGTCGTCGACGCCTATGGCGGTGTCGGCTTGTTCGCCGCCACGTGCACACCCGCCGAGACCGAGGTGATCGTCGTCGAGGGCTCGCCAAGTGCCTGCGCCGATGCCCGCCACAACCTCGCCGACCGGCGGGCCGCCGTTCACGAGACATCGGTCGAGCAATGGAACCCTTGCCAGGCCGACGTGGTGATCGGCGATCCGTCTCGTCATGGCCTCGCTGGCGAGGCAGCGGCCCGGCTCGCCCTGACCGGCGCAGCAACGCTGGTGCTCGTCAGTTGCGATCCGGTCTCGTTGGCCCGCGATGCCGTGCTGCTGCACGCCGCCGGGTACGTGCACCGGCACTCGGTGGCTCTCGATCTGTTCCCGCACACCCATCACGTGGAGGCGGTGACTCGATTCGACCTTGGCGACGTTGCACTCACAGCCGGGTGATACGCCGCTCGACACGATCGAGGAATCGCTCCCGCTGTTCTGGTGTGCTGTGGTCGATCGCGTACAGCGCGATCCAACGGGCTCGACAACGAAGCCCGCACATCGCCCGCAGCGACCGGCTGAGCGTGCGCTTGCCGGCCTCGCCCTCGATGCTGTTGACGAACTTCGAGGAGCCGTGGCTCGTGACGCCGACGATCGTGCGCACGTTGGTGAGCAGCGGGCGGATGCGATTCGCGCCCTCCGGCAGATCCCACGCCACGCCGCGCACCAGCACGCGGTCGAACCAGCCCTTCAACATCGCCGGCTGCGCCGACCACCACGTCGGGTACACCAGGATCAGCGAGTCGCACCACGCGAGGTTGTCGGTGTANNGCGATCGAGCTCGGGCCGGAACCCGTCGGCGTAGAGGTCGCTCAGCCGAACCTGGTGTCCGCAGGCGGTGAGCGCAGCCAGCGTGCGGTCCAGCACCGCACCCATGAACGAAGTGCGCGTGGGATGACAGAACAAGACGTACGCCTTCACAGCCTGGCCATCTTCCGCTCGACGCGATCGAGGAACGAGGCGCGTTCGGTGTCGCTGACGGTGTCCATCGCGTACAGGCCGAGCCACTTGGAACGGGTGCGCAGGCCGGTGCTCAGCCGCATCGCCCGCATGATGATCCGCCGACCGTTGTCGTTGGTGATCTTCACCGAGACCCATGGGGAGCCGTAGGTGCTGATGCCAACCAATCGACGCACGTTGGTGAGGCCTGGCTTGACCTTGCCGTCGCCGTCGAACATGAAGCCGGTGCCGGGCACCAGCACCCGTTCGAACCAGCCCTTCAAGATCGCCGGCACGCTGCTCCACCACGTGGGGTAGACGAACACGACGATCTCGGCGTCGGTGAGATCGGCGATGTGTTCGACAACCAACGGATCCAGCGCCGGGTGCTCGCCATGGTAGGCCTGGCGCTCTTCGGCGCTCATCGCCGCGCCGAAACCTTCGGCATAGAGGTCGTGAACCAGCACCTGGTGGCCGGCTGCGGTCAGGCCCGCAATGGCTCGTTCGGCGAGGGCGTGGGAGAAGCCGTCGGGGTTGGGATTGGCGATGATCAACACGGCGCGCATCGTGAACGGCAAGCTAGCGGTTCGCCGCCCGGTGGAGCGCCCTGCGCCCACCGCGGCCACCTAGGGTGATCATGTGACGGTGCTGTCCCGAGACGACCGACCCGTTCCGACCCCTCGTTCGCCGGTGCCCGGCTACATGGTGGCCTTCGTTCTCGTCGGCATGTGCCTGAGCATCGTCGGGCCCGCACTCGGCCACCTTCGCGGGCGGGCAGGAGTAGGCATCGGCGCGAGTGGGCTGCTGATCGGTGGCCAATCGCTCGGGTACATCGTCGGCTCGCTGATCGCGGGACGCTTCTACGACCACGGTCATGGCCATCGGGTGATGGCTCGCGCCGGGGTGATCGGCGTCGCTGCCGTCACCGCGGTGTCGGGTCTGCACCGGTTGTGGGCGCTTGTCGTCGTGTTCATGATCATCGGGCTGGTCATGGCGATGGTGGACGTGGGTGGCAACACGCTCGTCGTCTGGAGCCAGGCGCCCGAGCGGGTCGGATCCTCGTTGAACGCTCTCCATCTGTGCTTCGGGCTCGGCGCTCTCGTCACGCCGCTCGTCGTTGCCGCGTCGATCGCGATGACCGGTGGCCTGACGCTGGTCGCGCTGGTCGCTGCCGTCGTGCTCGGGCCGATGGCCTGGCGGCTCCAACGAACCGAAGTGCCGACGCAGCGGGCCGCCGCGCACGGCGAACTGCGCGGCGCCGATTCGGACCGGGCGTTGGTGCTGGTGTGTGTCTTCTTCTTCGTGTACGTGGGCGCCGAGGCGACCTTTGCCGGCTGGCTGCACACATATGCCGCCGAGACCGGCCTCGGTGCCGACGGTACCGCCAGCCTGCTCGTCTCGGTCTTCTGGGCAGGGTTCGTGCTCGGCCGGATCATCGCGGTCTGGCTGGCCCGGGTACTGGCGTCGAGCACCTTGCTCGTCGCGTCGTGCCTCGCGGCCACGCTCGGCGCGGCGGCTCTCGGACTCGGCGACGGATCCGCCGCTGTGGTGTGGCCGACGACAGCGCTGGTCGGGATGCTCCTCGGCCCACAGTTCGCCACGATGATGGCCTATGGCGACGAGCGGCTCCGCCTGTCGGGAGCATCGACGGCGCGGATCGTGGCCTCGTCAGGAGCTGGCGGCCTCGTTCTGCCGGTGGCGGTTGGCCTGTTGCTCGACCGACATGGCGCCGGGGCACTTCCGTGGATGGCGACCGCGGCGTCTGGCGCCACCTTGGTGATGGCGCTCGCAGTGATCCGCGTCGGCCGTCACCGCCCGCCGGTGACGTCGATGAACGCACCGGTCACGTAGCTCGCCGCGGGTGAGGCCAACCAGATGACCGCCCCCGCCACCTCGGCGGGCGAGCCGGAGCGCAGCACGGGTATCGACGGTGCCATCCGCTCGACGCGGCCCGGCGGGGCGTGGAGGTGGAAGTCGCTCTCGATCAGGCCCGGGCGAACCGCGTTGACGCGGATGCCGTCGGCGGCGAGCTCTTTCGACAGACCGACCGTCATCGTGTCGAGCGCTCCCTTGGAGGCCGCGTAGTGAACCCACTCGCCCGAGCCGCCGAGCACCGCCGCCTTCGACGAGATCGTGATTATCGAGCCGCCGTTGCCACCTCGGCTGGTCGACATGATCCTCGCCGCCTCCCGCGCGCAGACGAACGCGCCGGTGACGTTCACCGCCCAGAGGTGAGCCAGCATCGTGGCCGTCACGGTGTCGATCCCGCCGTAGCTGCCGGCGATGCCGGCGTTGTTGACCAGGACGTCGAGGCCTCCGAACCTGTCGCGGACCGCGGCGAACATGTCGACGACGCTGCACTCGTCGGAAACGTCGGCGCGGTGCAGCAGAGCGCTGCAGCCCGCTCCCTCGAGCTCGCCCGCGAGCGCCTGTGCCGCCTCGGCGTTGGTGTTGTAGTTGATCGCGACGTCGTAGACATCGGACGCGGCACGGGCGATGGCTGCACCAATGCCTCGCGAGGCGCCGGTGATCAACATCACCGGACGGCGGTCACGCGTTTGCATGCCTGCTCCTGAGGATCTCGCGAACCGCCGGCCACTCCTCGGGGATGATCGAGTAGGAGGCCGTGTCGCGTGCCGAGCCGGCGACGGTTGCGTGGCCCGTGGATGAGCGGTGTCGGCGGAGGACGCCTTCGAACGTGGCGCCGATCCGCTCGATCGCCAGGCGGCTCCGTTGGTTGAGTGCGTCGGTGCAGATCGCCACGCGGTTCACTCCCCAGACGTCGAAGGCGTGGCCGAGGAGGAGGAGCTTGGCGTCGGTGTTGATCGCACTCCGCTGCGCGTCGGCGCTCAGCCAGGTGCCGCCGATCTCCACCTCGGCAGGCAGTTGACGACCCGGCCACCAGACGACGTTGAGGAATCGGGTGCACCCCACCACGCGGTCGTCGGTGAGGCGTCGCTGGACGAATGGCACGACGGTGTCGCGTGCGGCATCGCCGAGCAGCCAATCGACGTAGGCGTCGGCGCTCAGCAGATCGTCCGGAACCTGGGTGTAGCCATAGCTCGAACGATCGACGGTGGCGGCGGTGACGATCGCCGCGGCGTGCTCGCTGGTGAGCGGCTCGAGTTGCACGAAAGTGCCGGTGAGGGTGAATGGTTCGAGCCGCATGGAGCTCCAGCATCGCACGACCCGTGCGGTCGAGCACGTACGGAAATACATCGGGACCGTCCTACGACGTATGCCCGATTGAGGCTCGGTCTCGAGATGGTTTCTCATGGGAGCTGCCCCGCTCGAATGGCGCGGCCACCAACCAAGGAGAGCCAAACATGAGCAAGCGTTCCATCCTCGCCGCCGCCGTCGTCCTCGCCAGCATCGCTGTCGGGGCGTCCCCGGTCGCTGCCAAAGGCGGCGACGTCGGTGGTAGCGCCACCTGCACCAGTGGGGTGAAGGCCAAGATCAAGGCCGGCCCACGCGACCCGGGCCAGATCAAGACCAACATCCAGATCGACGACGTCGGCCTCGTGGCCCAGGCGTGGACCATCACCGTCGTCGACGGAGCGGAGTCGCTGACCTTCGGCGCCACCACGGCCGGCCTGTCGAACTCGATCGACAGCGACGCACTCACCGGCAACGGCGCCGGGGCCGACACGGTGACGTTCACAGCCTCTCGCGCCGGGGCGAGCTGCTCGGGCTCGGTCACCGTTCCCTGAGCGCCCACCCTCGACGGGCGCAGGTCACCTCCGGCGGTGGCCTGCGCCCGTTCGCCGTTTTCCGGAGTCGTTCGTGCAGCTTTCCGATGCGCCGGCCGCCGCCGATTCCGTCCCGGGAAAAGTTCGCAGGATTTCTTGTATTCGGTGGCCGACGGCGCAGCACTGTTGGGCGATGATTGAGGACTCCCACCCAGCGAGTGATGAGCGGCTCGCAGGCCTGACCGGCCGAATCCGATTCCACGATGTACCGGCGGCGTTGCACGATCGGTTGGCGGGCCTGTTCTACGCCGCAGCGCCCGCACCGTCGGCACCGCGGCTGCGACAGCGGATCGAGGCGGCTCTCCGTGCTGATGGCTTCGGCGGGCTCGTCCTGGCCGGAGCTCGAGGTGGAGAGGCGAGCCGGCAACTGCTGTTCACCGCCGCCGATGTCGACGTGACGATCCAGGTGCAACCGGGCGCGTCCGAGACGGCGCACCTCGATGGCATGGTCCTGCACGCCGACGGGGTCGATCGGCAAGGTTCCGTCCGGGTCGAGCGCTGCGGAGAGGTCGTGGCCGAGCTCGCCACCAGCGACGTCGGGACCTTCCGAATCCGCGACCTCCCGAACGGTGACTACACGCTGGTGATCGAAGTCGACGATGTCGACGTCGTCGTTGGGCCGATCGAGCTGTCACGCACATGATCGATCCCGCCGCGCTGGCCGAAACGCTCCTGGCGGACCACGACGTCGTCGCACCGGTCGATCGGACATCGGTGGCTGCAGCGCTCGACGAGATCTCTCGCCGAGTCGCCGACCACCCGGCTCAGGCGATCAGGGCGATCATCCGTGTCGAGGAGCTCGCCGCGGCATGCGGCGCCGCCGACGTCGAGGCTCGTGCCATCTACGTGCGGGCGCAGGCGACAGCGGCGACCGGCGACCTCACCACGGCGCTCGGCCTCATCGATCGTGCCGCAACAGCGTTTCGCGCCATCGCCCACGCTGGAGCAGCGCTGCGCACGAACCTCGGTCGGGCCCACGTGCTCAACGAGACCGGTCGCCACGCAGAGGCGCTCGCCGCCTGCGACCGCATCCTCCACGCGCTCGCTACCGACCCGCCTGCTGATCTAGACGCCGAAGACTGTCTCGAGCTTGGCGCGGCTGCCGAGCAGAACCGCGGCCTGTGCTTCGAACTGACAGGTAGGTGGCTGCAGGCGCTCGAGGCCTATGCACACGCCGAGGCCGGGTACTCGCGGCTCGGCGACACGGCAAGCATCGGCGAGGTCCTCAACAACCGCGGCCTCGTACTGCTGGCGCTGGGTCGCATCGCCGAGGCACAAGGCGCCTTTCGCGAAGCGCTGGCGACGCTCGCCGACGACGATCGCCCGCTTCGGGCGCTGGCCACCAACGGCCTGGCCGAAACGCTGCTGGCGCGGGGCGACTACGTTGCCTGTCTCGACGCGCTCGGCCAGGCCAAGGCCCTGCTGGCCGAGGTCGACGCTCCGCTTCCCGAGCTCGACCGCACTCTCAGCGCAGCCCGGGCCTACGAGGCGTTGAACCTGCACCGCGAGGCGCTCGCGACATACGAAGAGGCGGCGCGGTTCTTCGAACAGGGTGGCCTCGCAGTCGAAGCGGCGCGAGCAGCCTGGGGTGCGGCCCGTATCCGCCTGGCCATGGGGGATGCTGCTCGCGCGGCAATCGATCTCACCGAGGTGCTGGAAGCGTTCCGGTCGGCCGGCCACGGCCAATGGCTCGCGCTGGCCCTGCTCGACCGGGCGGCCGCGTCGCGCGCGGTCGGGTCGCTCGGCGAGGCGCTGGTCGATGCGCACGCGGCCTCGTCGATCAGTCGCGAGTCCGACGCACGCGTCGAGCTCGTGCGGTCGGAGCTTGCGGTCGCCGAGCTCCTCCAGACGCAGGGTGACGATGCGGGCGCCGCCACCGCGATCGGTCTGGCCGCCGAGGCACTCCACGACGTCGATCTGGCGCCGCTGTCGTTGATGGTTGCCCAAGCGCAGGGTCTTCACCTGATGCGCAGCGGCCGTTACGACGAGGCGCGTCTGCCTCTCGAACGCGCGGCCGACACCGCCGAGGCGCTCCATGCAGGGGTCGACGGCGCACGCGTCGGGCAACGCTTCATGCTCGACAAGCTCGATGCCTTCGATGCACTCATCGAACTGGCGGTGAACGACCCCGCGGTTGCCGACGACCGGCGCGGCATCGAGGTCTTGTCCGCCACCGAGCGGGCGCGACGTCGCCGCTTGGGCGAGCTCGACGCCCGCGGCCAAGCGGTGTTGACGACACCGGACGACGGCAACGTCTCGCGCGAGCTCGACGCGTTGTACACCGAGATGCTCACGCCCGGTCACACCGATCGCGCCCGGTTCATCCGGCTGAGTGAGCGCGCCGCCGAGCTCGAGCTGCGGCTCAGCCGCGCCCGTCTCGACGACATGCGCAGCGAACGACGCGACGTCACCCGGTCCACTTCGAGCGAGTTGACGCGGCTGCCCAACGGCGAGACCGTGCTCAGCTGGTACTGGCTGCACGACCGCGTCGTCGCCATCGTCGTCCGCGATGGTGTGGCCACCCATCGAATGCTCGCAGCACACCGCGACGACGTGGTCGACGCGATCGCCCGCCTCGACGCACAGTGGCAGCACCTTCATGCCACCGAACAGCTGCTCGCACGGCACCACGACCGGTTCGAGCGAGCCTGCCGGGCTGTGCTCGCCGAGCTCTACGACCTGTTGGTTGCACCCGTCGCCGAGCTGTTGCCGAGCTCTCCGGCGGCGCCGCTCGTGGTTGCGGCACACGGCCCGCTTCAGCAGGTGCCGGTGCATGCCTTGCACGACGGTGCGAAGTACCTGGCCGAGCGGTTCACCATCTCCACCACCCCCAGCGTCGCCGACTTCATCTGGCGATCCGGGCTGAAGCACGACGGCAGCGGTTCGTCGCTGGTAATCGCCGCGTCCGATGCCTCCACGCCCGCCATCACCGCCGAGGGTCATGCCGTGGCCGCACACCTCGGAGACGTCTCGTTGCACATCGGCGATGCCGCCACCTCGACCGCGCTCATGAGCGGAGCTTCAGGCGCCGCAGTGCTCCACATCGCCTGCCACGCCCTGTTCCGCCGGGACAACCCGATGTTCTCCTCGTTGCGTCTCGCCGATCGGTCGATACGGGCCAACGAGCTACTTGATCTCGATCTGTCGGGCTCGCTCGTCACGCTCAGCTCGTGCGACAGCGCCCGCAGCCACGCCGGCCACGGCGAAGAGCTCGCGGGGCTGATGCGCACCGTGCTCGGGGCCGGGGCGCGTACGCTGGTGGCGTCGCTCTGGCCCGCCGACGACAGGGCAACTCGCCAGGTCATGGATGAGTTCTATGGCGGATTACGTGCGCACGGGCCGGCGTCAGCATTGCGTTCTGCGCAGCTGGCCCAACTGGCGCGCACCCCGCACCCCTACCATTGGGCTCCGTTCGTCGTCATCGGCGGCCGGTGAGACCACGAGGACCCAGGACCGAGGATCCGTCATGAGCAGAATCCGTTCCACAACCCGACGTCGTGTCATGGCCGTGCTCGCTTTGATCATGGTTGCAGGCAGCGTCGACCTCGACGTCGGCCCGGCCGCGGCGCGCGACGTGCTGCCCCAGCCGATCGGAGTGATCGTCGGGCTCGTACCGGGCGAGTCGATCGAGGCCGTCGCGGCTCGCCACGCGACTACATCGATCGACGCCATCCCGGCGCTGTCGGCGTACCTCGTCACCTGGACCGATGCGCGAACCGCAGACCAGGTGGCCGACGAGCTGGCGCTCGATCCGGCCGTCGACTTCGCGAACCGCAACCTCACCACCCGGGCACCGGAGGTGGCGTTCTCCGGCCGCATCTACAAGTGGACCAGCGCACCGCCCAGCGATGTCGTCACGCAATGGGCGGCCGGCGCGATCGGTCTGGCCGCGGCGCATGCCACCACCACGGGTACCGGGGTCACAGTCGCCGTCCTCGATACCGGCATCGTTGCCGGCCCGGGCTTCGAGGGCGTGGTCGTGCAAGGCATCGACTTCGTCGATGGCGACATGGTTCCGGGCGACGATCTCGATGGCATCGATCAGAACTCGAACGGTGTGATCGACGAGGCAGCCGGCCATGGCACCCACGTCGCCGGCATCGTGCACATGGTGGCCCCAACGGCCCGGATCATGCCGGTGCGGGTGCTCGATTCCGACGGGAACTCCGACACCTTCACGGTTGCCGAGGCGATGCTGTGGGCCGGCGATCACGGCGCCAACGTCGTCAACCTGAGTCTCGGTCAGGCCGGGTCGTCCACCCTGCTCCGCAAGGCGACGGCCGTGCTGTGGAGCCGAGATGTCGTGGTCGTCGGCGCCGCCGGCAACGAGGCCCGCAATCGCGATTCGTTCCCCGCAGGGGCCAAGTGCGCGATCGGTGTTGCAGCGAGCGACCAGCAAGGGCGCCTCGCCGACTTCTCGTCCTACGGATCTTCTGTCGACGTCGCCGCTCCGGGTGTGGAGATCGTGAGCGTGTTCCCCTTCAGCGCGACGGGCGCTGCTTCGTGGAGCGGCACATCGATGGCTGCGCCGATGGTGGCCGGCGAGGTGGCGCTGCTCCGCTCGCAGCGCCCCGATCTGCGGATCGGCGCCATCGCACGTTTGGTGGTTACCAGCGGCGTTGCGCTGATCGATCCACCGGGGAGCATCGTCGGGATCCGGCGAATCGATGTGGCGGCAGCAGTCTCAAAGGCGGCCGGAGCCGTCACGAACACCGAGGAGTGCCTGCAATGACCACCGTCACAATGATCGACAGGCACCGTGCCGCGGAGCTCCTCGTCGTCGGGCCGCGGCTGGTCTGCTCTGGCCTTGCCGCTGAGCTCGGCGACTCGATGCACAGCGTCCGCCACGTTGTCGACCTCAGCGAGGCGGCGCGCTCGTTCGTCGATCATGGACGTCCCGATGTCGTGCTGGTGGTGATCGCTCCCCATTCCGACTCGATAGCTGCTCTCGCCCGGTTGCTCGAGTCGGCGGCGGGGGTGCCGGTGATCGCGGTTCTCGTCGAGCCCGCGACCCGCCCGGTCACTCTGGCGATCCTCGAGACCGGCGTGGCCGGCTTCCAGATGCTGGGCGAAGGGCCCGAGGCCATCGCCGCCGCGGTCGCCGCGGTGAGGCGTGGCCAGGCCGCATTGCACCCCTCGGTCACCAGGTGGTTGTTGGACTCGTGGAACGGCCACTCGGCGTTGCACTCCACCCTGACGGCCCGCGAGTTCGAGGTGTTGCAGTTGGTGGTGAAGGGTCTTCAGAACAAGCAGATCGCGCATCGGCTGGCCATCACCGAACGCACTGTCAAGTGCCACCTGTCGCGGGTGTACCAAAGCATCGGGGTGCGATCGCGCACCGAGGCCGCGTTGTGGCTGGCGCAACACGACGGGGTTCATGCCAGCACCTATCCGTCGGCGTCGTAGAGCTTCGCCAGCGCGGCGCGCAGGCTGTCGAGGCATCGGCTCCGCGTCGGGCCGAGGCTTCCCAGCGGCATGCCGAGGTTGGCCGCGGCCGACTCGTAGGTGGTCGTCGCGAAGTACAACTCGGTCAGGATCTTGCGACACCTCGGCGAGATCATCGTCAGGCCCTGATGGAGCCATTCGATGTCGGCTGCCAGGCGATGAGCGCCATCGTCATCGGTCGGGATCGGCTGGNNTTGGCCACGGTGGAGAGCCAGGCACCGATGCGATCGGGCGCGTCGATGCTGTCGATCGAGCGCAGCAGTGCCGAGAACGTGGCCTGGGTGACGTCGGCCGCGTCGTCGGTGGTGAGACCGAGGTTGAGGGGGATCGAGTAGACGAGGCGCTCGTAGCGTTCGACCAACTGGTTCCAGGCCCTTTGCTCGCCGCGCCGGCACCTGGCCAGCAGCGCCTCATCGTCCACGACGGCGAATTGTACCGATACTTGGTCGAGCACCCGGCCATTGCCACTTCGCCTGGCGTCGGGCCCATCCCGCATCCCGCGGAGCCGTCAAAGGACGTTTGGCCCTATCGCAACCCGTCAATGAGGTCAAAGGTGAGGCGCAGTTCATCAAGAGAACGGCGGCAGATGCACATGCGCAGCTCAGTGCGATCCACCATCGTGGTCGCGACCTGCACCGCGGCGCTCGTCGGATGCGGTGACGACACAGCGTGGGTCGATCCCTGGAGTTCGGCCAATGCCTGACCGGGATCTGGAACGCATCGCGGCGACGCTGCACAGGTTCGTGTTCCCGCGCAAGTTCGCCGTCGAGTTGTGTGCCGAGTGCAACTTGGCCTGCTCGATGTGCCACCACCCGAGCATGAAACGGCCCAAGGGCACGATGCCGTTCGCGCTGTGGAAGAAGTGCGCCGACGAGATCGCGGCCGCGTCTCCCAGGACGGAATGCTGGTTCTCGTTCTGCGGCGAACCGTTGCTGGAACCTGAGCTGCTGGTCGACTGCCTGCGGTACGGCCGATCCGTCGGGCTGAAGTCGCTCAACATCAACACCAACGGCATGCTTCTGACGCCGGACCTCGACGATGCCATCCTGGGGTCCGGCGCGCACCTGATCGTGTTCGGCGTCGACGGCTTCTCCAAGGCGTCGTTCGAGAAGTACCGGGTGAAGGCCGACCGCGATGTCGTGTACGCCAACGTCGAGCGTTTGCTGGCCGAGCGTGATCGGCGTGGCAGCGACCTGGCCATCCAGGTTCAGTTCATCGTGATGGATGACAACGCCGACGAGGTCGAGGAGTACAAGGCCCACTGGCTGGCGCGCAACGCCGTCGTGAAGGTGCGGCGCCAGCTCAGCTGGGGCGGCCAGTTCGAGACCGGTCTCGGGATATCACCGGCCGACCGAATCCCGTGCCCGTGGGCAGTGACGATGATGCACGTCTTCTGGGACGGTCGGGTTCCGCGGTGCCCCGGCGACACCGAGGGCGAAGAGGGGGTCGGCAACGCCTGGCACGACTCCCTGGCCAACCTGTGGGGCCAATTGGGCGCATACCGGGACCTGCATCTCGAGCGTGATTTCGACGCCTTGCCCGAGCGCTGCCACACGTGCACCGACTGGATGACGGGGGCCGCGGAGCGATTGCGTCCGAGGAACGACGACACACGTGTCAAGCCGGCCCGGCAGCGGCTGTCGACGCCGATGGTGCAGTGAGGACGCTCCACCTCTGCGGCGCAGGCAATGGCGAAGGAATTCGCCTGGCCATGCAGGTCAACCGGGTGAACGAACGCTGGCATCGGATCCTGCTGTTGGACGACGACCCAGCGAAGCACGGCACCACGCGCCTCGGTCTGCCGATCGTCGGGGGATTCGAACGTCTCCAGGAGGCCGATCCGAGCACCGATGAAGTGGTCAACCTGGTCACCCGCACCACCGCCGGGCGTGCCAGTGCACGCGAGAAGATCGCCGCGCATGGCATCGCCTTCGCATCGCTGGTGCATCCCGGGGTGGATCTGCTGGGGGCCGAGCTGGAAGATGACGTCACCGTCTACGCGAACTCATGCATCGGCGCGGAGAGCAAGTTGGCGCGATCGTGCGTGGTCCTGGTCGGTGCAGTGGTGGGTCACGGCACGCACGTGTCAGAGGGATGCATCATCGCTCCCAACGCCGTGATCAACGCCCGGGTGTCGCTTGGCGATCAGGTCTACGTTGGCTCCAATGCCAGCATCCTGCCCGATCTGCGCATCGGTGCCGGCGCAACGATCGCGGCCAACACCCTGGTCGTGGGCGATGTGCCTGCGGGCGCCACTGCGTTGGGGGTGCCGGCGACCATCGCCCAGGTGGTCGAGCGCGATCGATTGGAGCCGGCCGCGCCACCCGCGGCACCTTTCTCCGGGCAACACGATCGGTGCCGGCTGGAAGCCGAGATCTCCGCGGCGATCGGCCGCGTGCTCGTCCTGGCCGAGGTACCCCGCGGCGCCAACTTCTTCGACTTGGGTGGCACCTCACTGAAAGCAGTGCAACTGTCCCAACACTTCAACGACCACCTGGGCCTTCCGGCGCATCCGCTCGACTTGTTCAGGTTTCCGAGTGTGGCCGCCCTCGCCCAGCGCTTCGCCGGCTCGCGCCCGGCCACTCCCGCGGTTCAGGCAGCGCAACAACGAGCGGCGCTTCGACGCGCGCTGCAGCGACGGTGACCTTCCGGAGAAGGTAGCTGTGCACTCGTGTGTACCGAGCAGTGCAGCGTCGAAGTTGCGCGGTCTGGCCGTCTCGAATCGAACCGTACAAGTTCACCTGCACCGCTGGTCTACATCCCTACAGCCAAGTGCGCGGGATCGGCAGCCTCTCCCGAAGCCTGACGAAAGCATGCACCGGCTTGCTCAACGCCTTGCGGTTGTCGAATCCGCGGACTGCGGTCGGGGTCAGCGCCATCAAGGTGAGACCTGATGTCGCGTACAGCTCCGCGGTCAGCTTGTCGTATTCGTTGGCTGCGACCCGCCCGAAGTAGCGCACGGCCACGCCCGCAGTTGGATCGTCGGCGTGTTCGAGCGGCGACAGTTCAACGACTCCCTCGAGAATCACCGCCCGGTATGGCGGCGCCTCATCCTGAATCGTGAGGCTCACTCGTGGGTCTCTCAATAGCGCCCGATGCTTGGGTGAACCGGTGACGGTGCTCATCCAGAACGTGCCGGCCTGGTAGGTGTACCAGATCGGAACCTGGTGCGGTCGACCGTCGCCGCGC
>CXWL01003512.1_pt1 | contig 13530 bp, 13 predicted proteins | sample 590931 | NCBI WGS metagenome assembly CXWL01 (sample SAMEA3498368, study PRJEB10139) | groundwater metagenome | biome: water well; material: biofilm material | place: Germany | collected 2015-04-27 | reverse complement strand
CACGAGATAATCCAACGGTCCCCACGCCACGTCGCAGAGCAGTTGCCGCATGGCGGTATGGACCATAGGACCGCGCCAGATGAGGGGGGCGTCTTCAGGCATCAAGCTGCCCAGAGAAATGAAGCGGACACCATGGCGCACCAGTGGTGTGAGTCGATGCTCGGCTACTTTGGGCGCAGTGCGGTCGCCCATCATGATGGGCACATCCGGACCATACAGATCCGCGTCCAACAGGCCTACCTTTGCGCCGGTCATTCCCAATGCGACGGCCAGATTGACGGCGACGGTGGTTTTGCCCACTCCGCCTTTCACGCTGCCGACTGCGAGAATGTTTTTCACATCAGGCAAGAGATTCTGTTGGCCTGGGAATGTTGCCGCAGTCACCGTCGCCGTGAAGCGCACCTCGACCTGCTTGACTCCGGGTAGTCTCAAGAGCGCCTGTCGGCATTGTTGTTCAATGTCGGTTTGCAGAGGGCAGGCAGGAGTCGTCAGGTTCACGGTGACTCGAACAGTATCTTCACGAATCTCGACACCGGTAACCATGTTTAAGGACACGAGATCGCGGCCCAGCTCAGGGTCTTGGACATCCCGGAGTGCCGCAAGCACGTCTTCACCTGTGATCATCATCTTTACCTATTGAGCCTGATCCAATCACCTCGCACCACTCCGGAGGCAGATTTAAAGGGCCAGACCCCTTATCCACCGCCTCCCTTTTCTATCTTGCGCTTCTTGGACAGCGCTTCTGCCTGCACCACGTTCTTGCAATGCTCACAGACCCAGTGGCCATACAATAACGCCGGCCCCACCATTCCGCAGAGAAGACAATAGCTGGGTTCTTCGAACGGCGGTTTCTCCTCTTGTTTCCCTTCCGCGTTCTGATCCGTTTTCTCTGACTTCACCATCGTAGCCTCCGTTGTATCTCAAGCGACCATCGTGTGATGCCCTGATCTCTTATCCCCTACCCCTTCACACAAATGAGCGGTTCGAGCCTGGCCACTTTCCGCGCCAGGTGCGCGTCATCCGCCGCATCCACCACCTCACTGACATCCTTGTAAGCGCCGGGCGCTTCCTCGGCGACTCCCCGCATAGACGGGCTGCGAATCAGAATCCCGCGCGAGGCTAACTCCTTCACCACATCTCGACCATGCCACTGTCGAAGCGCCTGGTGCCGGCTCATACTGCGACCGGCTCCATGACAAGCAGACCCGAACGCCAGCGACATACTCTCTTCTGTCCCCACAAGCACATACGAGGCCGTGCCCATCGTTCCACCGATCAGTACCGGCTGCCCCACTGTTCGTAAGGCTGGGGGAATATCGGGATGGCCAGGACCGAAGGCTCTCGTCGCGCCCTTGCGATGGACGAAGAGACGAGTGGCCGTCCCGTCGATAACATGCTCCTCGACTTTGCAGGTGTTATGCGAGACGTCGTACAGCAACGAGAGGGTCGCTTGCGGCAAGAGGTCGGCGAAGACCTGCCTGACCAGGTGCGTGACGATCTGACGGTTGGCGAGGGCACAGTTAATAGCCGCCCGCATTGCCCCAAGATATTCTTGTCCCACTTCGGAGTGAATCGGGGCACAAGCCAATTCACGATCCGGCAATTCGATGTGGTGACGAGCTGCGATTATGACCATGCTCTTGAGGAACTCGGTGCCGATCTGATGGCCGAGTCCACGCGAGCCGCAATGGATGCTGACCACAAGGTCTCCTGCGCGGAATCCGAAGATTGACGCCGCTTCTGCATCGAAGACCTGCACAACCTGTTGCACTTCGAGATAGTGGTTCCCTGAGCCGAGCGTCCCCATCTCATCTTGCTGGCGCTTCTTGGCATAATCCGACACGCACTCCGGTTTAGCGCCGGACATGCGGCCATGCTCCTCGATGAATTCAAGATCCTCATGCGCCCCGTAGCCCTTGCCCACTGCCCAGCTTGCGCCTCCGGTCAGCATGGCATCCATCTCGTGCCGATCCAAGTGCACCGTCCCGGTGCTCCCTACGCCGGCGGGAATGCGGTGAAACAAGGACTCGGCCAGTTGTTCCTTCACCGGCTGAAGATCCTCGACGGTGAGTCCCGTGCGAAGCGCCCGGACGCCGCAGGAAATGTCGAAGCCCACACCGCCGGCAGACACCACCCCTCCGAGATCGGGATCGAACGCGGCGACTCCGCCGATGGGAAACCCATAACCCCAATGGGCATCGGGCATCGCATAGGAGGCTCGGACGATCCCCGGCAGCGTTGCGACGTTCGTGACTTGTTCGTAGACCTTCTCGTCCATATCGCGAACCAGGGCCTCGCTGGCATAGATCACGCCCGGCACCCGCATCTTGCCGTGAGGAGAGATATGCCATTCGTCGGGCCCTCGTCGTTTCAACAGGTTGAGATCCATCAATGCCTCATTTCTTAGTGCGATCTAGCAGATCTTCATAAACCATTTGGGGCTGGGGGGAAATACGCGACCGTAGAAAGCCATGACGGCTCCAGAAGCTCCCGCAGGCTGTTCAAAAAGGCCGTTCACCAAGGCCGCAGCAAGTGAAAAGGCGAGGCGTACGCTTCGGTACGTTGTGCCTCTTCGCGACGCGAGAACGCCGCTGGCGGCCTTTTTCAACAGCCTGCTACACATCCACCACACACTGCGCAACCCACCGCCCCTGCTCATCTCGTTTCACGGACAGCTCTGTGTATGTCGCACCTTTCACTTCGACAGCCGGTTGATGTCGCGCCACCTCGATCGACTCTCCCCACGCCGTTGCGTGCAGCGAATGGTCGTTGACACGAACATTGAATCGGCTGAACAACATTTTCCGCGTGGCCATTTCGTAGACGAGCGCATTCAGCCAATCGACCAGCAGCAACTCATCGTCGGGCGCCTCACAGACGATCGGTACCGATTGTGTCGGAGCGACAGACCCTAGATCCGTGATCACAGCCGTCAAAGCCAGCGCAGCGCTTTCAAACGCCGCCCCTTTGGTCGAACCGATGCCTCGCACACCGATATCGGCCTGATGCGGGAAATGTTCCCAGCTTCCTTGCATGGTCTCTGAACGAGGAGACTGCATGATTACTGGTCTTCGTAAAGATTGCGGATCGTCACGGAACGTTTTACTGCGGCTGTGCGTGAGTGCCACACCATTTCTTCTCTCACAGCCACTCCCGATGAGCCTTTTCCACCCTTTCCCCCCACATCTCACTCAGCGGGATCTCTGTGATGAAGTAGGCCCCTGGGTCAAGTTGTGGGAGGGCACGAGCGGCGGCGAGCATGACCCTAGCTGTCAGAATAGATTCGTCAAAGCGCGCTTCCAGGAGCAGATGGTGGTGTCCAAGTCGCCCTGGTGGGCCTCGTCGATCGAGCACCACTCCCCGCCCTTCCTGTTCCAGATCCGCGAGACTCTCCACAGGAAAGACCTGCGTGTCTTCTCCGAGAAAGAGCGGGTCGGCACGGATGGCTTGAGTGATCTTGTCCTGATCTGCCACCTTCTCCAATTCGACATAGACATACCGTTGCATTCTTCCATCGGTGGCTCGTACTTCGGCGCACAAGGCATCCTTCACCCCAACCACGCCTTGGGCCATTGTGGTGTGGCGGAGACTGATGCCGGTGTGATGCCGCGTCTCCGTCGCTCCGCCCGGCGTCAACAGGGCAAACCACGAGCGGAAGACCGACAGCGCGCCGGGATCCCAGCCTGCCCCCACGATGGCCGGTGCTCTATGATGGAAAGCCACCTTGTGGATTGCGTCCTTATGGGCATGAAGCGCCTCTCCATGCAGCGTGGCGCAGTCCACGATCGGAATTCCATGCTGAAGAATCTGATACGCGGTCTCCATGACGGTATTTGTCGGCACACAGAGGAGCGCTACGTCGACATCCCTCGCCTGACCGATGTGGGTAATCACTGGCATGGATCGGAGTGGCTCAGGGAGTTTCCCCTCCGCACTGGCCGTCCGACGCACGATGGCCGCCACACTGAGATCATGGCTCATGGAGATGAGTTCAGCGCAGACCTGCCCCACCCTGCCGAACCCAACGACTGCAAGGCGCAATGGTTTCACGGGTGACATCCTCTCCCTACTGCCGGACAAGAATTTTTGGCGCCCTCCGTTGAACCGGCAGGATCTGCATCCCCCTCCCACTGGGACAAGAACGGGAGTTCGGGGCATCTCCCGGCGCGGACCCTACCAGAGACCAAAGTTCACGTCCCTGAACGGGATCGTTTCCCATTGCTCGGTTTCCACATCCAGGATGGCAATTTGCAGATCCGAGGGGAAAATTCTCATTCCCTTAGGCCGAACCCAGATGTCAGCCTTCAAGGACTTGAAGTACAGATGGGGCCTGGCTTGGGCATAGTCTCGTTCGTTGAACAACTCAAGTAATTGCAATACGTCGGTAAACGTCATACTGTTTCCTTTCTTTCAGTCCATGGGGCCAACCAGCCATTGCTTGCGCAGGTATCAGCCCCTCGGAAACATTCAATGAGCAATCGCGATGCCGCAGCCTGTCCATCAACGTCTGCTACCGGACGACCCTCCATTTCGAGAGCAATGTTCACGAAATCAAATGACGGAGGGTATCAATAGGCAATCAGAGGCGATGTTTTCAACGCACCAGCCTGCGTGAACGTTGCGACCTTTCGCTACACCAACCAGACTCGTCTTGTAGCGGATTTCCCCATTTGGTTCACGACTGCCTCGAAACTGGCTATTAAATCTGGCACAGTCCGCGCACTACTGTCTGTCATGATGTGGAAAGGCCATACGAGAGGAAGGGGCAGAGGGAACCGCGTACGTCAGCTAATCATATTCGTGCTGATGATCTCGTGGCTGTTGATTTCAACCGCTTGCGTGGGACCGTTCCAGCAATGGGGAGAGGAAACGACGTTCCATCCCAAAGCCGCATCCTTCGACCAAGCCATGCTGAAGCAGGAGCAAGTCGCCGTCTTGAGCGCGATGGTGGGATTCGGATTGGAAGGGTATGCTCACCAAACAGCACGCTCCCTGGCGAGCGCCTTGACTCAGACGCGAATCCCCCTCAAATCCTTGACGGTCCAGGATACGCTGAACCGCATCAACATAGAAGGACTGACCGGGGAATACGCGGGCATGGTCTCCGGGTATGTCCGAACCGGCATCCTTGACCGGGTGGGGCTCGAAAAAATTGGACAGGCACTGCATGCCGCCTATGTCTTTCAGCCCATTCTAGCCTCGTTCAGCCAATCCATGTCCAGCCGGTTGTCGATACTTGGTCTCCGGATTCTGCAAACCCGCGTCACAGCCCTCCGCCTGACACTCCAATTATGGGACACGAGAACGGGAGAAATCGTCTGGGAATCATCCGGTGAAGCGACACTAGCCGGTGAGGATATCCGGGAGTCTCGTATCCCGTTCGATGAGATTGCCCGCCGGTTATGGTCGCACATGCTCGACGATCTGTTCACAGGTTTGCCGGCAGAATAGCATCGCTCAATCTCTCTCGCCTGATGTGAGAGCAAGCTGAACAGGTCAGCAGGCTGGAGTGCTCGGAACTCCGAACCTCGACCTTCAGCCTTCGGACTTCAGCCTTTTGACCCCACCCGTCTCGTGTGAGCCAAGTAACAGCAGTTGCAATGGAAATCTTCGAGAATATTAAACCCTGTCCTTCCTCCGCTGGCGCAAAGGGCGACAGGGTGACAACAATGTTGGGGCCTTTGTCTCCAGGAAAAAAACAGGACCCGGTTCCCGCATCTACCTCTTTCACGCTGGTAAACCCACGTTGGATCAGCAGGTAAATCTCGATATGGCTCCGCCTAACTTATCCGGCATATCAATTGCTGTTCTCCCGTAATGCAGCACACACCATAATAGGCTGGCGAGGGCATGAGGTATTTCATATCTCTTAAAGACACAATGCGGATCGCGACATCCTGCCGACCGATGGAAGGGAGTCTCCGGGCCGACGCGTCAGCGTGCGCGACCACTGACAGGGGATCAATGCACCGGATGGCCAGGGAAAAGATGAATCGTGAACGCTTAACCCGAGGAAGGAACTAACCATGGGATCAGCCAACGTTCGTTCGACAAAACCGGACCGGATCACACCGGCACCTCAGAAGCAGCTCCCAAGGCCGCCGGCGCAGAAGCCTCATGCCCTGCCGCTGTCGCCTTGCGAGGATCTGCACGTCCTGATCGCCAAGCGAGCCCATGAGCTCCACTGTGAGCGGGGCTATCGGCCTGAGTCGGCACTCGACGATTGGCTCGAAGCGGAGCGGGAAATACTTAGTCAGATCCCGCCTGTCTGAGGGGGTCATCTCATGAGTCTGATGGTTTCTATCAGACTCACGGCACAGTGAGCCTGTGCTTATTCATCCAACAAGGAGGTTGCACCATGGCAGAAGCGACGAAAGAGAAAGAAAATAAGGCCTTGACCACTCAGAAACCCGCCGAAATCATGCCGCGCGCCCAGGCAATGGAGCGGTTGTTTGAACGAATGATTGATGACATCTGGCGACAGCCGTTCCCGACTCTCCTGCGGCCAGAGCGGTGGTGGCCGGCCGAGACCGGCATGATGATGCGGATGCCCTCGGTGGACGTCTATGAAGAAAAGGACGACGTCGTCATCAAGGCAGAGATCCCCGGCCTCTCGAAGGAGGATATCAACGTCCAAGTCACCGACTCGACAGTGACGATCAAGGGAGAGAAGAAACGGGAAGAAGAGGTCAAAGAAGACGATTACTACCGGTGCGAACGGTCCTTTGGTTCGTTCACCCGGGCCGTGGCTTTACCCTGTGACGTGAAGGCCGATCAGGTGAAGGCGTCCTTTAAGAATGGGGTGCTTGAAGTCCGTCTGCCCAAGACCGAAGAGGCCAAGAAGAAAGCCATCACGGTCAAGATCGATTAAGGGCACGGCAAGATCGCTTTCCCGGATCCAGCGATTGTCGAGCGGGGAGTCCATCAGCGCAACTCCGGTTCTAGAAGGGCCAGGTTTTATGTCGTACGTCGGCGTGAATATCGGCGCCCTCACGGTGAAGGTGGCAGCGCTCCGGGGCGACGCCAGGAGCGCTACCGTGCTGGCCCATCAAGGCCGCCCGCTTGAGATACTCGACGAGGTGCTCGCCCGCCCGGAGTTCGCCGATGCGGAATACTTCGGTGTGTCCGGCCAGCTCGGGCATATTTCCGAAGTGGCTGCGGTCCAACGGGCGCTTCGCGAGGTGGACGGCACGTTTGACGCAATCGCGTCGCTCGGCGGGGAATCCTTCCTCGTCTATCTCCTCATGGACGGGAAAATCACAAATGTGGTGTCTCACAATAAATGCGCGGCGGGAAGCGGCGAGTTCTTCGTGCAGCAGATCGGCCGGATGGGACTGGGCATGGAGGAGGCGATCCAGCGGTCCTTCAGCGGCAAGGTCGTGCCGCTGGCCTCACGCTGCTCGGTCCATTGCAAATCGGACATTACCCACAAGCTGAACCGCAACGAGGCCACGCCCGAGGATATTCTCCACACGCTGCACGACAGCATGTCCAACAAAGTGATCGCGTTACTGGAGAAAGGCACGCGCGAACTGACGCGGGTTCTGCTGATCGGTGGCGTGACACGCAATGAGGCCATGCTGACTTCATTGCGCGCCAAGCTTCCGGCCACCGAGTTTGTGGTGCTGCCGGAGAGNNCGAAGCCTGGGGCACCGCCCTGCTCGTACGGGACTCACCCAGCGAGATGTCCCCGAAGATTGCGGCGCAGCCAGGCCTCGGTCGTCTCCCGCCGCTCCATCTCTATGGCGAACAGGTGCAAGTGATCCCCGCCCCGCCCCGGCAGGCTCCTCCAGACGGACCCCTGGTTTTAGGAGTGGATGCGGGATCGACGACGACCAAGGCCATGTTGCTCGACCCCTCGACGCACGCCGTAGTGGCTTCGCATTATGGGCGCACCAAGGGGAATCCCGTGGCAGCCACCCGCGAGTGTCTCCAGGCCCTCATCGAACAGGTGGGCAATCGCCAGATCGGGTTGATCGGCACAACCGGATCGGCCAGGGAGCTCGCCGGCGCCTACCTCGGCACCGAGCATGTCTATAACGAGATCTCGGCCCACGCAGCCGGCGCGACTCATTTCGATCCTGATGTGGACACGATTTTCGAGATCGGCGGGCAGGACTCCAAATATATCTATTTGCGCAACGGGGTGCCAATCGACTACGCGATGAATAACGCCTGTTCTGCAGGCACAGGTTCCTTCCTGGAAGAGAGCGCCCACAGCGATCTCGGCATCAACGTCTCGGACATCGCCGACCTGGCGCTGGCTGCTCCGTCCCCGGTCCACTTCAAGGCGACCTGTGCAGCCTTCATCAATTCCGATATTCGTCTCGCCCAGCAACAGGGCCATCCTCGTGACAACATCGTCGCCGGACTGGTGTATGCCATTGCCGACAATTATCTGAATCGAGTGAAGGGACCACGCTATGTGGGGAAGAAAATCTTCCTGCAGGGTGGCGTTGCGCTCAACCGAGCCGTCGGCTATGCGTTCGCCCACAGCGTCGGCCGCCAGGTCGTGATCCCGCCCAGCCCGGAATTGCTCGGCGCGCTGGGGGTTGGGCTCCTCGCCCTGAAACGATCAGACGCAACGTCTGGCCATACTGTCGATCTGCTCACCCTTGGAACACCGGAGATGAAGCTCGTCGGCCGATTTACGTGCGGGGCCTGCAAGATGTACTGCAGCATCGACCGGTTCGAGGTCGCCGGACGCCGGTTTCCTTTCGGAGGCCGCTGCAGCCTCTACGAGAATGTGTGGAAGCGAAAGGCCCGGACCGCAGCGGCTCAAGACTTGGTCGAAAAGCGCGCTGAAGTCCTCTTTCAAGTCACGCCCGCTCCGCCCGCCGCCACTCCAAAACACGAACGTGTGGAACGCACCTACTGGGGCGTGGGGCCCGCCTATGAAAGCGCGAAGGCGTTCGTTCGGGATTCACTGGGCCGTTCCAACGGCACAACGGTGGCGAGCGGCACCAGGATCGGCATTCCCAGGGCCCTGACGACCCACTCATTGTTTCCGCTCTACTCCACATTCTTTTCTCGTGTAGGCATGGAGGTCGTGCTCTCGGAAGTGGACCCGCGGGGGGATCTGAGTTCACATTCTGGGTTTTGCTTCCCTGCACAGATTGCGCACGGAGCGGTCTTGGATCTGGTCAAGAAAGGCGTGGACCTGATCTTCATCCCGCACGTCGTACGCATGCCCCACCCAAACCAATGCAAAGATTCGTACCTCTGTCCGATTACACAAGCCGAACCCTATTTTCTGGCCAAGGCGTTTCCCGATCGCCGCTTACTCTCGCCCCTGCTGGAGTTCATTAACGGCTACGAGACCTGCACCGCCATGGTCGACATGGCAGTGGCGGAACTGGGAATCGGGCGCGAGTTGGCCACCAATGCATGGGCGGCCGCTGTTCGGGCCCAGACAGACGCAGAACGCAAGCTCCGTGATCTCGGGAAACAGGCGCTTGACGCGGCAATCGCGGCGGGCAAGCCGGCCATTCTCCTCGCCGGCCATAGTTACAACGCCTTCACCCCTGAGGCGTCGCAATCCGTGGGGAAGAAACTCTCCAGCATGGGAGTCTCCGTCATTCCGGCCGACTGTCTGCTGTCAGCCGGCGAGGGACCCACCTCCTGGCACTTTGCCAATCAGATTTTGAATGCCGTCGGCATCGCGAAACAGCATCCCAACTTGTTCCTGCTGAGCGTGAGCAATTTCAGCTGCACCATCGACGCCTTCACCCATTCCATGCTCGCCTCAGAGCTGGGCTCGAAACCCTACCTGGTCCTCGAAATCGATGCGCACACTGCCGATGCCGGAGTCCAAACCAGGCTGGAGGCCTTCTTGGACATCATCCACAACTATCGGGAGGTGCAAACCGTCGGCGCATACCCCTTCACCCGGTGCCGGGTCGTTCCGGGCGGACGCGTCATCCGATCGAACGGCGAATCCGTACCGCTCACAGATCCACGTGTGAAGGTCTACTTTCCGAACTTCTCCCCCTACCACACCCGGACTCTGGCTCTGGCAGCCGGATGGCTCGGGCTGCACCCTGGCGCCCTCGTTTCGCTGGACCGAACCCAACTCGACAAGGGGCTGCAGCACACCTCCGGCCGCGAATGTCTCCCCTTGCCAATCTGCATCGGCCAACTACTCCAGATCCATGAGCATCGCCAGCCCGGAGAAATCGCAGGATTCTACATGCTCCAAGGCGGTGCACCCTGCGTCAGCGACGCCTATATGGGGTATTTTGAACGGTTCCTCACCGAACAACGGCTGACCGACCTGTTCCTCTTCAACCCCCAGCAGGATAACGATTTCCTCGGCTTCGACAAATACGTCCTCGCGAAACATCTATCCCCGGCAATCATCCTCGCGGACATTCTGGTGGAGATCGATCACGTCCTTCGTGTCGTGGGGCAAGAGGGTGCGCTCGATCAACTGCAGGACGAATGGGAACGGTTTGCCCTGGGGGCGAACTCACTCGACGGGTTCCATGCCGCCCTGCCTGCATTCGTGGAGCGGCTGGCGCATCTGCCGCGCACTAAAGATCCGCACACCTGCCCGCGCGTCGTCGTGGCTGGAGACTTCTTCACCCGATTCAGTTCGTTTTTCATGGACGGAGTGCGCGATCTCTATGCCGAACGAGGCATCATTCTCAAGCCGGTCGATCTGAGCGAACTGTTTCTTTATATCGCCTACCATCCCATGGCGGAAACAGCCGGCACCTGGGGCATGAAACCCGGCGGACTGGCCCTGGCCAAAGCCTGCACAAGGATATTTCAGCCGGAAGGGAAAGAGTACATTCAACATTGGATGGGCTACCGAACCCTGAAGCACGAGGAAGAGCGTTACCGCGGGCTCTTTCACGAGACCGGCCTGCTGGTGGCCGGCCCCAACGCAGTCTCGTCCATTTTCGAAAGCGGCGCCGAGCATGTCTCGCCCACAATTTATGGTGAACTCCTTCCGACAGTGGGCAAGGGACTTGAAGCAGCCCATGAGGGCTACGATGGCATGCTTGTGATCGGACCGTTTAACTGCCTTCCCTACCGGATTTCAGAAGCCATTCTGAAGCCGCTCAGCATCCAGCAAGGCATGCCCATTCTGACTTACGAGAGCGACGGCTATGCCGTTTCCCCGTCAGTGCTTAGACAGGTGGACGTCCACATCCAGCAGGTGCTCGAACATGCAGCGCGAAACCACGTGCCGCAAGGGTAACGCGACGCCTGAGATAAATGTCCCATCGCCAAGCGAGGAATTTTGTCATGATCACCTCAATCGCCTTCACTGTCTATCCGGTCTCACATATGGAACGGACCCGAGCCTTCTATGAACATGTGCTTGGCTTGCACATGAGCCACAACTATCAAGACGTTTGGGTGGAGTACGATATCGGCGATGCGACTTTTGCCATCACGACGACGGAGATGGGCCATACCCCCGGAGCAAAGGGAGCCGTCGTAGCCTTTGAAGTATCAGACCTGGATGCCTTCGTGCACAAGATGAAGGAGCGGGCTGTGTCGTTCGTCACGGAAGCGTTCGACACGCCTGTCTGCCGGATGGCGGTGATCGAGGACCAGGACGGGAACCACATCACGATTCACAAACGGCACGCGTGAGGGCAGCGCAGTTGAACCGGGAGTGGTAATCCCTGCCTTGGCTGTACAAGAACCAGCTACCTGATCTGCCCCCGATAAACCAGGTCAGGTCCGGAGTTAGGATTTCCGGCTGACGAACGGAGGGGCATGGCACGGAATCGATTTACCGCGGAAGACATCATCAGCCATGTATGGACTGAGAAGATTGAAACAGGCAACGGCCTGGGGATCGTGGACGCCTGTCGGAAGCTGGGCATCACCGAGCAGACGCATTATCGTATCGGTGGAAGTAAGAGCATGGCCGGTTGTGTATCGATCAGGCGAAACGGATGCGAACCGACTGCGGATTTAGATCATTGCCCTCGCGCGTGAGTATAACCGCTATGGGTAGCAGCGACCTGCCCCAGAAACCCGCAGGGTCATACCAAACAGTGTGGCGGCGTGACCGAACTAGCCTGGCGGCCTACCAACTGGAAACAGCTCGCTCCCCCCGTCTCCACCTCCCGCTGGCTCAACGACACCCCGAAGAACGGCACCCCTCCCGCTCAATCGTAAGAAGGGGGAGTCGCACATTCTGGCGTGCCATCAATTGGTTCTGTCGTATGGCCACCACAAAATCATAGCCGCCCCCAACGCGAACACGCCAACTAAGGCGCCAAAACCCATTGCGATTGCCAAGATAGCCTCCTCGGTGATGGTAGATTCAGCTGATGTCACTGTTGTGAGAAGCAGCGGCTATGCCAAATCTGATGAGCACCAATATGCAATGAATGGTGCGCCAATTAGAAAATTGATTGGGAGGAATGCAGCGCCCTGGGGAAATCTACCCCACAGATCCAAACCAGCTGGAGCGTTTCTCATCACCGCTCTGCGACTGGTTGCTGCCCGATGGGAATGTCAATCAAGAACTCGTCAAGCAAGGTTGGTGCTGGTGGTATCGGAAGTAAGCGCAGGGGGATATCGCCGAGGAAGACCGGCGTCCTTTTGCCACAACAGAGTTGCGGCATCTGTAGCGTATTTCTACAAATATCCGCGATGATCCCTTCGTTGGCCAATTTCAAGTCCTGAAATTTTCTACAAGTGGACGGCGGATCGACGTTCTAGTTGCATGGTCCCATTCTTGCCATTGAAATCATACGTGCCAGTCAAGAAGCATATCGATTTGTATTCAGCCTACAGAAGGAAAGGCTCATGCCATGAGAACGAAGCTATGCTCGCTTTGTTTTGTTTTCGCCATTGGATTCGTGACCCTGACGGCCCCCCTCGCGACCGCCGCAGCAGAGACCATCCAGCGATCGATGCGAGGCACAGTGACGGCGACAAACACTGCCGTCGATCCTCAGACGATCGTCGTGACAGTCGTGCTGCCCAGTAAGGAAGAGTTGATTGTTGGAGCTCGTGTCCCAACTGACACCAAGATCACGCGAGGCACGAGAGCTACCAAATTGGCTGACCTTAAAGTGGGAGAAACAGCCGAGATTATATACCTGAAATCACCTGATGGTTTGATTGCACGATCCATTCACCTCCGATAACCAAGGAGTGCCCATGTCAAGCCGGTGCAACCTGTCCTATTTCCGTTTCTGCCTCTGCCTGCTTGTTGTTGCGATGCTGTCCGGCTGCGCAAGCCGGAAGATCGTCACGACGGTAGAAGACCAGAATTATGTCCCGGCACCGGCGCCCCAAGCCAAAGCGCCTGTGTCGGAAGCGAAGGTTTCCCCACCGGCACCGGTCCAGATTGGAAAGCCTACGCCTCCGCCTGTGACGAAAGAAGTACGGGTCGAGGAACAACCGATTGCCCCCACACCCCCGTCGAAGCCGCCGATGCCTCAAGCCAGGCCGATACCAGAACTCTCCGATATCTTTTTTGACTTCGACCGGTTTGTGATTCGCGATGATGCTCGATCCGGGCTGGAAGCCAATGCCGGTGTTCTGAAGTCGCAA
>CXWL01131226.1_pt1 | contig 13532 bp, 11 predicted proteins | sample 590931 | NCBI WGS metagenome assembly CXWL01 (sample SAMEA3498368, study PRJEB10139) | groundwater metagenome | biome: water well; material: biofilm material | place: Germany | collected 2015-04-27 | reverse complement strand
ATTTATAGCTGTAAAAATTTTTGTAGGCTGGTCATTTTGAATAACAATATCTGCAGTTTCAATAGTGGCATCGCTTCCTAAACCACCCATTGCAATTCCTGCATCGGCAAGGGCAACTACTGGCGCATCGTTAACCCCATCGCCCACAAAGGCAATTTTTAAGTTTTGAGATTTTAATTCCTCAACTTTTTCCACTTTGTTTTCAGGCAACAAATCGCCATAGGCTTGATCGATATTTAATTCTTTTGCAACAGCATCTGCAACGGCTTGTTTATCTCCCGAAAGCATTACGGTTTTGATGTTTATTTTATGCAAACTTTCGATAGCTGTTTTTGCATCTTCTTTTATTTCGTCAGCAATTAGAAAGTATCCTGCATATTTTTGATTGATGGCAATAACTATTATTGTAAATGGTGTGTTGTCGATTTCAGCATCGTAACTGATATTGAATTTCTTCATTAATTTTACATTTCCTGCCAATATTTCTTTTCCTTCTACATTACCTTTCAATCCGTGTCCTGCAATTTCTTCGACATCGGTAACTGTTACCTCTTTTTCTGAACCTTTGGCATATTCAATAATAGCAGTTCCTACCGGATGTGTGGATTTGGTTTCTAATGCTGCTGTGAATTTTATTAAATCAGCTTCCGGAATATCAACGGCTACCACTTTTTGAACTTTAAAAACGCCTTTGGTCAGCGTTCCAGTTTTGTCCATAACTACTGTTTGAATAGATGCCATTATATCTAGAAAATTCGAGCCTTTTACTAAAATTCCATTTTTACTTGCTGCACCAATACCTCCAAAATATCCCAAAGGAATAGAAATTACCAGCGCACAAGGACAGGAAATAACCAAGAAAACTAAAGCTCGGTATAACCAATCGTTGAAGATATAATTTTCTATGAATATCATTGGAACTAAACAAATACAGATTGCCAAAAACACAACTATTGGGGTGTATATTTTAGCAAATTTTCGAATAAATAGTTCGGTAGGTGCTTTTTTAGCCGTGGCATCTTGCACCATCTCAAGGATTTTTGACAACTTACTATCNNGCAAGAACGGTTTCTCCTTTTTGTTTTGTATCTGGTTTGCTTTCTCCTGTTAATGCTGCTGTGTTTAAGGAAGCATTATCTGAAAGTAATTTTCCGTCGAGTGCTAATTTTTCTCCTGGGCGTAATTGGATTATTTCTCCAATGACAATTTCAGCTGCTTTTTTATCAATAGTATTGCCCTCTTTGATAACTGTAGCGGTATCTGGTCTTTGATCCAACAATAATTTGATGTTGTTTTTTGCTCTTTGAACTGCCAGTGTTTGAAATACTTCGCCAACGGCATAAAATAGCATTACGGCAACACCTTCGGGATATTCACCAATAGCGAATGCTCCGATTGTAGCAATACTCATTAATAGGAATTCTGAAAAGATTTCGCCTTTACGTATGCTTTCAAAAGCTTCTTTTATTACCGGAAAACCAACAGGAGCATAAGCTACTACATACCAAGAAATACGGACCCAGCCAGTGAACCAAGTTTGTGGAAAATAATTATCAAAACCAATAGCAATGAGTAATAGCACAAAACTTATAACTGCTGGCAAGAACATTTGAAACGTCGTTTGATTACCGCCTGAATGGTCGTGTCCGTCATCATCCGAATGCTCATCGTGATTGTGCTGGTCCTTTACTATTTTTTTAGCCTTTGTATCATCGTGTTCGTTGCTACAACAGCTTTCTTTTTTAGTTTTCTTTTTTACCTGCTTATCTGCCATTTTATTTATTTTTTCTTCTTGTGAACAGCAAGTCATTTTACCTTGAGCATCATAAGTGTGCTTGTGTTTTGGATCTGTATTTTTCATTTTTTAATCATTTTAAATTAATTAAGAATATTTTATTTAATCATTTTCGTTTTCCTTACCGTGTTTTATTATCATATTTTGCTTCCATTTTATATACCATTTTTGATGGTGTAATGAAAGTAGAAAATACAATGCGCAAGCACCTATTATAGCTATAATAAACATATCTAATCCTACCGCAACACCAACTGCTGATGTACACCATACGGTTGCTGCTGTTGTTAATCCGTGTGATGTTCCTGCAGTAGAATTGCGATAAATAATTCCAGCACCTAGAAAACCAACGCCTGTTACAATATTTGCAATTACTCTTGAAGTATCCGCTGGGTTATTTACCAAATGGGCTGTAATAGCTGTAAACAAAGTTGCGCCAATACATACGGCTGCATACGTTCTTATTCCTGCATCTTGACAGTGTTTTTCTCTATCTAAACCAATAAATCCTCCTAATAAAAAGGAGACAATCAGTTTGGAAACAATAATTAATTCTGCATTTATATCCATAATTTATATATTACATTATATAAAACGATTTTGGCTTTTCTACAATTGGTAAATCTGTATCGCCTATCAATTCTTTAATATTTATTTCTATTGTTATTGCAAGACTTGTCATTGGAATGTCGGTTGTTACATTTTCGAACGGATCTTGTAATATAATTGCCGTTCGTTCTATGGCTATAAATATTATAGGTATCAAAGCTGTTAAAAATATTTCTACTAAAACATATTTATCATCTAACCCAAATGGTAAAAGCGTGGCAAAAACATAAATAAAAAAATGTACCAATAAGCTGTATGATTTTGGAAAAACGGTGTTTTTAATACGTTCGCATTTTCCCATAGAGTCGCACAAGCGACTTAAAGTACTGTCAATCTGTATTTGCTTGAAATCGCTAATTTCTAGTTTAGATAGTGCTTCACTATGTTGATTAATTATTGCATTTGGGATGTTGTTTTTTGATAATTTATGTTCTTTAACATAGTCGTATACTTTTTTTGAATACGATAATTTTCGCAACGATTCTCCTAAAACATAACACCAAATTATTTGACGGTACGCAAAATCCTGCACAATTTTAGTGTCTTTTTCTGGTAAAAATTGCTTTACTTGACGTATTAAAGTTCTTGAATCGTTTACTATTGCACCCCAAATTATTCTTGCTTCCCACCATCTTTCATAAGCTTGGGCTGTTCTAAAAGCCAGTAATAATGATAATGCAGTTCCGATTATGGCACTCATAGCAATTGGTATTTCTATTTTTGACAGAAAACCGTACTGGTCAGCAATTCCTACTACTATAGCATAGATTAGAATGGCAGTTATGTCAAATTTTATTTGTTTCAAAAATGTGAATATTGATATTCTTTTATTTAATAGCATAAATTAATTTTTTAATTATTTAGACAAAATCCATCTAGAACAAAAACATAATCATTTATAATTAATTACTTTGTTTCATCTTACCATTTTTGAATCGTTCACTCGCAGTTTGGTAATAAGAAACAGTTAATTTTTCTAAATCAATTAAATTTTTATTTTCTATTTTTTTCATTATTTTCTTTTCTGCATCCCATATATAATTATTTACTTTTTTTCGGTCATTTATTTCTGTAAAATATTTATTCTTTAATAATCCTAATGTTCTATAATTTCCAATTAAAGCTCTTTCTTCATTAGGTTTCATTATATTAATATCTTTGCCATAAAGTTCTGTTTGATAATTCCAATTCAAATATCCAAATACTGTTGGCATTAGGTCAATTTGCGATACAAGTTTATTGATTTTTTGTTTTTGATTATTCAAATTGTAAATCATTGCTGGAATATGATGATTTTCAATATTTATTTCCCATTTACCAGCACTATTGGCACAATGGTCAGCAACAATTACAAAAATTGTATTTGAAAACCAAGGTTTTGTTTTCACTTTTTTGATATATTGTCCTAAAGCAAAATCAGTATATTTTACTGCACTTTCTCTACTTCCTTGTACCATATTTATTCTTCCATTAGGAAATGAATAGGGTTTATGGTTAGATGTTGTCATTATAAATTGAAAAAAAGGTTTGTTTTTTTTTGAATTTATATTGGCATATTTTATAGATTGAGTATAACTATCTTCATCACAAATTCCCCAAGCATTTTCAAATGTTACTTCGTTGTCTTCTATTGCAAATCGTTTTGTTTTAATATTATCAGATAGCGGATTTCCTCTGTTTCTATCTATTATATTAAACCCTTGACCGCCAAAAAAAGTGTTCATATTATCAAAATAGCCATCGCCTCCATATATAAAACTTAAATCATAATTTTTCTTTTTTAATATCGTAGCTATTGAAAATATACTTTCATTATTTGGTCTTCTTACAATACTGTTTCCTGGTGTTGGTGGAACGCAGAGAGTGAGTGCTTCCATACCTCGAACAGTTCTTGTACCTGTAGCATACATATTAGTAAAGAATATGCTGTTTTTTGCTAATGCTTCATAATTAGGTGTTAGATTTTGTTGGTTTCCAAATTGTTTTAAAAAATCGGCACTAAAACTTTCAATAGCAATTAAAACTATGTTAGGGGCTTGTTCTTTTGAGCCACTTACGTTTCTTGTAATCGCATCTTTTTCTTGATTTGTAAATTCTTGATTGTTTTGAAGCAATTCCTTTTTTACTATTTTATATGCTTCTTTGTTAGGCAATGTTTTATAAAATGTTGTATAATCTAACTCGTTTGAATGCAATGCTGAAAAAAAAGAGAAAACACCATTTTTGCTTAATTCATTTTCATAATTATTGATGCTCCATTCTGCAAGTTTATTTTTTGCAAAAAAAGCGAAAAGTAATGTTACTAGTAATAAAGGTAAAACATTAAAAAGCCTTTCTTTAAATTTTGGTTTTTCTGTGAATGTTTCCCTAAAAACATTTTTCTTCTTATAAATGACATATATAATGAAGATTAAAGTAAATAGAACCAAAATTATTAATGGGATTGGATAGGATTGATTTATATTTTCAAAAACTTCGTAAGTATATATTAAATAATCAACAGCAATAAAGTTAAACCTTGTATTGAATTCCTCCCAAAATGGAAATTCCGCAACAAAAGAAAAAATACTAATGAATAGTAAAATACCCATTAAAAAATAAGTAATTACCTTATCAAGTATGCCACCGACAAGTTTTGAAGGTAAAGCAAGTAGATATGAATAATAAATTGTAGAAAAAAACAAAGCTACTGATAGGTCAAAGAAAAATCCTAAACTGAAAATTTTGATAATTGAAATAAGAGAAAAATCAATATCATCAAATGATAAAGCATAAAGGGAAATTCTTATCCCGAAAGAAATCAGAACATAAGTTGATATAAATGAATATAGTAATGAAAATCGTTTGTTAAATATATTTTTCATTTTTTTAAATTGTATTTTTAGTTATGAGAATCCAGAGACCATTTCTCCTTCATCTTTTATTAAAAGAAATGTACTTCCTAAAAGCATTGCCTAATCGGTTCTACTGCCTTGAAATAGTTTTCAAAATCATCAATGATACTGGCAGTTTGGGATAGGTTTAAGTTTTTTAAAGACTTCATTGCAGATGTTGGGTATTTCTTTCGTTTTAGAATGTTTGTAACCTTTTTATTTTTACTATATATAAAACATAAGTATTTGATTTTAAATAAAAAGAACTATTTATTCCCAAAGTTGTGGGATTTTTTTCCTCTGTTTTTTATTAACCCATTTATTCAATTTATAGGAAAGATAAGCTGATCCGCTTCCTATGATTGCGCCAGCTAACACGTCACTTGGATAATGAACACCCAATACCATACGAGAATAGCTTACTGCACTTGCCCACGCAAACGAAGGAGCAATAATGTACCATTTTGGATACGCCATACTCAAGGAAGTGGCAGTTGCAAAAGCTAAAGAAGCGTGCCCTGATGGGAAAGAAGGTCCGGTTGCTGTTGTAACTTGCTCAATATCTGGATAAGTTACAAATGGTCGTTCTCTATTTACTGTTTTTTTTAAAGCAAATGTTATAAATCCTGAAGCCAAAAAGGCTTCTCCAATAAAAATAGCTTTCTTTTTGACTGTACTATCTTTCATTATCAATCCGACAGAGTACATAATAATTGGAGTTCCAATACTTACAGGAGCTAGACTATTTGTAATTCCTTTTGATGCTGGATCCAGTGATTTGTTCCTATTATGATTTATGTTTCTTAAAACATCAATGTCTAAATTCTGGGCATTTGCAAAGTTTATGCAAAAAAACAACACCGCTAAATTGGTTATTTGTAACAAATTTATTTTGTTTTTCATTCTTCTGTCTTTTTAATCAAAATTTTTATAATGCAAATGGATACAGAAAACAATACTCATTTATGTTCTACTTTTTAATGCTTGTGCTCTAGATCGTGCGAACAGCCGTTTTATTTATCTTCGGCAGACATTTCTTTCGCTTTAGCGTTTATGAACATCATCAGAATGATTTTCTGAATCATTGTGAATAGAACAACCTGATTGTTTGTTTGGTGATTTATTTTTTCTTCCTGTCTGCACCAAAGCTGTTTACTGTTTGCATCATATTTGTGTTGGTGTTTCTTTTTTAGTTATTTATGATTATGTTCTAAATGGTTTTTATTTTCTTCGTGTTCAATTTTTATTAATGACATTTTGCAAACAGGACATTTTCCAGAAATGTCATAAAATTTCCCTTTTTCACATTTCATAGGGCATTCGTAGACTATCTTATGGGCTTCTGCCTTTTTGTGAATATGAACCTTTTGTACTTTTTTCTCTTCTTTACAGGAAAAAACAATCGTCATTATTGCAATATTTATAATTCCTAGTATGATTAATTTTTTCATCAAATTAGATTTAAAATGTTTCTTAAATTATATAAAAGAGAGTGCAAATAGGAATTATTTAAAACCCTAATTTGATCCTTCGTTAATGTTATTATGAAAAAATGGTAGCCATTCCAAGCAAACCTGAAAGCATTAATACACACTTCCAACAATTGAGTCTTTTGTTCATTTTCTAAATTTTTTATATTAAATAGTTATTTAAAACTGGCAATACTATTAATAGTCAGTGCCACAATAATTGTATTGAACGCAAATGAAATTAGACTGTGCAACAAAACAAATCTTCTGATAACCTTTGAGCTTACTTGGACATCTGAAACTTGAAATGTCATACCAATTACGAATGAGAAATAGGCGAAATCAATATAATCAGGCTCCTCCTTACAAGGAAATTTGATACCTCCAACATTACTACCCGTTTTTAATTGATTATGGTCGTGATATAAGTGTGCATACCGAATTGTAAAAATTGTATGAAGCAATGTCCACGACACTAAAATGGGCGATAATGAAACGATTGCATCAAATATTCTGTTAAAGGACGATTCTTCTGTACCTTTTAAAAGAAGTAAAGTACCAAACAAACTAACACAAACAGCAATGAGCACTATCGTAAAAATCACTTTAAGTCCATCATCCTGACGATCTACCACCTCACATAGATCTTTATTTGTGGTAGTAAAAAACAATGCCCAGCTAAATATAATTAGAGAAAGACAAAAGATATCCCAGGATAAAATTATCCTGTTTTTAATATCAATTTTAAAAAACAGTAAAATGAAATACAACAATAATGATAAGGTAAGACAAATTATTATCTTTTTTATTCCGCTAGTATTTCGCAGAAAACTATATTTTGTTGTTTTCATATTCAGCAATTAATGATTTTTCTAATATTATTTTGGGGGCATAGTCTTCATCAATTAATTTACTATCACAACCGCCAATACAAATAATACTAGCGGTTTTAGATAGTCTTAAATTTTCTAATTGCCCATAACGTTTTAGGATATTTTTTATCACACTTCGTTCGATTCGAGCTATTGTTGTGAATAAAATTTACTAATGCTTCTTAAACTACTTATTAATGTGTATGCTCACCGCCACCTTTCATAGCAGACAGTAAATAAAAAGCTCCTTTAATTACAATTTTTGCATCGGCAGGAATTGCTTCAACAAATTTCACTTCGGTATACCCTAAATCTGTTGTTCCTGGTACAACTTCTATTGCTTTGAAATGTACTTCGTTGTGTCCTTCTTCCTCGCCAACAGCTTCTTCAGAATGTGCTTCGCCTTCTTTGTGTTCGTGAGCTTCTGCTTTTTTACCTGTGGCTTTTTCTTCGTGTTCTTCTTGGATATAGACAAAGTATTTATCTCCATTTTTTACAACAGCATCTTTGGGTAGGGCAGGGACGGTTGCATTTTTAATATTGATATTGGCAGAAACATACATTCCAGAAATTAAATCTTTGGAATCAGCTGGATTAATTTTGGCGTGAACAGCAACGGTTTTGCTTTCATTTGAAAAGGATTTATTGATACCAAATATTTTTCCTTTAATGGATTTGTTTCCTTGATTAGTCAAAATAAAGTCTATCGTTTGCCCCACAGAAATTGATTCCAAATCTTTTTCATAAACGTTTAAGTCCAAGTGCATCTGGCTATTATCCACGACTTCAAAAAGGGTTATTCCTGTTTCGGCAAATGCTCCTTTGGCAATGCTGATTTTTCCAACATAACCGGATATTGGTGAAACTATCGGTACCAAACTTGATCCGCTTGTACTCATATTCAGGGCTTGCAATTTGTTTTTTGCAGCTTTTGCTCTGGCTCTTTCAACAGCTAGTTTTGATTTTACTTCCTGAAGTACTTTTCTAGGGTTTACATTTTCATCAGTTAATGTCTTCTGGCGATTGTATTCTAATTGCAGGTATTCAATATTGGCAACAGCCGAATTATAATCTTCCTGCATTCCAACTACTTCTAAATTTTGAATAGTTGCCAGTACTTTTCCTTTGTTTACATACGTGCCTTCTAAAACAAAAATATCCTTAACCGTTCCTCCAATTAAGGTTGAAATGTTAGCCATATTTTGTGGTGGAACTGTCGTATATCCATTGGCTTTAATCACTAAATTAAGATTCCTGTTTTCTACAGAACCTGTTTGAATACCAACTGTTTTGAATTGTAAGGCTGTTAATGCTACTTCGTTTTCTGATTTTTCTTCTTCGTGACCTGCTTCTTCTGTTTTCTTTTCTCCACAAGAGGTGAGAAGTAGTAAGAATAAAGTATTAAGTATTAAGAAAATTTTGAATTTTGAATTTATATTTTTCATTTTGAGAAATTTTATTTGTTAGAAATAGATGGAAATTGCAATTGAATAGCACTTTGATTATAAGCATTGGTAGCTTCGGCATTTTGCTTTTTGATGTCGATAGCCTGATTCAAAAAACTGATGTAATACCAATAACTCATATCACCATTGGCATAACTTTTTTGAGCCGTTGCAATTATTTGTTCTGCATATAGCAAACCTTCCTTTTGATAATAATCTAATGCTTTTTGTTGCTTTTCGAAATCATTTTTCAATTCCTGCATTTGTAATTTCAAAGTCAATTTATTTTTGTCTAATTCTAATTGGGATTGCGAAATACTGATAGCAGATGCTTTAGCTTTAGCTGAATTTACCCCACCAAATAAAGGAATTTGTAAACCTGCCGTAAACCCTTGAAAATAAGATTTGGTATCAATGGTTTGTCCAAAATAACCTAATCCTAATTTTGGTGTTCGCAATGCTTTAAAAGTATTGGCTTCTTTTTGATACACCGAAATTTGCTGTGTATAATAATCGGTTACCAACGTTTCTACTTTGGATTGGTTTTCATTCGGTTGAAATGAATATTGCATTGGCGTTGTACTATCGGGTACAATATTCTCTTCCGTTTGAATAAAAAATTGTAATTGTTTTTGGTAAATTGCCAAATCAAATTCGAGTTGCGCTTGCTGTGTTTCTATTTCTTTTGACTTTGCTTTGGCACTGATTACTTCAATTTTTCCGCTTTCGCCTGTTTCAAAACGTAGTTCTGCATTCTTTAGGAATTTAGAATAAATTTCCAATAAATCTGCATTTAGTTTTTGTACAGAAACACCATATAAATATTGATAGTAGGCGATTGTTACTGCTTTTTCGATTTCATATTCGGATAATGCTTTTCGTTTTTCAGCTAGTTTCACCAATTCTTCCTGCAATTGACGATTGGCTTTTGTAATTCTTCCAATTGGAAAATACTGCTGTATCGAAACATTGCTATCATAATATTTACTATTGAATTGCCCACCCTGATATTGCACTTGCAAAGGATCTGCTTGAAATGCTGTCTTTTTCAGAACCGTTTGTTTCTCAATTTCCTTATCAGCAATCTTTAAATCAATATTATTGGTTTTTGCAATTTCGATAGCTTTTTGTAATGAAATAGGCTGGCTATTTTGAGCAAAAGAAAAACTACTTATCAATAAAACTATTAGGGTAACGATTGGTGTTTTTATTTTTCTTCTTGCTTTAATTCCTTTTTCAAACAATAAATAAAGTATTGGTAAAACAATCAACGTCAATAATGTAGCCGATAATAATCCTCCAATAACAACCGTTGCCAATGGTTTTTGTACTTCAGCTCCACCGCTGGTGGATAATGCCATTGGCATAAATCCTAAAGACGCAACAGCAGCTGTCATTAAAACAGGTCGTAACCGTGTTTTTGTACCCATTAAAACTCTTTGTAATGGATCGGTTATTCCTTCAGATTTCAATTGATTGAAATAAGAAATCAATACAATTCCGTTTAACACTGCGATTCCGAAAAGGGCTATAAATCCAATTCCTGCCGAAATACTGAAAGGCATTCCCCTCATCCATAGTGCGAAAACACCTCCAATGGCTGATAATGGGATGGCGGTAAATATTAGCAAAGATTGTTTCATACTATTGAAAGTAAAATATAGCAGCACCATTATTAATGCTAATGCAATAGGTAAAGCAACCGAAAGTCTTTTAGTAGCTTCAATCAAGTTTTCGAATTGTCCTCCATAAGTAACATAATAACCTGGGGGAAGTTTGAAATCTTTATCAAGTTTAGCCTGAATTTCTTCGACAACGCTTTTTATATCTCGACCACGAACGTTTAATCCAACAGTAATTCTACGTTTACCATTCTCACGAGAAACCTGAACAGGGCCTTGCTCATAAGAAACCGTTGCTACTTGTGATAGTGGTACTTGTTGTCCGTTTGGTAAAGGAATAAATAGATTACTCACATCTGTAATATCTGTTCGGCTAGCTGCATCCATTCTCACCACTACATCAAATCGTTTGCTTTCTTCATAGATTTTACCTGCGCTTTCTCCTGCAAATGAAGAGCGGATGATTTGGTTGATATCGGTAATATTCAAACCATATAATGCAATTTTATTGTAATCGTATTTTACAGTAATTTGCGGTAAGCCTGTTACTTTATCTGCTTTTAAGTCTCCAATNNTCACCAAAAATTTTAATGGCTATATCACTTCGGCTTCCGGTCATTAACTCGTTGAATCGCATTTGAATTGGTTGTGAAACTTCAATATTAGCACCTGGAATGGCTTCCATTTCTTCTTTCATTGCATTGGCTAAATCTTCCCAATTGTCGTAATCACCTGTCCATTCACTTTTGTCTTTAAGTACAATAATCATATCCCCACTTTCTATAGGCATTGGATCCGTTGGAATTTCACCACTTCCAATTTTGGTTACTATGGTTTTAATTTCGGGAAATTTAGCTTTTAGAATTTTTTCATATTCTGTGGTTGTTTTTACCATTTGCGAAAGCGAACTTCCGGTCATAATTGTAGCATTTAAGGCTAAATCTCCTTCTTCAATTGTTGGAATGAATTCGCCACCCATATTTTGAAAAATTACTAGCGCCAATACAAATAGACCTAATGAAATTGCCAAAACTGCTTTTTTGAAACGCAATGCTTTTTCTAAAAACGGGGTATATATTCCCTCGAACCAAGCCATCATTCTATCACTAAAATTGGTTTTGTGTTCTGTATTTTTGGATAAGAACATCGCACTCATCATTGGTACATAAGTTAAAGACATAACAAATGCACCTATTACTGCAAATCCTACTGTCATTGCCATTGGTCGGAACATTTTACCTTCTGTGCCAACTAATGCCAGGATTGGCAAATACACGATTAAGATAATTATTTCCCCAAAAGCGGCACTGTTTCTAATTTTGGAAGCCGATTGATATACCTCTTCATCCATTTCAGATTGGGATAAATCTTTTTTTCTTTTGAGTTTTTGCAAATGATGCATTGTTGCTTCGACAATTATAACCGCACCATCGACAATAATTCCAAAATCGATTGCTCCTAAACTCATTAGATTTCCGCTTACTCCAAAGGTATTCATCAAAATCACAGCGAAAAGCATTGATAATGGAATTACAGATGCTACAATTAGTCCTGCACGAAGATTTCCAAGAAATAAGATCAATACAAATATTACTATTAATGCACCTTCCAATAGGTTTTTAGTAACAGTTCCTATGGCACTATCTACTAATTTTCCTCTATCGATAAAAGCTTCAGCAACCACTCCCTCTGGAAGAGTTTTGTTGATCTGATCCATTTTTTCTTTTACTCTATTGACAACTGCACTTGAATTTTCTCCTTTTAGCATAAGAGCCATTCCACATACAATTTCTCCTTTTCCGTCTTTAGTAGATGCCCCATAACGTAGTGCTACACCTTCTCTAACTTCGGCTACATTTCGAATTAAAATAGGTGCACCGTTTTTATTGGCAACCACTATATTTTCTAAATCTTTGATGCCTGTAGCCATACCAACACCACGAATGAAATAAGAGTATTGGTCTTTTTCAATGTAAGCACCGCCTGTGTTTTGATTATTTTTTTCTAAAGCCTCAAAAATATCGGTAATGGTTATTCCTAAACTATTTAGTTTATTTGGATTAATAGCCACTTCGTATTGTTTTAATTTTCCTCCCCAGGTACTGACTTCGGCAACACCTTCAATACCCTGTAATTGTGGAGTGATAATCCAATCCTGAATGGTTCGTAATTTTACGGCATCGTATTTATCTTCATAGCCTTTTTTGGCATATACATCGTATTGATATATTTCTCCTAGACCTGTAGAAATAGGTCCTAATTCTGGAGAACCTGCATATTTAGGTATGTTTTCTTCAGCTTGCTTTAAGCGTTGAAAAATTTGCTCTCTTGCCCAATATATATCTACATCGTCTTTGAAAACAACAGTTACCACAGATAATCCAAAACGAGAAATGCTTCGTAATTCAATTACTTTTGGAATCGTTTTTACAGCTTGTTCGAGTGGATAGGTAATTAATTGTTCTACTTCCTGACTTGCTAAAGTAGGGGCAGTAGTAATTATTTGTACTTGATTATTAGTTACATCTGGCAAGGCATCCAGCGGTAAATTTTTAATAGAATAACTTCCCCAGGCTATAAGCACAAGGGTAAATAAGAGTATAATGAACTTGTTCTTTATACTAAATTGTATGATTTTGTCTAACATTGAAATATTATAATGAATTAGAAATCAGCAAATAGAATATTTGCCATTATTTGTGAAAAGGTCACAATTTTCTAACCCGAAATTACTCGGGCATCATTATGCTATTTGAGGCGGTTGCCAAATACTTCCGAAGAAATTGGAAGCAAAAATAGATTTATAGAATGGCTCTTTGGTTTTTATAACCGCAGAAATTAAAGGAA
>CXWL01117865.1_pt1 | contig 13538 bp, 14 predicted proteins | sample 590931 | NCBI WGS metagenome assembly CXWL01 (sample SAMEA3498368, study PRJEB10139) | groundwater metagenome | biome: water well; material: biofilm material | place: Germany | collected 2015-04-27 | reverse complement strand
AAACGGGTACTCCACGCGCCAGTCGGTCGCATCAGTCACATGGCTGACACGGCTCAAACCATCAAACTTGATGTTGTCTTTGGCAGTGAGTCGGGCCAGCACTTTTTGCGCCTTGCGCCGCAACATGGCGGTCTCGACAAAGTTGACATCAAACGCCTGCACCGCGCGACCGGCGGCTTCAAGCAGTTGCCCAACCAATGCATCGCGCTGCGGATCATTGGCCGGAGTGCGGCGTTTTTGTACTTCATTGAGCCGATGCTGCAAAGCCTCCACCAACAGCACCCGGCGTTTCGGATTGTCGAGCAGGTCGTCTTGCAAATACGGGTTGCGCTGCACCACCCAAATGTCGCCCAACACCTCGTACAACATGCGCGCCGAGCGGCCTGTGTGACGCTCGTCGCGCAGTTTGTTGAGCCACCCCCAAGCCGGAGCGCCAAGCAAGCGAATGACAATTTCGCGGTCTGAAAACGAGGTGTAGTTGTAGGGAATTTCGCGAATGCGCTCCTGCCCGTGCAGTGCCAGAGCATCTGCAGGCAGGAGTTGGCTGATCTGAGTGGGAGCGTTCATGAGTGAGTTGATGTCTGCCAAACCGGCCTATTGACGCCTTGTCAAAGCCGCGTTTTGGCTGAGCGGGCGATGTTACCGCAGTGCAGCATCGCCCTACTGGGGTGATGGACAGGCCCGAAGGACTGACTCAAAATGCCCTTGCGTAGTTGCTGGCGCAACCAGGACGGGATCAAAACTCGGCTGGATTGGCATTAAACTCATAACGATGCCAATTTTGCTCGGCTCTACCAGGAACAATCCTATGCAGGATACCGGTACATTTATATTGCAATTCAACAACATGCCTGGAGGCGCAAGATGAAGGGGATGCTGGATTTTCTCGAAAAAGCTGGACTGGTCAAAAGGGATGCCCCACAAGAACAGAGCCAAGCCACAGTACCCACTGCGGACCATGAATCTGCGCCGCCTGCTGCAAGTCAATCTGTTGCATCGGTCGATACAACGGCCAGAATTCCTGACATCACTGCGACTGCGCTGGACTTGGACGGTATCTATGCCACTGCCGGGATAACACCGGCCCAGTATCCAGCCGAGCGTTTGTTGCGTCTGGTTGACGGACTCAGTGCCATGGACAGTGCCACGCGGCTGATGGCGATTCAGGCGATGGATGCAGCCGACGAGTCATGGACAATTTCCGACCCCTTGCAGGATGCGTCGGCAAAAGTCACGGCCCTGGCTACCTACCAGGAAGATATCCGTCTCAAGTTGGCGCAACTTGAGCTGCAAACACAAAACCACTTGGAAATCGCCCGCACCCGACAGGAACAGGTGGTCGGAGAAATCCGCAAACAAATTTCGGAATTGGAAGCCTTGGTCGCTCGTGAGTTATCCCGCGGCGAACAAGTCACTTCCGAACTCCAGTCCAACCTGGAACTTGCACGCCAGCAAACCGCCAATTTGCTGCAAGCTGCAACCCAGGTCAGCCAGCGTCTGCAAAGTCTGGGGACCCAATTAGGCAACGCAACCCCCGTACAACAGGAAACATGACATGGCCAGTTTGACCCCCCTCTCCAAAGGATTGATCGGTTTGGCCGTGGTAGGCGGTATGGCCTCTGCGGTCTGGCATCTGGGCCTTAAAGAGCAACTGAGCGGTCAGGCCGCACAGCCAGCACCTGCGTCAGCCACTGCGCCCCATGTGCAACAAGCACCATCCACAGTAGCAACCCCGGTCGTACCTCCAAATACCAGCATCACACCGGCGGGCGGAGCATCTCCGACGGACAACTTTGAAAGCGGGCGCAAACTGCTGGCCAGCGGCAATTTTGCGCAAGCCCGTGTTCACTTGGAGCGGGCTGTGCAGGACGGCGATGCCAGCGCGGCCTGTCTGCTCGGCGACATGACACTCAAAGGTCAAGGCGGCCTACCTGCAAGTCAGGAAAACGCAGCCAAACTGTATCAATTGGCCCAGTCACGCAATACCATTTGTTTCTCTGCCGGCCAATAACATGTGCAACAGCATCACCGATTGACAGATTTGACCAGGAACACCCCATGAATATCCACTTGATCACCCTGCTGACCGCTTTGGCTTGCAGCAGCCTCGGCATTGGCACTGCACAGGCCCAGGGATTTGTATTTGGTACGGCACCAACACCCGCTAAGCCTGACGCAACAAAAGCACCCCCATCAGGAACATCCAGCGCCAAAGTCGAGACGGCCCAACGGTTGCTGGCCCGCATGGGCTTGCTGCGGGAAACTCCCAGCGGAAAGCTGACACCTGCCACCCAGGAAGCGATCCGTTCGTTTTCGGTGCAAAACGGTCTGGTGCCTTCCGGTCAGGTCACAGACGGCTTGCTCAATGCCATTCGCCGTGTCATCTGGCAAACACAAAACTGGTCCGGTGGCAACTACAAAGGCCGCGAAAAGCTGGTCGATGCTGCCGGTTTACGCGAGGCCCAAATACTCTTGGGCAAACTGGGGTTTAACGCCGGTCCGCTCGACGGCACCTTCGGTCCCCAAACCCAGGTCGCCACCGAGGCATTTCAGGAGTCGCAAGCCGTCACTGTCGATGGCCTGATTACCGCGACCGTGCTGATGAACCTGCGCCGCGCTGTCAATGGTGCCGGCGCTAACGCCAAGAGCACAGTGCGCATGCTCAATTGGCCCGACTACATCAATCCCGGCGTGCTGCAAGATTTCGAGAAAGAGTACGGCATCCGCATCGTCTATGACATCTTTGCCGACAACGATGACCTGCAAGCCAAGCTGACGGGCGCTGGCACGCCTTACGACGTGGTGTTTCCAACCGCCAATGCGGTGCCCGCCATGACGGCCANNACGCCATGACGGCCAAAGGTTTGCTGGGCAAACTCGACAAGGGCAGTTTGAAAAACCTGGGAAACATCGACCCACGGGTTGATGCCACCTTGCGTGCCTGGGACAAAGAGGGTGCCTACAGTCTGCCCTACATGTGGTACACGGTGGGTATTGCCTGGAACCCCAAACTGACAGCCAAGGCCTACCCCGGACACGCCATGGACTCACTGGCCAATGTGTTTGACCCCGAAACTGCCCGGCGCTTCCAGTCGTGCGGAGTGGGCGTGGTGGACTCGGCCAGTGATGTGGTGCCCCTGGCGGCCATGGCAGGCGGTGCACCCAAGTGGGATGGCAAAAATTCCAGTCAAGTGGCGGCCAAAGTACTGGACCGTTTGGTCGGTGTTGTGAAAGTCATTCCAACGGACCAGTTCATTGAATCCCTGGCCAGCGGCAAAATCTGCGTGGCCATTGGCTTCTCGGGTGATGCCGTGCAAGCCCAGTCCAAAGCACGCGGATCGGTTGAATACCGGGTACCCACCGAAGGCGGTTTACTGGCCATTGATGCCATGGCAGTGCCTGCCAATGCCAAAAACAAACGTGATGCACATCTGCTGATCGATTACATCTTGCGCCCGCAGGTGATTGCCAAGATATCGAATACGGTGGGCTATGCCAATGCCAACCTGAAGGCCGGTGAGTTCATGACTGACAGCGTCAAGTCCAACCCGGCAGTGGTGCCCACACCTGCGTCGCTGAGCCGCTCGTCTCCGATACCGATCTTGTCGGAACAAGACCAGCAAGACATTGCACGTATTTGGGCACGCTTCTCAAAATAATACTTCTTAGCTAGCTTGGCCCAGCCTCTTGGACACCCAACCCTCTTACCTGGGTGCTTTTTTAAAGCACCCGACCAATCGCCTGGCCCTGCTGGCAGCCGGGGTGGTGGGCGTTTTTGCGTCCATTCCGTTGGGCTGGTCAGGTCTGGTTTTGGTCGGTGTGGTGGCACTGGGCACCGAGATTCTGGCTGCGCTGGCTATTCCCGGCCTGGCAGCTTTTCGCACTGCAGTAGACCGCACACACAAGCAGCAACAACGTGCCCAGCGCCGCATCCAACTTCTGCACGAAATCAGTCAATACGGTGACAACCAAGCCTTGGCGACTTACCAGCAGATGTATTCCAGAGTGCAAGCGCTTTACCAAACTGCGAGCAACAGCCGCACCAGCCTGACCAGCGTCGATGTTGACAAGCTCGAAGACCTGACCGTGGACTACCTTGGTTTGTGCGCCGTCAACCTGTCACTCAAACAACGCAAAGACAACGCCAGCGACGAGGTTGCCAGCAAGCGCATCGCCGCCATTCAGGCCCGCCTGCAAGACAAGACCCTGGAGGAAGACGAACAACGCCAGTTGCGTGCTGCTCTGGTCGAATACAACGAAGTGTTGCAGCGTTCGCGGCGTCTGGCTGCACGTCGCAGTGCACTTGAGGCCACCTTGATCTCCATGCCCGACAAGATGGAAGAGGTTTACCAGCTTGTCATCACATCGCCTTATTCCACCGACATGGGTAGCAAGCTTGAAGAATCGTTGTCACGTCTGAGAATCGCAGAAGAAGTGGCGGCTGAATTTGATTCATCCGAGGCTTCAAATAGCAACGCTGAAAATGCCTACAGTACAGCAACCAGCGTCACAAGACAGACCGCTCGCAACCGCACCAACACCATCAAAGCCTGATAGGCTATTGAAATTTTTTAACTTCATTTCAACAGGAGAATCCCATGGCCAATAACGCAATCTTCGCCCGACTGTCCAACCTCTGGACTGGTTTTATATCGTTATGGGTGTCCGACATTGAAAAAGAGCACCCCGAAATCGCCTACCAGAACGCCATTGCGTCGATGATCGAAAAATATACCCAGCTCAAGGCGGCAACCGGTGCCATCATTGCGCGTCGGCAAGACATCACTGCGCGGCTGAGTGCACACGAACGTGAACTGGCCGGTGTGGCTGCTGATCTTGAAACTGCCCTGGCGACTAACCAGGATGATCTGGCGGTCGTGCTGATCCAGAAAAAAAACACACTTGACGCCGCCATTACCGAGCTGCGCGCCGATGCTGATCAGGCCACCACGGATGCCGACAATGCCAAGGACTCTCTCACGCAGGTCAAGACCGAGATTGACAAACTCAAGGCCGAGAAAGACCGTATGCTGGCACAAATGCACAGCGCCCAAGCCAGGCTCAAAATCCAGGGGCAACTCGATGGTCTGTCTGTGGATGCCGAGGTGCAGGCGCTGGGGGCGGTGCGCGACCACATCAAGGGCCAGGTAGCGCAAGCCAGTCTGGGATCTGAGTTGCGCGAGTCAGACCTGGATGTGCGCTTGAACAAGCTGCGCCAAAGCAGCGGCAGTGTCACTGCCAAGGCCCAACTGGACGCGCTCAAACAAGCCCGTGCTGCAGCCCAGGCAGCTCCCGCCAAAACCCTTTGAGCAGCCTCTGACCATGACCGCTCCAGCCCCCCTGCGCGTGGACTTGCCCAAGTGGGCTGAAACCCTGCGGCAGAAGTACCTGGCAGCAGAAGCCTCCACTTTTGTGCTGTACCGCAATGTGTTTGACAACTTTCTGGTGGCCGGCAAGCTGCACAACCTGCAGTCGTTTTTGGTTGAAGAATTGTTTCGTGACACCAAAAAGAATGTGGTTGAGGTCAGCCTGGAGCGCGGCATCCGCTCCCTGAGCGGCAAACCAAGTGCAGCCCAGGCGGCACGGGTTGAGCTCACCGGAGATGCGCCCGACTTGCTACCCAAGCTGCACCGGCTGGAGGCCCAGATGCGCAGCGAGCAAAGCACCGCCGTCATCGTGCCGTATGCCGATGCGCTGCTGCCAGCCGGCGACCCAAGTTTCATGGCGCAGCCGGATCGCCAGACCTACCTGGTGTTTCACCGCTGGTCACTCGATGCCAGCCTGACCCAGGGCGACAACATCACGATTCTGATCACCGAGTCGTTGGGTGCCATCAACCCCGGCCTGTTGTCCAACCCCAAGGTCGCAGCCATCGAAATCCCGATGCCCGACCTGGCTCAACGCAAACGGGTGATGGCATTTTTTGCACCGAAACTCACCGAGCAGCAAATTGCCTTGTTTTCAGAACGCACGGGGGGCTTGCGCACGGTGCAACTGGCCAGCATTCTGGCCAGCTCGCAAGGCCATGGCATGAGTGAGCCCGAGCGGCGCACACTGATCCTGCAACTGCTGCAAGGCACGCCCGATGCCGAATCACGCGCCACCACGTTAGCCGCCATCACGGCAGGCATGACCCCNNCGGCAGGCATGACCCCAGCCGAGATTGGCAAGCTGATCGAACCCGGCAAAGCCCTGCCAGCCAATGACCCAAACGAAGAAGTGCTGCAGGTTATTCACGCCCGCAAGCGTGACGTGATCGAAAAAGAGTGTGCTGGTTTGATCGAGTTCATCGAACCAAAACACGGCCTTGCCTCAGTGGGTGGGCATGACAACATCAAACACGAGTTGATGGCCATTGCCAAAAACCTCAAGGAAGGCAACACCACGCTGACCCCCATGGGTCTGCTCGCGGTCGGCCCCATGGGCTCGGGCAAGACCTTTGTCATCAAAGCGTTTTTGAAAGAAGCTGGGTTGTCGGCGGTCGCTCTGAAAAATTTCCGCTCCAAATGGGTCGGTTCCACCGAGGCCAATCTGGAGCGGGTGCTGGCCACTGTCAAGGCCATGGGACCGATTGCGGTGATCATTGACGAGGGCGACCGCAGTTTTGGCAATGGAGGTGGCGATGGGGGTGATGACGGCACCAGTTCGCGCATCATTGCCCGTCTGAAAGAATTCATGGCCGAAACCGAGAATCGTGGTCAAGTGCTGTTTGTGATGATGACCAACCGCCCTGACAAGCTTGATACCGACATCAAGCGGCCCGGTCGACTGGATCGCAAAATCCCATTTTTTTATTGCGAATCTGCCTCTGAGCGCGCTCAGGTACTGCGTGCCGTGCTATCAAGATATGCTGAGCCCTGCATGGCCAGCAGCGAAGAATTGCTGTTGCTGTGCGAAGCACTTGGCGGCTACTCCAACGCCGACCTGGAGGCCCTGGCCTTGCTTGGCGTGGAGCTGGCCCATATCCAGGGAGCCCCCTTGGATGCGCAGGTTTTGGCGGCGGCGGCGCAAGATTTCATGCCACCCCAGGAACACGCCATGATCGAGTTCATGGAATTGTTGGCCGTCTCGGAGACCTCACGCCGCTCGTTGCTACCCAAACGCTACCGCGACATGGCGATTGCCGATATTCAAAGCAATCTGCAGGCCGCCAAACGCCGCGCCCTGGTGCGCTAACCCTTCACCCATCCACAAGGAGCTTTTTTATGAACACCATGCAAGATCAAGACCTCAGCCCCGTGCAGGTCACCCAACTCACCCAGGCCATGCTGTCGGTGGCTTTGGTGGACGGCATTCATCCCGCTGAAGCGGCACTGATCGGCCAGTTTTACGAAAGTTCTCGCAGTGCCGACATGCCCTCTACCTCCGCCATGATGGCCAGCCCCGAGGCCCAGCCGTTCGACATTGCCACGCTGGCTGGAAGTCCGGCGGAGTTTGCTGACACCCTGGTGCTGATGTGCCTGATGACCGCCTACGCGGATGGCCAGCTCAGCTTCCATGAAAAAAATCATGTCCAGTCGATGGCCTCCACACTTGGTGTGGATGCGCAACGCTTTGATGCCCATCTCGCCCATGTGCGCGACGAACTCGTCGGCGCACTGTCCCACCTGCCCGATGCCGGATCGGTGGCGGTGGTGGTGAAGGAACTGGCGGCGAATGACTAGGGTGTGGACTGTGCTCTTTGTGGCAGACGCAGACCGGGCAAAGTCTGGTTGTCATTAGTCCAGGGTCGTTGATTTCCCAGGAATCCCTATGTCACTGCGCGAGCTTCTGATCACCAGTTATCAATGGGCCGATGCCCATGCTCTTGTCGTGCTGCTGGCGGCACTTGCTTGGGGTCTAGCGGGTACGTTGTTAGCGCGCGTGGCCAAAGGTGGACGCACCGATCAGGATGGCCACTTGATTGCCAATGTGGTGATTGGTGGTGCCGTTCTGCTACTCGTAGTGTCCATGCTGGCAGTAAGCGTGGCGTATTTGGTGTTCAAACAAGGGGTGATGGATGCCAACGCGCTGCTGCTGTTGGCGCCCCTGGGCTGTGTGCTGGTGAGCGTGCTGGGGATACATCGGGTTTTCCCCTTGAATGAACTGGCCAGCGTGCGCACCCTGAGTGATTTGGTATGGTTTGCGCTGGCCTGCATCGCGCTACTGTGGCTGCTGTCCAAGTTTCGCGGCTGGGGTGTGGCGTTCCTGGGTGGTTTGGGCAGTTTGGCGCTGATTGGCGTGATGGTTGTATTGTTGCTGCGGCTACTGTACCGGCGCGCCTTTGGCCGACATGGGTGATACGAGCACAACCTGACCAAATTGGCATGGGTGGAAACCCGCTCTCAATGATGAAACTTTGGGCATCTGGCAACGCTCGCCAAAAACGCGAACTGGGCGAGCTCGCGGACTGAGAAAAACCGGTTTATCGCCCCCACCTCATGTAAACCCTGATGCGCTGCAGACAAAAATCTGGGTTTAATCAAGCTATGCGCGCTTAAGTCATTGTTTTGACGCAAATCCGTCATATGACACCACTAAGCTCGCACTTTTAACTTTTAGGAGAACACCTTGAAACTCAAACTTGCCACTGTCGCTCTGGCAGCCACTTTTACCCTGTCAGCTCAAGCCGTGACCGAAGTCCAATGGTGGCACTCAATGACCGCGGTGAATGGTGAATGGGTCAACGACCTGGCCAAAGGCTTTAATGCCAGTCAGTCTGACTACAAGATCGTACCCACCTATAAAGGCACTTATGACGAATCAATGACCGCAGCGGTGGCAGCTTTCCGTGCTGGCAATGCACCGCACATTTTGCAGGTGTTTGAAGTCGGCACCGCCACCATGATGGCCAGCAAGGGCGCGATTGTGCCGGTCGGCAAGGTGATGAAAGATGCGGGACAAAAGTTTGACCCCAAAGCCTACATTCCGGCGGTGGGCGGCTACTACACTGCACCCAGCGGCGAAATGCTGAGCATGCCGTTCAACAGCTCGATCACCGTGTTTTACATCAACAAAGATGCCTTCAAGGCCGCTGGCATCGACAGCAGCCAGGCCCCCACGAGCTGGCCCGAAGTGGCGCTGGCCGCCGCCAAGCTCAAAGCCAGTGGCCACAAATGTCCGCTGACCATCGCCTGGCAGGGCTGGACCCAGTTGGAAAGCTTTTCAGCCTGGCACAACGTCGAATTTGCCACCAAAGGCAATGGACTTGGTGGCATGGACGCACGCCTGAAGGTCGACTCACCCCTGCATGTGCGCCACATTGACAACTTGGCCAACATGAGCAAACAGGGTTTGTTTGTCTACAAAGGCCGTGCCAATGTACCTGAGGCCACGTTCATTTCGGGCGAATGCGCCATGATCACCACCTCGGCCGGGTTCTACGGCAATGTCAAGAAGAATGCCAAGTTTGCTTGGGCCATTGCCCCCCTGCCCTATTACCCGGATGTACCCGGTGCACCGCAAAATACCGTCATTGGTGGTGCCAGTCTGTGGGTGATGTCAGGCAAGAAGGCCGACGAATACAAGGGGGTTGCCAAGTTCTTCAACTACATCTCCAGCCCTGACGTGCAGTCGGCCAGCCACAAGCGTACCGGCTACCTGCCCATTACNNGCTACCTGCCCATTACTACCGCCGCCTACCAGCTCACCGAAAAATCCGGGTTTTACAAAGAAAACCCAGGCTCTGACGTGGCCGTGAACCAGATGGTGCGCAAAGTTACTGACAAATCACGTGGCATCCGTCTGGGCAACTATGTGCAGATCCGCACCATTGAGGACGAAGAACTTGAAGGTGTCTGGGCTGGCAAAAAATCCGCCAAAGAAGCCTTGGGCAATATCGTGACCCGTGGCAATGAGTTGCTGGTGCGCTTTGAGAAGGCCAACAAGAAGTAAGCCTTGGAAAAACGGGTCTTTTTTCGTTCCTCTTGGCTGCCTTGGGTGCTCATGGCACCCCAAGTGGCCGTGATCGCAATTTTTTTCTTCTGGCCTGCTGCCCAGGCCCTGGTTCAGTCATTGCAACAATCTGATGCGTTTGGCACCTCGGTGGAATGGGTTGGACTGGAGAACTTTCGCAATCTCTGGAATGATCCGACTTACCTGGCCTCGTTTTACACCACAGCGATTTTTTCCACCCTGGTTGCCATCACTGGCATCAGCCTGTCGCTGGCTTTGGCCGTCTTTGCCGATCGCATCGTCAAGGGCGCACTGGTCTTCAAAACCTTGCTGATCTGGCCCTACGCGGTGGCACCTGCGGTAGCTGGCGTGCTATGGCTGTTCATGTTTGCGCCCAGTGTCGGCGTGGTGTCTTATGGGTTGCGGGCTGTCGGTGTCGACTGGAACCACCTGCTCAACGGTACGCACGCCATGACATTGGTGGTCATGGCTGCGGTGTGGAAACAAATTTCATACAACTTTTTGTTCTTTCTAGCCGGTTTGCAGTCCATCCCGAAATCGCTGATCGAAGCCGCTGCCATTGACGGGGCAAGGCCCTGGCGGCTTTTTTGGAGCATTGTTTTTCCGCTGCTTTCGCCCACCACTTTTTTTCTGCTGGTGATCAACATCGTCTATGCATTTTTTGACACCTTTGCCATCATTGATGCCGCCACTCAGGGTGGCCCTGGCAAAGACACCGCCATTCTGGTCTACAAGGTGTACTTTGACGGCTTCAAGGCGATGGACCTGGGCGGTTCGGCCGCACAGTCAGTGGTGCTGATGGTGATCGTGGTAGTGCTGACCGTGGTGCAGTTCCGTTTTGTCGAGAAGAAGGTGAACTATTGATGGTTGAACGTCGCCCTTTTTTGAGTGTGTTGTCCTACGCTGTCTTGGTGCTGGGCGTGTTGGTGGTAGCCTTTCCGCTGTACCTGACATTTGTTGCCTCTACTCAAACCTCACAGGCGATTGTGCAAACCCCGATGCCGCTGCTGCCGGGTGGTCATCTGATCGAGAACTACACCGCGGCCTGGAACGGCACCGGCACAGGCTCGGGCTCCAAGGCACCGGTTGGACAAATGATGCTGGTCAGTTTGATCTCTGCCTTGATCATTGCCGTTGGCAAAATTGCCATCTCGCTGCTGTCAGCGTTTGCCATCGTCTACTTTCGCTTTCCGTTTCGCATGGCTTTCTTTTGGGCCATTTTTATCACCCTGATGTTGCCGGTGGAGGTACGCATTGGCCCCACTTACAAAGTGGTGTCTGACCTGGGCATGCTCAACAGCTATGCGGGGCTGACAATTCCACTGATTGCCTCGGCCACCGCTACCTTTTTGTTTCGTCAGTTTTTTCTGACTGTCCCAGAAGAACTGCTGGAGGCGGCGCGCATGGACGGGGCTGGCCCAATGCGGTTTTTCAAGGATATTTTGGTGCCGCTGTCTGCCACCTCCATTGCGGCGTTGTTTGTGATCCAGTTTATCTACGGCTGGAATCAATACTTGTGGCCCCTGCTGGTCACTACCAATGAAGATATGTACCCGGTGGTGATTGGCATCAAACGCATGATCTCTGGCGGTGATTCTGAAATGCAATGGAACATTGTCATGGCCACGGCCGTGCTGGCCATGTTGCCACCGGCACTGGTGGTGATGCTGATGCAGAAATGGTTTGTCAAAGGACTGGTGGACACAGAAAAATAATGGCTTCAATCACTCTAAAAAATGTCATCAAGTGCTACGGCAAAGGCAAGACGGCGAACCAGGTCATTCACGGCATCAGCGCAGAGATTCTGGATGGTGAATTTGTCGTCATCGTCGGTCCATCGGGTTGCGGCAAATCAACGCTGCTGCGCATGGTAGCGGGGCTGGAGGAAATCAGCAGTGGCGACATTTCAATCGGAAACCGGGTCGTCAACAACCTGGAGCCTTCTGAGCGCGACATCGCCATGGTGTTCCAAAACTACGCGCTGTACCCACACATGAGTGTGTTTGACAACATGGCCTATGGTTTGAAGATTGCCAAGGTGCCGCTGGATGAGATCAAGACCCGCGTTGACAAGGCTGCCAAAATTCTGGAGATTGGCCCTTATCTGCAGCGCAAGCCGCGTGAGCTCTCCGGTGGCCAGCGTCAGCGTGTCGCCATGGGACGCGCCATCGTGCGCCAGCCACAGGTGTTTCTGTTTGATGAGCCCTTGAGCAATCTGGATGCCAAGCTGCGTGCGCAAACCCGCTTGGAAATTCAAAAACTGCACCGTGAGCTGGGCATCACTTCACTGTTCGTTACCCATGATCAGGTTGAAGCCATGACACTGGCACAACGCATGATCGTCATGAATGGGGGGGTAATGGAGCAATTTGGCACACCTGAAGAGGTTTACACCCGACCGGCCAGCACCTTTGTTGCCGGATTCATGGGCTCACCGCCCATGAATTTACTCAAAAATGCCCCTGGGGCTGCCGCCCATACCATCACCGGTATTCGTCCAGAACACCTTGATATCACAACCGATGGCTGGGCTTTGCGCGTCGAAGCGGTTGAAATGCTGGGAGCCGAGCGGCTCACCTATGGCCGCTGGGCGCAGGGCGTGGGTGACGAACTGGTGATCATTCGCAGCGAAGAATCACAAGCTGTACCCGCACTGGGCAGCACCCTGTGCGTGACACCCCGACCCAACAAAATTCACCACTTTGATGCCCTCAGTGGCCAACGCATCGAGACCCTGTCATGACCCAACCTCTCAGCCCAGGCTATTGGCCCTATCCTCACTGGATTGCCCACCGTGGCGCGGGCAAGCTGGCTCCGGAAAACACTTTGACTGCTTTTCGTCTGGGTGCCAGCTATGGCTACCGGATGTTTGAGTGTGATGTGAAATTAAGCGCAGACGGCATTCCCTTCTTGTTGCATGACGACACTTTGCAGCGCACCACCAATGCGGTCAATGCGCTGGGGCACGGCTTGAGCGCGGTGGCGGGTGAACACCCCTGGAGCACGTTGGCCCTGCTCGATGCCGGTAGCTGGCATTCACGCAGTTATGCCGGTGAGCCCTTACCGACCTTTGAAAGCATTGCCCGTTTTTGTTTGAAAAATGGTTTTTTCCTGAATATCGAAATCAAACCCACGCCCGACACCGAACGCCACACCGGACAAGTGGTGGCACACCATGCGGCCCGGTTATGGCACGGCGCAGCCACCCCCCCGCTGCTGAGCTCTTTTGATGTCACGGCACTGGAAGGGGCACAGCAAGCACAGCCCGATTTACCGCGTGGTTTGTTGTTGGAGCAGCTTTGGACCGGCTGGCTGGAAACTGCACTGCGCTTGGGTTGTGTGGCGGTGATCTGTGACCAGACCTTATGGGACATTTCAAGCATCACGCAGGCCAAAAATGCCGGCCTGCGCACGCTGAGCTACACCGTCAATGACGCAGAGGAAGCACAACGGCTCATTGCCTTGGGGCTGGACGGGCTGATCACCGACCGGGTGGACCTCTTCGCACCCGCTACTAAAGCCGCATGAGATGCCACTCATCGCTGGGCGGGCACCGCCACGGTCTGGCCACCCGAGCGGCGCCAAACGGTATAGGGTGGCAAGCCCTGCAACATACGCCTGCCATAAGACATCGTCAGCAGGCG
>CXWL01077384.1_pt1 | contig 13539 bp, 11 predicted proteins | sample 590931 | NCBI WGS metagenome assembly CXWL01 (sample SAMEA3498368, study PRJEB10139) | groundwater metagenome | biome: water well; material: biofilm material | place: Germany | collected 2015-04-27 | reverse complement strand
GGCCAACCTGCCGATCGTGCGTTCGGCCCACAAGTACGGCAAGCACCTGGTGTTCCCGTCGACTTCGGAAGTGTACGGCATGAGCCCGGACGCCGAGTTCGATCCCGAGTCGTCCGAGCTGGTGTACGGCCCGATCAACAAGCCGCGCTGGATCTACGCCTGCTCGAAGCAGCTGATGGACCGGGTGATCTGGGGCTACGGCATGGAAGGCCTGAACTTCACCCTGTTCCGTCCGTTCAACTGGATCGGCGCCGGGCTCGACTCGATCCACACGCCGAAAGAAGGTTCGTCGCGCGTGCTGACCCAGTTCCTCGGCCACATCGTACGCGGCGAAAACATCCAGCTGGTCGACGGCGGCGCGCAGAAGCGTTCGTTTACCTACATCGACGACGGCATCGACGCGCTGGTGCGCATCATCGCCAACGCGGGCGGCATTGCGAGCGGCAAGATCTACAACATCGGCAACCCGGCCAACAACTTCTCGATCCGCGAATTGTCCGGCATGATGCTGGAACTGGCGGCCGAGTACCCGGAATACCGCGCGTCGGCCAAGCAGGTCAAGCTGGTCGAGACCAGCTCCGGCGCCTACTACGGCAAGGGCTACCAGGACGTGCAGAACCGGGTGCCGAAAATCAGCAACACCTGCGACGAGCTGGACTGGTCGCCGCGGGTGGCCATGGCCGACGCCCTGCGCCACATCTTCGACGCCTACCGCAGCCAGGTCGCCGAAGCCAAAGCCCTGATGGATTGATGGTTTGACTGAACCCGCCCGCACCCAAGGCCCGCTGCTGACGCTGAAGATCGACGTCGACACCTACCGCGGCACCCGCGAAGGCGTACCGAACCTGGTGCGCATCCTGCGCCGGCACGGCGCGCACGCGACCTTCCTTTTTTCGCTCGGGCCGGACCATACCGGCTGGGCCTTGCGGCGCGCGTTTCGCCCCGGTTTTTTCAAGAAGGTGTCGCGCACCTCGGTGCTGGAACACTACGGCGTAAAGACGCTGATGTACGGCGTGCTGCTGCCGGCGCCCGACATCGGCAGGCAATGCGCCGCCCAGTTGCGCGCGGTGGCCGACGCCGGCTTCGAATGCGGCATCCATACCTGGGACCACGTGCGCTGGCAGGACACGGTGCGCGAGCGCAGCGCCCGCTGGACCTCGCACACCATGCGCCGCGCCGAAGAGCGCTTCCGGCTGGTGTTCGGCAGGGCGGCGCAGACCCACGGCGCGGCCGGCTGGCAGATGAACAGCCACGCCTTCGCCGAGCACGACGCGGCCGGCTATGCCTACGCTTCGGACGGGCGCGCCATGCTGGCCGAGGATGGCGCGCTGCTCGACCCGCAAGCCGGACCGTACCGGCTGCCGGGCTCGAACTGCGTGCAACTGCCGACCACCTTGCCGACGCTCGACGAGCTGTTGGGCCGCAAGATCGGCGGCGTCACGATCACGCCGGCCAACATCGCCGAGCATTTGCTCAAGCTGACCGCCGGCGCCGGCCGCGATCATGTGTATACCTTGCACGCCGAGCTTGAAGGACAGAAACTCAGCCCCATATTCGAACAGCTATTGTCAGGTTGGAAAGCCCAGGGCTACCAGCTGGCGTCCATGGCGGACTATTACCAGAAAGTAAAAGACCTGCCCTTGCCCGACTATCCGGTCAGTTGGGGCGAATTGCCCGGCCGTTCAGGTGAACTGATCGTGCTCGGCCCCACCTCAGCGCGCCCAGGAGAGTCCCGTGGCTGACAGCCAAACCCCAGCATCCGTACCCGATTTTTCCGCCGCAATGACCGGTGACAAGACGTTCCGGCTTGCCGGCCGTCCGGCACGCTACACTGTGCTGTACTTCTACCCGAAGGACAATACGCCCGGCTGCACCACCGAAAGCATCGCGTTCCGCGAGCTGTACGACGCGTTCGAAGCGACCGGCACCGAAATCTACGGCGTCAGCCGCGATTCGCTGCGCTCGCACGAAGGCTTCAAGTCGAAGCTGGGCCTGCCGTTCGAACTGATTTCCGACCCGGATGAGGCCGTGTGCCTGCAGTTCGGCGTCATGAAAATGAAGAATATGTATGGCAAGCAAGTTCGCGGCGTCGAGCGCAGCACGTTTGTAATTGACGCTGAGGGCAAATTGGTGAAAGAATGGCGTGGCGTGAAGGTTGCAGAACACGCCGATGAAGTGCTGGAGTTCGTGAAGAGCCAGCCCTAGCGAGGATGGCTTCCCGTTGATCAACCTGCTGTAGAACATCGATTGCATCCGCCTATTTTGAGTCAGAGCTTTTTCTTCCCGCATCATCCCAATCTGGCGGCCTGCCGGTCCGGCTCCCATGCCGTTCCCGACCAGCGCCTCACCCATGTAGTTCGACCAGGCCGCATTGACCGCGTCGTGCCAAGCGCTGCTTGCGCCCATGCCGCGTCGCTGCCCTTCGGAATTTTTTTAGATTGAGACCCTGATGCCACTGCCAAAACTCCCCACCAAGCCGGCCGCGCTGCTGCTGGCAAAAGATTACCCTAAAGCCGACCGCGGCAAGACTGCGATGCGCGCCGTGCCGGTTGCCGCGCAGGCGCTCGACCCGGTCGAGGACCTGATCAGCGGCAAAGCCGTGGCGGCGCCGAAAACGGCGCGCACGGCCAAGGCCAAGGCCGCCATCGCGGCGCCGGCGCTGGTGCCGGTGCAGGCAGCGCCGCCGGCGCACCCTGCCGCGCGCGCCAAGGAGCAGCCGGACAACGAGCGCGACGCGCCGCATCCTGCCAAGCACAAGCCGGTCGAAGCGGTCATCAAGTCGTCCACCAGCCGCCAGGCCGACAAGAGCGGCACCACCAAGATGTTCGTGCTCGACACCAATGTGCTGATGCACGATCCATCGTCCCTGTTCCGCTTCGAGGAACACGATGTCTACCTGCCGATGATGACGCTGGAAGAACTCGACGACCACAAGAAGGGCATGTCGGAAGTGGCGCGCAACGCCCGCCAGGTCTCGCGCACGCTGGACGCGCTGATCGCCAACATCGACGACGGCGCGATCGAAGCGGGCATCCCGCTGACCAAGCTGGGCAACAAGGATGCCAAGGGCCGCCTGTTCTTCCAGACCCGCCTGCAAAGCGGCCCGACCCTGCCGGAAGGCCTGCCGGTCGGCAAGGCCGACAACCAGATCCTCGGTGTGGTGCGCAACCTCGAGAGCGAACTGCCGGGCCGCGCCATCGTGCTGGTGTCGAAAGACATCAACATGCGCATCAAGGCGCGCGCGCTGGGCTTGCCGGCGGAAGACTATTTCAACGACCATGTGCTGGAAGACACCGACCTGCTGTATTCGGGCATCGTGCAGTTGCCGGACGACTTCTGGAACAAGAACGGCAAGGACATGGAGTCCTGGCAGGAGAACAAGAACGGCACCTCCTCGACCTTCTACCGGGTCACCGGGCCGACCATCCCGACCCTGCTGGTGAACCAGTTCGTCTACCTGGAACCGAAGAATGGCGAGGCGCCGTTCTACGGGCAGGTCAAGCAGCTCACCGGCAAGACCGCGGTGCTGCGCACCTTGCGCGACTTCAGCCACAGCAAGAACAACGTGTGGGGCGTCACCGCGCGCAACCGCGAGCAGAATTTCGCGCTGAACCTGCTGATGGATCCGGAATGCGATTTCGTCACCCTGCTCGGCCAGGCCGGTACCGGCAAGACCCTGCTGGCCCTGGCCGCTGGCCTGGCGCAAGTGCTCGAGACCAAGCTGTACAACGAAATCATCGTCACCCGCGTGACGGTGCCGGTGGGCGAAGACATCGGCTTCCTGCCGGGCACCGAGGAAGAGAAGATGTCGCCGTGGATGGGTGCGTTCGACGACAACCTCGAAGTACTCAACAAGTCCGATTCGGACGGCGGCGAGTGGGGCCGCGCGGCGACCCAGGACCTGATCCGTTCGCGCATCAAGATCAAGTCGCTCAATTTCATGCGCGGGCGCACCTTCGTGAACAAGTTCCTGATCATCGACGAAGCGCAGAACCTGACGCCGAAGCAGCTCAAGACCCTGGTCACGCGCGCCGGTCCCGGCACCAAGATCCTGTGCCTGGGCAACATCGCGCAGATCGACACGCCGTACCTGACCGAAGGCTCGAGCGGGCTGACCTATGTGGTCGACCGCTTCAAGGGCTGGTCGCACAGCGGCCACGTGACGCTGGCGCGCGGCGAGCGTTCGCGCCTGGCCGACCACGCGAGCGAAGTGCTGTAAGGCTGNNGACTGAAGTAGAATCCGTTTTTCGAATTCTTCAAAAGAAATCCCTCATGCGCTCGCGTGAGGGATTTTTTTATTGGCGCCTTTCGATAATTTGTATCAAATTGACAATACAGGTACACTGGAAGTTGCTGATCGGCGCAGCTAATCGGACTTTCGCCTCATGCAAGCGTTCTTGTAGACCGGCTATGACGAACAATAATCCTGCAGCGAAAAGAATCGACACGGCGCGGGCATGGCGGTCCTTCAAGGGTCATTCCGAGGCGGTTTTCCGATTCCTGCGCGCCGCTTTCATCTTCCTCCTCACTCGCTCACTTTTCCCTGCAATTGTGGCGATAGTGGGCGCCGTGGCCGGCCTTGCGGCATCGGTTTACTCGGCCGAGCTGAAGGCCGCCATTCCGCTGTTTCAAAAAGGCGCTCCCTGGTCGGACTACAGTAGCGATGCAATTGCCGCCGCGGGTTTGTTTGTGACGTTTTTCGTCTTGTACGCGCTACAGCAGATGGCCAAGAACATGCAGGAAGCGGATGCGCGCGTAGCATTATTTGCCGAGACAGATAAATTAAAACAGCTGGTCGGTCGGCTCGAGACACTGCCCCCGGACGGCTTCTTACAACAATTTCAGTCGCTTTATCGGGATGTTGCCGCCCTCTCGCTATTGGCATACAGGACCGAAACCACCCTGCAAGATGCTGCGACCGCAGTTCGAAGCGTGCTCAAATCTATCGCGGCACTGGCACACAAGTTCGATAACGCCCCGGACGGAAGCTACACTGCCAACCTGATGATATGCCACACCGCCGCACAGATCCGAAGCTTGAAAAAGGAGCAGCAGGACGACCTCGAAGAACGTCTGATTTTCTGTCCCGAAGTGCCGAAGCCGAAATTGATGGGCTTGCGGGCTGTGTTGAATATGGTGTCGCAGCTCACCTCCGATTACGATGACACTGCGAAATCGAGCCGGGTGCCGTCAATAGTGTTGCCGATACCAGTTTCTACCGACGTAGACCTGGGACCGGAACAGGGCATTCGCTCCAAGCTTATCCCGGGGGCGCCATTTGCCGCCGTCACCCATCGATACGTCGCGTTCGACTCGATTCGCGCGCTCCTTGACTGGTGTCGTAACCGCAGCGATACGACGAAGGAAACTCTAAGCGAAGTAACCGCCTTCTTCCATAATGGCCGCGGGTCGACAGTGAAGAGTTTTATTTCAATCCCGATTTGCATCGTCTTGCCAGCCGAGAATGCACCTGGAGATATGCTCGACGGCCTGGCAATGTACACGGAAAACAACCAATCGGTGGAAGTCTGCTTGGCAGTACTGAACATCCATAGTCCGAACGAAGGAATTCTGGGAGGTTCCGGTTACGCGATGTTCGTGCCGATTATCGAACCATTCGTCAGGGTACTTGCGCTACTCGCGGCAAGGTTTGGCGAATCGCTATCGACGTCCCTTGCCACGGGTGCTACACTGAGTTCAGAATCGGAGGGGAAAAATGCCAACTAATCATGCGTTCATACAGGAGCAGNNGGGTTTGTGCATGGAAGAGTTCTCCCTGTCACGCGCGAGCATTCGACCAAGTAACAACGCCCGACACCTGGCGAAGCTGGCATCGGGATTTCCATCCCGGACGAACTTCAAAAGCCGAATCTTCCCGATTCGGCTTTTTGCATTTCTAGGCCGGCGGCAGCATGGATTGCAGGCGGAGCACGACCTTCACGGCGCGCCCATAATGTGGCGCGCCGCACTGCGGTTCAGCGACGCCGCCCTGGCATGCTGCCGCGCTTCATTTTTGCAAGCGACCTCGACACAAAACCGCTATTATCAATCCAAAGTGCAACGCGGCCATGGCCCGCAGATGTCAAAAAAATACTATTGCTTCAAGTAGGGATTGAAAACATGAGATTCCGTTTTTGGGGCGTGCGCGGGTCGATTCCCTCGCCCGGCCCACGCACCGTGCGCTATGGCGGCAACACCACCTGCATCGAAGTGTGCACCGACAACGGCACCCTGATCATCCTCGATGCCGGCACCGGCATCTTCGCCCTGGCCCAGAACCTGCTCGCGCGCCTGCCGGTGCAGGCCAACATTTTCATTACCCACAGCCACTGGGACCATATCCACGGCCTGCCGTTCTTCACCCCGCTGTTCAACCGCGGCAGCAAGGTGCGCATGCACGGGGCGACCGACCCGGCCACCGGCAGGGGCATCGAACACGTGCTCGGGGTGCAGCTGCAGAACAGCTACTTCCCGGTCAGCGAAACGCAGATGGACGCCACCATCGAATACCGCACGCTCGACTTCGGCGTGCCGGTCGAGGTGGGCGACGCGGTGGTCGACAATGTGGTGATGAACCACCCGGTCACCAACCTCGGCTACCGCATCAGCTGCCATGGCAAGTCGCTGTTCTTCACGGGCGACCACGAACCGTTCTACAACCTGTATCCGCAGGACGACCCGCGCCACGCGCCGTTCCAGGCCCACATGGAGCAGCGCCAGCGCGAGATCGAGCGCACGATGCAGGGCGTGGACGCGTTGATCGTCGACTGTTCGTACACGCGCGACGAATATCCCGCCAAGCAGGGCTGGGGCCACGGCACGCTCGACTCGGCGCTGGAAATGGCGCTGCGGGTCGGCGCCGGCACGCTGTACATCACCCACCACGAACCGACCCGCAGCGACGACGAGCTGGAAGCGGCATTCGCCGAAGTGATGGCGCGCCACCAGCCGCTGCCGGCGTCGCTCAAGGTGCTGCTGGCCTACGAAGGCATGGAAGTCGAACTGCCCGGCAGCGCCGAATCCAAAGGTTCCGATTGAAAAACTTCCGTCATTCCATGGTGCGGCGCATCGTGCTCTGCACGCTGGCCTGGTCGGCCGGCGGCATGGGCGCCGCGCATGCCGCCATCCCGGTCTACGCCTTCATCGTCAAGCACACCTACCCGCACGATCCGCAGGCGTTCACCCAGGGGCTGTTCTTCAAGGACGGCTTCCTGTACGAGAGCACGGGCCTGCTGGGCCAGTCGTCGATCCGCAAGGTGCGGCTCGAAACCGGCAAGGTGCTGCAAAAGAAGGACTTCTCCGCGCAGTATTTCGGCGAGGGCATCGCCCCGTCCGGCACCGACATCGTCAGCCTCACCTGGACCTCGAAGGTCGGCTTCGTGTTCGACGCGAAAACCTTCAAGCTGAAGCGCAGGTTTTCCTACGAAGGCGAAGGCTGGGGCCTGGCCAGCAATGGGTCGCAGCTGTTCATGAGCGACGGCAGCCCGGCCATCCGGGTGCTCGATCCGGCCACGCTGGGCGAAGTGCGGCGGATCCAGGTCACGGCCGACGGCAAGCCCCTGCGCAGCCTGAACGAACTGGAATGGGTCGACGGCCAGCTGTTTGCCAATGTATGGGGCAGCGATGTGATCGCGCGCATCGATCCCGTCTCCGGCAAGGTGCTCGGCTGGATCGACCTGAGCGGCTTGCAAGACCCCGGCTGGACCGGGATGGGGCCCGACGACGTGCTCAATGGCATCGGCTACGATGCCGGGAAACGCCGCCTGTTCGTCACCGGCAAGCATTGGCCCAAGCTGTTCGAGATCGAACTGGTCGAACGCCTGCGGCCACGCTAGGGCAGCCGCTCAGGGCTCGATCGAGAACACTCCGTCGCCGTTGATGAATACCAGCCCGCGCCCGCCGGCGGCAAGGCCGCTGACCTGCCCCACCTGGCCGGGCAACAAACCGGGCTTGGCGATCGGATCGGGGTTGGTGCTGCTACCCGCATAAGTGGTCACCACGGCGGCCTGGGTGATCTTGCGGATCGCCCGGTTACCCCAGTCTGCCACGAATAGGTTGCCGGCGGTGTCGATCGCGATATCCGCGGGCAAGGCGAAGCGCGCGGCGGCGCCGACGCCATCCTGCGCCCCCGCCACCCCCGGCGCACCGGCGAATGTCGTCACCACCGCGCCCGGCGCGATCCGGCGCACTGTCAAGCCCAGGCTTTCGACGACGAACACGGCGCCGCCCGCGTCGACCGCCACGCCCACGGGCGAAAAGAAGTGCGCCGCGGCGCCGATGCCATCGAGTGTCTCGCGCCCGGCGCGCCTGCCGTTGCGGTCGCGAATATCGATCCGCGTACCGGCCAGGACGGACATCACCGCAGCCGGGGTCGCCTTGTAGATGACATCGTTGTCGGCATCGGCCACATACAGGTTGCCGGCAGCGTCGAGCGCCAGTGCCACCGGTTGTGACAGGCGCGCTGCCGCGCCGCTTCCAGCGGCGTCGCCGGTCACGCGCGGGGTGCCAAGGAAAGTGCTGACCAGGCCGGCGGGCGTGATTCGGCGGACGGTCGCGTTGCCGGTGTCGGCCACATACACGTTGCCGGCGGCGTCGACCGCCAGTCCCTCGGGGCGGTCGAACTGCGCCGCCTGGCCGAGGCCGTCGGCGCTGCCGGCGCGCCCCGGCATGCCCGCCAGCGTAGAAACGATGCCGGAAACCGCGATCTTGCGCACCGTGTGGTTGCGGGTGTCGGCGACGTAGCGGTTGCCCGCCGCATCGAGCGCGATCCGGGCCGGGCTCCAGAACCGGGCGTCGGCGACCGCGCCATCGGTGCTGCCGAAACTTGGCCTGGCGCCCGCCAGCGTGCTGACCACCCCCGCCGCGCTGATCTTGCGGATGATCGAATTGGCGGTGTCGGCAACGAACAGCTCGCCATTGCGGTCGGCGGCAATTCCCTGCGCAGCGCGGAACTGGGCGGCTGCGGCCGGACCGTCTGCGCTGCCCGCGCTGCCGGCAACACCCGCCACGGTGCTGACCGCGCCGCCAGGGGTGATCTTGCGCACGGTGTGATTACTGCGATCCGGCACGCCGCCGAAGGAGTCGGTGACGAACAGGTTGCCGGCGCCGTCGACGGCGATCCCGACCGGCACGCCGAAGCGCGCCAGCGCGGCCGGACCGTCGACGTTGCCCGTGACGCCAGCCAGGCCGGCAAAGGTGGTGACCGCGCCCTGCGGCGTGACCTGTCGGATCGTCGCCGCGTCGATATCGGCAAGGAACAGGTTGCCGGAAGGCGCAACCAGCATGGCACCGATCAGGCTGAAACTGGCGGCGGCGCCGATGCCGTCGCGGCTGCCCTCGGGACCGTTGGATCCGGCCAGCGCAATGAACTCGCCTGCGGCGCCGACCCGGTAGACGATGCGCGCCAGGGCGGCATACAGCTGGCCATTGCGGTCCACCGTCACCGAGACCAGCGAACAGCCGGCCGGCAGCCTGGCGACCGTGGTCACCACGGCTGCGGGAGTCACCTTCCGGATTGCGCAATCGTCGACCACGAACAGGTTATCGGCGCTGTCGATCGTTATCCTGCCCGGCCGGTTGAAGCGCGCTGCGGCACCGGCGCCGTCCGAGTTGCCAGGCACGCCGGCCAGGCCGGCAACCATCGTGGTCGCGCCGGCGGGGCTGATTTTGCGAATGACGTGGTTGAGCGTATCGGACACGAACAGGTTGCCGCCGGCGTCGAGCGCGAGCGACTCGGGCATATTGAACCTGGCTGCGGCCCCGCTGCCATCGGCATAGCCGTGGCCGTCGAGGTTGGTGCCTGCTAGCGGCCTGATCTGGGGTTGACCTGGAACCGGCAGGGGCACCACGTCGGGCGCGGGCGAAGCGCCGCCGCCGCAAGCGGCCAGCAGGCTCGCCGCCGCCATCACCAACGCCGATAAGGACCGTTTCATACTGCCTCCACCAATAAATATTCTGGCAATATTATCACTTCCTTAACCTGGCAAATGTAACGATCGTCACACCGGTGCCGAAACGGAAAAAGGGGCAAAGGAGCGCGTCCTTTGCCCCTTTTCGGGAATCCCTTGAAGCCGCTTACAGCAGGTGGGTGCCGACCCACCAGGCGATCGCCGCCATGAAGGCCGAGGCCGGGATGGTGAACACCCAGGCCCACACGATATTGCCCGCCACGCCCCAGCGCACCGCCGACATCTTCTGCGAAGCGCCCACGCCGACGATGGCGCCGGTGATGGTGTGGGTGGTCGATACCGGGATACCCATCGCGGTGGCGGCGAACAGCGTGATCGCGCCGCCGGTTTCGGCGCAGAAGCCGCCGACCGGTTTGAGCTTGGTGATCTTCTGGCCCATGGTCTTGACGATGCGCCAGCCGCCGAACAGGGTGCCGAAACTGATCGCCGTGTAGCACGAGATGATCACCCACATCGGCGGCGAGGCGTCGGTCTTGGCGGTCACGCCGGCAAAAATCAGCAGCATCCAGATGATGCCGATGGTCTTCTGCGCATCGTTGCCGCCGTGGCCGAGGCTGTAGGCCGCGGCGGACGCCAGCTGCAGGCGGCGGAACCACTTGTCGACCCGGCGCGGGGTCGACTTGACGAAGATCCACGACACCAGCAGCATGATGATCGAGCCGAGGATAAAGCCGAACAGCGGCGAAATCACGATGAACAGCACGGTCTTGAGCAGGCCGCTGCCGATCAGCGCGCCGGTGCCGGACTTGGCCACCGCGGCGCCGACCAGGCCGCCGATCAGCGCGTGCGAGGACGACGAGGGAATCCCGTAATACCAGGTGATCGCGTTCCAGATGATGGCCCCGACCAGCGCACCGAAAATGACGAACTGGTCGACCACGCCCGGGTCGATGGTGCCCTTGCCGACGGTGGCGGCGACCGAGGTGCCGACCACGAAGATGGCGATGAAGTTGAACACCGCCGCCATCGCGACCGCCGACTGCGGCTTCAGCACGCCGGTCGAGACCACCGTGGCGATCGCGTTGGCGGCGTCATGGAAGCCGTTCATGAAATCGAAAACGAGCGCGAGGATGACCAGCATCCCGAGCACGTAAATGCTCATTTGAAGAGTTTGCATGTGGGTGACTTCCGCTTACGCGTTTTCGACGATGATGCCTTCGATGATGTTGGCAACATCTTCGCAGCGGTCGGTCACGGTTTCCAGGATCTCGTAGATGGCTTTCAGCTTGATCAGGTTGCGCACGTCCGGCTCGTCGCGGAACAGCTTGGACATCGCGGCGCGCATCACATGGTCGGCATCCGACTCGAGGCGGTCGATCTCTTCGCAGATCGCGACGATCTTGTGCGAGTTGTCCATGTTGTGCAGCAGGCCGACCGCCAGCTGGACTTTTTCGCAGCACGCCAGGCACAGTTCGGCCAGCCGCTTGGCTTCCGGCGTGACCGCCTTCAGGTCGTACAGCGAGACGGTCTGGGCGGCGTCTTCCATCAGGTCGAGGATGTCGTCCATGCGCGTGATCAGCTTGTGGATGTCGTCGCGGTCGATCGGGGTGATGAAGGTCTTGTGCAGCATGTCCACCGTGGCATAAGTGATCTTGTCGGCCTGCTTCTCGATGCTTTCGATCGCGTGGGTGCGGTTTTCAAGGTCGTCGAAATTGGTCATCAGGCCGACCATTTCGTGCGCACCCTTCACGCACAGCGCCGCGTGCTGGTTAAACAAGTCAAAAAATTTGCCCTCGGTGGGCATCAAGCGTCCAAACATGTTGTTCTCCGTTAGATCGTACTGGGATTGCCGGGGCCGCCGCGCACCTACGCGGCGCCCCCTTTTCGGGTTTAATCGCCCTGGTAAAGGGCGAGGCCACCGCTGTAATTGCCGAACTTGGTGTATTGGCCGATCCAGGTCAGGCGCACTGCGCCGATCGGACCGTTACGCTGCTTGCCGATGATGATTTCCGCGGTGCCCTTGTCGGGCGAGTCCGGGTTGTACACTTCGTCGCGGTACAGGAAGATGATGACGTCGGCGTCCTGCTCGATGGCGCCCGATTCGCGCAAGTCGGACATGATCGGACGCTTGTTCGGACGCTGCTCGAGCGAGCGGTTCAGCTGCGACAGCGCGATCACCGGGCAGTGCAGTTCCTTGGCCAGGCCCTTCAGGCCGCGCGAGATTTCGGAAATCTCGGAGGCGCGGTTGTCGCCCGGCTGGTTACCCGTCATCAGCTGCAGGTAGTCGACGATGATCAGGCCGAGCTTGCCGCACTGGCGCGACAGGCGGCGCGAACGGGCGCGCAGCTCGATCGAATTGAGCGCCGGGGTTTCGTCGATGTACAGCTGGGCGTCGTTCATTTTCTGGATCGCGTGGGTCAGGCGCGGCCAGTCTTCGTCGTTCAGCTTGCCGGTGCGCAGGCGGTGCTGGTCGAGCTGGCCGACCGAGCCGAGCATACGCATGGCCAGCTGGGTGCCGCCCATCTCCATCGAGAACACCGCCACCGGCAGGCCGGAATCGATCGCGACGTTCTCGCCGATGTTGATCGAGAACGCGGTCTTGCCCATCGACGGACGGCCGGCCACGATCACCAGGTCGCCCGGCTGCAGGCCCGAGGTCATGCGGTCGAGGTCGATGAAGCCGGTCGGCACGCCGGTGATCTCGCTCTGGTTGTCGCGGCTGTACAGCTCGTCGATGCGTTCGACCACCTGGGTCAGCAGCGGCTGGATCGGCACCCAGCCCTGGGCCCCGCGCGAGCCCTCTTCGGCGATGGCGAAAATCTTCGACTCGGCTTCGTCCAGCATCTGCTTGACTTCCTTGCCTTGCGGATGGAACGCATTGCCGGAAATTTCGTCGGCCACGGTGATCAGCTTGCGCAGGATGCCGCGGTCGCGCACGATCTCGGCGTAGCGCCGGATGTTGGCCGCCGACGGCGTGTTCTGCGCCATCGCGTTCAGGTATTGCAGGCCGCCCACTTCATCGGCCTTGCCCATGTTGGTCAGCGCCTCGAACACGGTAATCACGTCGGCCGGGCGGGCGGCGTTGATCAGCTTGACGAGTTGCTCGAAGATGATGCGGTGGTCGTAACGGTAGAAATCGTCGGCGTGCATGAAGTCCGCGATGCGGTCCCACGCCGCGTTATCGCGCAGCAAACCGCCGATGACGGACTGTTCTGCTTCGATGGAATGCGGCGGAATGCGAAGGGCGTCGAGTTGCGGATCGGAGGGGGCGTTCATGGCGCGAATTATACCCGTTCCGGGTGAACAGGCTGCAATAATTGGAGAGAAAAAAGTTGCCTAAAAGACGAAAAAAAGCCGGGATAACCCGGCTTCATGGCGTCATCTCGCGGGCGCATGGCCCGCGTGAGAGGCTTGGTACTTAAGCAGCTTCGCCGACCACGGCGATCGTGATTTCCACCACGACGTCGGTGTGCAGCGCTACTGCAACAGCGTGGTCGCCAGTGGTCTTCAGCGGGCCGGTAGGCATGCGCACTTGTGCTTTCTCGACAGCGAAACCTTGCTTCGTCAACGCTTCAGCGATGTCGAAGTTGGTCACGGAACCGAACAGACGGCCATCGACGCCCGCTTTTTG
>CXWL01094773.1_pt1 | contig 13542 bp, 11 predicted proteins | sample 590931 | NCBI WGS metagenome assembly CXWL01 (sample SAMEA3498368, study PRJEB10139) | groundwater metagenome | biome: water well; material: biofilm material | place: Germany | collected 2015-04-27 | reverse complement strand
GTTGTTGATGATCCTGCCATGCCGATCCCGGACTCCGACCTCGTCATCAGCGTCGGGATGAAAGCCGCCACGGCCGTTGCGGCCAGTAACGCACCAGCCGTTCTCAATGTTCTTGTCCCGAAAGCCGGATACGAAAAATTGCTGCGCGATTTCCCGTCGCGGGCGAACTCAAAAATTTTTTCAGCCATATTTCTGGATCAGCCCATCACGCGCCAGGTTCGGCTGATTGCTGCCATATTGCCTGGCAAGCGCCATGTAGGTGTGCTGTTTGATTCTTTCCCGCAAGACGAGCTTATGCAGCTCAGGCAGCAGATGTCCAGGCATGGATTAAACCTGCACGAGCGCGTAGTCGGTCCGGCGCTGCCGCTTCATGATGCATTGCAAGAAGTGCTGCAAGACAGCGAAGTGCTGCTGGCGTTGCCTGATTCCACGGTGTATAACAACTCGACCCTGCGCAATATCCTGCTGGCGACGTACCGTAGCAACATTCCCCTGATCGGTTTCTCATCCAACTATGTCAAGGCAGGCGCATTGTGCGCCGTGTTCAGCACCCCTGCGCAGATTGCCGCGCAAACCGCCATGGCGATTCAGCAATTATGGGAAACATCTGTTTTGCCACCCGCGCAATTTCCGCAGCTATTTGAGGTAATGGTCAATGAGCAAGTGGGGCGATCACTCGGTTTGAGCACCAAGAGCCCGGCTGAATTGCATAATGAAATGAGCGCGCACACGAGGAGGGCCCCGTGAATCGCTCCGGCATTCAACAGCAGACCCTGCTGGTAGCTTTAATCCCGATCCTGGTGATGACGACATTGTTCGCGGGTTATTTCATCAGCGTGCGATTTGCCGACCTGGATCGTGCGCTGCTCGATCGCTCGCAAATGATGGTGCGCCAGCTTGCTTTCTTCAGCGAATATGCGGTTTTTTCCGGCAACATGGCATTGTTGAAACAGGATGCCGATACCGTGCTTGCCGATCAGGATGTTGATGTGGTGGTGGTGCTGGATGCAGAATCAAAACTGCTGGTGGAGGCCAGCAAACAAAATGTCAGCCATGAAAATTATACTTCCAGGCCCAATTCAACTGCCCCGATTTATCAGGGCAAGGATGTACTGGTGTTGTATGAACCTATCGTCGCTACCCAAATCAACCTGGGCAACTTGACGCATGAATTCGACGAGACGAAACCTGCTCCGGCTAAGCCGCTCGGTGCGGTCATCGTCGAAATCAGCAAGCGCAACCTGAACAGCCAGAAAAAGGAAATATTGGGTTTTAGCATGTTGGCCATGCTGCTTGTTCTGACGCTGTCCCTGATGGTAGCGTTATGGGCGGCACGCCGGATCACGCTTCCGATTCTGGGCATGGGCCAGGCTATTCGCCGTATCGGAGAAGGGGACTTAAGCATGCGTGTTCCTTCCCAGTTTAAGGTGGATGAGCTGAGCGAACTGGCTGCCGGCGTCAACCAGATGGCGCAACAATTGCAACAGGATCGCAGTACGCTGGAATACCGTATTGTGGAAGCGACCAAGGAATTGCGTGAACAAAAGGAGGCCGCAGAGCATGCCAGCCTAGAGAAAGCACGTTTGAATCACGAATTGATGAAATCAACTTCGCTCCTTCGAGGAACACTGGAATCAACCATTGATGGAATACTGACTGTTGACATGGCAGGAAAGATCACCGGGTTCAACTCAAGGTTTAAAGTGCTTTGGAGCCTGCCGGACGATGTCCTTGCGTTGGAAGATGATCATCGCGCATTACAGTTTGCCATAAGCCAATTGAAGTATCCGGAAGATTTTTCCACAAAAGTGCAGTACCTCTACAGCCACCCGGAAGAAGCAAGCATTGACGTGATCGAATTCAAGGACGGAAGGTTTATTGAGCGTTATACGCAGCCCTATGAGGTTGATGGGGAGCCAGCGGGGCGTGTCTGGGGTTTCCACGACATCACCGAACGCAAGCAGATGCAAGAAAGGTTGCAAATCTCCAAGGAGCAGGCCGAAGCTGCCAGCCGCGCCAAGAGCGATTTTCTTGCCAATATGAGCCATGAAATCCGCACGCCGATGAACAGTATTCTCGGTATGACGCAGCTGGCACTGAGAGCGGAGGTTGATTCCAAACAGCGAGGCTATCTTGAAAAAATACAACTCTCCGGTGAACACCTTCTCAACATCATTGATGACATTCTCGATTTTTCCAAGATTGAAGCCAGGATGCTTGAATTGGAAACAATTGATTTCAATCTGGNNCACACCAGAATGATCGAAGAAAATGAAAACGATGTCCTGCTGCGTTTTGAAGTGCAGGATACCGGTATCGGCATAGCAAATGAAGTTGTAGACGAGCTGTTTCAGCCATTTTATCAGGCCGATGTTTCCACCAAGCGGAAATTCGGTGGCTCCGGCCTCGGGCTAGCCATCAGCAAAGGGCTGGCAGAATTGATGAGTGGCGAAGTGGGGGTGGAAAGCGAAGTAGGCAAAGGCAGCACTTTCTGGCTCATCGTACGGCTTGGCAAGGGCAATACGCCGCCGGATGAGAATGAACATAAAGAGCAATGGCAGGCAGACAAACAGTGGAATGTGCTGACAGCAATCAACGGTGCGCACATTCTTCTGGCTGAGGACAACTTGTTCAACCAGCAGGTGACGGTTGGGTTCCTGCAAGATGCTGGAGCGACGGTATGCGTTGCCAGCAATGGGAAAGAGGCGCTTGATCTGTTAAGCCAGGGACACTTCGATTGCGTATTGATGGATGTGCAGATGCCCGAGATGGACGGCCTCGAAGCGACCCGGATACTCCGCGCCGATCCGGGCATGGCAGGAACACCGGTAATTGCCATAACTGCCAACGCGACAAACGAGGCTCGCGAGCGTTGCCTTGCAGCCGGCATGGATGATTTTATAGGCAAGCCATTCAAGCCGCATGTGTTCTATGCGACCCTCGCCAAATGGCTTCCGGTGCGGTCAACACCGGCAGAACTTCAAGTGGCGCCTGCCGCATCTGCCGCTGAAACATCGTTGGGAGGCGATCCGGGCATCATTGATCTTGCAGTGTTAGCGGAACTGATGGGTAATGACCCAAAAAAGATTCATGGGTTTGCGCTGCGGTTTATAGAGTCGGCCCGGGAAGATATAGCCAAAATCGAAACCGCGCTGGAAAGCGGGGACATGGCGGCGCTGGGCGCATTGGGTCATTATGTCAAATCGCCAGCCATAATGGTCGGTGCGATGGGGTTTGCCAATCTATGCCGGGCATTGGAACAGGGTGCTGATGTGAAACAGGCACGGGACATCGTAAGCCAAATGCGCCCGTTGCTGGAACGCATCAAGGAACACATAGATAAAAACCTGGCATGAACAATTCAAATCCGGAGCAGATCACTGGGTGCCACCTGTGCCCGCGCCTCGCTGATTTTCTCGATCAAGTGCGCATGGCGCGGCCAGATTACTATGCCAGGCCGGTGCCGTCCTTTGGTGATGCACAAGCGCGCCTGCTGATAGTGGGGCTCGCGCCTGGGTTGCACGGGGCAAACCGCACGGGCCGCCCATTCACTGGCGATTTTGCCGGCAACTTGCTGTATTCCACCCTGCATCAATTCGGCTTTGCCAGCCGCGCCGAACCGCTGGATGCGGCAGGTCAGCCCAATGCTGAACTGTCCTTGCGTGATTGCCGCATTACCAACGCCGTGCGATGCCTGCCACCACAGAATAAACCGGAACCAGCCGAGGTGCGGCAATGCAATTTATATTTGGCAAATGAACTGTCCTCCTTGCCGCAAGGCGCTCTTGTGCTGGCTTTGGGGACGGTAGCCCATCAGGCGGTGCTGCGTGCGCTGGGCTTGCGCGCAAAGGATTATGCGTTTGGGCATGGCGCTCAACACCTGACGCCGAACGGCTTGATGCTGTATGACAGCTACCATTGCAGCCGCTACAATACCCAGACCAAGCGCTTGAGCAAAGCGATGTTCCACGCTGTATTCGGCGCAATTACCGGGTATTTATACAGACTTGACCCAAACAATGGAGTTCGATCCTAACGGGCATGGCAAACATGCCACCCCTGACGATGAAACCCGTCAGGCCCGTTTCCCTCTCCCCAGCCCTCTCCCAAAGGGCGAGGGGGACAAGGTTTCGCTAAGCGAACTTCAAGTTAAATCATTTATTGTCAGCCTGCCCCTGTTGCCCGGGGTATATCGCATGCTGGACAGTCAGGAGCAAGTGTTGTATGTCGGCAAGGCGGGGCAACTGAAAAAACGCGTCGCCTCCTATTTCCAGAAAGCCAATATTTCGCCGCGCATCCGCCTGATGGTGTCGCATATCGCCCGCATCGAGGTGACCGTGACGGGCTCCGAGGCCGAGGCGTTGCTGCTGGAAAACAACTTAATAAAAACATTAAAGCCACGCTATAACATATTATTCAGAGACGACAAGTCTTACCCATATATTGTGCTGACTGGGCACCAGTTCCCTCGTTTGACTTACTATCGTGGCGCAACCGGCAAGCAGCATCAATATTTCGGGCCTTTTCCCAATTCGCATGCCGCCAAGGAAAGCATTCAACTGCTGCAAAAGGTTTTTCGCATCCGCACCTGTGAGGATAGCGTTTTCAGCAACCGCGCACGCCCCTGTTTGCTGCACCAGATTCATCGTTGCACCGCCCCTTGTGTCGGATTGATCAGCGAACAGAAATATGCATCCGATATACACAATGCTACGCTGCTGTTGCGGGGAAGGCAGGGGGAAGTGGAAGGGATGCTGCGTCATGCTATGGGGCATGCGGCTGAGGCTCAGCATTACGAGCAGGCCGCTGCGCTGCGTGACCAGTTGCTCGCGCTGCATACGGTGCAGCAAAAGCAGTTTATGGAAAGCAACCGGGCAATAGATGCGGATATAGTTGCAGTGGCTGAACTGGGCGGCGCGGTGTGCGTAAATCTTGCTATGGTACGCGGTGGCAGGCATCTCGGCGACAAGAGCTTTTTTCCGCAGAATGCTGAGGGGCAAGCGCCCGGCGAAGTTCTGGAGGCATTTTTGGCGCAGCATTATCTGAGTCGCAGTATGCCGCCACTGATTCTTACCAGTGCCGAAATTACAGATGGGGCGCTGGAAACTTTATTCAGCGAGCAGGCCGGGCACAAGGTGCAGATCCGCCACAGCGTCAGCGGTGAACGCCAGCAGTGGCTGGATATGGCGCGGAATAATGCGCTGCTGGCACTGCGTCAACATGCGAGCCAGCAAGCAGGGCAATTAGCGCGGATGGAGGCGTTGCGTAGCGTGTTGTCACTGCCGCAACTATCGCGCATCGAATGCTTCGACATCAGCCATACCATGGGTGAAGCTGCCATCGCTTCTTGCGTGGTGTATGACAATCTGTCCATGCGCAGCACCGAATACCGGCGCTACAACATCTCCGGCATTACCGGCGGTGATGATTACGCGGCCATGCGTCAGGCTTTGTTGCGCCGCTACCAGAAATTGCAAACCGGAGAGGGCAAGCGGCCCGATCTGGTGTTGATTGATGGCGGAGCCGGGCAATTGGGCGTGGCTCGTGCGGTTTTGGCGGAACTGAATTTATCTGACATCCCGTTAGTGGGCGTGGCTAAAGGTGTGGAGCGCAAGCCCGGGATGGAGCAATTATTACTTCCGCAACAGGAAAAGCCGCTACAATTATCGCCCGATAGCCCGGCGCTGCATTTGATCCAGCTGGTGCGCGATGAAGCGCACCGCTTTGCCATAAGCGGGCACCGCTCCAAGCGCGGCAAGGCGCGCTTGGCGTCCCTGCTGGAAGATGTCAGCGGAGTAGGGGGCAAGCGCAGGCGCAATCTGCTGGCTCGTTTTGGCGGTCTGCAGGGTGTTTACCAAGCCAGCGTGGATGAATTGGCGCAGGTTGAAGGTATCAGCCGGGCGCTCGCGGAAAAAATTTATCAACAATTGCACTAAGGGATTTGATTCAGTTCGACCAACCATGCCATTCAATATCCCAAATTTGCTGACTTGGTTCAGGATATTAATGATCCCGGTATTTTTTACCGTATTTTATGTGTCCGATAGCACGCTCAGCCTGCATCACAAACATCAGGTCAGCACACTCATCTTTGCGCTTGCCGCCATCACAGACTGGATGGATGGTTATCTGGCGCGCACGCTGAACCAAACTTCCGCTTTCGGCGCTTTTCTGGATCCCGTAGCAGATAAACTGATGGTGGCAGCCGCGCTGGTCATGCTGGTTAACCTGGCTTATGTAGATGCCATCATCGCTTTCATCATTATTGGCCGCGAGATTGCAATTTCCGCCTTGCGCGAGTGGATGGCGCAACTGGGCAACAACAAGAGCATAGCAGTGTCCATGTTGGGAAAAGTCAAAACCACCTTCCAGATGATCGCTATTTTGCTGCTGCTCTATCACGAGCCCGTGCTGAANNCGCTTTCGGGGTGTAGCGTAGCCTGGTAGCGCGCCTGCTTTGGGAGCAGGATGTCGGGAGTTCAAATCTCTCCACCCCGACCAGGTTTATAAATCGAATTGGTTGCCGAAAGAATTGTGCCCGTAGCTCAATTGGATAGAGCACCAGCCTTCTAAGCTGGGGGTTACAGGTTCGATTCCTGTCGGGCACGCCAGATATGCGATTTAAGTCAGTTCAATGGTGGCTGTAGCTCAGTTGGTAGAGTCCCGGATTGTGATTCCGGTTGTCGTGGGTTCGAGCCCCATCAGTCACCCCATATAAATCAAGGCTTGCAGCGATGCAGGCCTTTTTCACGTCAAGCGGTTTTGCTCCATGTAGGCGCAGTGTAGGATTTTCCGGGCATGTTCGCATCCTTTCGCAATGCTCTTTCAATAAACATCCCCCGCCAAGCCGGTGAAAGCGTCCGGTTATTCGCCCTTGGCAATTACTCGCAGGTTAGGCGGGGGTAAACTCGTTAACGTGAAACTCGCCTAGCGATTCGTTCGTCCTCTCTCCCACTGGGGGAGGGTTGGGGAGGGGGAAACGGGCATGGCGGGTTTCATCATCGTGGGCGGCATTCCTGGCATGCCCGTTAGGCCGTTATCAGTTGGGCGCGTTGCACCTTCGGCATACCTGCTTTGCGCACCTGCCACAAGTCGTATGCGGCCTGTTCTGCAATCCACGCATCAGCATGGCCGCCATTCTCTACGCCTAGCCATCCCTCTAGGCGCAGTGCCATTGCCGGGGATATTGCGGCGTGCTCATTCAACACGCGGGACAGGGCGGCGCGGGTAACGCCTAGTTGCTTGGCGGCTTCGGTAACAGTCAGCCCCAGCGCGGGTAATACATCTTCACGCAAAGTTGAGCCGGGGTGCGGTGGGTTGTGCATTCTCATTTTCGTTTCTCCTAGTGGTAATCCTGATAATCAACAAGCACGGCATCCTCGCCCTCAAACTTGAATGTCATGCGCCAGTTGCCGTTGACGCTTACTGAATAATGCCCGGCAAGGTTGGCGGTCAACGGGTGAAAATCCCATCCCGGCATGTTCATATAGCTGGGGTCTTTGGCTACATTAAGGCGTATCAATTGCCGCCCCAGTTTCGCGGCATGGCGCGGCTGTATGCCCGTCTTGCTGCCAGTCTTAAAGAATGTTTCAAGCCCCTTGTGCCGGAATGTTTTAATCATGCTGTTAATGTATAGCGTAGCGTTTCGCATGTCAAGTGAATTGCTCTTTACGTCACCGCATGCAAACCCGCTTGCACTGGCACATACTGAATTCTGGCTTGCTCCAATATCCACGCTTCGATTTTGACGTGCCACATCCGCAACAGGTCAAGCGGGTGGCGGATATAGTTTTGCTCACGCACACCTTGGGGCGCATGGCCTTGGATTTGCGCAGCAATCCCGGCGGGCATTTCTATCCACTCGCAAAGGCTGGCGAAGCTCCGGCGCAATCCGTGCAAGGTCACATCCAAACCAGCGGCAGCACAAACCCTGTAGTTCGCGGCGTGCGGGTCGGTCAGGTGTCCACTCTCGGCGGTGGGGCTTGAGAATACCCACTCACTGCGGCGGGGCAGGGCGGCCAGCAAGTGCGCAAGATAAGGCAGCAGGAGAATAACGCGCAGGCCTTCCACCTTGTCGCGGATGGTCATAGGGCCCCACTGAAAATCCACATCAGCCCAGCGAACGGCGGTCATTTCATTGGTGCGCGCACCAGTCAATAGCAGGGTTTGCAGGTATGCAGATATAACAGGGTTGCCGATTTGCTTTACGGCGGCGAACCATGCGGGCAATTGCTCACGCTGGAGCGCGTCATTTTTTCTTTGTGGCTTGCCTAGAATCTCGCGGGCGGCTTTGCCCTTGGCGGGATTGCTTTTCACTATTCCCCGACAAGCCGGATATTCTGCGCACCATGTAAGAAAAACAGATAGCAGGCGGCTTGCAAGGCGGGCGCGTCCGGGGCGTTTTGCCCCTTCCACCTTCGCCCATGCCGTCACTATCTATGGGGTCAAGTCAACCAGGCGAACTGTTGCCAGTGATGCAAGCGTGCCGGGTTCGGTCATCTTGCGGCTTCGGGTTCTTTGCACGCCACCGGCCTGCTTAGCATCAATATGGTCAGCGTAGTGGCGCACCCCCAAAAAAGGCTTGCGGGCTTTTAGTCTCTAAGTGTCCTTCGGGGTATTACGGCGCAGAAGCAAAAAAAATCGGCGAGCTACTCTTTACGTCAAAATCGCGTTGCCAACGCGCCAAGAGCGCGGGGAATACAAGTTGAATCGGGCAAGAGGCAGGGGTGAACCTGCCTCTTGCCCGATAGCGAGAGCATGACTTTCTGTGAGTTACAGGGTTTTAACGGTTGCCGTTAGTGTTGCTGTTATGGCCACGTCCAAGCGAAAAGCTGTTGCTCGGGCGGCGTTGGCCGCCAGCGCCAGCCGTATTGCCGGGGGCGGCACCTGTGCGTGGGTTGGGACTACGACGTTGGGCGTTGTCGCCAAAGCGATTGTGCGTTTGCCCCTCGCGGCGTGCGGTGGCGCCGCGTTCGTCACGTGGTGGGAAACCGTGGCGGCTGTCGGGAGCAGTGTGGCGTCCGAAGCCGCCGGATTTGCCGCGTGGGCTGGAAGGTTGCGAACGCGGCTTGAACTTGGGCTCCATCCCAGCAACGGTGTGGGTATTGATGCTCTGGCCAGTGTAGTGTTCGATCTTCTTCAGGTGCAGCGCATCGCGGTTAGAGGCAAACGACACGGCGATACCGGAAGCGCCGGCACGTCCGGTGCGCCCGATGCGGTGCACATAATCCTCGGCGAACTTGGGCAGGTCGAAATTGATCACGTGCGAGATACCGGCGACGTCAATACCGCGCGCCGCAACGTCGGTGGCTACCAGAATACGAACCTGTCCACGGCGCAGGTTGTTCAGCGTCCTGATGCGTTCACGCTGGTTCATGTCACCGTGCAGTGCTGCTGCGGAATGGCCCTGTGCCAGCAGGCTATCCGCCAGGGTGTCAGCATCGCGTTTGGTGGCGGTGAATACCAAAGCCTGGTTCAATCCCGCATCGCGCAACAGGTGATCCAGCAGGCGGTTCTTGTGCGCCATGTCGTCCACATACATCAGGCGTTGCTCGATATTCTCATGGCGTGCTTGCGTAGCCGTAACGGTGATGCGCTTGGGGTTCTTGAGCAGGCGTTTTGCCAGGTTGCCGATGACACCATCCAGCGTGGCCGAGAACAGCAACGTCTGGCGCGTGGCCGGTGTGGCGGCGGCGATGCGCTCAACATCGTCAATAAAGCCCATGTCCAGCATGCGGTCGGCTTCGTCCAGCACCAGCATTTCCAGGCGTGAGAAGTCAATGCGGCCACGCTCGATGTGGTCAATCAAACGGCCCGGTGTGGCCACCAGAATATCCACCGGGCTGGACAGCAATTTGTTTTGCAGCGGATAGGGCATCCCGCCCAGGATACTCACCACTTTCAGGCGCATGTTTTTTCCGTACTTTGCGGCGGCGTCAGAAACCTGTTGTGCCAGTTCGCGCGTCGGGGTCAGCACTAGCACGCGCGGGCCTTTGCTACGTACGGCGGAAGGTTCTGCAATGCGGTGCAGCGCGGGCAGGATGAAGGCGGCGGTCTTGCCGGTGCCAGTCTGGGCGGAGGCCATCAGGTCGTGCCCGGCAAGCGCTTCGGGAATCGCTTGTGCCTGAACCGGAGTGGGCACGGTATAGCCGGCTTCTTCAACAGCCTTGAGAATGGCCGGATTCAGGCCGAGGGTGGCAAAAGTCGAACCAGTTGCAAGAGATGCAACGGCTTCAGTTGTTGTGTTTTCAATCGTTATAGTTTTAACAGACACGTTTATTCCTTAAATAATGTAAAGCAAGGCGCATGCGTGGCTTAAAGCCACACAATAAAATTCAGTAGGGGGATAGCCTCTACCGGCGCAAATACATCGTCGCTAACCGGTGAACAGCAAGAGTGCGCCCAGTGTTGCTACTTTACATGGGGACGCTGGAGGTCAGGAAACGATGAACCAACGCTGCACGAACATCGCAGCGAGGGGCGCATTATAGGCAAGCAGACCGGGAACGCAAGCTAAATTTTGGCGGGAAAGCCAATATCTTGCGTATAATCCGCGCCCAAATGCAATCTATCCGTAATTTCTCCATCATCGCCCACATTGATCACGGCAAGTCCACCTTGGCTGACCGTATCATCCAGTTGTGCGGTGGGCTGTCCGACCGCGAAATGGAAGCGCAGGTGCTCGATTCCATGGATCTGGAGCGCGAGCGCGGCATCACCATCAAGGCGCAGACCGCTGCACTCGAATACAAGGCGCGCGACGGCCAGATATACAACCTCAACCTGATTGATACGCCGGGACATGTGGATTTTTCCTATGAAGTCTCGCGCTCGCTGTCCGCCTGCGAGGGCGCGCTGCTGGTGGTGGATGCGTCGCAGGGGGTGGAGGCGCAGACGGTGGCCAACTGCTACACCGCGCTGGATCTCGGCGTGGAAGTGGTGCCGGTGCTGAACAAAATAGACTTGCCATCCGCCAATCCGGACAACGCCATCGAGGAAATCGAGGAGGTCATCGGCATCGCCGCGCACGACGCCACGCGCTGCTCGGCCAAGACCGGCGAGGGGGTGCAGGACGTGCTGGAAGCGATGATCGCCAAAGTGCCGCCGCCCAAAGGCGATCCGGCCGCGCCGCTGCAGGCACTGATTATTGATTCGTGGTTCGACAATTATGTCGGCGTAGTGATGCTGGTGCGGGTTTTTAACGGCACGTTGAAACCCAAGGACAAAATTTTGCTGATGGCCACTGGCGCGCAGCATCTGACCGAGCATATCGGCGTGTTTACGCCCAAGTCGCAGCCGCGCGAAACTCTCTCCGCCGGGCAGGTGGGTTTTGTCATCGCGGGCATCAAGGAACTGAAAGACGCCAAGGTCGGCGATACGATCACCTTGCAGGGAAAGCCCGCAAACAGCGCCTTGCCGGGCTTCAAGGAAATTCAGCCGCAGGTGTTTGCCGGACTGTTTCCGGTCGAATCCAACCAGTATGAAGCACTGCGCGACTCGCTGGAAAAACTGAAACTGAATGACGCCTCATTGCAGTACGAGCCGGAAGTCTCGCAGGCGCTGGGCTTCGGTTTCCGCTGCGGTTTTCTAGGTTTGTTGCACATGGAGATTGTGCAGGAACGGCTGGAGCGCGAGTTCGACATGGATTTGATTACCACCGCACCGACGGTAATTTACGAGGTGTTGTTGCGCGACGGCACGGTGCTGATGGTGGACAACCCGTCCAAGATGCCCGACCCATCGAAAATAGAGGAAATACGCGAACCCATCGTGACGGTCAACCTGTACATGCCGCAGGAATATGTCGGTGCGGTAATTACCTTATGTACGCAAAAGCGCGGCGTGCAGATCAACATGAGCTACCACGGCAGGCAGGTGCTGCTGGTGTATGAAATTCCGATGGCGGAAATCGTGCTCGATTTCTTCGACCGGTTGAAATCCATTTCGCGCGGCTATGCCTCAATGGATTACGAGTTCAAGGAATACCGTCAGGCCGATGTGGTCAAGGTGGATATGCTGATCAACAGCGAGAAAGTGGATGCGCTATCGATCATCCTGCACCGCAGCAACAGCCAGTACCGTGGCCGCGAAGTGGCGGCCAAGATGCGCGAGCTGATACCGCGCCAGATGTTCGATGTGGCGATCCAGGCTGCCATTGGCTCCAACATCATCTCGCGCGAAAACGTCAAGGCGCTGCGCAAAAACGTGATTGCCAAGTGCTACGGCGGCGACATTTCACGCAAGCGCAAGCTGCTGGAAAAACAGAAGGCGGGCAAGAAGCGCATGAAGCAGGTGGGTAATGTGGAAATTCCTCAGGAGGCATTTCTGGCCATTCTGCAAGTGGGCGATAAATAACACGGACTGGAAGCTAGATGGATTTTGCATTGATTATGTTTGTATTGCTGCTGGTCACGGGCAGCGTGTGGTTGCTGGATCGCTTTATATTGCAGCCCAAACGTGCTGCAACTGCTGCAGAACCGTGGTGGGTGGAGTACTCAAAAAGTTTTTTCCCGGTGATCCTTGCCGTATTTCTGTTGCGTTCATTTCTGGTTGAGCCATTCAAGATACCGTCTGGTTCGATGATTCCCACCCTGCAGGTGGGAGATTTCATCCTGGTCAACAAATTTACTTACGGTATCCGCCTGCCTATCGTGAGCAAAAAACTGGTTGAGATCAATTCCCCCAAGCGCGGCGATGTGATGGTGTTTCACTATCCGGAAAACCCTTCGCTGGATTATATTAAGCGCGTGGTCGGCCTGCCCGGCGACAATATTGTGTACCGCGACAAAAAAGTGTTCGTGGGTGGTGTGTTGCAGCAGCAACAGCAGGAAGGTGATTACAACTATGCGGAAACCGGCTTGAAATTTGTGCATACCGAGCGTTACAGCGAGAATCTGAGCGGACATATTCATGCCATGCTGGTTAATCCGGAAATGCCCAATGTGCATTTAGGAGCGGTGGCGGAATTTCCGCAAAGTGAAGTTTGTAGCTACAGCGCCGATGAGGTGCGTTGCAAAGTACCAGCTGGGCATTATTTTATGCTGGGCGACAACCGCGACAACAGCCGGGACAGCCGCTACTGGGGCTTCGTACCGGACAATATGATAGTCGGCAAGGCGTTCATGATTTGGATGAATTTTGGAGATTTGAAGCGTATCGGCTTATCCATTAACTGATGGGGTACATGATGAAAATTACGGANNATTAGTGGAATGAAACTCCTCCCGACCTACATGGAAAATGCAAAAATCCAGAACATATTTGATGTCATCGTGCATGACCCGGAAATGCGAAATGCACAAGTGAAGGATATTCGTTTGTCATTTGCCAAGCGTGCCTCGATTGACGCCATAACCGCCATCAATGAGAGTGATATCGAAATCAGCAAGGATAGTAGTGGAATTTCTCTGAGTGCCAGTTATGCGGTGAAAATTCCTATCGTCAGAAATGCCAGTTTGCTGATCGAATTCAATCCAAGCAGTTCAAAATAACACTCAAATGAACCATGATGAGCTGTGCCGCAAGCTTGGTTACAATTTTGCT
>CXWL01003725.1_pt1 | contig 13543 bp, 14 predicted proteins | sample 590931 | NCBI WGS metagenome assembly CXWL01 (sample SAMEA3498368, study PRJEB10139) | groundwater metagenome | biome: water well; material: biofilm material | place: Germany | collected 2015-04-27 | reverse complement strand
CTGATGGAACTCACGCGCGTCACCAAGCAGGAGCTGACCGGACGCATTCTCAGCACCAGCCATGAACCGGCGCGTACCGCTCCCCGCCTGCGCCTCGCACAAGCGTTGCTCAAGGGTGAGAAGATGGATTGGGTGATTCAGAAAGCCACGGAACTGGGCGTGAGTGAAATCATTCCGCTCCAGAGCCGGCACACCATCGTGCAACTCAGGCCAGAACGCCTCGACGCACAGCTGGCCCGCTGGCAGCGCATCGCATTGGAAGCAGCGCAACAATCAGAACAGTGGCACATGCCCGTCATCGCCCAACCTCAGACTCTGACTGCATGCCTGGGCAGCCACCCTGCGCCGGCACTCTCGCTCATCTTGACCGAACGGCGGGAGGGACAGAGCTTACACAACGTCCGCCTTCCGGAAGGCGGCAACGAGTCTGTCATGGTGCTGATCGGACCTGAAGGGGGATGGTCGAAGGAAGAGGTGGCGCAGGCTAAACAAGCCGGCTGCACACTGATGACGCTCGGACCGCACATTCTGCGCGCCGAGACCGCTGCCATTGTCGCAGCTGGGATTCTGCAGAGCCGCGTGGGAGCCCTGGGCTAGAAGCAGCTCTTACTTGCCGGCCTGTAAATGTACCACCGTCCCGTTCTCCCCGCTCGCCCAGCCATGGGCCGCGTCGGAGAAGGTCAAGCCGAACAACGAGACCGGCGCAATGGGCGTGCCGTCGCTCCACGAATAGCCCGCGTCCGTTGTGCGATACATCATGCCCCGCTCGCCGACAATCCATCCTTCTTGAGGGCTGGTGAAACGGACCTTCAGCAGATCGATCACCTTCGTGCAAGTCTTCCCGCAAGGCAGCGTGCGATCCACCCACTTGGCACCGCCGTCGTTCGTTTGAAACAGCGCGCCGGCATTCCCCACTGCCCAGCCCGTCGATTCGTCGGTAAAGTACACGTCGAACAGCGTCACCGCCCCCTGCGAAACTTGCGGCATCCATGTGCGTCCGCCGTCGCGAGTCGCTAAGACAGTGCCGAGAGCGCCCACGGCCGTGCCGCGTTGGGCATCGAGAAACTGCACGGCGTACAGCGCCGCACTCGTCCCGCTCGCCTGTTCGGCCCAATGCGCGCCGCCGTCAGCCGTATGCAGGATCGTCCCGCCCCCGCCGACCACCCATCCGTCGGTCGCCGAAGGAAAATGGATCCCGTAGAGCGGTTGCTGCGTTTCGAGCGGACGCCCCGTCCAGCTCTCTCCTCCGTTGACCGACTGCCTGAGCGTTCCAGCCGCGCCGGTGACCCATCCGGTTTTCTGATCAATAAAGTAGACGCCGGTCAGCAATGCCGATGTCCCGCTCGTCTGCTTCTTCCACTTCTTCCCGCCGTCAGTCGTGCTGAAGAGCGCCCCGCCGGAACCGACCGCCCAGCCGAGCTTGGCATCCTTGAACTGCACCGCCATCAGCGTCATCGGTGTGTTGGTCTTCTGGAGAGTCGCAAGCACAGGGGGCTCCGCACTCAGAACGACAGCAGGCATGAACAAAACAACGGCCAGACAGGCACAGAGAATTGTCCTCATCCCGACCCGACAACTTCCTATACCCATTCCCCGGTTCTCCATTTATTGATTCGTGCCGGCGTCCGGACGATTGTTGTTCCAATACCCGGGATCAGGGAGTCCCTTCGCCTCGATCGTAAACTGTCCCGCCTCAATGGTCAGCCACTGTTTCTGCGAGCAGCAAGTGCCGTCCGGCAGGACATCCCACGACCCTCTCCGGACCACCAGCGGCCCAGTCGAGAGGTCATCGAAGAAGGCGCCACGCTTCCCGATCCCATACAAATTGCGATGGGGGACTTTCACGACAATCTCGGTATCGGTCCAGGATTGGACAAGGGCGGCCGCGCCATTGAAGAGCACTTCCGTCCGCGACACGTTGGAAATAACCGTGCTGCCGGAATCCGGTTCATTGATCTCTACATCCAGCCGCCGCTTATAGGCTTTCTGACTCAATTCCAGTCCGGTATGCTCCGCCGTCTTCAGGAACGTGCCGAACCCTTTGCCCTTGATCGTCACCAGGTCGTCCAAACCGGCCGATTTAGGCGCATAAGATTCGACCACCGGCGTCACCAGTGTAAAGGTGCCCGCTTCGGTCACGAGCTCCCCGCGTTCCTGGCAACAGGATCCGTCCGCCTTCGGCTTGGTCGCGCTGCGATAGATGCGCACAGGGCCGCTCTTCACGCTGAAGGGCACCCAGACGTCGATACGGTCGTCGTTCCACCGGTAGATCACCGCCGGAACCCCGCCGATCTCGACACGATTCTCGCCCTTATTGAAATCCATGAAACTGTAGGGAGTGGAACCGCTTTCGGAGTAGAACCCGAAGTGCTCGCCATTGATACGCAGCAACGTCCCGATCGGGGCACTCGCCGGCGTGACAGGCATGGCCTTGGGCACATGCACCGCAAACGTACCGAGTGTCCGCTCGCGCCCCTGCCGTTTCAGCACCAGCGGTCCGGTTTCCGCTCCGAGCGGCACGTGCGCGACAATGACATCGTCTTTCCACTGGGCAATCGTTGCGAGACTGCTCCCGATCAAGACGGCATCATCAGTCCCCTTGGCCCCGAAATCCTGGCCGAACAACACCACCTTCGTCCCGACCGGCCCGGACATTGGATCGACGCGCACGCTGGGCACCAGCGCAAGCGACACCGCATTGCTCGTCACATATTCCACCGGCGCACAGCAGGACCCATCGGCCAGCGGGTCGGACGAGGCCAACCGCACGACGACATCGCCGGGCGCCGCATTCGTCGGAATCTCCACCTCGATCTTGTCGTCCTTCCACCGGCGCGGACGCACCACCACGCCGCCGATCACCACATCGTTGACGCCGAACATCGTATTCGGATCGCGCGCGCCGGCCGTGGCGCCGAAATGTTCCCCGGTGATCGTGACCATCGTGCCGCGCTCCGCCTCTGTGGGTGTAATGGACTCGATGCGCGGCTTCACCACCGTGAAGGTCCCGGCCGAGAGTTTCTTCTTCCCGATCATCATTTCGACGGGACCGGTCGTGGCTTTAAACGGCACCTTCACCTCGACCAGGTCGGATTCCCACCGCTGAATCAGCGCCGGCATCCCGGCGAATGTCACCTTATTGAACTGGACGGATTTGAATTGGCCCAAGCCTTTGCCGCTCAAGACCACCGTCGCCCCTGGCGTCGAGGTTCGCGGAGAAATCTCAATCGCGGCCTGGCCTGCATAGGAGGCCCAGGGCGTCAACGCCCCGAGAATGATGAGTGCGAAAAAAAATGGCCGATATATCATGGCATCTCTCCTCAAGACTAAGACCTGGACTCCACGAGCCCGCGGATTAGAGTCAGCCCGGAATGATTCAAAGGAACTTCCCCGCACGTGGCACGAGAACCCCACGCACCGGAGTCAGGAGAGAGCAACCGGGGTACAACGTGAAGCGAGGGACGAGAGGACTATAGCAAGCGATTTTTTCGAGTGTCAAGGCGGGCGATGGAGCGAAGACTGATGCCTATATATTGGATGAGCCACACACCGTTCCTCTAGCCATCGCAAGACCGAAACATCATCTTTCTTTTCTCAAATTCTCTTCCTTGACGATCCGGCCATCTTCCAGCGTGATGGCACGGTCCGTCTCATAGCCGAACACTGGGTTGTGCGTCGTAATGAGGATCGCCAGCCCCTTGTCGGCTGCTAAATGCTTGAACAGCGCGATAATGGACTCCCCCGTCGCCTTGTCGAGGTTCCCGGTGGGCTCGTCCGCGACCAGAATCTTGGGATCCACGATCAGGGCGCGGGCGATCGCCACCCGTTGCATCTGCCCTCCTGAAAGCTCTCGCGGCAAATGGGAGGCCCGGTCGCTCAGGCCGACCATCCTCAGCACCTCCGCGGTCCGGCGCGCATCGGTTCGACGCCTCAGAAACATCAGCGGGAGCTCGACGTTCTCCGAAACCGTCAGCGTCGGCAACAGGGAGAACTGTTGGAATACGAACCCCAGCACGCCGCGTCTGACCTCCACCAGCTCGTCCTCGGAGAGTCCGGCAACCAACTGGCCCGCCACCATGAGCGTCCCTTCTGTCGGCGCATCGAGGCAGGAAAGCAAGTTGATGAGCGTCGTCTTGCCTGAGCCCGATGGACCAAGGATCGACACAATCTCGCCGGTTCGGATGGACAGGTCCACACCGTCCAACGCCTTGACCGTCTCGCTGCCTCGATAATAATACCGTTTGAGTCCATGAGCTTCGATGATAGTGTCCTGCATATCATCCCCCCTTGCCGATCGCTTCGACGGGCCGCATCGATGCCGCACACCACGCAGGATAGAGCCCGGCAAAGAATCCGAGCACCACGGCAACGAGCACGGTGTATCCAACGAGGGCCGGAGTAATCTGCACGATCGACCCCGAGACGCCCAGGTCGGCCAGCCCTTTGATCGCCGTCTCGACGAGACCCGCGCCGATGACCGCCATCGCCGAACCGACCAACGCCCCGACAAAACACACCATCAGCGTTTCCAGCCAGATGAGCTGAAAGATGCTGCCGCGCCTCGCGCCGAGGGCCTTCATGATCCCGATTTCCGCCGTGCGCTCATACACACTCATGAGAATCGTGTTGATGACACCGATAAGGGCGACGATGACGGCAATGGCAGCCACGGCTGCGATCATGGTCTGGGCCGTAGCGACAAGGTTGACCAGGGTATTCTTGACCTGCTGTAACCCGACCACCTGGACCTCCGGCAGCTTGAGCCAGCGCGTCTCGAACTCGCGCATCTTGAACGAACTGAACTCCTTGAGTTTGATGCCGAGAATCGTCAACTGGTTGGGCCGGTTAAAATATTCGCGCGTCACATCGATCGGCAGAAAGACCGTCCCGTCGTCCTGCGTGCCGGTCCGCTCCAGCACGCCCACGACCGTGAATTGATACATGACGGGATTGGGCTTGCCCGCCGGCGTGATCGAGGCGTAGAAGCTGTCGCCGACCTTGCGCTGCTCGTACTCGGCAGCTTCGAAACCCAGAACCACCTCGTCTTTGCTTCCAGGCGTGAACCACCGGCCATTGGCATACCCCGGCCCCTGCTTGAACCCGAGCCACGGCTTCATGACCAGGAAACTCGGCACATCAATGCCGCTGATGATCGTGAAGTTACTGGCCGCGCCTTCGTCACGGATGCTGCTGGCCTGCTTCTCTACTACCCCGACAAAAATCGGCGTGATGTTTTCGATGTCCGGATCACTCTTGACCTGTTGGTAGGTGTCGCCGGGAAGGTAAAGCAGTCCTGTCCCTCCTTTGAGCATCATGGTCGCGGCCTCGTAAGGGCAACCCTTGGCCATGATCATGACCTGATAGCCCAGCATCTTGATGCTCTTATCGATGGCCCCGCGGTAGCCCAGCATAAAGCCTCCGAGCGACACGGCTACCGTCACAGCCAGCGCGACGCCGGCGACGGTGAGTCCCGTGCGCACCGGACGCCGGCGCAGATTCTTGGTGGCCAGCACGACATAGCGCCGAAGCACAAACGGATCCTGTATTGTCTCCTCCATCACGTCCTCCTCACTCGAACTCGACCGCGCTGGCGACAAATTGATATCCGTCACCATAGGGCACGATCTGCCCCTCCACGCGGGCCCTATGCCCATTCCGTCTCGGCGCAACCATCGTGATTTCTTCCAAGTCGACCCGCAGGACCTTATCGTCCGAGAGGAAAAAGAAATAGCAGCCCATGGTGGTGCATTGCTTCCGAACCGTTCCCTCAATGGCCACGGTTGTGTGCAGAAAATCCTTCGGCCGCTCGATGAGCGCGGCGACCTCGGCTTTCGGCACTCCGGTGAATGCACCGTACTCGTTGGGAAGACTCATCATGTACCAGATGAGCGCCGCCCCGATGACGAGAGAGATGGCGCATAGGACCAGTATCGTTCTCATCCCCTACTCCTTTCGGGCCTTCGCCTTCTCGGTTGCCTGCTTGGCTCGTTCGAAATACGGCTCGAATTTCTTCCCGTAGACGAAGAAATCGACCAGGATTAAATTCTTGCGGATGCCGCGGAGGGACGCCTCGTAATCCGGCCGGCCGCTTACCTCGAATACCGGCGGCGTGATGGCCGCGACTTTGTCGGCCTTCGCGCCAGGATCGACGGTGGCATAGTAATCGTGCTTGTAGAAGTCCCCGAGCGTCAGGCCCTCGAATTGACTGAGGAACTCTTTACTCCTTAACTGGCGCGCCGCCGGGCTTTCCAGCCGCTGGAAGAAGAATCTCCTGATCTCGCCGGTCTGCGGATCCATCGATAGGAACACCTGGATCACGCCGCCCTTGCCCGGCACGTTGACGCCATGAACAACCCCGATCTTCTGCTGGCCCTTGAAGACGCTGTACACGGTATAGGGAGTCTCGTAGGTCTCATAGATCGGATCTAAGTCGCTGCCAAGACGCTCCCGCAGCGCGCGGAATAATTCGGTGCCGTCCTTGAGCAATGGGAACTCATTGAGGTCCTCTTTATAGGTCGTCATCTCGGGATAGAGATACTTCAGATCTTCAGCCGGATTGCTCAGCGTGCACCCGATCGCGGCAAAGGCCTGTTGCGGCATCGCGAGAACTGCAAACAACATGAACACGACGACGCTCTTCATCCGCGCCTCCTATTGATAAAAATAATATTGCAGCGTGGCAATGGTGCTGTGTGGCCCTTGCATCTGTTCCAATTGGCGCTCGACATTGAGCTTGATCCAATGCAAGTTGGAGTTGCCAATATCGTTCCTGAAGTACCACGAGACTTCTCCGATGATGGACGCATCGGCGCCGAGCCCCTCCTGCTGGAATCGTCGATATTGCGCGGAGACGCCCCACTGGCGCGAGGCGCGAAGATATTCCACTTGATAGAGCTGCGTGAACACCGTGCTGGACAGGTCCCGGCCTCCGCTGAGTTCGGACGTGACGGTGAGCAGACCCGTCGGAACCGCCTGTCGATATCGGCCATCAAGGCCGACCCGCTTGGTCGCAACGCGATTCTCACTCCCTGCGTCCCTGGCAAGGGTTTGACGGCGCGTGATGGCATCAGGAGACAGCCGCTCCCCTCCCAGAATCGACAGCCCGCCTTCCAACCCGTATTCGTAGCTGTACTTGTTCGCCAGGCTGAGCCTGATCGCGCCGAGTCCGCTCTGGCCTTTGAATTTGAGATCGTACCCGGAGCCGGCCAAATAGTAGACGTCATAGTTTAGATGTGGGTTGATCGCTCCCCAGAATCCGGTATACCAGTCCCGCTCGAACCCGAAATTGCGGTCGTTGGACAACTGGAGCACCGTGCCATGGGTGTCGGTCTGGGGGTTGAGTCCGAACGGAACATAAAACCGGCCGACGCGAAGGTTGAACTGCCCGACCGTATCGCCACGCTGCTCATCGCTCAACAGAGGATTGAGGACGTTGTATAGGTCCAGATAGGCGTTGTGATACTCAAACGCCCAGCCAGGCCGCCCCTGGCCCTCCATATCGTTTTGCACAGGATTGAACCCATCTCGTCGGACCAGCCGCCCCTGGAAATCGAAGCTGGCCAAGGTCGCGGTCGTCGTCGAGAATTTCTTGAGCGCCTCGAAGCCAACGGACTGGCGACTGGCTGTCTTGCCCCGCTCGTTCATGTCGAACTGCGACATGACTTCCTTTCTGAAGCCGAAGTTCTCAGTAAACAATGTCTGCCGCCACGAGCGCGGGGTCTGTTCCGGAATGGCCCCTGCCGTGACGGGTTCGGCAAGGTCCGCGAACGGGTCTGCCTCGGCACCTGCTGCCGATTGAGACTGAGCGGCACCCTTCGAATGATCGAAAGGCGCCGCTAGCGTGTCCGCTGCCGCCGCAGGGATCGTTGGTGCAACCATGACCATCAAGAGGAACGCCGCCGCACCGAAGCCTTGCCTTTGGACGACTGAACGCACTACTACTTCCTCTCCCCCTTACCTGGCTATAACGCGCGTCCTGTAAATACTTGTTACGAATGGCCCTTCATATCTCGATGCGCGCGGGCGATCACCTCGGCCTCATCAGCCGCCTTAGTGTAGATGGCCGCGAGGCTTTGGCAGTGCTGGACCATATCGATCTTAGGAGACAGCACCCCCCGCGAAACCGCCTCGGGATTCTTCTGATACTCCTCTGCCATCACCAGCATGTCCTTCGCACGTTGACGGAGGTGGGCGGTCTCCTTCACGTACCAGGCTTCCAGCCCTGCGTGGTCGTTCTTGGCAACCAGGTCTTGAGGCGGACTGGCAATCACCGCGCAGGCCACAACGCCCACCATCATCAAAACCGCGGCAACACCTCTCAAGAAATTCCAATTCCTTCTCATGATNNCGATGGAGCGATTGCGAGAAATGGGCGGAGAAGATCAGATGCGCAGCACAGAAATCTTGAGCAGGAGATCCCGGGGAGGACCATCCGGAGGATGATCATACACCCGGCTATTGTGCGAGAGGACGGCGGCACGAAGTGCTAATGAAGCGGTATCTTCCAGACAAAGAGCCTGAGAGTCACTGTCGAAGTGGAGTTTATCGACCGACTGCACACCAAGCGTCTTAAACGCATCGCAGAACTGATAGATCGGTGGTTCCTCTGGAGTCGAACAACCCTTACCCATTGCAGCTTCCGTGATGCCACTCACAGGTAAGAGGCAGGCATAGGCATTGAAGCTCAACACGAATAAGAGCACGACAAGCGTGCAGGCTAGAACAGAATAGGAGCGATGAAGCCCTACGTGCATGGCGTCAGTCTATTCCCCTACATCCTAGGCGTCAACAAAGGCCCTCCTACTAGGGGGTCAACACGGATAACCCCAAAGAACATCCCCGCACCTAGCAAGAGAACCCCACGCACCGGAGTCAGGAGAGAGCAACCGGGGTACAACGTGACGCGAGGGACGAGACGACTATAACAAGCGATTTTTTCGAGTGTCCAGGAGGGATTGGCTAAGACGTCACCTGCACGATCAATTCGATTTCGACGGGGGCGTGGCGGGGAAGTTCGGCAGCGCCGACAGCGACACGGGCATGTTTGCCGGCTTCGCCGAAGATTTGCACGAGGAGATCGGAGGCGCCGTTGAGGACTTGGGGTTGATCGGTAAAGCCGGGGGCTGAGGCGATATGCCCGACCATTTTCACGATGCGTTTCACTTTATCGAGAGACCCGACTTCACTGCGCACGATCGCCAAGGCATTCAGCGCGGCGACTTTGGCAGCTTCCATCCCCTGCTCAATCGTGATGCCCTGCCCGAGCTTGCCGGTGCAGATGAGTTGCCCATCACGCGACGGCAACACACCGGAGAGAAACAGAAGATCCCCGGCTCGCACGACCGGCACATAGTTCGCCACGGGCTTCGGGGCCATCGGAAGTTCAATGTGGAGCGCTTTTAGCTTGGCATCAAACGACATAGTCTAGATCCTTATCCTGCGCGAAGGGCTTCAAAGAAACTCTCTCCATCGGGCAACCGTTCGGCCTGCAAGGCCTCGACAATGGTTTGCCCGAGATCGGCGGCTGAAGCCCTGGTTCCAAGATTCACTCCTTGAGACAACTTCGGCCCTGTCACCAGCAATGGCACATACTCCCGCGTAGGGACTTTGGCCGGCCTGGTGAGATCCCGGCCATGATCGCCGGTAATTACTACCACATCACCCACACGCAGCTTCTCAAACAGATCCGGCAAACGGCGATCGAAATCTTCCAGCACCGTTGCCGCCGTCGCCGGCTCATCCGTCAGCAGATCGAGGCTCGCGTAGAGCAGCCCGCGCGGCATCTTGGCAATCAATTTTGTGGTTTCTTCGAGCGCGGCCATCGCAGTTACGGCGGGAAACGCCCGCGTCAATCCGCGGCCGGCAAAGAGGTCATGCACCTTGCCGATCCCCATCACGATCTGGCCCGAGCGGTTCAACACATCGAGCATGCTCACGGCCGGCGGCTCAGCGACATAGTCTTTGCGGCCGCCGCTGAGTTGAAATGCCCCCGCTTCACCCGAGAAGGAATGGGCGACGATTCGCTGAGGTCCTAACACTCCCTTGAAGGCTTTCCGAATATCACGGCAACACTGGTAGAAGTCTGCGGCCGGCATGGCCGAGGTATGCATCGCGACATGGCAGGTCCAGCCCCCGTCGGTCCAGACGATCGGCGCGCCGCTGGAGAGATGCTCGGCGCCATATTCGTCGATGAGCGATTGGGCATAGCCAAGCCGATTGCCGATGACTTTCCGTCCGAAGCTTTGCTCGAGTTGTGAAATCACCTCAAATGGAAACACCGAACGGAAGGGAGAGGCCTGACGTGCTTGGATGACCCCGCTGGTTTCCCAGTAGCCGACGACCGAGTCGGCCCCCTGCGAGACGAAGCCCATCTTCCCGAACGAGCCGTTCGGCTGCGCCATGGCTCGCACGCCAGGGATCTTCGCGAGATGGCCGAATCCGAGGGTTTCCAGATTCGGGAGACTCAGCCCGCCGACCGCCTCCGCCACATGAACGACCGTATTGGCATCGGCATCGCCATAATCCGCCGCATCGGGCAACGCCCCGATCCCAAAACCGTCAATGACCAAAAGTATGACTCGATTTATCATGTGCGCACTATAGCAAACTCACCCGATACCGCATAGACATTCAGATGTGATTGTGGAGAGAGGTGCACGGAAAGGAGTCCGGCGCCCCGGCGTCATGCCCGCTCACGCGTTGCGCCACTCCTCCAGAATCTTCAGACTCGCGCTCGTGCCGATCCGATCAGCGCCTGCCTCCAGCATGGCCAGTACCGTTTTCCAGTCTCTGATTCCGCCGGACGCTTTCACCTTGGCCTTGCCGGCCACCGTCTGTTTCATCAACCCGACGTCTTCGACCGTAGCCCCGGCAGTCGAAAATCCGGTCGAGGTCTTCACATAATCCGCCCCGGCTTCGACCACCAGATGACAAGCGGTGATCTTCTCTTGCTGTGTCAGCAGGCAGGTTTCCAGAATCACTTTATGTTCGGCCGACGGCGTGGCTTTGACCACTTCCGCAATATCCTGCCGCACATAGGCCTGGTCTCCGGACTTCAGACGGCTGACGTTGATCACCATATCCAGAATCTGCGCACCCCGAGCGACGGCTTCCGTCGCTTCGGCCACCTTGGCCTTCGTGGTATGGCCCCCGAGCGGGAAGCCGATCGGAATACCGACGCACACGGCCGACCCGGCCGTGGCGGCTACGGCCTCATCCACATAGCAGGGCGGCACGAAGATGACGACGAAGCCCAGATCTTTGGCCTCCTGACAGAGCCGCAACACATCGGCCTTGGTGGCTTCCGGTCGTAACACCGTATGATCGAGTAACGCCGGCAGATTCCATAGCGTCATAACAGCGGACACTCCTTCTAGGTTCGGCCACGATGGGCGCGGGAGAAGAACTGCTTTTGATATTTATCGACGGCCTTATTGTGCTCCGTCAGCGTGGCGGAAAACTGATGCGTCCCGTCATTCTTCGACACAAAGTACAGATACGGTGAAACCGCTGGAAACAGTGTGGCCCTGATGGCCTGCGCTCCCGGGCTGGCAATCGGCCCCGGCGGCAGACCGGCCCACCGGTAGGTGTTGTAGGGGCTGGGATGCGAAAGATCCTTCTTATGCAGATTGCCGTCGAAGTTCGGCAATCCGTAAATCACGGTGGGGTCGCTCTGGAGGGGGATCTTCTTGTGCAACCGGTTATGGAACACCGACGAGATTTGCGGACGCTCCTCACCCGATCCCGTTTCCTTTTCAATGACCGACGCCAGTGTCAACACCTGATGGAGTGTGAGATGAATGTCCTTCGCCCGGGCCTGCCATTCCGGAGTGACCACCTGATTCAGCTGCTCCACCATCGTTCTGATGACATCCTTAGTCGACACCGGCTTGGGGAATCGATAGGTATCGGGGTAGAGATAGCCTTCCAGCGTCTCGGCTGAAATCCCGAGCGTCTTGATGAAGCTCTTGTCTTTGACGAGACGCAGGAACTCGGCCCGATCTGTGATCTGATGCTGCGCCAGAACGTCGGCGATCTGCACCATCGTATAGCCCTCGGGGATCGTGACCGCGTGCAGAACCACCCGCCCGGCTGTCAGCTTGGAGAGAATGTCCGCCGGAGGCATCGCTGGATTCAGTTCGTATTCACCGGGGCGAATCTTCCGGTCTGCTTCGAGGGCTTTCCCGAGCAGGACAAATGCCGAGCGGCTCTTGATGAGCCGTTCGCGCTCAAGCAGACCTGCGACATGCTGAAACGTGGAGCCTTCGGCAATGACGATGACTTTGGAGGGGGGATGCTCGGCTTCCGTGACGACCGGGGCTTCAGCCCATTTCATCATCTGATACGCGGCCACCCCGGCGAGTGCGACGGCGAGGACGAGCACGATGAGGATCACGCGCAGTTTCATAAGGATGCCCGGCTGCTTCGTGGCGCCTGTTGTCCGGCTCTATCCCTTCTTCGGTCTCTGTCGTATGACCTTGAACCGGAGAAGGTGACTGAGCCTCCAGATAACTCTGTAAGAGGATGGCGGCGGCGATCCGATCAACCATCCCTTTGCGTTTCTTCCACCCGACATCGGCGGCGATGAGCAGCTGTTCCGCATCCTTCGTGGTCAGCCGCTCGTCCCACGTGACCACCGGAACCGGCAACGCGTCGGCGAGCCGCTCGAGAAACTGATGCACTGCCTGCACCGCCAGGCCCTCTTCACCGTTCAGCCGCAGCGGGAGGCCCAACAACACCGTCCCGACTTCGTGGTTCTTAACCAGATCCAGGATATGGGCGATGTCCAGCTCCAGCGTCTGCCGTTCGTAGGTTTCCAGCGGTTGCGCAGTCCAACCCAGCTCATCGCTCAAGGCGACGCCGATCCGCTTGGTGCCGTGATCCAGAGCAAGAATACGGCTAGGCATGAGTTTACCGCTGCAGGGCAGATTCGACCAGACCAAAGACCTTTTCCAGCGCGGCATCGAGACGGGATACATCCTTACCACCGGCCTGGGCCATCTCGGGGCGCCCGCCGCCCGTGCCCCCGACTTCCGCGGCCAGGACCTTAATCAAATCTCCGGCTTTGAGTTTGCCGATCAGATCTTTCGTCACCACTACTAAGAGCGCCACCTTGCCGTCTTCGGTCGCGGCGCCAAGCGCAACGACGCCGCTCTTCATCTTATCCCGTAATTGATCGGCCAGCGCCCGCATGCCGTTCACATCCAACCCGTCGGTTCGCTGCACATGCACCGGCACGCCGGCGACGGTCTTCGCGCTCGACGCCACCGCCGACCCGCTGGCCATCTTCAATTTCAACTCTTCCAGCTCCCGCTCTTTGTCCTTCAGTTGCGTCAGCACCTTGCGGGTCTTGCTCACCAGTTCAGACGGGCCGACCTTGAGCAGATCGGATAACTCCCGCATCTCCCCTTCCGCCTTTTTCAACAGCGCAAACGCTCCGCTGCCGGTCTGGGCTTCGATGCGTCGCACGCCTGCCGCGACGCCGGTCTCCGACACGATACGGAACAGCCCGATCTCGCCGGTGTGCCGGCAATGCGTGCCGCCG
>CXWL01006461.1_pt1 | contig 13546 bp, 12 predicted proteins | sample 590931 | NCBI WGS metagenome assembly CXWL01 (sample SAMEA3498368, study PRJEB10139) | groundwater metagenome | biome: water well; material: biofilm material | place: Germany | collected 2015-04-27 | reverse complement strand
AAGCATGTCAGCATGAATGTGCTGGTGGTCAAAGAAAAGTTTCGAGTCGAGCATTTGAAGCTGCCGAAAGAGAAGGTGGATCTGGACGAGAAAGCGCTGGCCCGGTGGAAAGCCGAGCAGGAGCAAGTGAAAGCGGCGTTAGCTGAGGATTCACGCTCGAAGCTCTGGCAGGGTGGTTTCCTGGAACCGGTCGGTGGCAAGCGTACGGGGATTTTCGGCAGTGTCAGAATCATGAACGGTCAGGCTCGAAATCCCCACAATGGAGAAGACATCGGCGCTCCCATGGGGACCGACGTGTTTGCCACAAACGACGGGGTGGTACGGTTGACGGTCGATCATATTTTTTCCGGCAAAGGCGTCTATGTGGACCATGGACTGGGCTTCTACTCCATGTATTTCCATCTCTCAGAGGTATTGGTCAAAGAAGGCGACCAGGTGAAAGCCGGGCAGGTAGTCGGTAAGGTCGGCGCCACCGGTCGGGCGACCGGGCCGCATTTGCACTGGGGTGTGAAGCTCAACGGCGCTCGCGTGAATCCCTATGCCTTGCTTGATCTCCCATTCAAGGGAGCCATTCAGTCGGCTGTCCCTGCGACGGTGACCGAACCGACATCCGGCGTAGGTTCACCGGCTCCCTAGCAGTTGTGTCGCTCAACAGTGTTCCTGCCGTGGTCTGACTGAGTCTCTTTGCAGATTAATTTGGTGAAATTCCTAATCCCCCCAGCAGCGGCATGAGCGCCGCTTCACCCGGGCCTTGGCCGTTCTTCATGGCATCGCTGATTTCATCAAGGAGTTGGCCTGCCTGGGGATTCAGGTTCTTGAGTTTTTCTCCCAGATGTCCTGACATCATGCCTTGTTGAATCTCTGCCTCTGAAAGTTTGCCTTCTTTGATGCCTTGCTGCAGGTGTTGGGCAAGGGCTTGAACTTTCGCGAAGAGGTCGGAAGGCATGCTGTTCAGGATCTTTGCGGCCTCTCCCGTTCCCATTTGAGCCGAGCAGGGTAGTGCGAGCGACAGCATCATTCCCCAGGCAATGAGATAGGTTTTGCAATAGGTCAGCATGGTTCCTCCTGCACTATTTTAATCAGGTGAAGGACTTCCGGCAACGCACCCATTATCCTTGCCAACCAGACAGGGGGATAGAAAAATCACAAAACAGCATGGTGCGCGGTCGGCAGGTCAAGGCAGAAGGAAACGGGATTCTCCTAGGTGCCGACGTGCACCGGTGGTATCGTCAGAAAAGTACGTAGATTAATGACGAGGAGAATGAGATGTTAGAAGGCATCGAGATCCCCGATATGACGCTATATTTAGTGGCCATTCTTGCACTGCTGGTCATCTGGCAATACTACCAAATGCAGATTATGGCCGGGCGAATCCTCGCGGTTGATATCTTTGACCGGTCAGGGATTCGGATGTACTTCTTTGTGACGGCTGATGATGATCATATCTGCGAGGTTTGTTCGGAGGCGAACGGACGGGTGTTTTCTTCGTCTCAAGTTGCGAAGCGGTCATTCTCCCCGCTGGGCGGAAAGTGTAAGCGGATGGTTCCCTGTGCCAGCGTGCTTGTTGGACTGTACGGGGGGTGGCTCGAGGCCAGAGGCGTGTTAGAGCGGTTGCGGGCGAATCTCAGAAGCGGGAAAAGCGTTCAACTCTCGCCCGAAGAATTGCGAGCCATGGTGAATGGGCAGTGGGAACGCAGCATCAGCGTGGATACGGATCGTTTGGGGATCCATATCATTGAAGCGATGTGTTATGAAAAAGTGAATCCGGATGTCGCGGTCTCGGGGTATCGTTTTGTCGTCGATCAGGCCAAAGAAATTCGACACCTCATGTTGTTGGTGCCGGCCTATCTTCGACTCACCCAGTTGTTGATCAGGGTGGGAGAAGCGGCTGAAGCCCTTGAGCTGGTCGAGCGGTTTGAGGCGCGCTTCCCGACCAATAGACGCGGGCCGCATTTCCCCTCCGATGAGCAGCGCGAGATGATGCGGACCAAGAAGACGCAATTGCTGAAGGGCCTGCCGCTGAAGATGCCTGCCTGAACAATCCATCTGTGCACTCTCGAACGTGTGGCCGATAGGGAACGCTTGTCCAGCAGTCGAGAAGCGGGGATCCGGCTAGTAATTTGATTCGAGGCTGGAAGGAGTCTTGTTGAGAACGGTGGCCGTGGCGCGCGACAAGGCTGCGTCATGGCGGTGATCCAGACCGTAGACTCTGAACTGAATCAGGCGGGTTGGAAGCAAATCGAGAAATTCTTCCAGCGGTTCGGCTGAGACCTGTTTGGTCCCGGGATCGTAGACGTAGAGCGGATTCCCGCGGCGATCTTTCGGATCCGGCCTCGGATCGAGCGGGGCCATGTCGACCCGAAACTCCACGTTCCTCAGTTCCTTGGGCAACTCTTTGGCAATCTGCAGCGCGAAATGCTCGTGGCCTGGGAATGCCATGCCCCGTTCCTGCCCCTTTTCTTTCAAGGCCGTACTATAGGCCATTTTCCACTTCACATCGCGATCCAGAATGCGGGCCCATTCCTGGCCGAGGTGGCGGCGTACTTTCTGGCGTGAGGCTGTCCACTGGCGGACTTCCTCCAAGAGTGACCAGTCGGTGAGTCTCAGATAGTCCTCCATCCTTTTGCGCGGATCATTCGGGAAGAGCAGCTTCATCGTGTCTCCGAAAATGTCCCGCAGGTGGATGTCGATGGCTCTGGTCGTGCGGTGAAAATACACGTTGGAATAGAGATACATCCTGGTGTTGAGGAACATTTGCAGGGCCGGAAGTCCGGTCTTGTGAATGGTGAATCCTTTGTCGGTGATGATGGTGTAGTGGATCAGACGAGTCAGATCCACTGGGCCCACGGCCACACCGCACATGTACGAGTCGCGGAGCACATAGTCCAGGTTGTCTCCGGTATAGCTGCCTGAGATGACCGGCTGCAGCATATCGAGCCAGCGCGGGATCCTGGAATTGTCCTTTCCCTTTTCCTTCAGGATCAGATGGGCGATCTGATCGGGATTCAGTTCCTCGCCTTTGTCGAAAGGGCCTGACGGGCTGCGCCGGATTTTCCGGATAATGGCGCCGAGATGGTCGCGGATAATGATCTGCCCCAGCTTTTCATGCGTGAGGTCAAAGCCGTGGAGATAGTTGTCGTCGAAGAAATGGCAAAAGGGGCCGTGACCGATGTCATGGACTAAGGCGGTCACCCGCAACAGTTCTTCGACATAGTTGGCCGACGGGACGTCCTTCACGACTTTCTTGAGATAGGGGTACAGATGCCGGGCGAATCGGCCGGCGACGTGCATCGTGCCGAGTGAATGGACGAAACGGGTGTGTTCAGCCGAGGGATAGACCCAGCGCGCGCTCTGGAGTTGATAAATATAGCGGAGCCGCTGGACCCAGGGCGAATCGATCAGGTCTTTTTCCGTGCGTTCGTGCGGGTCGGGAGTCGCGTAGGGGACGGTGAACGACACATACTTGTGGATCGGATCGGCGATGAGGGCTGAGCCGTCATAGGGGGCATTGATGGGTTCGTCAACTTGTTGCATAACAGAACTGCATCTTAGCCCAGCTGATCATGGGGCGGCAATGGCGCCTGATCCGATGTGGAGGGTGAGCGACGATATTTTGAAATGAAATAGCACGCGGCCGGGTAGGCAAGGAGGGATCCGATAAGGCTGAGGACGAGGCCTCCCAGGGCGAATGGCGCCGCATAAGGCAGCACTTGTTGATAGAGACCTGCAAAGCTGAGATCGTGCCAGTCGAATGCCGGCGTATCGGTTCTCCCGATCAACAGTGCGCCGCTCCAGTAGGTGAGGCCGAGAATGGGGACGATCGTCCAGGGATTGTTGATCAACGCCCCGGCTAGAAGTGCCACAAAGTTGAGCCTGAATAACCAGGTGAACAAGCCGACGAGAATCATATGAAAACCGTAGGCGGGGCAGAAAGCAACAAACACACCGAGTGCAAAGGCAAAGGCTGTACGCTGAGGCGACTCCTGAAGGTGCAGGGCTTGGCGAAGGAGGGTACGGAAGGAAGTGCGGTCAGCCACAGTGTCTCATTCGTTAGGTGAAATGGCGATAGCTGGTAATCGGTAATGGCGCCCTCGTGCCATCGAAAGCTACGGACTGCAGGCCGAATCGGCGTGGACGGATCCTGCCGACTCTGGTGACCAGGAATCGTCTGGCTCGGGCCTGACGCTCAAGCTTCTGCTCGTCGTCTGCCGCAACGGTAAAAAGAAGTTCATAGTCTTCCCCGCCTGCCAGTGCGAGTGCGCCGGGATCTATCTTCTGCGTATCGGCATAGGCTCGACAGGCCGGTGAAATGGGGAGTGTCGCGAGAGCGATTTCGGCACCTACCTGACTCTCCTCGCACACATGGCGGAGATCGCCGGAAAGTCCATCGGATACATCGATCGCAGCGGTGGCCAGCTGTGCCTGATTGAGCCAGAGGCCTTCCCGTACGCGGGCGGTCGGGTGCCGGTGCCGGTTGATCAGAAAATCTCGGTCGGCTTCGGCCAGCCCGCCTCTCCGGTGGGAACCGCGACGGTGCGTGAGGAGTTGAAGCCCTGCAAGTGAATCTCCGAGCGTGCCGGTGACGTAGATCCCGTCTCCGACCCGTGCGCCTTTTCGGAAGAGTGCATGGCCCCGTGCTGTGGTACCAAGTAAGGTAATGCTCAGGAAGAGCCCCTGGCGTGAGGCTGATGTGTCGCCACCTATCAGATGTACATGGTGCTGATCGCATGCCGCCATGAGTCCCCGATACAGTGCGTGGATCTCGGTTGCGCGGAGTGTAGGCGGAATTGCAATCGACACCAGAAGAAACCGTGGGGTGGCGCCCATGGCCGCGACATCGCTCAGATTGGCCATAGCTGCCCGGTAGCCGACTGACATCGGCGAGGCGGTGCGCAGGTCGAAATGGACGCCTTCTGTCAGGAGGTCGGTGGTGAGGACAGCCCAATCACCGGCGGGAATCGAGACAACGGCGGCATCGTCACCGATACCTTTCCGAATCAACGGGCTGCGCCGTTCATGCCGGTGTTGGAGTTGCCGGATGAGCGGAAATTCCTGAATGGGCTGCGTGGCCTTCCGGCGGGCCATAGGTGCCAACGTTATGGACGGAGGTGAGCAGGCAAGGCCATGATGGTGGCCCGTGCGGCTCCGCCTCCGGCGGTTCTTCGGCTCTTCGGTGTCCGCGATGGTTTGTTCCGTGCAGCTGCCGAAGGGGTGGAATTTTTCTTGGGCGTTGCCGTTGCTTTCGGTTTTCGGCGCAGGGCTATCTTCATGACATCGTCCATCGTGTCGGCAAAGTGCAGCTGAATACCCTTTAGGATGTGCTTGGGGATTTCTTCCAAGTCTTTCTTGTTTCGCCGCGGAAGGATCACGGTGGTGAGCATGGCCCGCTTGGCCGCGAGAATCTTTTCTTTGAGTCCTCCGATAGCCATGACGCGGCCGCGCAAGGTAATTTCACCGGTCATCGCCAGGTCTCGTCTGACGGGAATGCCCGACAGCGCCGAGGCGATCGCCGTGGCCATCGTAATGCCGGCGGATGGACCGTCTTTGGGGATGGCTCCGGCCGGCACATGGATGTGGAGATCCTGCTTGCTGAACATATCCGGATTGATATTCAGTGTTTTTTCCCGTGACCGCACATAGCTGAGGGCTGCCTGGGCGGATTCCTTCATAACGTCGCCGAGATGTCCGGTGAGCGTCAGATGGCCCTTCCCCTTCATGGCAGTGGCTTCGATGTAGAGCACATCGCCGCCCGACTCGGTCCAGGCTAATCCGGTGGCGACGCCGATTTCATCTTTTTCGAGTTCAGCCTCCGGCACATATTTGGGGACGCCCAAGTACTTGTGTAAGTTCGCCGGGTTGACGGGGAAGCCCTGGCCTTTTCCCTCAGCGACTTTCTTGGCGACCTTCCGCATCACATTGGCGATTTCGCGTTCCAGATTTCGCACACCGGCTTCACGTGTATAGTTGGTGATGATCTGCCGCAACGCGGGGTCGCTCACCTTCACATGTTTGGTAGTGATGCCGTGTTCAGTCAGCTGGCGGGGAATCAGATAGGTTTGCGCGATGCCCAGCTTTTCTTCTTCGGTGTAGCCGGGAATTTCAATGATCTCCATCCGGTCTCGGAGGGCCGGAAGAATCGGATCGATCAAGTTGGCCGTCGTGATGAACATGACTTCGGTCAAATCGAACGGGACCCCGAGATAGTGGTCGGTAAACGCATTGTTTTGTTCAGGGTCTAAGACTTCGAGCAGCGCGGCTGAGGGGTCTCCGCGAAAGTCCATGCCGACTTTATCGACTTCGTCGAGCATGAAGACCGGGTTAGCCGTACCGGCTTGCTTCATACCTTGGATCAGGCGGCCGGGGAGCGCGCCGACATAGGTACGGCGATGGCCGCGGATTTCCGCTTCATCGCGCACGCCGCCGAGGCTGATGCGGACGAATTCCCGTCCCAGGGCTTTGGCGATGGATTTTCCCAGCGATGTTTTTCCGACACCCGGAGGGCCGACAAAGCAAAGAATCGGGCCCTTCATCTTCTCTTTGAGTTTCCGGACGGCCAGGTATTCGAGGATGCGCTCCTTCACCTTTTCGAGGTCGTAGTGATCCTCATTGAGGACCCGGGCGGCGGCTTTAAGATCAAGGTTGTCTTTGGACCGTTTCGACCAGGGTAACTCGACCATCCATTCGAGATAGGTGCGGACCGTGGCGGACTCGGCGGTATCCGGGTGCATCTTTTCCAGCCGCTTGAGCTGTTTCTCCGCTTCTTTCAAGACTTTTTCCGGCATCTTGGCATCGGCGATCCGTTTTCTGAACTCCGTCACTTCTTCCGCCCGCTCGTCGAGTTCGCCCAGTTCTTTTTGGATCGCTTTGAGCTGTTCGCGCAGGAAGTACTCCCGCTGCGTCTTGTCCATCTCGCCCTTGGCCTGCGCCTGAATCTTTTGTTGCATCGAGAGGACTTCGATTTCTTTGCCGAGAATGTCGCTGACCCGCCGGAGCCGTTGGATCGGGTCCGGAAGCTCCAGCACGCTTTGCGTGACGTCGACTTTGAGGCCGAGGTTTGAGGCCACCATGTCGGCCAAGCGTCCGGGTTCTTCCAGATTTTCGATGACGACCATGACATCGGGAATCAGGACTTTCCCCAGGCTGACGATCCGTTCGATCTGTTCCTTAACCGTCCGCATGACGGCCTCGGACTCCAGCGTCGAAGCGGTGATCTTGGTGTCGGGCATCTTGTCGATGCGCACGGAGTAGTAGGGGTCGGATTGAATATAATTCGTGACCTTGGCTTTGGCGATGCCTTGCACGAGAATCTTGATCCGCTCATCGGGCAGCTTGAGCATCCGCATGATGATGCCGACGGTGCCGATCGCATGAATGTCGTCGGGTGTCGGATTCTCGACATCGAGCGCCTTCTGGGTGGCCAGAAAGAGCATACGATTGCCGGCCAGGGCCGCTTCGATGGCCTTGATGGACATCTCGCGGCCGACAAACAGCGGCAAGACCATATAGGGGAAGACGACGATATCGCGAACGGGCAGGAGCGGCAGCTGGTCCGGAACTTCTACGTTTTGCGGGGGCTGAAGGTCTTGTTCAATCGAGTCAGTCATGGAGCATCTGCCCTTTTCTGCGTTGGTGTTCCCAGCGAGCGGCGACCCACCCGGCATTGCGGCGGTTGTGCCCTGCGATCAGGTCCGACGAGTGCTCGTGGCCGGACGCATTCTGTTTGAGAGGTATTCGTGAAACTCAGGCCCGAGGGAGGGGTTCTTGAGCGCAAATTCTACCGTTGCAATTAAGAATCCCAGCTTGTCTCCCGCATCGTGGCGGTGTCCCACGACCTCGTGAGCGTACATCGGTGATTTTTTTGCCAGTTCCTTCAAGGCGTCGGTCAACTGGATCTCTCCATTTTTCCCCGGGCGTGTCTTTCGTAAGATCGGGAAAATCTCCGGCGGAAGGATGTAACGTCCGATAACGGCGAGATTGGACGGCGCCTCAGCCGGTGACGGTTTCTCGACCAGGTCGTCCACGCGATGCAGGCCTTTCCCGAGCTTCGTCGGGGTGACAATCCCGTAGCGGCCCACATCTTGTTCGGGAACTTCCTGTACACCCAGAACGGCCCCATGGCGTTTCTTATACACGTGAATGAGTTGTGCGAGTGCCGGGACCTGGGCGTCGATGATTTCATCTCCGAGGATGACCGCGAAGGGTTCATCACCGATCAGATGCTGTGCGCAGAGAACGGCATGGCCCAAGCCCAAGGCTTCGGACTGGCGGACATAGCAAAAATTCGCGAGGTTCGAAATTTGGCGGATCTGGTTGAGCATCTGGGACTTGCCGGTCCCTTTGAGATTTTCTTCCAGCTCGACGGAGCGGTCGAAGTGGTCTTCGATGGCGCGTTTGCCTCGGCCCGTGATGACGATGATGTCTTCGATGCCTGAGGCGACGGCTTCTTCAACCGTGTATTGGATCAACGGTTTGTCGACCAGCGGCAACATCTCTTTCGGGGAAGCTTTTGTGGCGGGAAGGAAGCGAGTGCCGAGGCCTGCCGCAGGGATAATGGCTTTTCTGACGGTGTGCGATGACATCGATGGGATAGTATGTGATGGGTGAAGTGAAGTCAAGAAATGGGCAATCTTTCTTGGCCGATTCCCGCCGCGGTTGTGACGCCGCCATACTCCTTTACATCATGGAAAGGGCTCAATATAATCCGAGAGTTTTGCGTCATGGGTCGCATCTGCCTTCATTGCAAAACGTGTGGGAAGTTTCCTCTTACCGAGAGGAGCGCCGCGAAGGTGCTTCCTCAGAATAGGATCGGCCGAGTGACATGACTTCGGCTCAGGCCTTGCGGGAGTTTCGGATACGGTCGCAGGACAGCGTGGCCGTCTACATTGTTATGGTAGGGGGATCTGGGTTTGTGTTGTTGAGCGGGTATAGCAAGGTTCAGTGGTGTGTCGTGATGCTGGTGCTCATCGTTTCCTGCCTGGTAGTGGGGGATGCGGTTGCTCAGATTACCGGCATCAAGGTCAAGACGATCGAGATCCGTGGCAATAAACGGATCGAGCTGCCGGCGATCGCCGGACGTCTGACGCTCAAGATCGGTGATCCGTACACGCCGGAAACGGTCCGTGGGCAAGTCAAAATTCTGTACGATACGGGGTTTTTCGAGGATGTGCAGGTCGAGACTGAAGCGGGTGAGGGAGGCACGGCGGTAGCGTTTGTCGTGCGAGAGAAGCCTTTCATTACCGAGATCGTGTACGACGGCAATGAAAATCTGAGCGACGATAAGCTCAAAGAAAAGACCACGATCAAGAGTCAATCCTTTCTGNNAGACCGCAAGCGCCTGACCTTCTTTGTGAAGGAAGGGGACAAGGCCCGGGTCAAGGCCGTCGTCTTTGAAGGCATGCGCTCGGCGACGAAAGAGGAAGTCTTCAAAGTCACGGCGACGCGCGAGTGGATTCCCTGGTACGGGCTCTTTACGCAATTGAAGTTGCCTTCGTTCTTATCGGATGCCGGTATTCTGAAGCATGATGAGTTGTCGAACGATGTCGAGCGGGTGAAGGAAATCCTGCTGAATAAGGGCTACCTGAATGTGCAGGTCGGATTGCCCACGGTGGAACTGACGGAAGACAAGAAGTGGTTTATTATCACGTACGCGGTATCGGAGGGAGAACCGTTTACCGTTGCGGAAGTCGGCTTTCGGGGGTACACCGTCTTCGAAGAAGCGGAGCTTCGTGACAAACTGAAAATCAAAGACGGCGAGATCTTTCAACGAGCCAAAATTCGCGACGAAATTACCCGCCTCACCGACATGTACGGCAGCAAGGGCTATGCGTTTGCCGATGTCGTGCCGAACGTGAATCCGAACAATGAAGAGCGCACCGCCAGCATCATTCTCAACATTAAGGAAGGTGAGATGATGCGGATCAGGCAGATCAATATCAACGGGAACGATAAGACCCGCGATAACGTGATCCGCCGGGAAATTCGCGTCGACGAGCAGGATGTCATCGACACGCCCTCGCTGAAGCGGAGCTTCCAGCGTCTCAACAACCTGAACTTTTTCGAGACGGTTGAAATTCTTCCGGCGCAAGTCGAGGCCGACAAGGTCGATCTGAATGTGCGGGTCAAGGAGAAGCCCACCGGCCAGTTCAGTATCGGCGGTGGATTCAGCACGCTGGACAAGCTCGTCGCCATTGCGGATATTACCGAGGGGAACCTCGGCGGTAACGGCTACATGGGGCGTATTCGCGGCCAGCTCGGTCAACAGCGATCGTTGGGATTGATCACGTTTCGAAATCCCTATCTCAACGACGGGTTGACGTCGCTTCAGCTTGATGTGTACCGCAGCATGACGAACTACATTTCTTACTTTGAGGAAAAATCAGGCGCCAGCGTGACGTTCGGGCGTTGGCTGTCCGAGTATGTGACCGGAAGCATCAGCCTCGTCGCCGAACAGTTGAATTTTTCTGATCCCCAGGAAGGGCTTTGTCCGGACTTGTTGCCCCTCATCTGCCGGCAGCTCGGCAACCAGACGACGACCGGATTTCGGACGACGATGTTCCGGGATACCCGGGACTATTATCTCGATCCTCGGACCGGCTGGCGGGTCGGCGGCGGCGTCGACTATGGCACGCCGTTTTTGGGAGGCTCCAATAACTTTGTGAAGTACACGCTTGATGTGAGCAAATATACTCCCTTGCCGTTCGATACGCGATTTGCGGTGCGGGCGCGCTTCGGAGCCATTGAGAGCATAGGTGAGAAGCCGATCCCGCTGACCGAGCGGTTTTTCGTCGGAGGTATCAATACTATGCGCGGGTTTGTCTTTGGACAGGCCGGTCCTGTGGTCCCGAATATCTATTCCATCGTCGGGGCGGCAAAAGAGTTGATCTTCAATTTTGACTATATCTTTACAATTTCCGCCGACGCCAAACTCAATGGCGTGATCTTCTTCGATTACGGGAAGGGTTTTGACGACAATGAGAAGCTCTCGCTGAACCTGAGAAAAGCTGCCGGTATTGAGGGTCGCTGGATTTCTCCGTTCGGACCGTTGCGTGTCGCGTATGGGCTCAATCTTGCGCCAAGGCAGGGGGAGCGGCAGGGCGTGTTCGAATTCACGATCGGGTCACTATTCTAATGGGTGATGGAAGGGGCGGTGTGACAAGCATGGTCGCAATGAGGAATCAGTGGTGGAATACCCGTGCGGCGCTGCTCACTGTTGTATTCCTTGCCGTGAGTGGATGTGCGGGGACCGGTGCCGGAGCCAAAGTCGAGGGGAAGGTCGGGGTATTAGACCCCGCCAGGATTCTGTCCGATACCAATGCGGGGAAAAAAGCCAAGGACAATCTCACGGCCTTTTCCAAGAATCGACAGACCCTGATCGAGCTCGATGAAAAAGAATTGCGTCGGCTGGAAGAGGATTTTGTCAAACAGGCCAGTGTCCTCAGTCCCGCGGCCAAACGTGATCGGGAAGAAGCGTTCCGTCGGCGCATGCAGGAGTATCAGCAAAAGGTCACGGAGTTGAATCGGGAAGTGCAGGAGAAGCAAAAAGATGTGATGGACGGGTTCCGCGAAAAGATCGAGGCGGTGACCGGCAAGGTCGCGAAGCGGCTGGGCCTTCAACTCGTCGTGGACAGCAGCAAGGGCGGGGTGACGCTCTACCGCGAGGATACCCTCGACATTTCCAATCAGGTGATTGAAGAGTTCAATCGGGACTATCCCTAGCAGGAGGAGAGAGATTCTATGAAACGACAGCGCATAATCGGGATGTTCGGGGTGCTGGCGGCGAGCCTGTGGTTGACCCATGCGGCCGTTGCGGCGGAGGCGTTTAAGGTCGGAGTGATGGATCAGCAGGCGGTGATGGAGCAATCCAAAGCCGGCAAGCGGGCGCTGGAGGAGATGAAGAGTTATTCGCTGACCCGGCAGAAAATCGTCAATTCCGATGATCAGGAATTGAAGGACATGGAGGCCTCCCTCCAGGATCCGAACAGCAAGTTGAGCGAGCAGGCGAAGCAGGAAAAGCAGGAGCAATTCCGGACGAAGCTGGAAGCGTATCAGCGCCGGCTGGCTGACTTTAACCGGGAAGTGCAGCAGAAGCAGCGCGAGATGGTGGCGGAGTATGCCAAGAAGATTGCGGCGGCCGCGCAAACCGTTGCGCAGAGGGATGGCTATCAGGCCATTCTCGATAAGGGCAGCGATGCCATGGTGCGGATTGTGTTGTATCATCAGCCGGCGCTGGATGTGACGGACCGGGTGGTGAAGGAGTTTGATAGTCAGAATAAGTAGCGGTGGTGCAGAAGGCTGGCTATCAGGATATTTTTCAGCAAGGGGCAGCGATGCGATGGTGCGCATCGTGTTGTACCATCAGCCGGCGCTGGACGTGACGGATCGTGTGGTGAAGGAGTTCGATCTCCAAAATAAGTAGCGCTGCGCCGACGATGAAGTTTGGGGCAGAAGAGGAGGCAACGGCATGGCAGTGATGGAACAGGCAGAGATTCAAGCATTACTCCCGCACCGGTATCCGTTCCTGTTGGTTGATCGGGTGCTGGAGTTGGATCCCGACCGACGAATCGTGGCGATTAAGAACGTGACCATCAATGAGCCCTTCTTTCAAGGGCATTTCCCCGGGCGGCCGGTGATGCCTGGAGTGCTCATCCTGGAAGCGATGGCACAGGTCGGCGGCGTGTTGGCCTTTAAGTCCGTGCAGGTCACCGGTCGACCGGTCGTCTATCTGACCGGCATCGATAGCGCAAAGTTCCGGAAACCGGTGGTGCCGGGGGATCGTCTGCGGTTTGAGGTGGATGTGGTCAAGAAGCGGGCGCCTTTCTGGAAGATGCAGGCTAAGGCCTATGTCGATGACGATGTGGTGTGTGAAGCGGAAGTGACGGCCATGGTGACGGAAGAGAAGACAGAGTCGCGACCATAACGGGGCNNACCGACCAAGGTGGTCATCGGCGACGACAATATTCTACGGGAATATGTCACGGTCAATCGGGCTACGGTGCAAGGCGGGGGCCTCACTTCCGTCGGCAATAAAAATTTCCTGATGGCCTATGTGCATGTCGCCCACGATTGCCGCTTAGGGAATCACTTGATCCTGGCGAATGCCGCCAGTCTGGCCGGACACATTACCATCGGCGATCATGCCATCATCGGCGGGCTGACGGGCGTGCATCAGTTTGTGCGCATCGGGGCCTATGCCATGGTGGGAGGGTGTTGCGGCGTCGTCCAGGATGTGCCGCCGTTTACGCGGGCAGCCGGCGGGTATCGGTCGAAACTCTATGGATTGAACTCGATCGGATTGCGCCGCCACGGATTTTCCGGCGAGCGGATCTCGGTGTTGAAGAAGGCCTACGATCTGCTGTTCCGTGAGGGCCATCGATCAGCCGAAGCGATCAAGCTGGCCCGGGCGGAGTTCAAGGATCAGGCGGATGTCGCTCAGATCCTGACCTTCATGGAAGCTACCAAGCGTGGAATTTCCCGTTCGATCGGGAAAGACCAGGGCGATGAGGATGAATCCGCGTGACCACCTCAATGCCCACCGAAGACAAACGGA
>CXWL01111491.1_pt1 | contig 13547 bp, 11 predicted proteins | sample 590931 | NCBI WGS metagenome assembly CXWL01 (sample SAMEA3498368, study PRJEB10139) | groundwater metagenome | biome: water well; material: biofilm material | place: Germany | collected 2015-04-27 | reverse complement strand
GCCCTCGCCCAGTTCCTTCTGGATCGCCTTGACCTGTTCGTTCAGGTAGTACTCGCGCTGCGATTTCTCCATCTGGCGCTTGACGCGGCCACGGATGCGCTTTTCAACCTGCAGAATGTCGAGTTCGCCTTCCAGCTGGCCGAGCAGGTGCTCGAGGCGCTTGCCGACGTTGAAGATCTCGAGGATCACTTGCTTCTGCTCAAGCTTGAGCGGCAGGTGGGCCGCGACGGTGTCGGCCAGGCGGCCGGCGTCGTCGATGCCGGCCAGCGACGCCAGGATCTCAGGTGGAATCTTTTTGTTCAGTTTGACGTACTGGTCGAACTGCTGGACGATCGCGCGGCGCATCGCTTCCACTTCGGAGTCGTCGGCGACTTCGGAAGAAAGCGGGGTCAGGTCCGCGATAAAGTGCGTCGGCGCATCACTGACGTGATTGATGCGCGCACGCTGTGCGCCCTCGACCAGGACCTTGACGGTGCCGTCGGGGAGCTTGAGCATTTGCAGGATGTTCGCCACGCAACCGATTTCATAGATGTCGGACGCGGATGGCTCGTCCTTGGCGGCAGCCTTTTGGGCCGCAAGCATAATGCTCTTGCCCTGCTCCATCGCGGCTTCCAGCGCCTTGATGGACTTCGGCCGGCCCACAAACAGCGGGATCACCATGTGCGGGAACACGACTACATCACGCAACGGCAACAATGGCAGCGTCGTTTGCTCGGTTAGTTTGGAAGTTGTCATGGCATACCTTATAGAAAGCGTGTATCACAATATTGGCACAGTGTCGCCAAAACACAAGACCGAACGATTAATATTCGCAAAAATTGANNGATTAAATAAAAAAGCCACCGCGCAGCGGCTTCGCTGCGAGTGGCTTTTCGATTGAAGCCTGCTTCTTTTATTGAGGTAAATTGTACCGCCAAGAATTAGAAGATCAAACCCTTTTTGTTGCGCGCACGCCCTGTTTTATTAGTTTTCACCCGATGCTTTAGGCGTTTCGCTGTAAATCAGTAATGGTTTGGCACCGTTCGTGATCGTATTTTCATCAATCACGACCTTCACGACATTTTGCTGATTCGGCAGGTCGTACATAACATCCAGCAAAGCGTGTTCGAGAATGGAACGCAAGCCGCGCGCACCGGTCTTACGCGCCAGTGCCTTACGTGCAATTGCATGCAAGGCGGCCGGGCGGATTTCCAGTTCTGCGCCTTCCATTTCAAGCAACTTGGTGTATTGCTTGATCAGCGCGTTCTTTGGCTCGATCAGAATCTGGATCAGCGCTTCTTCGGTCAGTTCGGACAGCGTTGCCACCACCGGCAGGCGGCCGACCAGTTCCGGAATCAGGCCGAACTTGATCAGGTCTTCCGGCTCGGCTTCCAGCAGCACGTCGCTGCTGGCGCGCTGGGTCTGGCTCTTGACGCTGGCCGAGAAGCCGATGCCGCTCTTTTCGGAGCGGTTCTGGATGATCTTGACCAGGCCGTCGAACGCGCCGCCGCAGATGAACATGATGTTGGTCGTGTCGATCTGGACGAAATCCTGGTTCGGGTGCTTGCGCCCGCCTTGCGGCGGCACCGATGCCATGGTGCCTTCGATCAGCTTGAGCAGCGCCTGCTGCACGCCCTCGCCCGAGACATCGCGGGTGATCGACGGATTGTCCGACTTGCGCGAGATCTTGTCGATTTCATCGATGTAGACGATGCCGCGCTGGGCCTTGTCCACTTCGTAGTTGCAGCTTTGCAACAGCTTCTGGATGATGTTCTCGACGTCTTCGCCCACGTAACCGGCTTCGGTCAGCGTGGTGGCGTCGGCGATCACGAACGGCACGTTGAGCATGCGCGCCAGGGTCTGGGCCAGCAGGGTCTTGCCCGAGCCGGTAGGACCGACCAGCAAGATGTTGCTCTTGGCCAGTTCGACGTCGTCTTTCTTGCCCAGGTGCTTGAGGCGCTTGTAGTGGTTGTAGACCGCCACCGACAGGATGCGCTTGGCGGTTTGCTGGCCGATGACGTACTGGTCCAGCAACTCGGCGATCTCGTGCGGGGTCGGCAGGTCGCTCTTGGCGCCCGCTACCGTCTCCACATTCGACGTCTCGTCGCGGATGATGTCATTGCACAGGTCGATACACTCATCGCAGATGAACACGGAGGGACCCGCGATGAGTTTCTTCACCTCATGCTGGCTCTTGCCACAGAACGAGCAGTAGAGGAGTTTTTCGCCGCTGGAGGATTTTTTGTCTGACATGGGGCAGATTTCTATTCAATTGCTAAAATATAAAGCCAATACGGGTGCGCAACAAGTGCGCTCATAACTGCCATGCTACCCGAAATAAAAACAAAACGCCCGAACGATGCAGCGCCCGGGCGTTTTTCAGCAACAGCGTGGCTGGAATGCTTCCCGCATCACGCTCGGCTGGTCAACACTTGGTCGATCAGGCCATACTCGGCAGCCTCGTCGCCCGACATGAAGCGGTCGCGGTCGGTGTCCTTGTGGATCTGTTCGACGCTCTGGCCGGTGCGCTCGGCCATGATCTGGTTCAGACGCTCACGCAGGTACAGGATTTCCTTGGCCTGGATTTCGATGTCCGAGGCCATGCCTTGCGAGCCGCCCGAAGGCTGGTGAATCATGATGCGCGAGTTAGGCAAGGAGAAACGCTTGCCCTTGGTGCCGGCTGCCAGCAGGAAGGCGCCCATCGACGCCGCCAGGCCGGTGCACAGCGTGGAGACGTCCGGCTTGATGAAGTTCATCGTGTCGAAAATCGCCAGGCCGGCCGATACCGAGCCGCCAGGTGAGTTGATGTAGAGCGAAATATCCTTGTCCGGATTTTCGCTCTCCAGGAACAGCATCTGGGCGACGATCAGGTTGGCCATCTGGTCGTTGACAGGCCCGACCAGGAAGATCACGCGCTCCTTCAGCAGGCGCGAGTAGATGTCGTAGGCGCGCTCGCCGCGGCCGCTCTGTTCCACGACCATCGGCACGAGGCCGAGTGCTTGTGTGTCCAATGCCGGATTATGATTCATACCTGTCTTTTCCTCTGTGTAAGGGGAGCTTAAAACGATCTTTAAGCTTGTGCGTTGCTTCCCATCAATTCATCGAAGGCAACGTCCTTGGTGACGACTTTCGCCTTCTCGAGCACATAGTTAACGACGTTTTCTTCCAATACAAGAGCTTCGATGTCGGCCAGGCGGCGACGGTCGCTGTAGTAGTACTTCAGCACTTCCTTCGGATCTTCGTAGCTCTGCGCGAAATCTTCGATCTGTCCCTTGACCTGCTCAGGCTTGGCCTGCAGGTTGTTGTCGCCCACCAGCTGCGACAGGATCAGGCCCAGCTTGACGCGGCGCTCTGCCTTCTCGGCGAACAGCTCGGTCGGGAAAGGCATGTTCTTGACGTCCATGCCGCGCTGCGCCATGTCGTTGCGGGTCATTTCGGCCAGGCGCTCGGAGTCCTGCTGGATCATCACGGTAGGAACGTCCAGTTCGGTAACCTTCAGCAGCGCGTCCATGACGGCTTCCTTGTTGCGCGCCTTGATACGGCCAGCAACTTCACGCTCCAGGTTGACCTTGATGTCCGAACGCATCTTTTCCAGGTCGCCATCTTCCATGCCCAGCGATTTCGCGAATTCCGCGTCGACTGCCGGCAGGTGGGCCCACTCGAGCTTCTTCAGGGTGATCGTGAACTCGGCGGTTTTGCCGGCCACGTCCTTGCCGTGGTAGTCCTCTGGGAATGCCAGCGGGAAGGTCTTGCTTTCGCCAGCCTTCAGGCCGAGGGTGGCAGCTTCGAATTCCGGCAGCATGCGGCCTTCGCCGAGGACGAAGGTGTAATCGTCAGCTTTGCCGCCTGGGAACTCGACGCCGTCGATCTTGCCGACGAAGTCCACGGTCACGCGGTCGCCGCTTTCAGCGACTGGCTTGCCGCCGTCGCCGTGCGGGCCAGCTTCGCCCTTGGTGTGGTAGTGCACGCGCTGCTTGCGCAGGATGTCGATGGTCTTGTCGATTTCAGCGTCGGTCACGTCGGACTTGACGGTCTCGACTTCGACGCCGGCCAGGTCGCCGACGACGACTTCCGGGAACACTTCGAAGGTCGCGTCGAAAGTCAGGGTGCCTTCAGGGCTGTCGTCTTTTGGTGCGATTTTCGGGAAGCCGGCAACACGCAGCTGGTTCTCGTTGGCAGCTTCGTTGAAAGCGCGGCCGACTTTGTCGTTCAGCACGTCCGATTCGATCTGGTAGCCGTACTGGGCGGCGACCATCTTCATCGGAACCTTGCCCGGACGGAAGCCAGGGGCTTTGGCCGTCTTGGCCTGCTTCTTCAAGCGCTTTTCAACTTCCGTACGGACGTCAGTCAGCGGAAAAGAGATCGTCATGCGACGTTCGAGTTTACCCAGGGTTTCGACTGCAGTTGCCATTGTTAAAATCGTCCAAAAAATAATTATTCGTGTGGTGCGAGGAGGGGGACTCGAACCCCCACACCATTGCTGGCGTCAGGACCTAAACCTGGTGCGTCTACCAATTTCGCCATCCTCGCGGGATCGTTGGCCGCACCGACAAAAACAAAGGGCGTCCGAAGGTAAAACCGGCCGCCCTGCACTGCCTTTGTTAGGGGCTACAACATCAACCCGGTATTTTACTGGATTTTCTGATACCACAGGGCGAATTTTCAATTGCCCCGGGAATCAGCAGTGCGGCCGATGCGCGCGATGCGCGCCACGCGCTTATTCGCCCTGCCGTTCGCGGGCCATCCTGGAAGCGGGTCATCCACCGATCGGCACGTCGGGCCTGACCGGCTTCCTGACCCGGAACCACGCCGCATACAGGGCCGGCAGGAACAACAAGGTCAGCGCGGTCGCCACCACCAGCCCGCCCATGATCGCCACCGCCATCGGCCCCCAGAACACGGAGCGCGACAAAGGAATCATCGCCAGCGCCGCAGCGGCAGCGGTCAGCACGATCGGGCGCGCGCGCCGCACCGCGGAATCGATCACCGCGTCCCATGCTTCGGCCCCGTTGGCGATATCGCGCTCGATCTGGTCCACCAAGATCACCGAGTTCCGGATGATCATGCCGAACAGCGCGATCACGCCAAGGTTCGCGACAAAGCCGAACGGACGTCCAAGCAGCAGCAGCGCCATCGCCGCACCGGCAACGCCCAGCGGGCCGGTCAGGAACACCATCACCGAGCGCGAGAAGCTATGCAGCTGGAGCATCAGCAGCGTGAACACGATGAACAGCACCAGCGGTACATTGGCCGCGATTGACGCTTCCGCAGCCGCGCCGTCGGCGGCCGCACCGGCGACCTCGATCGTGTAACCCGGCGGCAGCCTGGTGCGCATCTCGGCCAGCGACGCCAGGACCTGATCCGACACCGTCGGTCCCTGGATGCCATCGATCACATCGGACTGCACGGTAATGGCCCACTCGCGCCCTTCGCGCCAGACCACGCCCGGCTCCCACACGAAGGCGACGCGCGCCACCTGCGACAGCGTCACTGAACGCCCCGACGCCGTCGGCACATTGGTCTCGTTCAGTGCCGACAAGGTGGCCCGCTCCTCGACCGGCTGGCGGATCACGATGTCGATCAGCTTGTTGTCTTCCCTGAACTGACCTACCGGCGTGCCGGATAAAATGGTATTCGCCACCCGCATCACCGCCTGTGACGTCACGCCCAGCGCGCGCATCTTGGCCTGATCCAGGTCGAGGCGCAGAACCTTGACCGACTCGTTCCAATTGTCGTTGACACCCAACGCGTTCGGATTGGCGCGCATGACTTCCTTGACCTGGTCGGCCAGTGGGCGGATTATCGCGATGTCAGGCCCGGCAACCCGGAACTGCACCGGATACGGCACCGGCGGCCCGTTCGGCAGCAGCCTCACGCGGCCGCGCACCTCGGGGAAGTCCTTCTCGAACACGTCAACGATCTTCAGGCGAAGCGCTTCGCGTGCCGCGAGGCTGGTCGGCAGCACGACCATCTGGGCGACGTTCGATTGCGGGAAGATCTGGTCGAGCGGCAGGTAGAAGCGCGGGCTGCCGGTACCGACATAGCTGGTCACGCTTTCCACGTTCGCCTGCTTGGCGATGAAGGCCTCGAACTTCTTGACCTGTGCTTCGGTGGCGCTGAACGCGGTCCCTTCAGGCATCCACATCTCGACCATCAGTTCCGGCCGGCTGGAATCCGGGAAGAACTGCTTTTCGATGAACTTGAAGCCGAACACGCCAAGCCCGAAGATCGCGAGGGTCATCGCGATGGTCGTAAAGCGCCACTCGACGCACCACGCCACCACCCTGCGGAAGCGCTGGTAGGCCGGCGTATTGAACACATCATGTTCGCTTTCGCCCTGCATCGCCGCGTGCGGCTTCACCTTCAGCAGCAGGAAACCGATGTACGGCGTGAATATGACCGCCACCAGCCAGGAGACCAGCAGCGCGATCGCGTTCACCGAGAACATCGAGAAGGTGTACTCGCCCGCTGCGGACTTGGCAAGGCCGATCGGCAGGAAGCCCGCCGCGGTGATCAGGGTGCCGGTCAGCATCGGCATCGCGGTCGAGGTGTAGGCGAAGGTGGCCGCGTCAAAGCGCGACATGCCCTCCTCCATTTTACGCACCATCATTTCGACCGCGATGATGGCGTCGTCGACCAGCAGGCCAAGCGCGATGATCAGCGCGCCGAGCGAGATCTTGTGCAGGTCGATGCTGAACACGCTCATCAACAGGAAGGTAATCGCCAGCACCAGCGGAATGGTCAGCGCCACGACCAGGCCCGGGCGCGGATCGATGCGCAGCGGCTTGGTGTGCAGGCCGAGCGCGACAAAGCTCACCGCAAGCACGATCAGCACCGCCTCGACCAGCACCTTGATGAATTCGCCGACCGATGCGGTGACCGCGCGCGGCTGGTCCGACACGCGCTCAAGCTCGATACCGACCGGCAGCTGGGATTTGATCCGGGCGACCGTCTCTTCAAGCCCCTTGCCCATGTCGATGATGTTGCCGCCCTTGTCCATCGATACGCCAAGGCCGATCACTTCCTGGCCGTTGAAGCGCATCTTGTCCTGTGGCGGGTCCTGGTATTCGCGCCGCACCTTGGCGAAGTCGCCAAGGCGGAAGGTCGCGCCATTGGCGCGCAACTGCAGCGACTCCAGGTCCTTCACGCTTTGCAGCGCACCGGTGACGCGCACCTGCAGGTTGTCGGTCGGCGTCACCATCACGCCGCTCGCTTCAACCGCGTTCTGGGTGGCGATCTGGTTGACGATGACCTCGAACGGCACGCCCAGCTGCGAGAACTTCTGGTGCGAGAACTCGATCGTGATCTTCTCGTTCTGCACGCCGAACTGTTCAACCTTGGCCACCAGCGGCACGCGCAGCAACTGCTGGCGCACGAAGTCGGCGTAGTCCTTCATTTCGGCGTAGGTGAAGCCATCGCCACTGAGCGCGAAAATCGATCCGTAGGTGTCGCCGAATTCGTCATTGAAAAATGGCCCGATCACGCCCGCAGGGAGCGTGCCGCGAACGTCGCCGATCTTCTTGCGCACCTGGTACCACGACGCGGTCGTTTCGGACGGCGGCGTCGATTCGCGCAACTCAACGATGATGAAAGTCTCGCCCGGCTTCGAATAGCTCCTCACCGTGTCGACGTAAGGCGTCTCCTGCAGCTTGCGCTCAAGCTTGTCGGTGACCTGTTCGGCCATCTGCACCGCGGTCGCGCCAGGCCAGATCGCCCGTACCACCATCACGCGGAAGGTGAACGGCGGATCTTCGTCCTGTCCAAGATTGCTGTAACTGAGGATGCCGCCGATCAGCAGCGCGCCGATCAGGTAGCGTATCAGGGGAATGTGTTCAAGCGCCCAGCGTGAAAGATTGAAACCCCTCATTTCACTGCCCCGGCAGCGGCCACCGGAGCCAGCAGCGTGACCTTCTGCCCGTTTTTCAGCTTGTTCACGCCGGCGGTGACGATCGTCTGCCCCGGCGCGATGCCGCCGGCGATGAGCACGTCGTTACCCGAGGTGGCGCCGATCTGCACGGGTACCAGCCGGACGACGCCCCTTTCGACGACCCACACGGCGGTGGCCGATTTTTCGTGGAACAGGGCCGTCAGCGGCACCCGCATCTGCGGCGTGGCGGACCTGGACGCGAACTGCACGCGCGCCGTCATGCCCAGCCTGACGTCGCTGCCGGCGTCGGGAATAGACACGCGCACCGGATAGGTGCGGGTGGCGGGATCGGCCACTGGCGAGACCTCGCGGATTTTGCCGGGAATGGCGACATCCGGATTGGACCACATGCGCACGGTGACGTTCTCCACCTCGCGCATCGCATCGACCTTGTCTTCCGGGAGCGAGATCACGATCTCTTTTTCATTCGTGTTGGCGACACTGACGACAGGCGTGCCGGGAGAGACCACCTGCCCCACTTCTGCGTTGATGGCAGTGACGACGCCGTCGGTATCCGATACGAGGCTCGAATACCCGGCCTGGTTCGACTGCGCCGAATAGCCGGCCCTGGCGGCGTCGACGTTGGCCTGCGCCGAGGCAAACGCCGACTTGCGCGCGTCAAGCACTGCCTGGCTGACGAAATTCTGCCTACGCAGTTCCTGATAGCGCTTCAACTCGGCGCGCGCGAGATCGCGCTGGGTTTCGGCGGCGCGCAGCGCGGCGCGCGCCTGCGTCTGCGACAACCGCAGGTCCTGCGGGTCCAGCTGCATCAGCACCTGCCCATGCTTGACGACGGTCCCCACATCGACCTTGCGCGCGATGATCTTGCCACCGACACGAAAGCCCAGGCGCGACTCGACGCGCGGGCGGACCTCGCCGGCAAACTCGGCGTTGACGTCGATGTCGCTGCTGCCAACCACAATCGCCCTGACCGGACGCACCTCTTCCTGCTTCGGCTGCTCCTTGGAACATGCCGCCAGCATGAGCAGCAAGCACGTTGAAAGCATGGCGCCAAGCGTGGCGGGGACTGTCGGACGCAGGTTTTTCAGGGCGAACACGTTGTTTTCCTTTAATATGCGGTGGCGCTCGGGCCAGCCAATTGCTTGAGCGACAAGATACTACTACTTTTACTTTTATTCAGCTACTGACTTTCTGGTTATTAACCATAACTGTGCAAAAATTTGTTTGCTGATGACTTTTGGGTCATTTACTCGTTCATGCCTGTCGACCACTACGAAAACTTCCCTGTCGCCTCGGTCTTGATGCCCAAGAGGCTGGTTCCGGCCGTCGAAGCGATTTACGCGTTCGCCCGCAGCGCGGACGACCTCGCCGACGAGGGCGACGCCTTGCCCGCCGAGCGCCTGGCGGCCCTGGCGGCATATGGGCAAGCGCTTGACGGCATCGAAAGCGGCGCACTGCAGACCGACCCGATGTTTGCGCGGCTCGCCAGCGTCATCGCCCAATTCAAGCTGCCGCTGCAGCCGTTCCGCGACCTGCTGTCGGCCTTCCGGCAAGACATCGTCACCACCCGTTACGTCGGCTTCGACGCGCTGCTCGACTACTGCCGCCGTTCGGCCAATCCGGTTGGCCTGCTGATGCTGTCCCTGTATGGCGCGGCCGGCGAGCGCAACGTGCGCGATTCGGACGCCATCTGCTCGGCCCTCCAGTTGATCAACTTCCTGCAGGACGTCGCGATCGACCGCAAGAAGGACCGTATCTATATCCCGCTCGATGACCTGGCCGCCTACGGTGTCGAACCAGCCCAACTCGACCAGGGACGCGCGGACCGGCACTGGCGCGCGCTGATGGCCTTCGAGGTACAGCGTGCGCGCGACCTGATGCGCGAGGGCGCCCCGCTGGCGCGCCGGCTTCCCGGGCGCATTGGCTGGGAGCTGCGGCTGGTCGTCCAGGGCGGCCTGCGTATCCTCGACAAGATCGAGCAGGCCGGCTACGACGTGTTTGCGCGCCGCCCGCAGCTTACGCCGGCGGACTGGGTGGTGATGCTGTGGCGCGCAATTCGAATGTAACGAAAAATCAATCATCAGGCCGTTTCTGCAACACCCATCGGCTAGAATAGCGGCTTCCTGTCGCGCACCCTTGCTTTTTTGACCATGTCTCCCGACGAATACTGCCACCAGAAAACCGTTCAAAGCGGTTCGAGTTTTTACTACAGTTTCCTGTTCCTGCCGCAGGAGCGCCGCCGCGCGATCACCGCGCTGTACGCGTTCTGCCGCGAAGTGGACGACACGGTTGACGAATGCACCGACCAGTCGGTCGCGCGCATCAAGCTGGCGTGGTGGCGCACCGAAGTCTCGAAAATGTACGAGGGCACGCCGACCCACCCGGTGATGCAGGCGCTGCAGCCGCACCTGGCGGTCTATAAGCTCGAGCAGCAGCACCTGCTGGCGATCATCGACGGCATGGAGATGGACCTCGACCAGAGCCGCTACCTTGACTACCCTGCCCTGCAGCGCTACTGCTGGCACGTGGCCAGCGTGGTGGGCATCCTGTCGGCCAGCATTTTCGGCGTGACCAATCCGCGCACGCTGGAATACGCCGAGAAGCTGGGCCTCGCGTTCCAGCTGACCAACATCATCCGCGACGTCGGCGAAGATGCGCGCAAGGGCCGCATCTACCTGCCGATCAACGAGCTGNNCGATCACCGAGCTGCAGCAGTTCGGCGTCACGGCGGCTGACCTGCTCAACGCGCGCCACAGCGAGAAGTTCGAGGCGCTGATGCGCTTCCAGGTCGCGCGTGCCTGCAAGATGTACGACGAAGCGATGGCGCTGCTGCCGAAAGAAGACCGCCGGGCGCAGCGCCCGGGCCTGATGATGGCGGCGATCTACCGCACCGTGCTCGATGAAATCGAGCGCGACAACTACCATGTCCTGAACCAGCGGATCTCGCTCACACCCATCCGGAAACTGTGGCTGGCGTGGAAGACCTATGTCCGCAGCTAGCGTGCCGGCCAGCGTCGCCGTCATTGGCGGCGGCTGGGCCGGTTGTACGGCGGCCGTCGAACTGGCGCATGCCGGCTGCAAGGTCACGCTGTTCGAAGCGGCGCGCTCGCTGGGCGGGCGCGCGCGCAGCGTCGAGGTGCACGGCAAGCTGCTCGACAACGGCCAGCACATCATGCTTGGCGCGTACAGCGACACCCTGCGCCTGCTACGCCGTGTCGGCATCAAGCCGGCCGACGCCTTGCTCCACCTGCCCCTGCAAATGCGCTACCCGCCCGGATCGGGCATGGACTTCGTGGCGCCGCGGCTGCCCGCGCCGCTTCACCTGGTCATCGCGCTGCTGCGGGCCAGCGGACTGGGACGCGACGACAAAATGGCGCTGGCCCGGTTTTCGACCAGTGCGCGCTGGATGGACTGGACGCTGTACCACGACTGCAGCGTCAGCGAACTGCTCGAACGCTTCGACCAGACCCCGCGCCTGACTGCGCTGATGTGGCGTCCGCTCTGCCTTGCCGCGTTAAACACGCCGCCCGAGCGCGCGTCGGCGCAGGTGTTCCTGAACGTCCTGCGCGACAGCCTGGGCGCGCATCGCGCGGCGTCCGACATGCTGCTGCCGCGCCTTGCGCTCAGCGCGCTGTTCCCGGCTGCGGCGGCGCACTACATCGAAGCGCGCGGCGGCATGGTGCGCCTGGGCGCACGCGTGGAATCGCTGCAGGCAGCCGGCGCCGGGTGGCAGCTGCACAGCGGCGCCGAGTCGCAGGCTTTTGATGCGGTCATCGTCGCTACGCCGCCTTACACAGCCGAAGCGCTGCTCGACGGGCTGGGCGCAGCGCCAATCCCCGCGTTCGCGTACGAACCGATCACGACCTGCTATCTCCAGTACGGCGCCGCCGTACGCCTCGACCTGCCGTTCTACGCGCTGGAAGAGCAGCCGGAATCCGGCGAATGGGGCCAGTTCCTGTTCGACCGCGGACAGCTCGACAAGGGCCAGGCAGGGCTGATGGCAGTTGTCATCAGCGCATCAGGTGAAGCCGCCAGCCTTGGACAGGACGCGCTCAGCGCCGCGGTAGCCGGGCAACTGGCACGCGCCCTGGCCCGGCCGGAGTGCGCGTCGCCACTGTGGACCAAGGTCATTACGGAAAAGCGCGCAACCTTCGCCTGCACCCCCGGTCTGGTACGCCCAGGAAACGAAACGGGCCTGCCCGGGCTCTGCCTGGCGGGCGACTACACGGCGAGCAACGACACGACGAGCAACTACCCGGCGACGCTGGAGGGCGCAGTGCGCAGCGGATCGGCGGCGGCGCGTGCCATGCTGCAGCGCACAGCCATCCCCTGATATGGCCTCCTGCGCCGCGAATTATGCAGCCTGTCGCACGGCGATGGCAGGCGGCGACCCATTTGCTTAAAGTCACATCATCGAAACAGGTCTTTCATGATGGATTTGCAAATGAACATCACCCTTGTCGTTCGCGCCCTTGCCTTGCTGGCATTTGTCGCCGCATGCACAGCCGTGATTGTCGAACCGGAACTGATTGGCGGTGTCCGCGTACCGCAAACGCATCACGCCGTCGTGGCCCTTGCCCACGGCTGACGGCAACAGATTGGAGCAACACATGGGCAAACTTGAATATCTCGACGCTTTAAAGCGTGCCATGGCGGGCCTGCCGGTCGAGGCGCAAGCCAAGACGCTGGCTTATTACGAACAGCGGTTCGTCGACGGCGTCGCCGCTGGCCTCTCCGAAGAAGAAATCGCGAAGAGCATGGACGATCCGAAAAAGATCGCGATGACGCTGCGCGCCAACACCCACATGCGCGCCTTTGAGGAAAAGAAGAATCCCGCCAACTTCGTGCGCCTGATGGTCGCCGTGCTTGGCCTGGCCATCTTCAACCTCTTCATGGTGGTTCCGGCGATCGTCTACGCGTCGCTGCTGGCGACGCTGTACGCCTGCGGCCTGGCGCTCTACCTCGGCGGCGTGGCGGTGACCGCCAGCGGCCTGGCCGGCGCGAGCGAGCTGGTGCTGGACGGGCCACTCAGGCATTTCGTGATCAATGGCCGCGACGATGAAGGCGAACCGCGCCAGGCCAAGGTCACCATCGATGCGATGGGCGTCCATGTGGACGAGAACTACAGGGGCGACGAACCCGACGCTTCCGTCAGCGTCGACGTGGATGTGTCGGAAGACACCAACCGTTCGGAACGCGTGATTCGCGGCGCCGAGTCGGTGGCCGAACGCGGCATCAAGGTCTACACCGATATGGACGCCGATTCGCGCGCCACCCAGACCGCTGTCGGCCTGGCGATGGTGATCGGCGGGATCGTGCTGTTCCTGCTCAGCCTCGTCGTGACGCGCTATACGTTCATCGGCATCCGGCGCTACATCGACATGAACCTGTCCCTGCTCAAGGGCGCCTGAACCAGATCGGAGTCGCAATGCGAACATTATTTAAAATCGGATTCGGCATGCTGGTATTGGCGTTCGCGCTGATCGCCATGTCCTACAGCATGCTGCGCGCCGAAGGCACTGCCGGTTCATCGAACCCTGAAGGCCGCATGGTCGATACGGAAGTGCGCACCGTCGACGCCCGCATCACCAGCGTGGACCTGAGCGGCCCGATCGACCTGACCCTGCGCCAGGGCGCGGTTGCGTCGCTGACGGTGCGCGGTGAAAAGCGCCTGCTGCGC